>Ga0207933_1001747_pt1 | contig 15457 bp, 18 predicted proteins | sample NGESurdeep092012_4_FD_184488 | JGI IMG/M metagenome (GOLD analysis project Ga0207933, IMG submission 184488) | Arctic peat soil microbial communities from Barrow, Alaska - NGEE Surface sample F53-3 deep-092012 (SPAdes) | ecosystem: Environmental > Terrestrial > Soil > Wetlands > Peat ... | reverse complement strand
CCGGTGCGCTGCCGCTTTTCACTGATGGCACGGCGGCGTTCACCGGCGCGATCACGGGCGCCGGCGCCGAAAGCGTGGGTTACGCCGGACGGATCACGGTCAATGCCGCGCTGACTGCCGATCCTTCCAAGCTTGTCACTTATTCGGCTTCGACCCCGGCCGGCGACACGACGCGGCCCAATTTCATCTACAATCAGTTGGTCAACGCCTCGCTCACTTATTCTCCTTCGGCTGGCATCGGCGGCTCTGCCTCGCCGTTCCACGGAACGCTGTCCGACTATATTACTCAGGTTGTGAGCACGCAGAGCATTGCGACCAATGCCGCGACTAATTTGCAATCCGGTCAACAGATCGTCGTCAATGCCCTGCAATCGCGATTCAATTCAACATCGGCCGTCAATATCGATACGGAAATGGCGAACCTGCTTACGCTGCAAAACGCCTACGGCGCGAACGCGCGCGTGATGTCGACGGTGAAAGCGATGTTGGATGCCTTGCTGCAGATGTGATGTGAGGGCGTTATGACCATTTCGGGTATTCAATCGAATCTCGCACCGCTCATGCAGTCGGTGCAGGACATCAATAAGCAGCTCGACGATCTTAATCGCCAGCTTGGTTCGGGGCAAAAGGCGGATACCTATGCGGGTCTTGGCTCGCAAAGCGGCGTAACTGTCGCGCTGAACGCGCAGTTGTCAGCATTGAGCAGCTATGACGCCACGATTACCAATGTCGGCACAACGGTCAGCTTGCAGCAGTTGGTGCTTCAACAGATATCGACGCTGGGCAACACGGCTCAAACCGCCGCAATGCAACCCAGTTTTGCCGTCGACAGTACCGGCCAGACGACGGCGCAGAAAACCGCCGAAAATCAGTTCGAACAAATCATCAGCCTGCTGAACACCCAAGGCGCGAACGGCTATCTGTTCTCCGGCAGCGGGCTCAGCCAGGCCTCGGTCGACACGGCAGACCATATTATGAACGGCAACGGCGCCCAGGCGGGTCTCAAGCAGGTGATCGCCGAACGTAATCAGGCCGATCTCGGCGCCAGCGGGCTCGGCCGCCTGGTCATTCCCTCGGCTTCCGGTTCCTCTGTATCGGTGAGCGAGGATTCCGCGACCTCCCCCTTCGGGCTTAAGCTCGCCAGCGTCAGTTCATCGCTTACCGGCGCAACCGTCACCGGCCCTAGCGGCTCGCCTGCCGGCATTACCGTGGCGCTCGGCGCGACCAACCCGAATAACGGAGATAGCGTCTCCTTCACATTCTCCCTGCCCGACGGCACCACGCAGACATTGAAGTTGCAGGCCACGACCTCGACGACGGCCGGTGCTAATCAGTTCACCATCGGCGCAACGCCGGCCGCGACCGCAGTAAATCTGCAAGCCGCGCTCACCGTCGGCGTTAGTCAGATTGGCGCTACGTCATTGACCGCGGCGTCAACGATGGCGGCCTCGAGCAACTTCTTCGATGACCCGCCGCAGCGGGTCAGCGGTTCGCCTGCCACCGCGACGTCGCTGGTCAATGGCACCACCGCCAATACCGTGTTTTGGTACACAGGCGACGATAGTTCCTCTTCGGCCCGCTCAAGCCAGACCGCGCGCATCGATCCCAACACGAGTGTTTCTTACGGCACGCAGGCGAATGAACAGGGCATCCAGCAGGTCCTGCAGAGTGTCGCAGCGCTCGCCGCGACAACTTATTCGGCGAGCAACCCCAATGCCTCGGCGAGCTATACCGCCCTCAACAGCCGCGTCTATACGGCGCTTGGTGCGCCCGCTGGCGTGCAAAATATTACCGATATCGAGGCCGGTCTGGCCAATGCCCAGACGTCCATGGCGGCGGCGACAAGCCAGCACGCGCAGACCTCGAACTCACTGACCAACATGTTGCAATCGATCGAGGGGGTCGATCCGAACCAGGTGGGTGCGCAGATTTTGTCCTTGCAGACCAGCCTGTCGGCATCGCTGTCGGTTACGGCGCGCATGGCGCAGCTCAATCTCTTGACATATCTCTCGCCGGTCTCGGGATAATTCGCGCCCGCCCTGCCCAATAAAAAAGACCGCGGTCAAAACCGCGGTCTTTCTTTTTATTCAGGGCGCAGTGGGTCAGGCGCGCGTGAGCAGCCCAGCCGCCAGTTCGCGATTGATGCTGATCAGCGAGCCGAGATTTTCCGGCTTCGGGTCGGCCAGAATCGCCAGCGTTTGCTTGAACACGTAAATTCCCAGATTCGCAACGTTCTGGCGCAGGCCGGCCGGCAGCGGGTTCTCCGTGCTGGTCGCCGAGGTAACGAAAACCGACCACAGTTTGCGGTTATACATAAGCGCCGCGTCGAGCTCGGGGCTCTTATCGTTCCAGCCATCGTGAATGTCTTGCAGGCGCGCCGCCGCGCTCAGAAGCAGATCGGCTTCCACCTCACGCGGACTTGCGGTCTGATTCGCGACCTTGCCGTACGCGTTTGTTGCGTTTCGCATCGTCGAGTAACTCCTTTTCGTAAGCAATAAGGGTCTTGGCGCACTTGAGCGCCTTATACATTTGACCGGTGATGATGTGGTTGCAGATGGCTTGCATCTGCGTCCAGGAACTTGGCGCTGCCTGAACTAGGTCGCGCATCAGCGCGAAATACGTCTCATGATGCAGACGCGGATCGCGCGAGGTGTACATAATTTGGATGCAGAGATAGATGCGCTTTGCCGGCGTGTCGGCCTGCGCCGGCGTCATGATGTCTTTTTCGCGCAAGATCGGGGCCTGGCCCTCGACCAGCAGCCGCGTACGCTGATCGCCGTTGGTGATCAGACATTCGCCGAGGATGCAGCGCTCACCGGGTTTCAGTTCGACTTTAAGGCCCATTCGATGCCGCTCCCCGCGGCCGCTTCGTTTCCAGATCAACTCTGGAACAGCCGCAGCACGTTCTGATCGGCTTGCGAGGCAAGTGACAGCGCGGTAGTCGCCAATTGCTGGCGGGTTTGCAAGGCGAGCAGGTTGGCGCCTTCTTCGTTGCTGTCGGCAAGCGTCAGGTTGTCGGAGCCGGTTTGCAGCGTGTTGATCATCGCTTGGGTGAAGTCCTGGCGGATCTGCACGGTCGAGAGGCTGGAACTCAGCGTCTGAGACTCGGATTGCAAGGACGTAAGCGCGGCGCTCAAGGCCGTCGAGGCCGCGGTGATATCGGACGCCGACGCCCAGTTGTTGGTTGCATTGGCGACACTGAGCGGTGAATTGTTGGCGTTGGTGTAGTTGACGCCGGTCACGCTGACGCTTGAATTTCCGGTCTCGTCGAGATTGACGGTCAGGGTATTGCCGCCGAGCAGATTGACGCCGTTAAAACCGGAATCGCCGGCGAGCTGACCGATCTGGGTCAACAGGGTATTGAACTGGGTGGCGAGATTCGCCTGGGTCGTTGTGTTGTTGGCTTGCTGCGCCTGGCTCACCAAAGATTGCGCCGACTGCACGAGCTTGGTGATGCTCGTGATGCCGTTGTTGGCGGCTTGAATGGTGCTGATGCCGTTGGACATTGAGTCCAGCAGGCTGCTTAGGTTGTTGGCGCGCGTTGTGAGGCCCTGCGCCGTGAAAAAGCTAATGGCGTTGTCGAGGGCGGAGTTGACCTTCTTGCCGGTGGCCAGGTCCGTCTGCGTGGTGTTGATCAAATTTGATGTCTGCTGCAATTGCAGGAGGTTCGAACGAACACCGCTCGAAAGTACTATGTCACTCATTGGCAAGCTCCTCACCTTCCTAAGGTCAAATCGCTTGCGGCCGATAATGGGTTGTTAGGGTTGACGGACGGTTAAATTCTCGCGCTTTAGGAATTTATTAACCATAATTATTCCGGACGAAAAAAACGGCGGTCTGAGACCGCCGTTTCTCTCGTTATTGTGGATCCGATTAGCTCTGGAACAGCCGCAGCACGTTCTGGTCGGACTGCGAAGCAAGCGACAGCGCAGTGGTCGATAGTTGCTGGCGGGTCTGCAAGGCGAGCAGGTTGGCGCCTTCGGTGTTGGAATCGGCCAAGGTGAGGTTGTCAGAGCCGGTCTGCAGCGTGTTGATCATCGAATTCGTGAAATCCTGACGGATCTGCACGGTCGACAGGCTGGCGCTCAGGGTCTGCGACTCGGACTGCAACGTGGTGAGCGCAGCGGTGAGGGCGGTAGACGCCGCGGTGATGTCGGCAGCCGCTGCCCAGTTGTTGGTTGCATTGACGACGCTGAGCGGCGCGTTGTTGGCGTTGCTATAGTTGACGCCCGACACTGTGACGCTCGATGTGCCCGATTCGTCCAGCGTGATCGTCAGGCTGTTGCCCGCGAGCAGGTTGATGCCGTTAAAGCCCGAGTCACCGGCGAGCTGACCGATCTGGGTCAACAGCGCGTTGAACTGGGTGGCGAGAGAGGCCTGTGTGGTGGTGTTGTTGGCCTGTTGCGCCTGGCTGACCAGGGCCTGCGCCGACTGCACGAGCTTGGTGATGCTCGTGATACCGTTGTTGGCGGCCTGAATTGTGCTGATGCCGTTGGACATGGTGTCCAACAGGCCACTCAATTGGTTGGCGCGGCTGCTGAGGCCTGCCGAGGTGAAGTAGCTGATGGCGTTGTCGAGGGCGGAGTTGACCTTCTTGCCGGTGGCCAGGTCCGTCTGCGTGGTGTTGATCAAATTCGACGTCTGCTGCAATTGCAGCAGGTTCGAACGAACACCCGCCGAGAGAACGATGTCTGACATCTTAAAGTACCTTTCTGGTGACTTTGCCGTACTGGCAGTTACGCGTGTCGATCCCTAGGATCGCAAATGTCATCGCATACGGCTCCAAACGGGCCGTAAAAGTACATGGTTAAAAACCTATTGCTGAATTTGCGAAGGTGGCTCATTCCAAGCTGAATGGGACGCGGTATGTTGAGGCGCATTGATCAAATTTAATTTGAATTGGCTGCAAAATAAGCTGTCTCAGTCGTCAGCTTCGTGGTGTTAACAAATCAATAACGGTCATATTCTTTTAACTGTCTCATTCTATGATTTGGCTCTTAGGGATTACCGCGTATGACCTCAGCCATCAGCCCAACGGCAGGCGGATTATTCAGTGCGAGCGCGAGTACAAGCTCGAGCTCGAATTGGCTCGCCGATACGATGACTGCGATCCAGAGTCAGCAAAACCAAGGCGGCTTGCTGGGGATGCTGGCCAATGCCGACAACGGCAGTAGCCTCGGTGCCTTTTTGAGTAATAGCTCAAGCACCGCGAACGCTTTCGCGACGATTTCCGAAAACAACGTCACCAGTGCGGGAAGCCTGTTTGCGCAGATCGCTGCGACCAATCAGCAAAAAGCCAATGCTCAAAAGCTGCAGGACTCGCTTAATGCATTCTCCGCGCAGCAGAATCAGGTTAAGCCGAAAAACACGCTCGCTCCCGTCATCTATCTTTCGGATGGGTCGACGATAGATACTGTCAACAACATCATGACGATGTCGGACGGCACGCAATACGATACGACGACCGGCGCGAAATATGTCGATCCCGCGTCCATTCAGCAGTTGGGTGGCGGGGCCGTTCTCAACACCAAAACCAATATCATGACATTGGCCGACGGCACACAGATCGACACGGTAACGGGCCTGACGGTTACGCCCACCACCTAAAGCGCGCCGGCTTCCACCAAAGGTTTTATAAAGTGCGGCTGATCGCCAGCGGCTGGCTGGCCTTGGCGGCCGGCGCGCTGGCACGGCCGGTAGCGCCATAGGTAGAGGGTGTTCGCTTGCGGGCGAGTTCACCCGAGACGCCGCGGATGATGCCCTCGGAGACCGCATGGGCGGTGGCCAACACGGTTAGATTGGCTTGCAGCAAAGTTTGGAATGCCGCGTTACGCTTGCGCAACGCCTCGAACGCATCGGGCAGGGCGCCTGCAATAAAATCGCGCGCGGCCATCACGCGTTCACTCTCAATGGCATATTGGCGGGAAAGCTCAGCTTTGGTCTCGCTCAGGTCGGCCGCCTCGCGTAATTTCCCGGCGCGCACGCGCGCGGTCTCCTCGGCGACCGTTTCCATAAGCCGATCCAGCACGATATTGATGTTGGCCACGACGCCCTCGGCCTCTCCGGCACTGCCGATCGTCATGCTGGGCCTGGGCGCGTTCATGAGCGGGCTTCCTGGTGCGCGATCAGGCTTTTATAGACCTGATCGGCGATGCCGATGCCGCCGGCCTTGGCAATCGACTTGGCATATTGATCGGTGAGCACCGAACGCCAGACGCCGGTAGCGCCCTGGCCACCGAACGGACCGTCGCCATCGATGCCGGTGAACATGTGCTGGAACATGGAATTGAGGAACACGGCTTCGAAGTCCTGCGCTGCCTTGTGCGCCTTATCTTTGCCGGCGAGGGAGATTTTTCCCGCGGCCGGCTGATTCAAATTGAGCAGGTCGAGCGTGCTCAAGCCAGGCGTTGCCATGGGGAGCGCGCTCGCCATCACATCACCTCGATGTCGGCTTGGATCGCGCCGGCTGCTTTGATTGCCTGCAGGATGGCGATCAGATCGCGTGGGCCAATACCGAGCGAATTAAGCCCGTCCACGAGTTGTTGCAACGACACGCCGTCCTTGACCAGCGCGAATTTCTTGCCGTCTTCCTGCACACCGATAGTGGTGCGCGGCACGACTCTTGTGGTGCCGCCGCGCGAGAACGGCGAGGGCTGGCTGACTTGCGGGGTCTCGGTGATGGTGACCGTGAGATTGCCTTGCGCCACCGCCACCATTGACACGCGCACGTCGCGGCCCATGACGATGATGCCGGAGCGCTCGTCGATCACGATCTTGGCGGATTGATCCGGCTCGACCTGCAGTTGCTCGATTTCGGTGAGCAGCGAAACCACGTTGCCGCGATATTGCGGGGGAACGGTGATGCCCAGAGTTCCCGGATCGAGCGGCTCGGCTGTCGGCGTACCCATGAAATCGTTGATGGCAGCGGCCATGCGCTTGGCGGTGGTGAAATCGGGATTGCGCAGCGCCATGCGCAACTGGCTCTGCTTGTTGAGGTTGAAGTCGATTTCGCGTTCGATCAGCGCGCCGTTGGCGATGCGGCCGACGGTTGGTACGCCGCGTACGATCTTGGCGGCTTCGCCCTCGGCCTGGAAACCTCCGATCGCCACCGAACCTTGGCCGACCGCGTAGACATTGCCGTCGGCGCCGAGCAGCGGCGTGACCAACAGCACGCCGCCCTGCAGGCTCTTGCTGTCGCCCAGCGCGGAGACGGTGATGTCGATGCGGGTGCCTTGCGTACCGAAGGGCGGCAAATTGGCGGTCACCATTACAGCGGCGACGTTGCCGGTGCGCAACGTCTGGCCGCGGATATTGACGCCGAGTCGCTCCAGCATCGCAGTCAGCGACTGCTTGGTGAAGGGAATGTTGTTGAGGGTGTCGCCGGTGCCGTTGAGCCCGACCACCAAACCATAGCCAATGAGCTGGTTCTGGCGCACGCCCTCGATATTGGCGAGGTCCTTGATGCGCGAAGCAGCGCCGGCGTTCGGCACAGCGAACGCGGTCAGCAGCATAGCCAGAAAAGCGGCTCTCAACGTCCTCGTCATCACTCTCCCCAATGTGACGTATGACTCTCATCTGTTATGCGAACGCCGTGCCAATCGGTCGCAACGGCTCAAGACTCTGGTATCGCTGCGGTTTTTGAATCGTGCGGCCGTGCGCATCGCACCCACGGATCGGCAGGAAAGGGCCGACCGGCAAGTTTTGCCGGGGCTTTTACCGCCGATTAACCATAACGGCGCAGAATTTACGGTATTCGGGGACCGACGACGTCTCGGTTGGGGTTTTCAACGATGCGCATTTACGGATCGAACGGAACTGCGCTTGCTTCGGCGCCGGCCAGCGCGCGCCGCAGCGCCGGCGGCTCATTCAGCATCAGCGAGCAGGAACCGCCGCGCAATGCCGCGGCTGCCAGCTCGTTGCGCGCGATCTCGACCGTCGATGCGCTGATCGCACTTCAGGGTGTGGAGAATTCGACCGAGCGCAAGAAGCGCGCGGTGGTTAAAGGCCGCAATGCCCTCGACGTGCTGGATTCGCTCAAGCTTTCGCTGCTCGACGGCAGCGTGGACCGCTCGACTCTCGCCCGGCTGCAAGTGGCGGCCGAGGGACTGACCGATGAGACCGGCGACCCCGGCCTGGACACGGTCATGGGCGAGATCGACCTGCGCGTGGCCGTCGAATTGGCCAAAGCGGGCGTCCGCTAGCGCCCGCGCGGCCACCGGTTTCCGCCGGCTACTCGGCCTAAGCCACTGAACTATCACAATTTTTACTCGAGCAGGGGAACCCTACGCGGATATTGTCCCCCGGGCAGGGCCCGTATATAAGCCTGCCGCACCGGGGAGGGTGGACTTCGGTACCAAGAAAATAAAAAGACAGGGAGTTCGGTGGGATGTTGGCCAAGACGAAGGTATATCGGCCTTCCGATAAAGAGCCGTTCATGAATGAGCGTCAGCGGGATTATTTCCGGCTGAAGCTGCTTTCCTGGCGGGAAGACATACTGAAAGAAGCCAAGGAAACGCTCCTGCACCTGCAGGAGGAAAACCAAAATCACCCCGATATCGCCGACCGCGCATCGTCGGAAACCGACCGCGCCATTGAGCTGCGCGCGCGCGACCGCCAGCGCAAGCTGATTTCCAAGATCGACGAGGCGCTCACCCGTATCGATGACGGCACCTACGGCTATTGCGAGGAAACTGGCGAGCCGATTTCGCTGCGCCGTCTGGAAGCGCGCCCGATCGCCACGCTGTCGGTGGAAGCGCAGGAGCGCCACGAGCGGCGCGAGCGTGTCTATCGCGACGACTGAAGATTTATCGGGCGCGCCGCTCAAAAGTAACAAAGTGCGGCGCGAGCGCGTTTATCGCGACGACTGAGCGGCAATTCAATTCAATGTAAGTGAACTACGGTGCCCGGCCCTTGCGCCGGGTATTGCTATTTTATGCCCTCAAACGCACACGGCCTCCGGCTGGGGAGCAACCGGAGGCCGCGACGTTGACGCCGTCGTCGCTCGCGAAACGAAAAACGGCGCGGGAGCTTAAGTCACTGACGCAACGAACATTTGTTTCACGCATGAGCCGGTCTGAAGGTCGTCCTCAGGCCGCAGGCTCCTGCGTTAGAACGGCAGCACCACGTCCATAACCTGCTGGCCATAACGCGGCTGTTGCACGTCGGTGAGCTGGCCACGTCCGCCATAGGAGATACGGGCCTGCGCGATCTTGCTGGAATCGATGGTGTTGTCGCTCTGGATGTCCTCCGGCCGCACGATGCCGGCGACGATCAGTTCGCGCACTTCGAAATTGACACGGATCTCCTGGCGGCCCTCGATCACTAAATTGCCGTTCGGCAGAACTTGCGTGACCACGCCGGCGACGTTGGTGGTCAGCGCCTCCTGGCGAACCACCGAGCCCTTGCCGTCGCTCGAGGAGGTCGAGTCGGCAGTCAGGATGCGGCCCGGCAACAACGCGGTCGCCGGCGATTTGAGTGTCTTGCTGCCAAGGAAATCGGTGATGCCTGAATCCTCGCTGTTAGCGCGGCTGCGCTGGGTCTCGTTGGCGATATTGGCTTTGTCGGTGATGTTGACCTGCACGGTGAGGATGTCGCCGATCTGGTGCGCGCGCTGGTCCTTGAAGAAGGCGCGCGATCCGTTGCGCCATAACGAATTGGGATTGTACGAAGCTGGTTGCGCCGCCGGCATCGGCATCTGCACCGGCTTGTAACCCGGCCGTGCAGTCGGGTTATCCACCGCTGACAATGCGGGTTGTTGGCCGATGTTCGCTAGCCGGTCGAAGGCCGCGCAGCTTGAGAGCAGCGAAACCGCGATTGCGGACAGCACTGCATGACGCGTCACCTTGAGAACGTTCATAGACATCACTTTCACAAATGGCGCCGGGGCGCCGTTTCGTTTTACCATTGACTCAACTCTCGACTTGACCGTGCGCGTTGCTAAATCATCTTTCAGTGTGCATCGGCATTGCTCGTGTTTCGATTGGGCGGAAGATTGGCGGCGAGCCGCGGTAAACCAGTGCTGATGATGACGCGGCCGGGACCGGCCACCACGCCCTGCACGGTGCGCTTGGACTGCTCATTGAGTACGGAGATCACGTCGCCTTCGGCCCCGCCCTCAGTTGCCTTGCCGCGCACCGTGAGCGTGATACCCGGCACTTCGTAGAGCAGCGTCACCGTCTCGTTGCGCTGAATTATTGCAGGCCGCATTAAGTCGGCGGCGCGCAACACGCGCCCAGCCTGAAGCGATGTGCGGACGGCTTGTCCCACCGCCAGGTCGGCATTGGTGACGATATCGCGGCCGATCTCGGCGCGCGGGCGCCGCTCGACCAGCACATCGGCGCCCTTGAGCACCTCGCCGCGCTCGATTGCGCGCGCGAGCGTTAAGACTTCAACCGTTGCCGCCGCGCGGCCGGAAAGCCGCAGAGTGCCGCGCGTGGTGGCGCTGGTAGGAATGTCGAGCGTGGCGTCGAAGCGGCCACTGCGAGCGTCATAAGTCAGGGAGCCGACGCGCGGTTCGCCCTTGGCGCTGGCTTCCAACTGGAGCGCGCGTAGTTCACGGTCGAAACTCACCACGATATCCTTGACCGGTCCGAGCGCGTATTGCGTCGAGAGTGCTTGCGCGATGCGCTCTTCGACGTCCCTTGCGGGAATGGTGCGGCTTGCCCGCGTAACCACCACTTCGCTGAGATCGCCGGTGTCGAGACCGACCAGCGCATGGGCGCGCACCGCCTCAACCACGGCGTCGGCTGAAACCGAACCGGTAGAGCCCAGATCGGGCGCGCGGAAAATCGGCACTTTGGCAATGATTCCGGCGTGCTCGACCAGATCGCCGATGCGCACGAATTCGCCAGTTACGGTGGCTTGTGCCTTGAGCTTGGGGCGTTCTTGATTGGGCGTGGCGGCGATGGCGCTGCCGGCGAGCGCGAGCAGGGCTGTTGCCGTGAGAACGAATTTGCGGATCATGAGCGTGCCTCAGCGCATCAGGTTGGAAGCGGACTGCAGCATCTGATCGGCTGCAGTGATCACCTTGCCGTTCATTTCGTAAGCACGCTGAGCGGCGATCAGATTCGTGATCTCGGTGACGGAATCCACGTTCGACTGTTCCAGGTTGGCTTGCTGCAAGTCACCGGCGCCGTCGGTTGCGGGCAGTCCATCGATCGGCGTGCCGGAGGCCGGCGTCTCCTGGTACATATTGTCGCCCATCGAGAGCAGGCCGGCTTGGTTGACGAAGCGGGTCAGAGTGATCTGTCCCAAAATCTGCGGTGTTGTCGTTCCTTGGGGGATCACGGAGACTTGGCCTTGCGCGTTGATGGTCAGGCCGGTCGAATTTTGCGGAATAGTGATTGTGGGCTGCACGACATTGCCCTGCGCCGTGACGATGCGGCCGGTCGCGTCCATCTGGAACGAGCCGTCGCGCGTATAGGCGTAAGTGCCGTCCGGCAGTTGGATTTTGAAGAAGCCGTCACCGCGGATTGCAACGTCGAGCGAGCCGCCTGTGGCGGTCAGCGTGCCTTGCGTCATCAGCCGGGGCGTTCCCACGGATTTAACGCCGGAGCCGAGATCGATTCCGACCGGAAGTATATTTCCCTGCGCCGAGGTTTGCGTGCCGATCCGGCTGACGTGATCGTAAAGCAGGTCCTGAAATTCGGCCCGCTGGCGCTTGTAGCCGGTGGTTGTCATGTTGGCGAGGTTGTTGGCGATGACCTGGACATTGAGTTCCATCGCCATCATTCCGCTCGAGGCGGTGCTAAGCGCGCGCATGATTCAACTCTCCTTCGTCGTCAATTCGGTACTTCAGCGAGCTTGTCGATCGCCGATTGGGACATATCGGCCTGCTGCTGCAGAATGCTTGCGATATTGGTGTAGCTGCGGGTGATTTCGATCATGCGCGACATCTCAACGACGCCGCGCACATTGGATTTCTCGATAGAGCCCTGAATGAGGCCACCCTTCGCCGCGGGCTGCGGTTGCGCGCCGCCCGCCGCGTTGAAAGTGCCGTTGCCGTCTTTTTGCAGGCGTTGCGGATTGTCGAAGGTGACCAGCTTGAGCTTGCCGCGCACCGAATCCACTTTCGAAGTGCCTTCGCGCACACTGAGGGTGCCGTCGCGGCTGATCGAGACTTGGCGATCCGAGGGCTGCAACGTGATCGGGCCGCCATCGCCGAGCACCGGATAGCCTTCGCTGGTGACTAGCTGACCGGATGGGTTGATCTGCATCGAGCCATTGCGGGTGTAGCGATCGCCGCGCGACGTCTGCACCACCAGGAAACCGCTGCCGTCGACGGCGACATCAAGCGGATTGCCGGTGTGCTCGGTCGGGCCTTGGCTCATGTCGTGCCAGACGCCACGGTCGCGCACGAAGCTCACGCGGCTGCCGGTCTCGTCCGCTCGGGCATTCGTGGATAGATATTCCTCGAACAGGGAGCCGTCGGCCTTGTAGCCGGTGGTATCGAGGTTCGCGACGTTATTGGCGACCACGTCAAGCTCGCGCGCGAGCGCCATTTGACGTGATAGGCCGACGAGAACGGCATTCTGCATCGGTATTCTCCCCTTCTTGTTCCACGAGGCCGTGCCCTCCCGAGGCCAACCTTGCCGAAACGAGTGCCGTACGCTCTCCCAAGTGGGCGGCTGAGGAAGGCTTTGCAGCCGCCATGCCAAGTAATAAAGCGTAATAAAATCATAGTGTTAGTCTAAATTCATCTCCGTATGCGGAGGCAAAAACAGCCCGTTTGGTGCCCTTACCCGGCAAAAGATACCGGCTGCGGGAACCTGAGAAAGTATCTGTTAACCATACCGACCTACCTTCGATCGCAAGGGGAGCGCGAGGATCGCGCATTCGCGGCGTTTCGCTCGCAATGCCGCGCGCGTCCCACATGTTGCGATTGGGATCATAATGGCAGCCAAAGAACAGGCCGAAGCTGAGGTCGAGGACGCTCCGGAAGACGGCGACGAACAGCCGGCAGCAAAGTCGAAATTCAATTTCAAATTCAAACTACCGTCGATCAAGATGATGATCATCATCATGGCCGGCATTGTGGCGCTCGGCGGCGGCAGCGGTGGCGCCTATTTCTACTTCTTCAAAAGCCCCGCCCACGAAAAGCCGAAACAAGAGGCCGCCAAGCCCGCGCTGTTCGTCGATTTGCCCGACGTCCTGGTCAATCTGTCGAACCCCGCCAGCGAGCGCACGCAATACCTCAAAGTGAAGATCGTGCTCGAAGTGCTCAATCCCGAGGTGGTGACCCAGATTCAGCCGCTGATGCCGCGGGTGATGGACGCCTTCCAGACTTATTTGCGCGAATTGCGGCCGACCGATCTCGACGGTTCCGCCGGTCTCTACCGGCTGCGCGAAGAATTGACCCGCCGGGTCAATGCCGCGGTTTCGCCCAACCGCATCACCGCCGTTCTCTTCAAGGAGATCGTCGTCCAGTGACGACTTAAATCCATGGCGACAGAAGACAAAGTTGATCAGGACTCGCTCGCCAAAGAATGGGGCGTGGCGATGGAAGAAGAATCCGCCGCGCCCGCCGTGGCGGACTCCGGTCCCCTTTCGACACCCGGCACCGACGAGGCCGCCGCGCAATGGGCGGCGATGGTGGATAAGAACAGCGAGGGCAACCAGGCCGCCAAGGGCGGCGGCGCCGAGCGCATCCTCAACCAGGATGAAATCGACAGTATGCTCGGCTTCAGCCTGACCGATGTCTCGCTGAATGACAATTCCGGCATCCGCGCCATTATCGACTCGGCGATGGTGTCCTACGAGCGTCTACCGATGCTCGAAATCGTATTCGACCGCCTGGTGCGGTTGATGACGACGAGCTTGCGCAATTTCACCTCCGACAATGTCGAAGTTTCGCTCGACCGCATCACCTCGGTGCGCTTCGGCGATTACCTCAATTCGATCCCGCTGCCGGCTATCCTGGCGGTCTTCAAGGCCGAGGAATGGGAAAATTTCGGGCTCGCTACCGTCAATTCAAGTCTGATCTATTCGATCATTGATGTGCTGCTCGGTGGCCGTCGCGGACAAAATACGGTGCGCGTGGAAGGCCGTCCCTACACCACCATCGAGACCAACTTGGTCAAGCGCATGATCGAGGTCGTGCTGGCGGATGCCGAACTGGCCTTCAAGCCGTTGTCGCCGGTCAATTTCAACATCGACCGGCTGGAGACCAACCCGCGCTTTGCCGCCATCTCACGCCCAGCCAATGCCGCGATTTTGGTGCGGCTGCGCATCGACATGGAAGATCGCGGCGGCAATATCGAGTTGCTGCTGCCTTACGCCACCATCGAGCCGATCCGCGCCACTCTGCTCCAGATGTTCATGGGCGAGAAATTCGGCCGCGATCCGATCTGGGAAGGCCATCTGGCGACCGAAATCGGTCAGGCACAAATCGACGTCAACGCCGTACTCTATGAAGCGCGGTTGCCGCTGCGAAAAATGATGAGCCTCGCCGTCGGCGACACGCTCGCCCTCGATCTTAAGCCCGATGCGCTCGTGAGTGTACGCTGCGGCGAGATCGCGCTCACCGAAGGCCGCATGGGCAAAGTCGGTGATCGCGTCGCGGTGCGGGTCATCAAGGCTTTGCGCAAACCGCGGACGACGTTCGCCATGTTCGAGAAGGCGGACGAGCCCAACAATCGGATGGAGACACCGTGAGCTATCATTATGGCTATCTGGTCGAAAGCATGGTCTCGGTCCTGCTTCTGCTCACGATTCTGTATTGCGTCCGGCTCAACAAGCAGCTTCGCCTGCTCAAGGCCGACGAGCAGACTTTGCGGGCGACCATTTCAGAGTTGATCACCGCCACCGAAATCGCCGAGCGCGCTATAGCCGGTTTAAAATCGACCATGCGCGAAGGCGAACAGAGCCTGGGCCAGCGGCTGCAACGTGTCGAGACGCTGTCCGGCGATCTCGATCGCCAGCTTAACGCCGGCGAAGAACTGCTGGCGCGGCTTACCCGCATCGCCGGCGCGGCGCGGCCAGCCCATGAACAAACCGCCTTACCCGACGCCAGGACGGTGGCCGCCGCGGCGCAAGCCTTCGACGAACGCGCGCGCGCGCGCATGCACGGTCTGGCGGCATGACCCGCTGGGCGCGCGATTTCCGGCTGATCCCGGTCGTGTTGCTGGCGACGATCTGCCTGTTTGCACTCAAAGTGTCGGGCATCGTGTTTGACGGTGGCTACACGCTGGCCGAGCGGATGCAAGGCGCCGGCCGTACCGACATGAAAGTCACCGCCCGGGAAAGCGTGCCCGACTATCCAAAGATTGTCGTCGCCGACACGCGTGTCCCGCCGACCGCTTCCGCGTCAGCCGCGGATAAGCGCTCTTGGGCACAGCAAATGTTCAATTTCGGCGACAATGGTGGCGACATCACCGGCTCCGTTGGTGGCGAGGAAAAGCCGAATGGTCCGCCGCTTAAGGTGAGCGACAAGGCGCCAGCGCTGCCAAAAGTGCAGGTC
>Ga0207933_1001744_pt1 | contig 15498 bp, 14 predicted proteins | sample NGESurdeep092012_4_FD_184488 | JGI IMG/M metagenome (GOLD analysis project Ga0207933, IMG submission 184488) | Arctic peat soil microbial communities from Barrow, Alaska - NGEE Surface sample F53-3 deep-092012 (SPAdes) | ecosystem: Environmental > Terrestrial > Soil > Wetlands > Peat ... | reverse complement strand
CGGTGATCCAGTATCGAATGCAGTATTGGCAGATCTGCAATTTGCCTGGCGCGCAATACGCGCGGTAAAGAGCAATGCGATTTTATTGGCTCACGATGGCGCAGCAGTAGGCGTAGGTATGGGACAGGTCAATCGCGTTGATTCGGCGAGGCTGGCGGTGACGAGGGCAGCGGTACGGGCACGGGGTTCGGTAGCCTCCAGTGATGCTTTCTTCCCTTTTGCAGATGGCTTACAAATTTTAATTGATGCTGGGGTCACTGCGGTCGTTCAACCCGGTGGCAGCGTGCGCGATGAAGAAGTTATTGCGGCCGCCAAAGCCGCTGGAATTGCCATGTTCTTTACTGGCGTTCGCCACTTCTCACACGCCTAGTTAGGATTCACGCATGAGCGCGCAGATACTTGATGGCAAAACTACCGCCAAGGCCATCAAACAAGAACTCGCCACCATTGTTTCGGCAATGAGCGTTAAGCCAGGACTCGGGACAGTGCTCGTTGGCAATGACCCAGGATCGCATTCGTATGTAACTGGCAAGCACCGAGATTGCGCAGAAGTGGGTATCGCTTCAATACGTGTCGATCTTCCCGCAAATGCATCACAAGCCGATGTTTTGGCAGCAATAAAAGATCTCAATAATTCACCAGAGTGCACTGGCTACATAGTTCAACTTCCATTGCCGAAAGGTATTTCTGCAAACTTTATTCTTGAATCAATAGATCCGGATAAAGATGCCGACGGACTCCATCCTCTCAATCTTGGCAAACTTGTTCTTGGTGAACCTGCTCCATTGCCCTGCACGCCTCGAGGAATCATCGAACTCTTGCATCGTTACAACATTGCAACTAAAGGTGCCGAAATCGTAATCATGGGACGAGGACTTACAGTCGGTCGTCCACTCTCCTTGATGTTGACGCGGCGCGGTGACGATGCGACTGTCACAATTACTCATACTTCGACTAAAGATGTTTCCTTTCACACAAGACGGGCGGACATCGTGGTCGCAGCGGTTGGTAGCGCACACTTCTTAACTCCAGAAATGGTCAAGTCAGGTGCAACTGTTTTAGATGTTGGCATTACTCGCACTGAAGCTGGACTGCTCGGTGACATACATCCCGGCGTCTTTGATGTCGCAGCATTTATCGCGCCGATGCCGGGTGGAGTTGGTCCAATGACAAGGGCGATGCTCCTAACAAATGTTGTTGAAATGGCAGTTCGTGCTGGCAACCCTCGGTAAGAAGTTACCTCGTCTCAAAGGTTCAGAAACGCTCTGGCGGGTCTTCGCCGTAGCCCTTGTTGTAATCGGGGTCACAATTGGGATATTTGGCGCGGTCAGAAGTTGCTCGATTTTGGTCGCGCTAGGCGTGGTGGTCTACGCATATGTCGCATATACGACGAGTGCAACTAGGCGAACGATAGAACTTTTAATTCCGCTGGGGTTATCGACAATGCTCTTTATCGTGTCTTTAACCTTGCCGCACGCAAAGTAGGATTCGGGTAGTTCACCATCGGGAGGCACATTTCAGGAGGCAAGATGAGTAGATCTGGCAAAGTCACAGTCGTCGGTAGCGGATTCTATGGATCAACCACGGCGCTTCGATTGGCCGAGTACGATATTTTTGAAACTGTTGTAATGACAGATATTGTCGAAGGAAAACCAGAAGGACTCGCTCTTGATATGAATCAATCGCGATCTATCGAAGGTTTTGAAACCAAGGTGGTTGGGGCAACCACAACTCCAGAAGGCGCCGGATACGAAGCAACTGCAAACTCTGATGTTGTTGTGATTACAGCTGGTCTACCGCGTAAGCCTGGAATGTCACGTATGGATTTGATTGGCGTCAATGCTGGAATCGTTCGCGGCGTTGCCGAGAACATTGCCAAACATTCACCTCACGCTGTCATCATTGTTGTATCAAACCCTCTCGATGAGATGACCGCGCTCGTTCAACTTGCAACAGGATTTCCGCATCATCGAGTTATGGGTCAAGCAGGAATGCTTGATACCGCTCGCTTCACAAACTTCGTTGCCGAAAAACTCGCTGTTCCCGTTGGATCGGTCAAGACGCTGACACTCGGTTCACATGGCGACACAATGGTTCCAGTCCCAAGCCGCTGCACGGTAAACGGTCAACCCTTGACATCGTTGCTCTCGGAGCAAGATATTAATGAACTCGTTGATCGCACGCGCAACGGCGGCGCTGAAGTTGTCGCGCTCTTAAAAACCGGTTCTGCTTATTACGCACCGTCCGCCGCCGCGGCGCGCATGGCAAAGGCTGTCATTGAAGACTCTGGCGAAGTCATGCCAGTCTGCGCTTGGGTCGATGGCCAATATGGCATCAACGGGGTTTACCTCGGTGTTGAGGCAAAGATCGGCCGCACCGGAATTGAAGAAGTTGTTGAAAGCGTTCTTACGGAGAGCGAGATTGCAGCGCTCAAAGTTGCGGCAGAAGCAGTTCGTACTAAGCAAGCCGACGTAAAGGACCTATAAGAAAGACTATTTAGCAGAAAGACTATTTAGCAGAAAGACTATTTAGCAGAAAGACTATTTAACAGAAAGACGATCTAGCAGAATCACCTCTTAGGAAAGTAGGGAAGTTAATGGAGAAGATCAAGGTAACGGGCGCTGTTGTCGAACTTGACGGCGATGAGATGACCCGAATTATCTGGCAGTTCATCAAAGATAAATTGATCCTGCCTTACCTCGATATCAATCTTGAGTATTACGATCTCAGCATTCAAAATCGCGATGCTACCGATGATCAGGTCACCATTGATTCTGCACATGCGATCCAGAAGCATGGCGTTGGCGTCAAGTGTGCAACCATTACCCCAGACGAGGCGCGGGTAGAAGAATTTGGTTTGAAGAAGATGTGGAAATCTCCGAATGGCACAATCCGTAATATCTTAGGCGGCGTAATTTTCCGTGAGCCAATCATCATCTCTAATGTTCCACGGCTGGTGCCACACTGGACCCTGCCAATTGTTATTGGTCGTCATGCCTTTGGAGATCAATACAAAGCCACTGATTTTCGAGTACCTGGCAAAGGTAAGTTGACACTCAACTTCGTTCCAGAAGATGGCGGCGCTCCTATCGAGCACGAAGTCTTTAATTTCCCATCATCTGGCGTCGCACTTGCAATGTACAACCTTGATGATTCGATTCGTGATTTTGCTCGTGCGTCACTTAACTACGGCTTAATCCGCAAGTATCCGGTTTACCTCTCTACCAAAAATACGATCTTGAAAGCTTACGATGGACGTTTCAAGGATCTTTTTGAAGAGATTTATGAAGCAGAGTTCAAGAGCCAATTTGAAGCTCTCGGTATCTGGTATGAACATCGCCTTATTGATGACATGGTGGCTATGTGCTTGCGGATGCCTGGTGGTTATGTATGGGCTTGTAAGAATTATGATGGTGATGTTCAGTCCGATACCGTCGCACAGGGATATGGCTCACTCGGCTTGATGACCTCTGTGTTGATGTCCCCAGATGGGAAGACCGTTGAATCTGAGGCTGCCCATGGCACTGTGACGCGTCACTATCGGGCTCACCAAGCGGGTAAAACGACTTCGACCAACCCAATTGCTTCAATCTTTGCCTGGACGGAAGGACTGTCCCATCGCGCTACGTTGGATAACAATGAGGCGCTCGCAAGTTTTGCAAAGACCCTTGAAGCAGTCTGTATTGAGACTGTTGAATCAGGAAAGATGACGAAGGATCTAGCGCTCTTGATCTCAGAAACTGCCCCTTGGCTTAATACCCAAGATTTCTTGGCAGCAATTGACGAGAATTTACAGAAGAAACTCGCCTAAGTATTTCCAATAAAAAACCCCGGTGACAATTCACCGGGGTTTTTTAATTCTTAGTTTTAGTGGTTGATTCGCTCTCCGGTTTCTGAATTGAAGAAGTGAATAACAGCGGGATTAGCCTGAACGGTTATTGTTGAACCCGGCTTTGGTGGATGCTTTGGATCCCAGCGGACAATTATTTGTGCCCCTTCATCCGAAACATTTGCAAACTTTACGATTGGATCAACTGGACGGCCGTAGACAAATGCATCTGATCCAAGCTCTTCAACGACTTCAACGAGAACATCAAAACCAGTTGAAGCCGGTTGGAAGCCTTCAGGCCTGATGCCTACCGTTACAGTTGAACCAACATTTGCAGGTACCGGAATCTTGAAATTACCAAGGCTTGCTTCTCCGCCAGAGACTGGAGCAGTCAAGAGGTTCATTGCAGGTGAGCCGATGAAGCCAGCTACAAAAGCATTCACAGGTATGTCGTAAAGATTACGAGGCGTGTCGACTTGTTGGAGTAAACCATCTTTGAGAACGGCGACGCGGTCGCCCATGGTCATAGCTTCAACTTGATCGTGGGTGACATAAACAGTGGTGATTCCCAGGCGACGTTGGAGTGCTGCAATCTGGGTACGAGTTGCTACACGCAACTTTGCATCCAAGTTCGAAAGTGGTTCGTCCATCAAGAAGACTTGTGGCTCGCGAACAATGGCACGACCCATTGCAACGCGCTGGCGTTGGCCACCAGATAGGGCCTTTGGCTTGCGATCTAAATAAGGTTCAAGGTCGAGAAGTTTTGCGGCTTCAAGGACGCGGCGATCGCGCTCTTCCTTGGCAACGCCAGCAATCTTTAGAGCGAAGCCCATGTTTTCGGCTACTGACATATGTGGGTAGAGGGCATAAGACTGGAAAACCATTGCGATATCGCGATCCTTTGGTGCAACATCAGTTACATCGCGATCACCAATTCGAATCGAACCACCATCGACCTCTTCAAGGCCAGCCAACATACGAAGGGATGTTGACTTACCGCAACCAGAAGGGCCAACAAGCACAAGAAATTCGCCATCGTTGACTGTTAGGTTGAGTTTGTCTACAGCTGGCTTAGTTGTGCCGGGGTAGATACGCGAAGCATTTTCAAATACGACAGACGCCATGAGTTTTCACTCCTTCTCCGGGCAGGTACGTGCCCGACGATCCGTTGGATGAAGGTAAAGCACCGGCGGCGGAAGCCGGGCGGTGGGTAGATATTAACCACACTCTGCCATAGAACCAAGCCATTTGACGCCACGATATCCTTACCTTCGTGTCCGAGCCCTACCAACACTATTCGCCGCCCTATCCGCCGATAGGAAGCACAGGAGAACTCTTCCTTGACATGCTTCTGGTCCTACTCTTTATTGTTCTGGCGGGAATCTTTGTTGCAGCTGAAATTGCGCTAATTTCCCTTCGGGAGTCCCAACTTCGCCAATTAGAGGCTGCTGGAGCCAAGCCAAAGCGGACGCAGCGGCTTGCCACGTTAATGAAAAACCCCAATCGCTTTCTGGCGGCGGCTCAAGTGGGGGTTACTTTTTGTGGATTCCTTTCAGCCGCTTTAGGATCCCAGCGGCTGGGAACTTCCTTTGTTATCCCAATCCTCCAGCGCTGGGGAGTATCTCGTGGGGTCAGTACGGCAATTTCCCTGGTATTCCTGACACTCATGATTGCTTATGTTTCACTAGTTTTAGGCGAGTTAGTTCCAAAGCGATTGGCTCTTTACCGCACCGAGAAGATAGCCCTTGCTGCCGCTCCAAGTATTGATCGCATCGCTAATTTCTTTCGCCCTATTATCTGGTTGCTCTCGAAATCAACTGATGCCATCGTTCGGATATTTGGACTTAAGCCACAAGAGGTTCGCAGCGAAATCTCAGAAGCTGAACTCGTTGATCTTGTAACTGGCCATGCCGCGCTTTCAGATGAAGAGCGCGATATTGTCGAAGATGTATTCAGTACTGGAGATCTTGTTCTGCACGAAATCATGGTCCCGCGCACCGAAGTTGATTTTCTTGATGTTGGATTAACACTAACTGAAGCCAAGGCGATCGCAGTTCGCACTGCGCACTCTCGCTATCCCGTTACTCGCGGATCAAGTGATGAAGTCATCGGCTTTCTCCATGTGCGTGATCTTTTGAACCTGCGCGATGAAGAGATGAGCAAGACATTGTTCGACATTATGCGCCCGGTTATTTTCCTGCCTGGAACAAAAGGGGTTCTTCCGGCTCTCACTGAGTTGCGAGTGAAGCGAGCTCATCTTGCAATTGTGCTAGATGAGTATGGTGGTACCGATGGCATAGTTACTCTTGAAGATATTGTTGAATGTTTTATTGGTGATATCGAAGATGAATATGACGAGCCAGAACAGGAAGTTAAGCCTCATTCTCGGGCTGGTGATTACGCGGTTGATGCCCTCATTTCACTCGAAGATCTAAAAGAGCAGACCGGAATTGATTTACCACAAGGTCCTTATGAAACTGCAGGGGGATTTATTATGCACTCTCTAGGTCGATTGCCAGTCGCGCATGATGTAATAACTATCCCTGGGGCCCGAATCACTGTTTTAACCTTAGAAGGAAAACGGGCTGGTCAGTTATTAATCTCTGCTGTGGTTAAGTAATCGGTAGAATATCTCGCATGTCTACGCCAGGTTTGCCCAAGTCAAGGGTTCTATCGGGTATCCAACCCACACATCGTTCATTTCATCTCGGCAATTATCTTGGTGCCGTTAAGCAGTGGGTTGACCTTCAAGAGAGTCATGATGCTTTTTATTGCGTTGTAGATCTTCACGCTCTTACTTCATCGCCCGATCCCGTAGAACTTCGAAAAAACACTTTGACATCCATTGCCCAATTGTTAGCTCTTGGCGTGGACACAGATCATTGCACTCTCTTCCTTCAATCTCATGTCGTTGAACACAATCAACTTGCTTGGGTCATGGAATGCCTCACAGGATTTGGTGAGGCGAGTCGAATGACACAATTTAAAGATAAATCCCAGAAGGTGGGCAACGATCGAATTGCCGTTGGAGTTTTTACCTACCCCATGCTGATGGCGGCAGATATCTTGCTTTATCAGGCCGATCAAGTTCCAGTCGGTGAAGATCAACGCCAGCACATCGAATTAACTCGCGATTTGGCGACTCGCTTTAATAGCCAATATGGCAAAACCTTCACCCTCCCAGAGGGTTACATCTTGAAAGCCGGAGCGAAGATTTATGATCTTCAAGATCCAACTTCAAAAATGAGTAAGTCAGCAGAATCGATGAATGGTTTGATCGAAATTCTCGATACTCCAGAAGCCAACGTCAAGAAGATTAAGAATGCAGTAACCGACACGGGACGCGAAATAAAATTCGATACTCAAGAAAAACCAGGAATTTCTAATTTGCTTACAATCTTTTCAACACTTTCTGGCCGTACTATCGCCAATATCGAAGAAGAATTTGATGGTAAAGGTTACGGAGATTTCAAAGGAGCGGTTGCCGAAGTTGTTGTTGAATATCTGCGTCCCGTGCGCCAGCGCACTCTCGAATTATTGGATGACCCAACTCATTTGGACGCAATCCTTAAAGTTGGCGCACAAAAAGCTGAATTAGTTGCCCATGAGACAATTACTAATGTTTACGAGCGAATCGGTTTAATTCCACGCGCGTAAGTTTGGCGCAATGTGTACTTCATGAATCTTCGATAACGCAGAGCAATTGACCACTTGATACTGTCTGCCCCACGCCAATACCCAGTTGCGCAATTAGACCAGCCTTAGGTGCTACAAGTGGTTGTTCCATCTTCATTGCTTCAAGGACGACGATCAAATCGCCAATTTCGACACGATCGCCATTTGCTTTGAGAATCTTTACGACGGTTCCTTGCATTGGGCTTGATACTGAATTGCCAGAACTCTTAGCGACGCTATTACTCTTGATCCGGTGACGTTTTTCTGCTGGAGCCCCCGAGTGAAGTACAATTTCAAAGCGGTGCCCGTTGACTTCAGCGACAACTTTCTGTGAGGCAATCTTTGACGCTGTCACTTCCTCCTTGTAATTAAAGGCAGGAATCTTGTTATTGAACTCGTTCTCGATATAACTGGTGTAAACCTTGAATTCCTCGGTGAAATTCGGATCTAAGACAATCGCGCGGTGAAACGGAAGTGCGGTAGCTAAACCACCAATTTCAAATTCCTGAAGTGCGCGACGGGCCCGTTCAATAGCCTCTGTTCGAGTGGCGCCAGTGACGATCAATTTTGCAAGTAGTGAATCGAAGTGTGATCCAATGGTGTGGCCATGATCAAAGCCGGCGTCAATTCGAACTCCAGGACCTGATGGAACTTCCCACTTCGTGATTGTTCCAAGCGAAGGCAAAAATCCATTTCCTGGATCTTCGCCATTAATTCGAAATTCAATACTGTGACCACGGATACTTGGATCCACAGGGCTAATGGCTTCACCTGATGCAATTCTGAGTTGTTCGCGAACAAGATCAAGTCCAGTTACCTCCTCGCTTACGGGATGCTCAACCTGTAAGCGAGTATTTACTTCGAGGAAGGAGATAGTTCCATCTTTTCCAACTAAGAATTCGCATGTACCAGCACCTACGTAACCAACTTCGCGCATGATCGCTTTTGACGATGTATATAGCTGATCGATTTGCGCATCAGATAAGAATGGTGCGGGTGCTTCTTCAACAAGTTTCTGATGGCGCCGTTGGAGTGAGCAGTCACGCGTGCTGACTACAATTGCATTGCCATGCATATCCACGAGGCATTGTGTTTCAACGTGGCGTGGCTTATCAAGATAACGCTCTACGAAACATTCACCGCGTCCAAAACCCGTGATCGCTTCGCGTACAGCTGAAGCAAAGAGTTCAGGAATTTCTTCTAGAGTAAATGCAATTTTGAGGCCACGACCCCCGCCTCCGTGTGCTGCCTTGATGGCAACGGGCAAACCATGTTCTTTGGCAAAGGCGATAATTTCATCGGGGGAGTCGACTGGATCGGCGGTGCCTGCAACAAGTGGAGCACCCACTTTGGCAGCAATCTTTCGGGCCGAAACTTTATCTCCCAATTTACGAATCGCATCGGGCGGTGGACCTACCCAAATTAATCCTGCGTCGATAACACGCTGCGCAAAATCAGCGTTCTCAGATAAGAAGCCGTAACCCGGATGAATTGCATCAGCGCCAGACTCCAGCGCAATCGCCAATATTTTGTTTTGGTCTAGATAGGTTTCTGCAGCAGATAATCCATTGAGAGCAAAGGCTTCATCTGCGGTTGCGACATGAAGTGAACTGCGATCTTCATCTGAATAAATTGCAATGCTCTTGACGCCATGATCGCGGCATGCGCGCGCAACACGAACTGCGATTTCTCCGCGGTTGGCGATCAGGACGGTCGAGATCTTCTTGCTCGTTTTTATTGTATTCAACGGTTTGTCCCTATTGGTGCGACCGCGGACCATTCGAGTCCTAAGTTGATCGTAATTTTTCGAAGCGTCGGCAATGACAAACCAATAATGCCGCTTGGATCGCCGTCAATATGAGTAATAAATGGCGCAGAATGTCCATCGAGCGTGAACCCCCCGGCGACTTGCATCGGTTCACCCGTATCGACGTAATTGATGATTTCATTATGAGTCATTTTGGCAAAGGTAACTTTAGAAGTCGAAATATCAGAAACTTCTAGACCCTGATCGGTATCGATCACGCTATGTCCAGTATGGAGGTAACCACTCTGACCGCCCAGTTGGTGGCAACGTTCGATCGCGTTTTCACGGGTACCTGGCTTGCCTAGTGATTGACCTTCAAATTCAAAGGTGGAATCGCAGCCAATGATCAAGGTGTTGCTCAAATCAAGAGCAGCTTTGTGAATTGTGTGGGCTTTAAGAATTGCCAGTGCAATTACAAGATCGGCTGGAGATAAGGCCAAGAGTTCTGGTGTTTCCTCGTCAACACCGCTCACCCTAATCTCTGGTGTGATACCTACCGATTCCAGAATCTTCTTTCGCGAAGGGGAGGCTGACGCGAGAATTATCTGTTTACTCATGATGCGGTAGATCCGAATTTGCGAGGTAAGGAATTCTGAATTTTTAGCCGCGCCCATGAACTTCGATATTTTGTTGGCGGATTGGCGTTCTTTTCGATTTCATCGATCGCTCGAGTTAAGGCAAGAAGTTCTTCTCTCGTCGGAGTGCCTGCATGAATCGTAAATCCGAGTTTGCGAAACTCCCGTGGAAAGTCGTTGCGATGAGGCATCAGAGCGGAATGTTTCCATGCTTACGAGTTGGGAGATCTACTCGTTTATTGGCTAGTGCTCGAAGAGCTCGCGTAATCTGATTTCTAGTCGTATGCGGTTCGATAACGGCATCGATAAATCCACGGTCGGCAGCAATATATGGATTGAGAAGTTGTTCTTCGTATTCGTTGATCAATTCTGGTGCGCGATCTGGATTTTCTGCAATCTCTTTACGATAAAGAACATTTACCGCGCCTTGTGCGCCCATTACCGCAATCTGCGCGGTAGGCCAGGCAAGATTCACATCTGCACCTAAATGCTTTGATCCCATAACAATGTAGGCCCCGCCATATGCTTTACGGGTAATGACGGTGACCAGCGGGACTGAGGCTTCGCCATATGCATAAAGCAATTTTGCACCACGACGAATAATTCCATTCCATTCTTGTTCGGTTCCAGGCAAGAATCCTGGAACATCAACAAGAGTCACGATAGGGATGCCAAACGCATCACAGGTACGAACGAAGCGCGCTGCTTTTTCAGAGGCATCGATATCAAGTGTGCCTGCAAAATTCAGAGGTTGATTTGCGATGATTCCAACTGAATGACCTTCGATACGACCAAAGCCCACCAAGATATTTGGTGCAAAAAGTGCATGCACTTCTAAGAAATCTGCCTCGTCTAATATTGCCTCAATAATGACGCGCATGTCGTAAGGCTTGTTGGGATTATCTGGAATCAATGAATCCAAGGCACGGTCCGTCGGGGCGACACTATGTGATTCGGTGGCACGAAGTATCGGCGCATCATCTAGATTGTTGCTCGGCAAGAATGAGAGTAGCGCTTTTACATACTCAAGCGCGGCATCTTCGTTGTCAGCTAAATAATGCGAGTTGCCGGTCTTGGTGTTGTGAGTTGTTGCCCCGCCAAGTTCTTCCATTCCAACTTCTTCGCCAGTGACTGCCTTGATAACGTCAGGCCCGGTAATAAACATATGTGAAGTTTGATCCACCATGATGGTGAAATCTGTAATTGCTGGGGAGTAAACAGCGCCACCGGCGCACGGTCCCAAGATCACTGATATTTGTGGGATAACGCCAGATGATCGAACATTTCGTTTAAAAATTTCGCCATATTGGCTAAGGGAGGCAACACCTTCTTGAATACGAGCGCCACCGGAATCATTAAGACCAATCATTGGAATTCCGCTCTTTAGCGCGAAATCCATAATCTTCACAATTTTTTTGCCCATGGTTTCACCGAGTGAACCACCAAAGATCATAAAATCTTGCGACGAAAGCGCGATGGTACGACCATCAATCGTGGCGTAACCTGTAATTACTCCATCGCCATATGGATGCGTCTTGTTCATGCCAAATTTATCAGAGTGATGAGCCCCGAATGCATCGAACTCAATAAAGGAATCTTCGTCGACCAACTTCATGATTCGTTCGCGCGCAGTATATTTTCCGGCAGCATGTCGCTTCTCGATCGCGGCAGGAGTTCCACTTTGCGCGGCACTCGCAAGGCGTGCGCTCAAATCTTTGATCTTGTCGGCTGTAGTATTTCCTCGCTCAGTCACATCCATACTTTACTAGTGAAGAGGGCGCTCGTGATACGTGCTCATCTCGATCAATCCAAAATTTCTTCTGCAATACCTTCGGATTACTGGCGAGTACGAGTATTGCCAGTAGTTCGTTCCACACAGGATGAATTGAAAAACGAACTGGTCAGTAACGGGGACTGCGTAGTTGCAGAATTTCAAAGTGCTGGTCGTGGCCGATTGGATCGTACCTTTGAATCCGAACCTAAGGTTGCACTGCTTTTCTCGTTTTACATTGAGCCAACGCGCGCTACCGAGTGGGGATGGATTCCACTGATCGCAGGAATCGCAGTTGCTCAAACCTTGAATGAAATGACAAAGACTCAAGAATTCTTTACCAAGTGGCCTAACGATGTATTAAGCGAATCAGGAAAAGTGTGCGGAATTTTATGCGAACGATTTGGCGCAGGCATCATCGTAGGAATTGGAATAAATGTAACAACGAAGCCTGATGAGTTGCCGGTCGAAACTGCTTCATCAATTTTTATCACCACAGGACTCGAAATTGATCGAAGTGAACTCTTACCCAAAATATTGCAGACATTTCAAGAACACTATCTGGACTGGGATTCTGGGGTTGATCTTATGCCGCGATATCGAGCGCATTCCCAGACGATTGGCTTGGAAGTCTCAGTTTTACTTCCAGACGCTCGAACTATTAAAGGACGGGCAGTGGGCATAACAGGGGAGGGGGAGTTGCTCCTAGAAAATGGTGATGTGATCAACGTCGGAGATCTTCGCCATCTTCGCTAAACTCAGCATTCTCGCTAAACTCACTAGAGTGAACTTCCCGGTGGTTGGCGTTATCGGTGCCGGCCAACTTGCGCGAATGATGGTGCCGCCCGCTGTGGACTTAGGAATTTCGCTCACACTTTTTGCTGGCGCTGCAACTGAAAGCGGCGCACAAATTGCGTCTCATGTGGTTGGAAAACTTGTCGACACCAGCGCGGTACTTGAATGGGCAGCACAGTGCGATGTGGTGACTTTTGAACATGAACTTGTACCGCAGGATTTGATCGCAGCACTTGAATCATCCGGCGTCAAAGTATTTCCGCGCGCAAGTTCATTTGCCTTCAGTCAGAATAAATTATTGATGCGTCAAAAGATGGAAGAACTTGGGCTGCCAAATCCTGCATGGCAAGCCTTTAACGGCGGAGCAGTGGAATTGGATTTCCCACTAATTGCAAAGAGCGTTTCGGGGGGATATGACGGACGTGGTGTTTTTGTAATCAACAATTTGGAGGAGTTGCTGGAGTTACATCGCTCAATTGGCGAAACTCTTTTGTTGGAAGAAAAACTTAACTTTGATTACGAGATTGCCATCATGGTTGCTAGGTCACCGCACGGCCAAGCCGCTACATGGGCACCGACTCTGACGGCGCAACGGGATGGAATATGCACACAAACTGTTACGCCAATTCCAGAATTATCCCAAGCTCTAGCCTTTCAAACCGTTCAGATAGCCTTAAAGATTGCGCAAGGAATTGATCTTGTAGGAGTCATGGCAGTTGAGATTTTTGTTCTCGGCGACCACTTGATCATTAATGAACTTGCGCTGCGACCTCATAACTCGGGTCACTGGAGCATTGAAGGCGCGGTGACAAGCCAATTCGAGCAGCATCTACGTGCCATCCTTGATCTTCCCCTTGGCGATACCTCGCTAGTCGCGCCCTTCGCCGTTATGGGAAACATCATCGGAATTGATACCGAGAAGAGTTCGGATTTGTATCGGCCGTATCTGCATCTAATGGCGCGAACTCCCGCTCTGAAGATCCATCAATATATGAAGGAGTTGCGCCCAGGACGTAAGGTCGGTCATGTCACGCTCCTTGGCAGCGATCTTCTACACTTAAGATCTGAAGTAAGCCACGCAGTTGATTATCTGAGCGGAGCCATCGATGAGTAAAGATGTAGCGATTGTTATGGGATCAGATTCAGATTGGCCCGTCATGAATGATGCAGCAATTATTTTGGACGAACTCGGAATTAGTTATGATGTAGATGTAATTAGCGCCCACCGAACCCCTGATGAAATGTTGGCGTTCGCGCATGGCGCAGTTGCCGCTGGTTACAAGGTGATAATTGCTGGCGCCGGCGGCGCGGCACATTTGCCTGGAATGATTGCTGCCGCAACGACACTTCCCGTTATCGGCGTGCCAGTTCCACTCAAAGTATTAGATGGAATGGATTCACTACTTTCTATCGTGCAAATGCCTGCCGGTGTTCCTGTAGCCACTGTCGGTGTTGGTAACTCAAAGAATGCAGGATTACTAGCTGCTCGAATTTTGGGTGTTAGCGATATAGCGATCGCTACGAAAATAGGTGGATTGATGGAAAGTGCTAGAACTGCTTCACTAGAAAAAGGTAAAGCGCTTAACGCAAAACGAAATAGCCGAACTGGCTTTTAATTATCGCTGCGCCCCAATGCCCGTACTCGCCAACCAGCGCTACGCCATAAATCGCGGTCGAGAGCATTACGACCATCAATCATGATCGGATTTGCGACAAGAGTAATAAGTTTTGTGGGGTCGATCTCGCGGTACTCCTTCCATTCTGTGAGATGTAAAACTAATTCAGCTCCGCGTACGCACTCGTCAATGCTTTCGGAATATGTGAGTGCTGGCAAAAGTTTGCGCGCATTTTCGATTGCCTTTGGATCATGAACAGTCACAACAGCGCCCGCAGCGTGAATTTGCGCCGCAATATCTAAAGCAGGCGAGTCGCGGACATCATCGCTATTTGGTTTAAACGCTGCTCCAAGTACGGCGATTTTACGACCGACTAGATCTTCGTTCAAATCCTTTCGAACCAGATCAATCATTCTGGAGCGCGCGCGCAAGTTGATGGAATCGATTTCTCGCAAGAATCCGAGTGCGTTCTCGGCGCCAAGTTCTTGCGCTCTGGCCATAAATGCGCGAATATCTTTTGGAAGGCATCCGCCACCAAATCCGATACCTGCTTGCAGAAAACGACTACCGATTCGCGGGTCATAACCAATTGCTTTTGCCAGGACCGTGACATCCCCGCCCGCCGCTTCGCACATTTCTGCCATTGCATTGATAAACGAAATCTTGGTTGCGAGGAATGAATTTGCAGCAGTCTTCACAAGTTCAGATGTTGGAAGATCGGCAACTATCCAAGGAGTATCTTCCTGTAGATTCTTGGCGTACACCTCGCGCAAGACTTCTTCTGCATGTGGATTAGCTACTCCCACAACCAACCGATTGGGTTTGAGAGTATCTTCAACTGCAAATCCCTCGCGCAGAAATTCAGGATTCCAAGCCAGATCAGTTTCGGGATTAATGGACAATAGGTGTTCGCGAAGTTTGGCGGCAGTTCCAACGGGAACTGTAGATTTTCCGACGACGAGTGAGCCAGATTTAATAATGGGAGCGATCGCGTGGACGGCAGCATTGAGGTATGTCAGGTCAGCGGCGAGACCGTCCTTTATTTGCGGGGTGCCTACGCAGATGAAGTGAACGTCGCACTCTTTGATTTCGTTGATATTCGATGAAAATTTAAGGCGACCCGACGCCAGTTCACTTTGGAGAAGTTCTTGCAGCCCAGGCTCGTAAAATGGGATTGTGCCACTTGCCAAATTTTCTATTTTTACGGGGTCGATATCAATGCCGACCACCTCAAAACCGAGGCTCGACATGCAAGCGGCATGTGTGGTCCCGAGATATCCAGTACCAATCACAGAGATTCGGAGGCTCATTGAGCCGATAGTAGTCGGGCGGAACGGTACGGTGAGCGCTGTATGAGTCAAAGCGATGTAAATTCGAAGCAAACTCCTGCTGGATTGCCCCCAGGAGTTTCGGTAGTCCTGCCGATTTTG
>Ga0207933_1001743_pt1 | contig 15526 bp, 9 predicted proteins | sample NGESurdeep092012_4_FD_184488 | JGI IMG/M metagenome (GOLD analysis project Ga0207933, IMG submission 184488) | Arctic peat soil microbial communities from Barrow, Alaska - NGEE Surface sample F53-3 deep-092012 (SPAdes) | ecosystem: Environmental > Terrestrial > Soil > Wetlands > Peat ... | reverse complement strand
GCCGTCATCCCGCCCGCCCCGGCCCCCCAGCCAACCCCAGCCCCTCCCGTCGCCGTCGCGCCGAAACCCCCAGCCGAACCCCACAAACGGCCTTCACCTCCGCTGAAAGCCAACCAACCGCCTCCGCAGCAGAAGCTCAAACCGCCTCCGGTCGAGCATGAGGCTGCGCAGTCCCCATCGTCCTCCGGCATCACCTTCCTGCCCGCGGAGATCAAGGGCATGCTCGCCCGGGCCGAGAAGCTCTCGGGAGATGGCAATTACAACGGCGCCATAGCCGTCTACGACGCCGTCCTCAGGGCGGACCGCCACAACGGCCCCGCCAGCGAAGGCCGCCAACGCGCCATCTACAACCGCGACCACCGCTAAATGATGTCAAGCCCCCCAACCTGTGCAAAACTCCCCAACCCCGCATGAACACAGGCAAAATAAATTTTCAAAACCGTGCATGTTATATCATCCAACTCTCTACAATGGATATAGGCATTCAAAACTTCCGACTTCTGGGCCAACCTCGCTCCTCAACCCTCATCCCTCGCACCTCAACAAAACCCGCTTCTTAAGAGATTTGCGGATCGTCCAAACAGAGGTACGGACCTAACCCCTTTCGATAAGGGACTTTCCGCAAAATAGGGGGGAGGGTACTGGAAACTCGCAACTGGAAACTGCAAGCCGACGCTTTGGGAGCTGGCAGCTCGAAGCCGGCAGCTGGCTGCACCAGCGCAACCACCGAATCCAGAGGTACAAACCTAACCCCTTTCGATAAGGGACTTTGCGCAAAATAGGGGGGAGGGGCACTAGAAACTCGCAACTCGCAACTCGCAACTGGAAACTGCAAGCCAACACTTTGGGAGCTGGCAGCTCGAAGCCGGTAGCTGGTTGCGCCAACTCCACCACCGAATCCAGAGGTACAAACCTAACCCCTTTCGATAAGGGACTTTGCGCAAAATAGGGGGGAGGGGCGCCTAGCGCAGCCTGACGCTCTCATGCAGCGTCAAATCCCGCGAAGAGCCGCCAACCGAAACCGCATACTCCCCCGGAACCCTCTGCCACGCATCTTTCGCCTCATCGAACGTCTCCAGCGCCAGCGGCTCCAGTTCAACATGAACCGTCTTCCGCTCCCCGGCCGCCAGTTCCACCCGCTGCCACCCGGCCAACCGCCGAAAATTTTCACCGGAAGAATGCGGCAGTTGCACATACACCTCGGCAACCTCCGCGCCGCTCCGTTTGCCGGTATTTTCCAGCACAAACGTCACCGTCTTCGCCCCCGCATCCACATGCAGATCGGAGTAGCCAAACGTCGTATACGACAACCCGAACCCAAACGCAAACAGCGGCTGCTTGCCTTCCGAGTCGAACCACTTGTACCCAAACCGCACACCTTCGGTCAGGTTGGCCGGAAACGACGCCATCTCCTGGCGCTTGCTTCCATGCACCGGCGGCTTCATCGACTCATCCAGGCCAAACACCTTCGGATGCGGCAGATCGGCTTCGGTCTTCGCAAACGTAATCGGCAGCTTGCCCGACGGATTCACCGTGCCAAACAACAGGTCCGCAATCGCCTGTCCACCGCCGATTCCGGGATACCACGCCTCCATCACGCCCGCCACATCGTCCACCCACGGCATACTCACCGGATTGCCCGTAATCAGCACCACCACCGTATGCGGATTCGCTTTCGCAACCGCGCGAATCAACGCATCCTGATTGTTCGGCAGCGAAAGCGTGGCCCTATCCATGCCTTCGCTCATAAACTGGTCGGCGAACACGATCGCCACATCGCACTTCTTCGCCAGCGCCGCCGCGGAAGCCAGGTCCGTGCCCGCATTGAACTGCACATCGGCCTGCGCCGCGTGCTCCTTGATGTAGCGCAGCGGCGCGGAGGGAAAGTAAACGGCCTTGCCCCAACCGCTCTCTGCCTTCGGGCCAAGGGCATTCCCGCCCGGCGCATCCACCTGCGCCGAGCCGCCGCCCGACATCACACCCACATCCGCATGAGCGCCGATAACGGCAATCGAATGCACCCGCGAAGCATCCAGCGGCAAAATCCCATCCGCATTCTTCAGCAGCACAATGCCTTCCCCGGCAATCTTCCGCGCATCGTCCCGTCCCCGAAACGGATCGACAACCGTCCGCGGCGTTGGCGGATGATCGATGATCCCCGCCGCAAACATGCTGCGCAGAATCCGATGCACCATGTCGTCCAGCCGCGCCTGCTTGACCTCGCCACTCGCCACCGCCGCCGCCAGCTTCGGCCCAAGGAAGCCATCGCCCGGCTGCTCCATATCGAGCCCGGCATTCACAGCCTTCACCGTCGAATGCGTCGCCTCCCAGTCCGAAACCACAAACCCCGGATACTTCCAGTCGCCCTTCAGCACATGGTTCAGCAGCCAGTCGTTCTCGCAGGCCCAGTCGCCGTTCACCTTGTTGTACGAGCACATCACCGACGACGGATGCCCAATCCGAATCCCCAGCTCAAACGCCAGCAGGTCGCTCTCCCGCGCCGCCTTGCGGTCGATGTGTACGTCGACCACCGTCCGCCCGGTCTCCTGGTCGTTCAGCGCATAGTGCTTGATGTCGCCCATCACGTCGTTCGACTCGACCCCGCGGATCAGGTTGCCGACGGTGTATCCAGCCAGCACCGGGTCTTCCCCGGGATACTCGAACAACCGCCCATTGCGCGGATCGCGCGCCAGGTCCACGCCGCCGCCGATCGACTGGTTGTACCCCTGCGCCCGCAACTCGCGCCCAATCACATCCCCATAGAGAAACGCCGCATCATTGTCCCACGCCGCCGCCGCTCCCAGCACCGACGGCAGCAGCGTCGCGTACCGGCTATCCCGCGCAGCCATGCGCACACCCACCGCCGAGTCCGCCTGGTTCACGTCCGGAATCCCCAGCCGCGGAATCCCCAGCACCTCCCCAGCCCCGCCGTTGTTCCCCGCCGGAAGCACGGTGTTCGGCCGCAACGGCCCCCACCCCACCCCATGCACCATCTGGATCTTCTCCGCCTGCGTCATCTCGCGGACAACCATGTCGGCGCGCTCGTCCGGAGACAGCTTCGCATTCATCCAAGATTGGGGCTGGGGCTTCGGCGGCTTAGCAGCCGGCTGTTGCGCCACAACCAATAAACTCCCCACGAGAACAACGCCGCCTGCAAGCATCCGCCAATTCAGCATTCCTGTCCTTCCTACAACGTCATTTCTGCTGCCTGTCCAAATCACCTTTTACGATACCGCGATTCGGGCCGGACATCTGCTCCCGACCCCAAGTTGTCAAGCCGCCCAGCCTGTGCAAAACTCCCAAGCGCGGCATGAACGCAGGCGAAACTGATTTTAAAACCCGTGCGCATTATATCTCCGAACTAGCTACAATTAAATCCGCACTCAAAACTCACAACTCAAAACTGAACAGGAGACCTCCAGACGCCAACCGCGCCCAGAACCTCTACGGTCAATCGCTACGCTCTGAGCTGACCAAGAACCCTCGCTCCTCAACCCCTCCAACCTCGCACCGGAACAGAAAGGCAGGTGCATTTCCTCATCGCTCCTCGCTCTGCGCTCTTCCACAACCCGACTGGAAACTGGCAACTCGAAACTGGCGGCTCGTAGCGGGAAGCTCGCGACTAAAAATCAAACCCCAGCCGCCAAACCAGCCATTGACTTCATCGCGAAGGAGTCTTTTTCTGGCATCAGTTGCTGACGATCGGCCCTCCGAGCGGGATAACAACGCGGTTCGCCGTGGCATTCAGCGTTTCGATGAAGGCGACCAGCAATGCGTCGATTCCGGTCAGCACACCGATGTATCCGCCGATCTTGCCTGTCGCGTAACCGAAGTCTCCGGCGGCGAGCAGGAAGAAGGCGATCCACAGCAGCAGGAAGATGCTCCAAATCGCCTTGCTCATGCGGAAGGTGACGATCCACAGCAGCAGCGTCAGCACACCGAAGGACAGCAGCACGGCCCCGCCTCCGCTGGGCGAGGGCGCCTTCAACCAGCCCGCTCCGACGCTCCATTGCAGCAGCGCGAACCACCACCAGAACATCCCGTAGGAAGTGAACGCGATGGTGCCGAAGGTGTTGCCGTTGCGAAACTCCATCGCGCCGGCGACGAGTTGCGCGACGCCTCCATAGGCAAACGCCAGCGGCACGACCGCCGGAAGCGCCTCATGCGGCAACAAACCTGCGCTGATCGCGCAGAGCAGACACGTAGTGAGGCCGAAGCCGGCGAGGCCGAGTGGCGCAGGGTTTGCGGGCTTGGTGATCGCAACGACGGGTTCAGGCATGGTGAAGGCTCCTGGAAGATGGGTTTGTTGGGCGTCCCATCGTACACGGAGATTTACCGGTCACGCACGCAGCGGAACCCATGTCGAGAAGACATGGGTCCCGGGACCGCCTCCTGCTACATGATCGTGAAGTTGACGTTGACGTACAGATCGACCTTGACGGGCTTGCCGTTCAGCATCGCCGGCTTGAACTTGTACTGCCGCACGGCCTCTACGGCCTTCTCATCCAGGCCCATCCCCACGCCGCGGACGACCTGCACATGCGACGGATTGCCGTGCTCATCGACCCAGAGATAGATCTGGACGTCGCCCGAGAACTTCGCCTTGCGCGCTTGCTCGGAGAACTCGGGCTCGATCTTGTAGATGAGCGACGGGGGTTGCACGGAACCGCCGATATGCATCACGCCGCCGCCGATGTTCCCGCCCGAGCCAGTACCGACGCCGCTGCCATCGCCGCTGCCAATGCCCGTTCCATGGCCACTGCCCAGAGACGCGCCCTTCAGCGGCGAGTTGGGGACGCCCAGATCGAGCATCTTGTTGTCCGCCATCTGGAGGTCCTTCTGCACCACGACCGTGGGCTCGACAGTCAGCCTGGCCTGTTCCAGCGGCGGCGCCTTTGGCGGCAGCAGTTGCTGTTCCGCCGGTTTGGGAAGATGGCCCAACGTCGCGGGCGAATGGTCCGGCTGGCCGCCGCCTCCACCGTTCTTGCCGATCAGCGGCGGAAGCGGTGGCGGGACCTCGGTCAGCACGCTCTCCTTTATCGGCGGCGCAAAGTGGATGTGCTGCGCGGCAAGGGTCAGGATGATCAGGAACACAGCCGCATGAGCGGCAATCGCGGACCACAGCGATGTACTGCTGCGGCGCGTATTGACGCGGTCGGTCGTGCTGAACAGGCCGAGATTGACGGCTGCGGGCGTTGGAGCTGCGTTGGCGACATGCGCGAGGAGGCGCTGCTCCAGGCCCGCAGGCGGTTGCGCCGCGGACCGCGTGCGCAAAGTCGAATCGAGCAAGTGATCGAAAGGGTCCATAGTAGTCGTCATCCCTTACCTCCCAGCGACCGCGGTCTCCCCGGGCCGCGATGTTGTGAGTGCTTCAAAGTTGCGGCGGAGCTCGTTGCGGGCGCGCATCAGGCGCGTTCGCACAGTGCCCTCCGGTATGTCCATCGCGAGACCGATCTCGCGGGAAGTAAGTTCGTCGATCGCCGAAAGCAGCAGCGGCTGGCGCAGCTCGGGCGGAAGCTGGTCGATCAGGGCGTGGAGCAGGGCCTGCTCGTCATCTTCGGCAGCGGCCTCTTCCGGAGTCGGCCGCAGGTCGCGCAGCAGAAGCTCCGCAATCCCGTCGGACAGGTCGGGCCGCATCTGCAGCCGGTCGAAGGCGGTACGCCACACGGTGCGGGCGAGGAAGGCGCGCTCGTCCTGCATGTTCTTCCAGGCATCGCCGCGGTAGAGCTTCAGCAACGCATCCTGCACGGCGTCCTCAGCGTCCTGGGGGTGCCGCAACAAACTGTGGGCGACGCGGTACATAAGGCGTGCGTGCTGGTGGACGATGCGGCTGAAGGCCTCGTCGCGGGTCTCGCTCGGCTGTTTTGGCTGGTTGACCAATTGCCCCTCAATGATTCAGACCGGGGTCGAAGGCAAAGTGTTCATGGCTTTGGCAGATTTGTTTCTGGACCCGTGTAAACCAAACTAACCGGACTTAGCCCAAGGCAATAGAAAGAAGGGGAGGGGGAGGGGGCGCCTACGGCACGACCAACGTCAGCCCGACACTGCGCGTGATCCCCGCGGATGTCGCGCTCACGTTCAATGTGTAGCTACCCGAAGGTGTTGGCGTTGCAGGCCCGGTGAGACCTCCAGCGGGAATCTGCCGCCCCGCGCCGCAACCTGCGAGCGACAGCATCGCGACGGCCAACAGCATCGAAGCCAAGGTCTTCCTCCGCCGCGCGAAGAAGCCAACAGGCAAGAGCAGAGCGAGCACCGTCAGTTCGCCCTTACTCATAAACCAGGGTCGTACAACTTGCGCCAGCACTTGCCCCGTTTGCACTGTTACGGTGATGTTAACCGTTCCACCCAGCGTGGGCGTCGTCGGCGCGACCGTGCAGAGGCTGTGCGGCGGCCTTCCGGTGCAGTCCATCGCGGCGCTTCCCGTGACACCCGCGGGGGCGGTAAGCGCGAGGGTGTAGACCGCTGACGTCCCGCTCGCCACGGTTACGGAAGTGGGTCCGGTCGCTGCCAGGGTGAAGTCGATGCCAACTCCAGACAGCGCGGCAGTCTGCGTTCCGCTCGCGGCATCATCGGTGAGGGTCAATGCGCCGGTGCGCGCTCCGCCAACCGTCGGCGCAAACACGATCAGCATCGTGCAGGCGGCATTCGGGACGAGTGTTGCGGCACACGTCGTTGACGCAAGATGAAAGTCACCACTCGCCGCGATGCCCGAAATCGTCAGCGCCACACCGCCGTTGTTGGTCAACGTCATGGTCTGCGCCGGAGACGTAAGCCCCACGCCGACCGCCCCAAACGCCAGCCCCGCCGGCGGCGTCAGCGACACGCCGGCCGGCGCAACACCACTGCCCGAAAGCGACACTGTCTGCGAACGAAACTGGTCGCTCACCGTCAGCACGCCGCTGGCCGCACCGGTTGTCGCCGGCACAAAGGCAACGTTGATGGCACACGTCGAATGGGCCGCCAGCGAGGTGCCGCAGCCGCTCGTTGCCGTAAACGGGCCGCTGGAGATGTTCGCGCTTACCAGCGTCAGCGCCACATCGCCGGAGTTGGTCAGCAACACCTGCTGCGTCGCGCTGGATGTCCCGATCTGTTGCGCCGCGAACGTCAGCGCCAGTGGCGCAAGCGAGTCCGTCGCGGGCGCGTTGCCCGTTCCGGTAAGCGAAGCCGTCTGCGTGCCCGCGTCGTCGGTTACGGCGAGCGTTCCATTGCGCACGCCGCTGGCCGTGGGGTTGAACGCGACCGACAGCGAGCAGCCCGTCTGCGCCGCGAGCGTGGTTCCGCAGGTATTCGCGGTCAGTTGGAAGTCGCCGGTCAGCACCGGAGCCGACAGCGCCGCCAGAGTTCCGCCGGTGTTCGATACGGTAATCGTCTGCGCCGCTGAAGTCTGGCTCACGATGGTTGCCGGAAACGTCAGCGAAGGAGGTGTGAGCACAATCGCTGCCGGCGCGGTGCCTGTTCCCGTCAGCGTCGCGGTAGCTTGTCCGCCCAGCACGTTGGCGTAGATCGTCAGCAGGCCGGTGCGCGTTCCGGTCGCGGTGGGCGCAAACTTTAGCTGCACGGCGCAGGTCCCGCCCACGGCGATTGTCTGCCCGACGCATGTGTCGCTCTCCACAAAATCGCCGGTCACCACAACCGAACTGATAGTCAGCGGAGCGTTTCCGCTGCTGGTGATCGTCAAGGTTTGCGCCGCGCTTTGTGTACTCACTGCCTGAGGCCCGAAGGTGAAGCTGGCCGCCGAAAGCGTCATCGCGGGCTGCGAAAGGCTGGTCGCGGTAATCAGCGGCGTCTCCCAGATTCCGCGTCCATAGGTCCCCGCGCGCAACATGCCTTTGCGGCCGTCGCCGGTCAACATATTCTGCGCGGCGGCCAGCGCGACGACAGGAGCATTCGGCAACGCAGTCCCGAACATGCTCCAGCAATTCGCAGTCGAGCAGGTTGCCATCTGCGTCGTGACGTACGCACCGGTATCGAGCGCGACATACACCGTGTTCGCGTCGTTCGGATCGACTACCAGCGCATTCGCGGGAGCGTCCGGAAGGTTCGCGCTCACGTTCAGCCAGTGCGCGCCGAAATCCGTCGAGCGGTACACATGCGGCGACGACGTAAGCGCGCTCCCAAAACCCATCACCGTCGCGTAGACCGTCGCGCCGGTCGCGTCGTGCGGGTCCACCGTGACGGAGGAGACATCGAAGCCGAACGGGTTGAAGACCTGCCCATCCTGGACATCGTTCGTCACCGGTCCCAGCGCCGCATCGGTCCACGCGGTTGTGCTGGTCGCGGTCGCTCCTGCCGCCGTCATGAAGAGGTGACCGCCAATGGTTCCGCCTCCGTCCTCGACGCCCGCGATTCCGGCGTACAGTACGGTCGAACCTGCGTTCTGTGCATTGCCTGAAGACGCTGCCGGACCGCCCACGGCGAGGCTCCGCACCAGCGGACTCGTCGCCGTACACGGTGTTGTGCCGCCTCCAAACGGCTTGCCGATCGCATTGGCCGCGCTCCACGACGTTCCGGTTGCCGCCGGTCCGCGCCATACACGGCATGTGCCTACGAGAACGTTGGAGGTCTGCGCGGGATCGAGCAGCGTCGGTGTGTCCAGCAGCGAAGCATCTCCGGCGACCTGCGCCGCGCCAATCGTCGGTGGGTTGGCAAAGCTCGCCGCCGTGCATCCTGCGCCCAGCGCGCACTGTTTCAGGTCCACACCCGCGCCGATGGCGAGATACCAGTTCCGCGGCTGGGTTGCGTCGATGGATGGAAAGCCGCCTTCGCCCACTGCCAACTGCGGCCACGCGGACCTGGCTGCCCAAGCGCTTGCGGCAGTTGTGGTGCCTCCAGAACCGTTGGCGCCGAGGCCGACGAGGAGCGTGTCCGCGTCGGTGGGGTGTTCCGCAAAGCCCGTCACTTCGGCGAGCGATCCAATGGCCCCGTTCAGGTTGTCGAAGTGCGATGCGTCGGTCGCGCTGCACGCCGGGCCTGTTTCCGCGACGCCATCCAGCGAGCGCCACAGGCCGCCGTCGTTGCCGATAAACACCACGGGCGTTGCGCCCGGGAGCGCGATCGCGTGTTGGGCGGGAGCGACCTGCGCCGGAGCGTTGCATCCGTTCAGTGCGTTCGTCGTGTTGCGCAGCGAGCAACTGCTCGCGCCCGCTGCGATTACGCAACGATAGACGTCGACAGTGCCGGCAAGCAGCAGCGTTCCTGATGTTACCGGCGCGGCTGCGAGTGCAAGGTCGTAATCCCCTTGCGCAATCGCGGTGCTTCCGCTGCCCACCTCCATCGCCGCCGCATCGATGCGATGCGCAAACGTCGGGGCCGGTGTCGAGCAGGTCGTTCCAGACGCCGCGCACAGATCCTGCCACAGGCCGTTGTCGTTGTTGGCGCTATCCACACTCAGCGCATACAGATCGCCCGTCGCCGCCTGCACCGCAAGGGCCCCGCGGAACAACGGACAAGTCGCGCTGCCCTCGCCATTCGTTCCTACCGGGCAGGCCGCGGCTGTCAGCCCCGTCCCGGGCTGATTCACCATGCGCGTCCAGGTCGCGCCGTCGGCGCTTTCGTAGAATCCGTGGAGCCGCACCGCCGCGTAGAACCGCTGCCGCAGCGCATCCCAGACGACCGCGGTAGCCGCGTTGCCAACCTGTCCCGTCCCCAGCGGTTGAGGCTGCTGCACCACGCTCGCACCGTCGTAAAGGGTCGCCATCTGCCACGTCACGCCTGCGTCGGTCGAGTAATATAGCCCCAGCACCGACTCGGCATTTGCGGCTCCGACGAGCGCGCCTTCGGCCGATGTCGACAGTGCCGCGACCACCAGCGAAGGCGTTGCAGCGCTCCATGCAAAACCGGCGACACCGAGCCCCGCAAAGGAGTGATTGCCGGCAACGCCGTCGTGGGAAACCTGGGCGAGCGTCCACGTCAGGCCGCCGTCCGCCGAGCGCAGGATGCCTTCGCCGTAGTAGGAGTCGGTGGCGTCGTTGGGGTCGCCGGTTCCGGCGAGAACCACGCCGTTGCTCGCCGGCTGCACCGCGACAGCGCCGATGCTCAGCGATGGAACCACGCTGCCGCCCGCATTGGCCGCGAACACCGGCAGAGTGTCGGTGAGCGGGGCGAAACGTACCGCTGCAAGCGGTCCCGCGGCGTTGGTCGACTTCCAGACTCCGCCGCCAGTCGTCCCCAGATAAACCGTATTGCCGGTTGAATCGCTGGGATCGACGGCAATGGAGGTCACGCGGCCCGTCACACTACCGTAGTTTGCGGAAGCTATCGCCGCCGGCCCCAGCGGCACCCACGCGGCGGCGAGCGATCCTCCCCTCGGCCTCACCGGCAGGCCGGATTGCGTCCTGGCCCTGAGCAGATTGGCCGCCGCAGACCCCGGAGCAGCGCCTTTGCGTTGAGCGACGAAGTCCGCGGCCCGTGCCCGCCGCGCCGCTGCGCTCGTCCAGCCAGTGGCGGCAGGGGCGGTTTCCTGCGCTTGCATTCCCATCGCGGCCAACAGCATCAGCACGAGCACAGCGCCCGCAGCCCTGCTGCGGTGCGATGCTTCCATCCCAGGCGGTGGATTTCGGTCTTCGGGGCTCGCAAGAGAACTCAGCGGCAAGCGCACAACCTGTTCCTCTCCGGGTGTTGCGCATCCATGAACCGATGCTGCGCGTTCGCGGAGGACGAATCAATGGGAGAGAGTGACGAACCGTGTTTCCTCTGTCCCAAATGAGGATTAGTATGCTCTCATCCTATTCGCTGCCCCTATGGCGATCCACTGCAAAATCTCAGGAGAAGAAAAGTGTCCGGTCTGAACAAGTACCTATTGACGGCAGCCGTTGCTGCCATGGCAAGCTGCGTCCCCCGGAACCAGTGTCAACGTCATGCCCGACCTCGCCATGACCATGAAGCATAACCCGAAGATGAAGGTGCTGTTGATGGGCGGATACTTCGATCTCGGGACGCTTTACTTCGGCGCGACGTACGAGATGAAGCATCTGCCCATGCCTACGTCGCTACAGAGCAATATCAGCTACAAGTTCTTTCCGACGGGGCACATGGTTTATGTCAACGAGGAAGCGCTGCATGGGCTGCACGATACGGTCGCCGCGTTTATCCGGTCCAGCGAGAAGGGGCAGTAGCGCCAGCGGAGCGGCAGACTGAGGGCCCCCCTCCCCCAATCTTTGCGGTTGGGGCGCCTGTGGTTTGTTTTGTTATGGTTATAGCGGTTCGAGGCTGCAAAGAGCTGATTCTACTTATTTTGGCTGCAAAATAAGTGAAATGTGCGACTTACGACCTTGAGCGTTGAGGGACGACGCTTCGAGGGTTGAGGGGAGCCGGTCTTAAAGGAGCTTAGGGACCAGAGCTATGAGCCCGGAGAGTCGCAGGACTGCCAAACGCGTATTACGGCGCCTGAAAGGGTCTTGCTGAGTTGTGAGTGCTGATTTAATTGTACAGAGTTGAGAGATATAACATGCACGGTTTTGAGAAATAGTTTTGCCAGTGTCAATGCGGGGTTTGGGGGTTTTGCACAGGCTGGGGGGCTTGACACGATTTGGCGCTAGACGCTGCGACCGGCGGCGACGGCGGAGGCCCAGGCCCATTGGAAGTTGTAGCCGCCGAGCCAGCCGGTGACATCGACGACTTCGCCGATGAAATATAGGCCCGGGACGCGGCGGCTCTCCATGGTGCGTGCGTCGAGTTCGGCGGTGTCGACGCCGCCGGCGGTTACTTCGGCCTTCTCGAAGCCTTCGGTGCCGGCCGGCGTAAGAGTCCAGTTGTGCAGTTCCCTTTCGAGGCTGGCGAGGCCGGGGTTGGTGTAGTCGATTTCGCTGCGCGTCATCAACCAGCGCTTGGCAAAGCGCGCCGGAAGGACCGCGGAGAGCGTTTGCAGCAGGGTGAGATCGTCTCGCCCCGCACTGCCGGCGAGGAGTGGAGCGAAGACTTCGAGGCCTGGGGCGAGGTCGAAAACAAGGGGCTTGCCGGGTTGCCAGTAGGAGGAGATTTGCAGGGCGGCGGGGCCGCTGAGGCCGCGGTGGGTGATGAGAAGTTTTTCGCGGAAGGAGGGTGCTGGCGGTGTGCGGCCGCGCTGCTTTGCGGTGGTTGGCGCGCTGGCGATGGCTTCGGTGGAGAGGCCGGTGAGGTCGCACCAGTTGTCGCGGTCCTGCGGCGCGAAGACGAGCGGGACGAGCCCCGCCCGGGGCTCGATGAGCGTGTGGCCGAAGCTGCGGGCGATGTCGTAGCCGACGCCGGTTGCGCCCATCTTCGGGATGGAGAGGCCGCCGGTGGCGACGACGACGGACTGCGCGGTGAAGCTTGCGGTGCGGGTGTCGACGCGGAAGCGTGCGTTTTCCGCGGAGAGGTTGATGACGGAGACGACTTCGGCCCCGCTGCGGAGGATGACTTTTGCTTCTTCGCATTCGGTTTGGAGCAGGTTGACGATGCGGACGGCGGTGTCGTCGCAGAAGAGCTGGCCGAGAGTTTTCTCGTGGTAGGGGATGCCGTGCTTTTCGACGAGGGCGATCATGTCCGCGGGCGTGAAGCGGGCCAGCGCGGACTTGGCGAAGTGCGGGTTGGCGGAGAGGAAATTTTCGGCGCGGGTATGGATGTTGGTGAAGTTGCAGCGCCCGCCGCCGGAGATAAGGATCTTGCGGCCGGGGCGGTCGCTGTGTTCGAGCAGGAGAACGCGATGGCCGCGGCGGCCGGCCTCGAAGGCGCACATCAAGCCGGCTGCGCCCGCGCCGAGGATGATGACGTCGAAGTGGTTGGCGGCGGGCATCTGAAATCGATTGTATGGCGAGGATAGATAACGGTGGACGATGGTTGAAGGTTCCGAGAAAGAGAGCATGTCCCGGGGGCTAAAGCCCGGGATTGTGGCGGGTTTTAATGTCCGGGATAAATCCCGGACCTATCTCAGAAACAAAAGCAGGAACGGCGTGCGGGTTACGAGGTGCAAACAAGAACGGCATGCAGGCTACTTTCTACATGGTATGGAACAATCCTCTAGACTGAGCTGATGGGGACGGCTTTGGCGAATACGCTGCGGGTGACGCGAAGGGCTGCGGATCGGCTGCGGGCGGGGCATCTGTGGGTGTATCGGACGGATGTTGAGGGCGCTGTTGCCGGTCTTGTCGCCGGCTCGCTCGCAACGGTTATAGATGGGCGCGGGATTCCGTTGGGGTCGGCCTTGTATTCGGATGCGTCGCAGATTGCGGCACGGATGGTCTCGCGAACGGCTGGTCTGACGCGCGCGCAGTATCTTGCGGAGTTGCGAGTGCGGGTCGATGCGGCGCTGGCTCGGCGAAGAGTGCTTGCGCCGGTGACGGAAGGCGACAATGCGCACCGGCTGATCTTCAGCGAGGCGGACGGGCTGCCGGGGATCGTGGCGGATCGGTATAACGATTTGGTGCTGCTGCAACTGTTGACGCAGGGGACGGCGCAGGACGATGTGCGGGCTGTGCTGGTCGAGGCGTTGCGTGAGGAGTTTGCCGGGGCGGAGTTGACGATCTGGGAGCGTCCCGATGTGCGTATCCGCGAGTTGGAGCAGCTGGCGGCACCTGCGCCGGGTGCGCTGTTTACAAGCTGGGAGGCGCGGTCGACGACGGAGTTTCGGCTGAATGGTTTGCGGTTTGAGTACGACGCGGGCGCGGGACAGAAGACGGGAGCGTTTCTCGATCAGCGGCTGAACTATGCGGCCGCCGCGCGGTGGGTTGGGGCGTCGGGGCGAACTGGTAAGGCGCTCGATGTGTGTACGTATCAGGGTGGGTTTGCTCTGCATCTGGCGCAGGTTTGCGAGCGCGTGACGGGGGTCGATGCGAGCCGTGCTGCTCTGGAAGCCGCTGACCGGAATCTCGAACGGAACCCGGAGTTGAAGGCGGAGACGGATTGGATCGAGGCGGATGCGTTCGAGCTGATGCGGGCGTACGACGATGCGGCGAAGACGGATGCGACGCGGAAGTTCGATGCGATTGTGCTCGATCCGCCGGCGTTTGCGAAGTCGAAGCGCGCGGCCGAGGGCGCGCTGCGGGGGTACAAGGAGTTGAACCTGCGGGCGCTTCGTCTGCTGAACGATGGGGGGACGCTGGTGACGTGCTCGTGCTCGCACCATGTTTCGCTGCAGGACTTCACGGATGTGGTGACGGCTGCTGCTGTCGATGCGGGCAGGCGGGTGCAGTTGCTGGAGACGCGGGCCGCGGTGCCCGACCATCCCGAGGTGTTGACGCTGGCGGAGACGCGGTATTTGAAGTGTCTCGTGCTTCGGATCGACTGATGCGTCCAACCAGCATTGCAGTGCGGTGTTCTGGAGAGCGTAGAGCTTAGAGCGAGTGAGCTTAGAGTGAGGTGGTTTCGCAATGGGCGGAGGTGGGTTTCGGTCAGGGCGGTTCTGCAAAGCGTTGTTAGCGATGGGCGTCTTTGCGCCTGTTCTCGGTGCGGCTGCGCAGACTCCCGAGGCTTCGACTCCGGCTTCGCAGACTTCGACGATCACGGTGCAGTCGAACCTGGTGCTGGTGCCGACATTGGTGCAGGACGCCAGGGGTGGCGTGCTGTATGGGTTGAAGGCGAGCCAGTTTGTCGTCAAGGACAATGGCATCGTGCAGAAAGTACACATGGAAGATGCGGCGGAGGCGAGTGCGCTTTCGCTGGTGGTGCTGGTGCAGTGTTCGCGGTCGGCGGCGGAGCAGGGCGAGAACATGAGTGGGCTGCCGGCGATGGTCGAGGCGATGAGCGGCGGGGCGGAGCAGGAAACGGCGGTGGTGTCGTTCGGCACGTCGCCGGAGTTGCTGGGGCCATTTACGCGGAGTCCGGACCGCGTCCATGATGTGCTGCAGCAGTATCAGCCGTGCGATGACGATGGCGGGGCGTCGATCTTCGACGCGGTAGACTATGCGGCGAGGTTGCTGGAGACGCGCGACCCGAAGCGGCGGCGGGCGATATTGCTGATCTCGGAGACACGCGACCATGGCAGCGAGATCAAGCCGCAGGCCGTGATTGCGAGGCTGGGGCGGAGCAATATCGTCGTCGATGCGGTGGCGTTTTCGCCGGGGAAGACCGAGGTGTTCGAAGACCTGAAGCATAGCGACGGCGCGAGCGGCGGCTTGATGGGGCTGATCTTTATGGCCGTTCAGGGGGTGCGGAAGAATGCGCCAAAGGAATTTGCGCGGCTGTCGGGCGGGGAGTACATCAATTTCACGACGCAGAAGGGCTTCGATCGCAGCCTGAATCGGCTGGCGAACCATGTCCACAATGGGTATTTGCTGAGTTTTCAGCCGCATGGCGATACGACGCCGGGGCTGCATACGATTACGGTGGAGGTCCCGGATTACAAGGACACGGTGCGGCATCGGGAGTCGTATTGGTATGGGGATGTGCCGGTGGCGGGGAAGTAAGAAGCTTTGACGCAAAGTTCGCTAAGTTGGCGAAGTTTCGCTAAGTGGGTGGGCGATCGGTTGAGGTTCCCCACTCATGCCGCAAAGTGCTGTCAAGTTCCAGGACATGCTTTACACATTGTTATCAGGACATCCTTTACAGTTTGTGAGGTGATTTGGGGCTCAGA
>Ga0207933_1001742_pt1 | contig 15527 bp, 11 predicted proteins | sample NGESurdeep092012_4_FD_184488 | JGI IMG/M metagenome (GOLD analysis project Ga0207933, IMG submission 184488) | Arctic peat soil microbial communities from Barrow, Alaska - NGEE Surface sample F53-3 deep-092012 (SPAdes) | ecosystem: Environmental > Terrestrial > Soil > Wetlands > Peat ... | reverse complement strand
TGCCGGTATCCTCCATATTGATGGCCCGCCGAATCCTGAGATTTACAACGGGCACGTCATGCCGGGCATGGGCCACTAATTAGCCTCTGCCGCTTTTTTGGCTTACGCACGCCTGCAAAAAGCGTCGTCATGGCTCAATGCCATTAGGCACGGCAAGCTGCCCTTGGTCTCAAACATCGGCCAAACGCGGTGATGGGGGATTTGCATCTTCTGCCCGTCGCTTGTGCCTTGCCGCCGCAAGAAGGGAGTGCGTGGTGGGCGCGACAGTCAGAATCTAAACCCGTCTCTACCGGGAACAGGCCAAAATACAGGGGTTTTTTTCCAAAAATGACCTCTGAACCCGGCAAGCATCGTGAAAGCCAGAGAATACCGGCACTTTTTGCATTTTTTTTGAATTTGAATAACAGGCCCGATAAGTCGGTATAACAGGGGCACAGGAGAAAATAACAGGCAAATAACAGGTGCGCCCGGATAAGCTTTTGAGCTTTTTCCGAGGGTGCGCAATGGTCGGTCTGAGGATTGTTTATAAGGACCCTGGAGCGCTAATTCTCCGTGCTCGAAACCCGAGAACGCATTCCCCAAAGCAGGTCCGCCAGATCGTTGCCAGTATCAAGCAATTTGGATTCATTAGTCCAATCTTGATCGACTCGAAGGACGGAATTATCGCCGGTCATGGTCGGGTGGCCGCAGCAAAGCTATTGTGCATGACCGACGTCCCAACAGTTCAAGTTGACCATCTTAGTCCAGCTCAAATCCGCGCCTATGTCATTGCCGACAATAAGCTTGCGGAGAATGCTGGCTGGGACCGGAATCTTTTGGCCCTCGAACTGCAGGAGCTGTCGGTCGAGCTGAACTTCGATGTTACAGTAACAGGCTTTGAGACCGCGGAAATCGACATCCTGATTGGTGAAGTGGGCCAGACCGAGCCGGATGGTGCGGACAATGTCCCTGAGATAAACCGATCGAAGCCAGCCATTTCAAAACTAGGCGATGTTTGGCGGATCGGCGACCACGTCCTGCTCTGCGGCGATGCTCTCGATAAAGGCAGTTACCGAGCGTTACTAGGTTCCAAAAAAGCACAGATGGTTTTCACGGATCCACCTTACAACGTGCCCATCACCGGGCACGTATCGGGAAAAGGTAAAATCGCGCACCGTGAATTCGCCATGGCATCTGGCGAGATGACTGGCGTCGAATTCACCAAGTTTCTGAAGGCGACTTTTGATCGACTGGCAGCCTTCAGCACCGACGGGTCAATACATTTCATATGTATGGACTGGCGGCACATGCAGGAGGTCTTGGCCGCTGCCACATCCTATAGCGAGCTCAAGAATCTATGCGTTTGGGCGAAGAGCAATGCCGGCATGGGTAGCCTTTACCGATCACAGCATGAGCTCGTTTTTGTTTTCAAAAACGGCAATGCGCCGCATATCAATAATGTGGAGTTAGGGCGGTTCGGTCGCAACCGAACGAACATTTGGAACTATGCCGGCGTGAACACATTTGGTAAAGAACGTGACGCCGAGCTCGCGATGCATCCCACAGTCAAACCGTTGGCCCTCGTAGCTGACGCCATTCTGGACTGCTCAAAACGCGGCGGCATCGTTCTGGACGTTTTCGCCGGCAGCGGCACCACACTTATTGCAGCGGCGAAAACCGGCCGCCGTGGCTTCGCAATTGAGCTTGATCCATACTATGTCGATACCATTATCCGCAGATTTGCCGAAACGTATGGCGTCACCGCGGTGCAATCACAGAATGGGCAGTCTTTCGAGCAAATCAGTGCGAAGCAGGCAACGCTAAAGGGGGCGCCGCGTGGCAAAGAAGAAGAACTTCGGAAACGCAAAATCGGGCCGAGTTCAAAAACAGGTAGAGGCCACTCCCAAAGAAACAGGGGTCGGTAACCGCTACACTAAAGGCGTTTCGGGCAATCCTAAGGGCCGCCCCAAAGGATCAAGAAACCTGAACACCATAGTTTTGGAGGCCGCCAAGGCCCCCGTAACAGCAACGGTTAACGGCAAACGGCGCAAGATATCTACGCTTCACGCCACTGTCATGCAGCTCGCTACTAAAGCTGCTGGTGGCGACCTGAAGGCGATGAGCCAGTTCCTGGATTTAGTCGACGAGATGGAAGCTCGCGCTGCCGCAGCCAGACCCGCGCAGTTTCCGTTCACGCCGGGAGATGTAGAAGTTTTGCGAGAGATGTACGAGCGGATGAAACTTTCCCAGCCTCTGGGAAAGGATAAGAAATGACCGCTGCGCCATCCGAAATATATGCCGAATTACTGCGGAACGATTTTAGCGCCTTTGTCCACCGTTCATTTCTTGAGCTACATGGAAAGTCCGCATATTTATCTAATTGGCATCTCGAAGTGCTTGCCGCAAAACTCGAGGATGTGAGGCACGGTCGTTGTCGGCGTCTCATTATCAACATTCCCCCGCGGCACCTGAAGTCGCACATGGCTACGATCGCATTTCCCGCATGGTTGTTGGGTCATGATCCTTCCAAGCGCATACTCACGGTGTGTTATGCGCAAGACCTATCCGACAAGTTCGCACGCGATTCGCGAGCGCTAATGAACAGCCCGTATTATCGGGCTATTTTTGAAACACGTTTATCGTCAGACCGGCAGGCAGTTAGCGATTTCGAGACTACTGAAGGAGGATATCGGCTTTCATCATCGATCAGTGGTGGCGTAACTGGATTTGGTGCGGACATCATTATCGTCGACGATCCGATGAAGGCCGCTGACGCAATATCGGAATTGCGGAGAGATTCTCTCAATGAATGGTTCGACAACACGCTTCGCAGCCGCTTGAACAGCCAGGAAACTGGCGCAGTCATTATTGTGATGCAGCGCCTTCATGCCGATGATCTGGTTGCCCACGTCCAAGAAAATGAAAAGTGGGATGTTTTATCGTTTCCTGTTATCGCAACCGACGATACCGATTACCAAATATCGAATTTCTTTGGTGCGAGGACCTTTCACCGTCGCGAAGGGGACGTGCTGCAGCCGGCGCTTCTTTCGCCAGAGCGGCTCGAAGAATTGCGCCAGTCGATGACGGAGTACAATTTTTCCGCGCAATACCAGCAAAACCCGACCCCGCGCGGCGGCAACATGATTAAGACCGAATGGCTTGAATATTACGAGGCCGGCAAAGAGCCAGGTAAATTTAACCGGATCTTTCAAAGTTGGGATACAGCGAACAAAGCTGGCGAATTAAACGATTTCTCTGTTTGCACCACATGGGGAATCGTTGGAAAGAACTACTATTTACTCGACGTCTTCCGCGAAAAGCTCAATTATCCCGATCTAAAAAATGCGGTCATCGAACTACAAAAGCGCTACCTCAGCCCTGTCGTCATCATAGAAGACAATGCCTCCGGCACCCAGCTAATCCAGGATCTCAAACGTGGAGGCCGGATGTTAATCAAGCCCTATTCGCCTCCCGCCGGCACTGACAAGGAGCTACGCATTGATGCTCAATCGATACATTTTGAAAATCACCGCGTGTTCCTTCGGCGACCGGCTTCGTGGCTGAGAGAATACGTTGCTGAACTCACGGGCTTTCCCAACATGAGGTATGACGACCAAGTGGATTCTACCGCGCAGTTCCTTGACTATGTAAATAAACCGGGCGCGTTTCCAATGGTGATTACCGCCGAAATGCTGGCGCGCGCCAAAATTCCTGGGTCTTGGAGACGGCGGCATCTCGAATAAGGTTGCTGGGTTGTGATAAGACGCGTGCCTGTCGGCAACTAACCCGTATTATGCAGCACTGGTTTTCGGATTTTGTTAATCGGCCCGAGCTCGGCCGCTCGAATTATACAAGTACATCGATCGACGCAGGTTCAACACACAGCGGGCCCGCCGCGTGCCGGGGCGAATTGACGCCGATCAATGACAGGCCTTCCCTACGGGTAGCGGCGGACGGAGTGAGACCGGAACCAAATCTCTCCATCTGCTGCTGGATCAACAGGGGGATCCTTGCAGCGTTCACCAAAAAAAGGCTTTCACGCTAAAGGAAATTTCGACGCGCGACCGCGACGGGCGGATCGGCTCACGATCCGGAGGCTGCGGACTACCGACTAGCCGACACGAGCTGGTATTTTGGGATTTGCCCAAAAAGGCTCCTATAGTCGCTCGGCGATGATCAACCGAGACATTTCAGATGATTAACTGCAATCGCGGCATCTCGCGGATCGCGTATACACTCGCTGCACTACGGGGCCCAGAGCTCGCCTCGGCCATCATCATGATGGCAGGGATAATTGTTATCTGGGGAGGAGCGATGCTATTCGCGGCAAGGCTGCTGCTCGGCGTTTAGTTACGCCTCCGCAATCCGATATCCAATGCCCGAGTCGGTCAGAATAATGCGCGGATCGTCCGGCTGGGCCTCAACCTTCTGCCGTAGCTGGCCGATGTAGACGCGCAAATACTGCGTGTCCTCTGTATGCGCCGGGCCCCATACGGCGGCGAGAATTTGCCGGTGTGTCACGACACGACCTGCGTGCCGCGCCAGAAATGACAACAGCTCGAACTCCTTGGGCGTCAGCTTCAACTCGCTGCCGGCGCGGGTCACTCGGTGGCGAACTGCATCGATTTCGAGGTCCCTGATACGGAGAACCGGCACCTCGGCCTTCCGCTGCATGCGGTGCCGTAGCGCGGTCCGAATCCGCGCCATCAGTTCACCGACGTTGAATGGCTTGTTCACGTAATCGTCGGCGCCGAGGTCGAGCGACTCGATTTTCTCCACCTCTCGCTCGCGTGCCGATAGAACGATGATCGGCACGTCCGACCATTCGCGGGCGCGGCGTATGACGTCCTTGCCGTCGCCATCGGGCAACCCGAGATCAAGAAGGACGAGATCGGGTGAGTCGGCGGCGACACGTTTTACCGCCTCGGCCACTGTGCCGACGGTGACGATCTCGAAATCGTTCGCTTCAAGCGCCGGCCGCAGGAAACGAACAATCGCCGCCTCATCATCGACCAGGAGAATACGACGCTTGGCACTCATGGACCGGAAGCCTCGCGCGGGAAGACAAGAATGAAGCGCGCGCCGCGCCCATTGGCAACGGGGCTCTCGACCCGGATCGACCCGCCATGCGCCTCCATAATGCCCTTGGCGATGGCGAGGCCGAGCCCGGTACTCTCGCCGCCGTCCGCAGCGCCGGAGGCCGCGCGGCCGAACTTGTTGAAGATGTGCGCCTGCGCATCGGCGGCCACGCCGATGCCGTCATCGGTTACACGCAGGCCGATATCGCTGTCCGCGATCACGGCATCGATGAGGATGCGTGTTTCCTTTGGCGTGTGCACGACGGCATTGGCGACGACGTTGCCGATCGCCTGCTCCACCAGGGTGGCGTCGGCGCGGACCAGCGGTAGGTCGTCGGGCATCCGCGTCTCGATCTGTTGTTTAGCGCCCCGGCGGCGCTGGGCGCTGACCACGCGGCCAACGATCTCCCGTAGGTCGATCCAGTCGCGGCGCAGTTCCAGCGCCCCGGCCTCAATGCGAGTGATAGCGAGCAGGTTACGCACCATGCCGTCGAGGCCTTCCGTCTCCTTCTTGATCTGGCCGAGCAAGTCATTCTGCGACGCCGGGGGCAGCTTGTCGCGGTACTCTATGAGGCTCGTCGCAGCGCCGAGAATCGAGGCCAAGGGCGTGCGGAAGTCGTGCGAGATCGACGCCAGCAGCGTGTTGCGCACGCGTTCGGCCTCGGTCGCCGTTTTGGCCGTCACCATCTCCCGCGACAGCAGCGCGCGTTCAAGCGCCGCCGCCGTCTGTTCCGAGAGGGTGTCGAGCAGCGCGCGCGCCTCCGAATCGAGTGGCCCTGCCTTGTCGCGGGCGACGCCGATTACGCCGAGCGTGCGCGAACCAATGCGCAGCGGGATGAAGTACCAGGGAATCCTTGGCAGCGTGCTGGTATCGGCTCCCGCTGGCTCCGCATGGCTGTAAGCCCAGCGCGCCGCAGTGATAGCAGCGGCATCGAGGCTATCTTCCGGGGGCCAGGCGGCGGTCATCTGCAGATCGTCGCCCTCTGCCAACAACACTACGACGGCACGCCCGAGGCTAATGTGGATTTCGCCGGCCGCGCCTTCCGCCACTGCATCAATCGTAGCAAGGCCGGACAGCCGCCGCGTGAACTCATAGAGCCGCCGCATGGCCCGCATGCGGGTCGCTGCGAGAGTGGCTTGCTGACGCACGCGGCCGGCAAGCGCGGAGGAGATGATCGCCACGATGAGGAAGATGACCAGCGCCAGGAGCTCGAACGGCTCGGCGATGGTGAAGGTATAGAGCGGCGCGATGAAGAAAAAATTGTAGGTCAGGAACGACAGGAACGACGCAAAGATCGCTGGCCCGACCCCGAACGAGACGGCGATCAGCAGCACCGCCAGCATGAATACCATCGACAAGTTGGGAATCGGCGTCAGCGCGGTCAGGCCTTCGCCGATTGCCAGTGCTGTCGCCACCGCAAGGGTCGCATAAAGGAACGGCAGCGGTTCAATGTGCGGCCGCGCGGCCGGCCGGGGCTCCTCCGGCTGTGCTTCCGCTTCCCGCGTCACCACATGGATGGCGATGTCCTGCGTCCGCCGCACCAGCTCATGCGGCAGCGAGCGCCGCAGGATTTCGCTGACATAGCCGCCGCGCGAGCGGCCTATGACGATCTGGGTTACGTTCTCGAATTTGGCGAAGCGCAGGAGCTCCGCCGGCACGTCGGCGCCGCTCAAAGTCTGCGTCTCGGCCCCGAGGCTGCGCGCCAACTCCATCGACTCGTCGATGCGCTGCCGCGCCGCTTCGCCAACGGCGGTCCCAGGTCGCTCGACCGTCACCGCCATCCAGGGCACGTCCATGAGATCGGCGAGGCGCTTGGCGGTGCGGATCACCGCCGGCGAGATGGGATCGGAGCCGATGCAGGCCAGGATCCGTTCGCCCGCAGCCCAAGGGCCCTCGATGGCCTGTGCCTGCATGCGCTCGATCAGCGAGGCGTCGACCCGCTCCGCGGCGCGGCGCAGCGCCAGTTCGCGCAGCGCGATCAGGTTCTGCGGCTTGAAAAAATGTTCGACCGCGCGCGCCGCGGTCTCCTGCACGTAGACCTTGCCCTCGGCGAGACGCTTCAGGAGTTCGTCCGGCGGAAAATCGACCAGCACAACCTCGTCGGCCTTATCGAAGACGCTGTCCGGCACGGTCTCGCGCACGCGGACCTTGCTGATCTTCTGCACGACATCATTGAGGCTTTCGAGGTGCTGGATGTTGAGCGTAGTCCAGACGTCGGTGCCGGCGTCGAGCAGTTCGTCGACGTCCTGCCAGCGCTTGGGATGCCGGCTGCCGGGCACGTTGGTGTGCGCGTATTCATCAACCAGCAGCAGGCTCGGCCGGCGCCTGAGCGCGCCATCGAGATCGAACTCGCGCACCATTTGGTTGCGGTAGACGATCGGCCTGCGCGGCAGGAGTTCGATACCTTCGATTAGCGCTTCGGTCTCGCGCCGGCCGTGGGTCTCGATCAGGCCGGCCACGACATCGCGGCCGCCCCCCCTTTCGCTGCGCGCCGACGTGAGCATTGCATAAGTCTTGCCGACGCCGGGGGCGGCGCCGAGAAATATCTTCAGATGGCCGCGGCCCTCCTTCTTCGCCATGGCGAGAAGGGCATCGGGCGATGCGCGTTGGGTCTGGCTTTCCGACATGCGGCTCCCTGCCGCAATCTACGATTTCAGCCCATCAAGCGCGAGGTTCAGTTCGAGCACATTGACCCGTGGCTCGCCCAGCAGTCCGAAGGTGCGGCCCTCCACATGCTCGCCCACCAGCACCCGCAGGCGACTTTCGGACAATCCCCTCGCTTTCGCCACGCGCGGCACCTGGAAATAAGCCGCCGCAGGCGAAATGTTCGGGTCGAGCCCACTCGCCGAGGTGGTGACGAGATCCTCCGGCACCGGCATGGTCGGATTTTCCGCCTTCAGTCTGACCACGTCTCCCTTCATGCGCTCGGCAAGCGCCTTGCTGGTCGGCCCGAGGTTGGAGCCGCCGGAATTGGCGGCGTTGTACGGCGCCTCGACGGATTTCGTCGGATCCTTCGGATCCGGCGCCGTCGTCGCCGACGGACGGCCATGGAAGTACTTCGCCTGCGTGAATTGCTGGCCAATCAGCGCCGAGCCGATGACCTTGGCGTCCTTTTCGATCAGGCTGCCTTGTGCCTGGTGCGGGAAGACAGCCTCGGCGATGCCGGTGATCGCCAGTGGGTAGATCAGGCCGGTGATGATCGTCAGCGCGACGATGAGCACGATGGCCGGTCGGACTTCCCTGAGCATGGTGCTGGCTCCTCAAGCCAAATGCAGCGCGGCGACGGCAAGGTCGATTGTCTTGATGCCGATGAAAGGCAGGACGATGCCGCCTAGGCCGTAGATCAGCAGGTTGCGGCGCAACAGCGCGGCCGCGCCGATCGGCCGGTACCGCACCCCTTTGAGCGCCAGCGGAATGAGGGCGATGATGATCAGCGCGTTGAAGATGATGGCCGAGAGGATCGCGCTCTGCGGCGTCGCCAGGTGCATGATGTTGAGCACCTGGAGCTGCGGATAGAAGGCGACGAAGATCGCCGGGATGATGGCGAAGTATTTCGCCACGTCGTTGGCGATGGAGAACGTCGTCAACGCGCCGCGAGTCATCAGGAGCTGCTTGCCGATCTCGACCACCTCAATGAGCTTGGTCGGATCGGAATCGAGGTCGACCATGTTGCCGGCCTCGCGCGCCGCCTGCGTGCCGGTCTGCATGGCGACGCCGACATCCGCCTGGGCCAGCGCCGGCGCGTCGTTGGTGCCGTCGCCGCACATTGCGATCAGCCGGCCCTGCGCCTGTTCGTTGCGGATGTAGCGCAGCTTGTCCTCCGGCGTGGCCTCGGCGATGAAGTCGTCGACGCCGGCCTCCGACGCGATGGAGGCGGCGGTCATCGGATTGTCACCGGTGATCATCACCGTCTTGATGCCCATTCGGCGCAGTGCCGCGAAGCGGTCCTTCACGTCCGGCTTTACGACATCTTTCAGATGAATGACGCCGAGGATGCTGCCGCCGTCGGCGAGGCCCAGCGGCGTGCCGCCGGCGCGGGCAATGCGGTCGACGGCAGCACGGAAGCCGGCGGGCTCCGCGACGTCACGCCGGGCCTCGTCGCGCGCGAACTTCAGGATCGAGTCGATGGCGCCCTTGCGCAGCCGCCGTGCGCCTGTATCGACGCCGGACAGGCGCGTCATGGCCGAGAACTCGATGAAGCGAGCACCGGCGGCGGCCTGCTGCCGCGTGACGCTGTACTTCTCCCGCATCAGCTTGACGATGGAGCGGCCCTCCGGCGTCTCGTCTGCGTTGCTGGCAAGCAGCGCCGCTTCTGCCGCCTCGCGCTCGCTCACCCCCGGGACTGGGATGATCTCGGTCGCCAGCCGATTGCCGAAGGTGATGGTGCCGGTCTTGTCCAGCAGCAGCGTATCGACGTCGCCCGCCGCCTCGACGGCGCGGCCGGACATCGCCAGCACGTTGAACCGCACCAGCCGGTCCATGCCGGCGATGCCGATCGCCGACAAAAGAGCGCCGATGGTGGTCGGGATCAAGGTGACGAACAGCGCAACCAGCACGACCACCGAGATGGCGCCGCCGGCGTAGGTGGCGTAGCCCGGGATCGTGGCGGTGGCGAAGACGAAGATGATGGTCAGGCCGACCAGCAGGATATTGAGCGCCAGCTCATTCGGCGTCTTCTGCCGCTCGGCGCCCTCGACCAGCTTGATCATGCGGTCGAGAAAGGACGAGCCGGCCGACGAGGTGATGCGAATGACGATGCGATCGGAAATGACGGTGGTGCCACCGGTGACTGCCGAACGGTCGCCGCCGGATTCTCGGATGACCGGCGCCGACTCACCGGTGATCGCCGCCTCGTTGACCGAGGCAATGCCGTCGATGACCTCGCCGTCGCCGGGGATGAGGTCACCGGCCTCGCAGACGACGCGGTCGCCGGACTGCAACTCGGTCGCCGGGACACCCTCGAACAATTCGTCGTTGTCGGAGATCAAGAGCCTCTTGGCGACGGTCTCGGTGCGCGTCTTGCGCAAGCTGTCGGCCTGCGCCCTGCCGCGGCCCTCTGCCACCGCCTCGGCAAAATTGGCGAACAGCACGGTGAACCACAGCCAGACGACAATCTGCAGCTCGAAGCCAATACCGTCTGCGCCGGTCACGAGGTTGCGCACCAGCAGGACAGAGGTAAGCAGCGTCACCATCTCCAACACGAACATGACCGGGCTTTTTGCGAGCGTGCGCGGATCGAGCTTGACGAAGGCTTGGCCGATCGCCGGGAGAACGATCTTCGCGTCGAGCAGCGTCGACACTGGCACCCTTTTGCGCAGCTTGGAGGTTTCCATGGTCATAACTCCGAAGGTCCGCTCAGAACGATGTTCAGAACACCTGGCCGGCCTGCATCGCGAGATGCTCGACGATCGGGCCGAGGGCGAGCGCTGGGAAGAAGGTGAGGCCGCCGACGATGAGGATCACGCCGACGAGCAGGCTGACGAAGAGAGGGCCGGTGGTCGGGAAGGTTCCGCTCGATGCCGGTACGATCTTCTTCTGCGCGAGCGATCCGGCGAGCGCCATTGCGGGCACGATCATCCAGAAGCGGCCGAGGAACATCGTCACCGCGCCAGTCAGATTATAGAACAGCGTGTTGCCGTTGAGTCCCGCGAAGGCCGAGCCGTTGTTGGCCGCCTGCGACGTGTAGGCGTAGAGCACTTCCGAGAAGCCGTGCGGACCAGCATTGTTCATGGAGGCTACAGCCGGTGGATAGATGACGGCCACGGCGGTCCAGCCGAGCATCATCAGGGGTAGAATCAGGATGGCGAGCATGGCCATCTTCACCTCACGCGCTTCAATCTTCTTGCCGGCATATTCCGGCGTGCGGCCGACCATAAGTCCGGCGACGAAGACGGTGACGATGACGAACAGCAGCATGCCGTACAGACCGGCGCCGACGCCGCCGACCACGATCTCGCCGAGCTCCATGTTGATGAGCGGGATCATGCCGCCCAGGGCGGTGAACGAGTCGTGCATGGCGTTGACGGCGCCACAGGAGGCGGCGGTGGTGATCACCGCGAACAGCGCCGAGGCGACGATACCGAAGCGGACCTCCTTGCCTTCCATATTGCCGCCGGTCAGACCAAGCGCATGCATCGCCGCGGTGCCGCTGGCTTCGGCCCAGTAGCAAACGGCAACGCCGACGACGAACAGCGCGCCCATCGCGGCGAGCATCGCCCAGCCCTGCCGCTGGTTGCCGACCTTGCGGCCGAATACGTTGGTCAGCGCCGCGCCGAGAGCGAAGATCGAGATCATCTGGATGTAATTGGACAGCGCCGTCGGATTCTCGAACGGATGCGCGGCGTTGGCGTTGAAAAACCCGCCACCGTTAGTGCCGAGCATCTTGATGGCGACCTGCGAGGCGACCGGGCCGACCGCAATGGTCTGCTTCGCGCTTTCCAGCGTCGTAGCGTCGATATAGGGCTGAAGCGTCTGCGGCATGCCCTGCCAGACCAGGAACAGGGCATACGGCACGCAGATCGGGATCAGCACATAGAGCGTGCAGCGAGTGATGTCGACCCAGAAGTTGCCGATCGTGGCGGCAGAGGCGCGGGCGAAAGCGCGGATCAGCACCACCGCGAGTACAATGCCGGTCGCCGCGGAGAGAAAGTTTTGGTGCGTCAGCCCGAGCATTTGCACCAGGTAGGACATGGTGCTTTCGCCGCCGTAGTTTTGCCAGTTGGTGTTGGTAATGAACGAAATTGCGGTATTGAATGAAAGGTCGGGCGCGACCGCGGATTGACCCGCCGGGTTGAACGGCAACCCGGCCTGCAGCCGCATCAGCGCATAAAGGATGACGAAACCGCCGACGTGAAACAGCAGCATGGCGATCGTATAAGACAGCCAGCCCTGCTCGCTCTTTTCGTTGATGCCACCGAGGCGGTAGAGCACCGTTTCGACAGGACGCAACAGCGGCGACAGGAACGTTCGCTCTCCATTGAACACGCGCGTCATGTAGCCACCCAGCACGGGCGTCAGCGCGACGATGGTCGCGCAGTAAAGGACGATCTGTGTCCAGCCGATCGCGGTCATGGCCGGCTCCTAAAATCGTTCGGGGCGCAACAGCGCGTAGGTGAGGTAGACGACCAGGCCCGCGGTCACGCAGGCGGCGAGTGCGTAGTCGAACGACATGACTGCCCCCTCAGAGCCGGTCGCAGGCGTAGGCGTAGCCGATGGTCAGGATGAAAAGGCCGGCGCCGAGCGCCAGCATGAGGATGTCGAACATCGCTTCCTCCCTTTCGGGACGGTTCTGCTTCGGCCTTGCAAGTAGAAGTCTGCACATAAGGAAGCGATGCGGAATTGGGCCGAGGGGTATCAAGACCTTATAAAGACGGGTGCCGCCGGCCTGACCGGCGCCCGGCGCGTCTGTGTGGCGCCGAAGGGAGAAGATGTGGCTGGCGGTGAGCAATGCGCGCGGGTCCGCCCTGCTCCGAGAAGCGGACCTCAGGCTTCGGCAGGCCTGTCTGCCTCGGGTCAGGTCCCGTTGTTGGTGTTCAGGAGTGCGAGTCCGTCCCGCGGTCGTATGCGACCTCCCATAGCCCAAGACCTGGGCCGCTTAGGGCCAATAGCTGCTGTAAAGCGTCGTTTTGGACTACTTCAGGTTCGGGTCTGCGGAAATAGCGGAAAACAAGCAGTGCGGGAGTGGTGGTTGGCCGCGAAATTGGTCAATGTGACTGGAGTGGCGAGCGAGCGAATTCACATGGACGACCGTTCCTGGCGAAGTCTGTGGCGGCTGGTTGGGCAGGCTCTGCGGATTGAAGCGGTCGACAAGCGCACGGCCACGACCACCGCATCAACGAGCGAACAGGACAAGGTGCAAGCGGCCCTGCCATCGTTCGACGCCCTACTCCCGGCGATTCAGGCAGCGACGGTGCTGCTCGACGGAGACGGGCGGGTAGTCGCTTTCAATGAGGCGGCACGTACGGTCGCCCCCGGGTTGCAGGCGGGAGGGCTTCTGCAGCTCGCCTATCGCATGCCCGAGCTTGTTGATGCGATCGGCCGCGCCGGCAAGACGCACGAGCCGCAGCGCGCCGAATTCGTCGAGCGCGTGCCGGTGGGGCGCTGGTTCGAAGCATTCGTCCATCCGATTCGGCCGCCCGGCAGTACCGGAAAGGGTGGAGAACTGCTGCTAGTGACGTTCAACGATCTGACGCCGCTCCGCCGCATGGATCAGATGCGCGCCGACTTCGTCGCCAATGCGAGCCACGAATTGCGCACACCGCTCGCGGCCCTGCTCGGCTTCATCGAGACGCTGCAAGGTCCGGCGAAGAACGACGTCGGCGCGCGCGAGAAATTCCTAACGATCATGCAGCAGCAGGCGACGCGTATGGCGCGGCTGATCGACGATCTATTGTCGCTGTCGCGCATCGAGCTCAACGCGCATCTCCAGCCGAACACGACGATCGAGCTCACGCCCATCGTCCGCCAGGTTGTAGACGGGCTGATGACGCTCGCACACGATCGCGAGGTCGCGATCAAAGTTGCCGCGCCGCCGGAGCCGCTCGTCGTCCTCGGCGATCGCGACGAACTGATCCGCGCGCTCGAAAATCTAGTCGAGAACGCCCTCAAATATGGCGCCGCCGGCAGACGCGTCGACGTCACGCTGGCGCGCGGGCAGACGCGGGACGGCACCGCGGAAGCGCGCATCGTGGTGCGCGACTTCGGCCCGGGCATCGCACCGGAGCATCTGCCGCGATTGACCGAACGCTTTTACCGCGTCGACGTTACTGACAGCCGCGCGCAGGGCGGTACCGGCCTCGGCCTCGCACTCGTCAAGCATGTGCTCAACCGGCACGGCGGCAAGCTCAGCATCGAAAGCACGTTTGGTGCCGGTGCGAGTTTCACGATGCAGCTTCCTCTGCACAGCGCCTCCGCCACACAGCGAAAAAGTGCTGTCGATTCATCGGCCTAAGCTGTCATACAACTGTTGCAAAACCGTAATATGACCGTGACACGCCGCTCCTAAACGGGGGCAGCCAAGCGAGGGCGCCCGACGGCACCTTTCGCCTGCTAGCTGCCAACAGAGGAGATATCTTGTGAAACACTGGAGCGCATTTGCCGCCGCGGGCGTCATCGCCCTCGCCCTGCATAGCCCGGCCAACGCCGCCGACATTTCCGGCGCCGGCGCGACCTTCCCCTATCCGATCTACGCCAAGTGGGCGGACGCGTATAAGAAAGAGACCGGCAACCGGCTGAACTATCAGTCGATCGGCTCCGGGGGCGGCATCAAGCAGATCACCGCGCGCACCGTCACGTTCGGCGCGTCGGATATGCCGCTGCAGCCGAAGGAACTCGACAAGATCGGCGTCATCCAGTTTCCGACGGTGATGGGCGGCATCGTGCCGGTCGTCAACCTCGACGGCGTCAAGAGCAACGATCTGACGATCGACGGGCCGACGCTCGCCAGGATCTATCTCGGCGAGATCACCAAGTGGGACGATCCCGCGATCAAGAAGCTCAACCCGAGCGCCAAGCTGCCGTCGCAGGCGATCGCGCTGGTGCACCGCTCGGACGGATCGGGCACGACCTTCATCTTCACCAATTATCTGTCGAAGGTCAGCCCGGCGTGGAAGGACAAGGTCGGCTCGTCGACCTCGGTCGAGTGGCCGGGCGGCATCGGTGCCAAGGGCAATGAAGGCGTCGCGAACGGTGTCATGCAGACCAAAGGCGCGATCGGTTATGTCGAGACCGCCTACGCCAAGCAGAACCACCTCACGACCGCGAAGATGGTCAACAAAGACGGCCAGACCGTTTCCGCCACGCCGGATGCGATCATGGCGGCCGCGGGCGGCGCTGACTGGGCCAAGGCTCCCGGCTTCTACATGATCCTCACCGACTCGCCGGGCGCGAAATCTTGGCCCATCGCTGGCGCGACCTTCATCCTTGTGCCGAAGCAGCCGAAGGACATCGTCGCCACCAAAGAAGCCCTCAAGTTCTTCGCGTGGGCGTACAAGAACGGCGATCAGATGGCGTCGAGCCTCGACTACATCCCGATGCCCGATAACGTCGTCAATTTGATCCAGGCCAAATGGAAGTCCGACATCAAGGACGACTCCGGCAAGCCGGTCTTCTGATCTCATGATGAAAGTGGAAAGGGCGCTCACCGGTGCCCTTTCCCTGATCCGCCGCCGCTCGACAAGACGGCTTGTATTACGATTTCTGGGCCGCTTCAGTGCCCCGTCCCGGGTAAGTTCAGGGAGAGCCAGATGAAACCCAACGGGAGACGACCCGTGGTTGATCTCGCATTGGAAAGCGGCTCGGCGGCCCCATTCCGCCATCAGAGGGATCGCGCTCGAATCCTGCAACGGCTTCGGCTCGGCGATATCGCTTTCCGCCATCTGACGCGTTCCGCGGCCATCCTCGTTCTCCTGATTCTCGGCGGCATCATCGCGTCGCTCGTTCACGGCGCCTGGCCGGCCTTGCAGACGTTC
>Ga0207933_1001741_pt1 | contig 15529 bp, 13 predicted proteins | sample NGESurdeep092012_4_FD_184488 | JGI IMG/M metagenome (GOLD analysis project Ga0207933, IMG submission 184488) | Arctic peat soil microbial communities from Barrow, Alaska - NGEE Surface sample F53-3 deep-092012 (SPAdes) | ecosystem: Environmental > Terrestrial > Soil > Wetlands > Peat ... | reverse complement strand
CGGACGCCGCCAGATGCGGAACATCCGCCGCCGCCCCAAGCTGATCGCCGCTTTCTGGAAACAGGCTGGATTGTGGTGAATAACTCACTATATTATGCAGAAGTCAATAAGAGCCACATCAAGTGGCGCATCTTGAAATCTAATTTCAGAAACAAAATTATTTGTATCATTGCCTAGCAAACTCGTATCAACGACATTCGTAACTGTAACTTGATTCGTGCCTGTAATTCGCGCGACGGTCGTAAATTTATCTTCAATCAGGATAAGGCCATTTTACTTCAGCACCCGTGAGAGCGCATCATTTGGGCTGATGTTCGTCCAAGCAAATGTTAAACTGGGTTCGGCAATCCCGCTTCCGCTTTGCGACATGAATAAATTTTGGTCAATGATGTAGTTAATGCCTGATTGTCTGGCAAGATTTTCTATCACGCTGGTGATGGGAATATTGCTCATCTGAATTTCTTGACCGCTCGCTATTGTTGTTACACCAAGAAATATGCCAATAGCAAAAGTCGTTGTAACATAGAATTTGCTGCGGTTCGTTTTCATGGATTTTGACTTTACGCCCTTCAAAAAAATTTACCAGAAAAAGTTAGATGCGAATTTCACGAATTAACACGAATTCAATTTGTGAAAATTCGCGTCAAAAATCTGCGTTCAATCCGTGGCTAAAAATGTTCCCGCTTTGCTTCGCGGAAAAAACGGCTACATTCCAGCCATGCAGTGGCTGAAGAAAATTCCATGGATGATGGTGACACTGGCCTTTCTGCTGATTGGGATTTATCTCGGCGTCACCGTTTCGCGCTGGCGCGGTTCCGGTTTGCGGGTGGAAAACACAACGGCGGTCGTGCAGCAGGTGCAGACGCTTTCGGACCTGGTCACGGTCAAATACGTCATGCAAAAGGTCGAGATCGTGGATTCGCCGCCGGACAGCACGCTCGGAAAATTCATGCAGGGCGACAACCGCGTGCTGCTGCTCGCGCAAGGCGTCGTCAAGGCGGGCATTGACTTGAAAAAACTGAAGCCGGAGGACGCGGCGGTTTCCGGTAAAAAAATTTCCATCCGCCTGCCGCCGGCGCAAATCACGGACGCCTATCTGGACGACTCACAGACGAAAGTCATCGAACGCACGACGGGCTTCCTGCGCTCGCTGGACAAGGATCTGGAGCAGGAGACGCGGCAAAACGCCGTGGCCGACATCCGCCGCGCGGCGCGGGCGAACGGCATTTTGAACGATGCGAACGAGCGCGCGAAACTGGAACTCGCCATGTTCCTGCACACGGCGGGCTACGAGCAGGTTGAGTTCACCAGCGGAGGTTCGCAGATTCCATTTTTCAAACCCGCATCCGAAAATCAGCGGTGAATCCCGCCGAGGTTTCCAGCGAGTCAATCAATTGGCCGGAACGACTCCGATTTCCGCCGCCGAAGTCCAGGCAGCGTCGTTGACTTCGGAGAGCGCCTTGAGCTTGATGAAGCGGCATTTCTTCGGGTCGAAGGCCACGGTTTTCAAATCCTTATCGTCCTCAAAAGTTCCCTTGCAGACCGGCTGGCCAAAATCAACCCCATCGTCGCTGACGTAAAATTCGTAATCTTTTATTGTGCCGTTCTCGCTGTCGTCCTGGCGCGGCAGGTAGGTGAAACCCTTGATCGTCGTGGGCGGAACCATCTCGATGACGATCTCGTGCGGGCAAGGCGGGGTGTCGTCCGTGTATTGCGTGTGCCAGAAGGTGTTCGTATCACCGTCAACGGCGTTGGCCCCCTTGCCGTCTTCACCCGCAGTTTCCTCGCTGTCCACCTTGACGAATTTGAGCGCAGGTTTGTTTGCCGTCGCGGTTGCGGGTGTTGATTGCGCGGCCGGCACGACAGACGGCAACGGTTGTGTTTCCGGCGCAACTGAACTTGTCTGTGCCGCTGGCACCGGTGACGGCGTGTTTGAAGCACAGCCAAAACCGATGAGGGCGACAATCGAAATCGCGGGGATTAAAGCGAATCCAGAAAATTTTTTTATGAGAATTAAAGCTTTGGTTTGAATTGAATTGTCAGTCATAACTGAATAATTAATAGACGAACGCGCATCATCGTCAAGCGCGAAAACTTCCCGGCTTGATTTATCGCCGGCCCAGCCGGTCCAAAAGTTTTCCGTGAATCCCGCCGAAACCGCCGTTGCTGAAAACGCACACGATGTCGCCGCCCTGCGTGTGCCTCGCCAGATGCGCGACGATGGCGTTGGCTTCCGGCAGGTAAGCGGCATCCTTGCCGGAAGCCTTGATGTCGGCCATCAGCTTTTCGGGATTCAGCCGTTTCTCCGGCAAAATCTGCTCCAGCCGCGCGACTTCGGAAACGACGACGACGTTCGCGTCGGCAAAGGATTCAGCGAGTTCCGCCTGAAAAACATTCCGGCGCGTGGTGTTGGAGCGCGGCTCGAAAACCGCCCAGATTTTTTCGCGCGGATATTTGATGCGGAGCGCGCGGAGCGTTTCGCGGATGGCCGTCGGATGATGGCCGAAATCGTCAATCACCGTCACGCCGCCCGCGATGCCGCGCACTTCCATGCGCCGCTTGATTCCCTTGAACGTGTCGAACGCCGATTGAATCTGCTTGTTCGAGAGGCCGCAATGTTTCGAGCAAGCGACGACGGCGAGCGCGTTGCGGACATTGAGTTCGCCGACGAGATTCAAATGAAACTTGAAGCTGGGAATCTCAAACTCCGTCGCCGTCGGGCCGTAACGAATGTTGAAGGCATAAACGGCATAGTCGCCGCCGAGGCCGAATTTTTTTACCGGACAATGCGTGACGTTGAGCAGTTCCTTGAGGTTCGCATCGTCGCCATTGCCGAGCAAAAGTCCGTTGCGCGGCACGAGGCGGATGAAATGCGAAAATGTTTTCTTCACCGCGTCGAGATTTTCAAAGATGTCGGCGTGGTCGAATTCCAGATTGTTGACGATGGCGATTTCCGGCTGGTAATGGACGAACTTGCTGCGCTTGTCAAAAAACGCGGTGTCGTATTCGTCGCCCTCGATGATGAACCATTCGCTGTCAGTGAACCGCGCGCCCTGCGAAAAATTATTCGGAATGCCGCCGATGAAAAAGCTCGGGTTCAATCCGCTGTGCTCAAAAACCCACGCGAGCAGCGAAGTCGTCGTCGTCTTGCCGTGAGTTCCAGAAACGACAATAGAGCGTTTGCCGCGAATGAAAAATTCCTTCAGCAATTCCGGCAGCGAGCAGTAACGCAATTTGTGATCTAAAATAAATTCCGCCTCCGGGTTGCCGCGAGAAATCGCATTTCCAATCACAACCAAATCCGGTTTGTGCGAAAGATTTTTTTCGTCGTAGCCGTTCATCACCGTGATTTTTTTCGCGGCGAGAAACGACGCCATCGGTTCATAGACATTCTGATCCGAGCCGGTGACAGAAAAACCGCGTTCCTGCATCGCGGCAGCGGCGGCGGCCATGCCCGTGCCGCCGATGCCGGTGAAATGGACTGATTTGATTTGCGACGAAAACATTTGCAGAAATTAAACCACCAAGACATCAAGGCACAAAGCTTTTTGAATTCTTGGTTTCTTTGTAAAAAGCCGCACAACACCTTTCTTCTCGCTTCGCTGATTTCAATAAAACACTCTTTGATCATGAAATTGAAGGTTGCCTCATGGAATATGGGTCACTGGATGCACCGAAGCGTGGCGCAAAAGGCGTGGAATTATCTCGACACTGTAATCGCCGCAGACATCTCGCTCGTGCAAGAATCAGCGCCACCAGTTGAACGTCAAAAAAAATTCTGTGTGTGGCGTGAAATCGGCGGAAGCCGCAAGTGGGGTTCGGGCGTGATGACGAAAGAATTCCCCGTAACCGAAATTAAACTAGAGAAAAACGATTATCCGGGTGCGCTGGTTGTCACAGACGTAACATTGCCGGACAAAACAACGCTCGTTGTGGTCAGTATGTATGGGCAACTGGACAAGCACGGCTATTCAATCACTACACTTCATCGGATGTTGAGCGACCTCACACATTTATTTGAGGGCGATCTTCGTCCCGGCAGACGACCCAAAGTAATTCTTGGCGGAGACTTTAACGCGTCACCCCAATGGGACGACAAATATGCAGTAAAGACACACCGCATATTTTTCCAACGGCTTGAAGCTTTCGGCTTGGTGGACTGTCAGGGGCAATTTACAAAAGAACGTTCACGCACATTTCGGAACAGGAGAAATTTCCCGTGGGTGGACGACTACATTTTCGCCAGCAAGAGCCTCGCAAAAAATGTCGTGGCTCACCAAGTGGTTGAACAGGCTGAAATATTAAACTTGAGCGACCACAACCCAGTAGTTGTGACTTTCGACCTATAAGCAAAATCCCTAAATCTCTTTTAGCTTCCGTTCCAAAATTTCGCCGACGAGCGCGGGATTAGCTTTGCCTTTGGAAAGTTTCATCACTTGGCCTTTGAGCGAATTCAGCGCGGCAACTTTGCCGGCCTTGTAACCGGCCACTGGATTTGGATTCGCGACGATGGCTTCGTCGCAGAATTTTTCAATCGCGCCAGTGTCACTGACCTGCGCGAGACCTTTTTCTTGAACAATCGTGGCGGGTGGTTTGCCAGTCTCAAACATTTCAGCGAACACCTGCTGCGCGGCGGAACTGCTGATGGTTTTGGCTTCGACAAGGCCGACGAGTTCAAGCAACGCCTTTGGTTGGAACAACAAGTCCGAGAGCGTAAGAAGTTTCCATCCACTAGTCGCAACTCCAATCGAAAGACTCTCGTTAGCTGCAAGTTTAATATTTTCTCCATATTGTGAGTCTTCTGCGATTTGCTTCGCGATGAAGTCATTCCTCTCCGTCATTTTTGCACGCAGATTGTTGATGACCCAGTTCGCAACGGCTTTGGGATTCTTCGACTGTTTCGCGATGCCTTCAAAATAATTTCCCAGCGGCACGTCGTTCACAAATGTTTCCGCGTCGGGCGCGGGCAGTTGATACTCGCGCATGAAACGCTGCTTGCGCGCGAGCGGCAATTCCACCACGCGCGACTTCACCTCGGCCAGCCATGCATCTGTCGGTGCGAGCGGCATCAAATCAGGATCGGGGAAATAGCGGTAATCGTGCGCGAATTCCTTCGTCCTCATTTCGTCGGTCACGCCCGCCTCATCGTCCCAGCGGCGCGTGGATTGGATGAGCTTGCCGCCGCTTTTTACGATTTCGGTCTGGCGCGGGATTTCGTATTCCAGCGCGCGGCGCACGCCGGAAAAACTGTTCATGTTCTTGATTTCAATCTTCGCGCCGAGTTCCTTCGTGCCGGCGGGACGCACGGACACGTTCACGTCGCAGCGCACCATTCCTTTTTCCATGTCGCAATCGCTCACGCCGCCGTAAATCAAAATGTCCTTGAGCGCGTTGAGGTATTCGCAGGCCATGTCCGCGCTCGTGATTTCCGGCTCGGAAACGATTTCCATCAGCGGCACCCCGGCGCGGTTGAAATCCACGCCGCTGTTGCGGTCGAAATGAAAACTTTTGCCGACGTCTTCTTCGAGGTGTGCGCGGGTGATGCGGACGCGGGATATTTTTCCGCCAAATTCAAATTCGACAAAGCCATTCGCCGTGCTCGGCTTGTCGTATTGCGTGAGCTGGTAATTTTTTGGCGCGTCGGGATAAAAATAACTTTTCCGGTCGAACTTGGCGAAGCGCGGGATTTCGCAGTTCAAAAGAAATCCAGTCAGCACCGTCAGGCGCAGCGCCTCGTCATTTGGCACGGGCAGCACGCCGGGCATTCCCAAACAAACCGGGCAGACGTTGGTGTTCGGCTCGTCGCCATACCGGTTGGCGCAACCGCACCACATCTTCGATTTCGTTTTGAGCTGGACGTGGGTTTCCAGCCCGATGACGGCTTCGTATTCCATTTTGGACGGGAAATTTAACCACAAATGGACGCAGATGCACACGGATTTTTCAAAGGGTCCCAGGATTTCTTTCCGCCATTCTCGACCGTCCAAACATACGTCCAAAGTTTGCCGCCCATTGGGGTCAAGTTGTTTGATTCTCGCCTCCAGTTTGCCAAAAAAATTCACTTGCGGAGCAGGTTTCATTCAGTGCCGGGTTGATCAAAGCTCGGAACGAATAAAATTTCAAACGCCTGAAACGAAAAAAGGCAAACGGAGCAATCCGTTCGCCTTTAGTATTTCGAGATTTGAATTCGATTAATACCGGTAGTGTTCCGACTTGTAAGGGCCTTCGACCGGCACGCCGAGGTAATCAGCCTGCGCTTTGGTGAGTTTGGTCAGTTTCACGCCGATTTTTTCGAGGTGCAGGCGGGCAACTTCTTCGTCGAGTTTCTTGGGCAGGCGATAGACGCCGATTTTCGCGGTGTCCTTGTTCTTCCACAAGTCCAATTGCGCGAGGACTTGATTCGTAAAACTGTTCGACATGACAAAACTCGGATGGCCGGTGGCGCAGCCGAGATTCACCAGGCGGCCTTCGGCGAGCATATAAATGCTGTTGCCACCCGCAAAAGTATATTTGTCCACCTGCGGCTTGATGGTGAGCTTCTTCACGCCCTTGGCGGTGTTGAGGCGATCCACTTGAATCTCGTTGTCGAAGTGGCCGATGTTGCAGACGATGGCCTGGTCCTTCATCTTCGCCATGTGCTCCAGCGTGATGATGTCTTTGTTTCCGGTGGTCGTGACGTAAAGGTCGGCGGTGCCGAGCGTGTCTTCGATGGTCGTGACTTCAAAACCTTCCATCGCGGCTTGCAGCGCGTTGATGGGATCAATTTCCGTGACGATGACGCGTGCGCCGAATCCGCGCAACGAATGCGCCGAGCCTTTGCCAACATCGCCGTAACCGCAGACGCAGGCGACTTTGCCGGCGACCATCACGTCGGTCGCGCGCTTGATGCCGTCCGCGAGCGATTCGCGGCAGCCGTAAAGATTGTCGAACTTCGATTTCGTCACCGAGTCGTTGACGTTGATCGCGGGCACAAGAAGTTTTCCTTGCTCGAGCATTTGATACAAACGATGAACGCCCGTGGTCGTTTCTTCGGAAACGCCTTTCCAGTCCGCCACGACGGAGTGCCAGAAACCGGGACGTTCCTTCGCAACGCGCTTCAAAAGATTTTTGATGACGGCAATTTCGTGGTTGTCGCTGGGCGAATTGACCCAGTCGCTGCCGTTTTCAAGTTCGTAGCCTTTGTGGATCAAAAGCGTCGCGTCGCCGCCGTCGTCCACAATAAGTTGCGGGCCTTTATTTCCGGGATGCGTGAGCGCGCGGAGCGTCAAATCCCAGTATTCTTCGAGCGTCTCGCCCTTGTGCGCGAAAACCGGAATGCCGACAGCGGCAATCGCGGCGGCAGCGTGGTCTTGCGTCGAGAAAATGTTGCAGCTCGCCCAGCGCACGGACGCGCCGAGTTCGACGAGCGTCTCGATGAGGATCGCCGTCTCGATGGTCATGTGCAACGAACCGGTGATGCGCACGCCCTTGAGCGGCTTGGTCGCGCCATATTTTTTGCGGATGGACATCAGGCCGGGCATTTCGTGCTCGGAGACCTGGATCGTCTTGCGTCCCCACTCGGCGAGCGAAAGGTCGCGAACGGCGAAATCATGTTTGGCCGTGCCGTTGCCATTTTTGATGACGGCGGCTTTTGTCAATTTGGCTCGTGACGGAGAAAGTTTGATTGCTGGCATAGTTGATTGAGTGTTGAAGGTTAATTCAGATTCAAGGCGCGTTTGAGATCCTTGACCTTGTCGGCCTTTTCCCAAGTGATGTCGGGATCGTTCTTGCCGAAGTGTCCGTAGTTGGTGGTCTTGGAATAAATCGGGCGGAGCAGGTTCAACTGCTTGATGATGTTCGCCGGTTTGAAGCTGAACACTTCGCGCACCGCATTTTCAATCTGCGTGTCGGTGATGCCGTCAATCGCCGTGCCAAACGTGTTGATGCAAACGCTCACCGGTTCGGGATAACCGATGGCATAGGCAAATTGAATTTCCGCGCTCGTGGCGATGCCCGCCGCGACGATGTTTTTTGCGACCCAACGGCCCATGTAGGCCGCACTGCGATCCACCTTGCTGGGATCCTTGCCGGAGAACGCGCCGCCGCCGTGCCGGCCCATGCCGCCGTAGCTGTCCACGATAATTTTGCGTCCGGTCAAACCCGTGTCGCCCTGCGGTCCTCCAACCACGAAGCGGCCGGTCGGGTTGATGAGAAACTGCGTCTTCTTCGTGAGCAGATGCTTCGGCAAAACTTTCCTGACGATGTTCTCGATGCAAAAATCCTTGATCGTCTTGTGCTTCACGTCAGCGCTGTGCTGTGTGGAAATGACGACGTTGGTGATTTCCACAGGCTGGTCGTTGACATACCTCACCGAAACCTGCGATTTCGCGTCGGGGCGGAGCCACTTCACTTTTCCGGTTTTGCGGATGCGCGTGAGTTCCGCGCCCAACTGGTGCGCGAACATGATCGGCGCGGGCATCAGCTCCGGCGTCTCGTTGCACGCGTAACCAAACATCAAACCCTGGTCGCCCGCGCCCTGTTCGTCGGTTTCCTTGCCTTCCGCCTCGCGCACGTCCACGCCCTGCGCGATGTCCGGCGACTGCGACGTGATGGCGTTCATGATCAAAACCTTGTCGGCATGAAACACGTCGTCATCATGCACGTAGCCGATTTCCCGGATGGCGTCGCGGGCGATCTGGTTGAAATCAAGCTTGGCCTTCGTCGTGATTTCGCCGCCGACGACAACGAGGTTCGACTTGGCGTAAGTTTCGCAGGCAACGCGGCTGAACTTGTCCTGCGCCAGGCAGGCGTCCAGCACGGCATCGGAAATGGTGTCGCACACTTTGTCCGGGTGGCCCTCGCCGACGGACTCGGATGAGAAGATGAAGTTTTTGCTCATGGAATTAATGGTTAATCTTTATCAACAACATATTGACGTATCAGGATTTGATGATATAAAAAATTCAGCGAACGTCAAATGTTTTTCCGGAAAAAATTCGGCGTTCAAAAAACCGTGTCCGCCATATTAAAATCACTGCGCGCCTTGTCAGACTCCACGCGCCTGCGAATTGTCGCGCTGCTGGAGCGCGACGAGCTTTCCGTGAACGAGCTTCAGGAAATCACGCGGCTCGGCCAGTCGCGCATTTCGACACATCTCGGTTTGTTGCAGGACGCCGGGCTGGTGCAATCGCGGCGCGATGGCAAGCGGACGTATTACAAGCTAAATCCGCACACCAACGGCGCGGCCGGTGAATTTATCCAGCTTGCGATTCGCGGCGCGAAGGAATTGCCCGAACATTCGCACGACCAGATCAATCTCAAGCGCGTCGTCGCGCGCCGCCGCGAACAGGCGCAGGTTTATTTCAACCAGATCGCCGGACGCTTCGACCGCGTTTATGGGCCGGGCCGCTCGTGGCAGGCGTTCGGACATTTGCTTTTAAGAATTTTGCCGCCGCTCGTCGTCGCCGATTTGGGCGCGGGCGAAGGTCTGTTGAGCGAGCTGCTCGCGCGCCGCGCAAAAAAAGTCATCGCCGTGGACAATTCGGAAAAAATCGTCGCGTTCGGCGCGGCCAAGGCGAAGAAAAACGGCCTGAAAAATCTGGAGTTCCGTCTCGGCAACCTGCAAAATCCGCCGATTGACGCGAACAGCGTTGACCTCGTGATCTTGAGTCAGGCGTTGCATCACGCCGAGATTCCGGCGGACGCCATCGCCGCCGCGCACAAAATTCTAAAACCGCGCGGGCAAATTTTGCTGCTCGATTTGCTCAAGCACAATTTCGACAAGGCGCGCGAACTTTACGGCGACCGCTGGCTCGGTTTTGCCGAAAGCGATTTGCACCGCTGGCTCGAAGCCGCCGGATTCAAGAAAATCGAAATCAGCATCGTCGCCGCCGAGGAACAGCCGCCGCATTTTCAAACCATTTTGGCCGGCGCGGAAAAATAAAATTGCCGCGTGAAGAATTTTTAGCCACGGATGAAACATGGATTTTCCGTGACAATCATCGCTTGACTTCTCACCTCTCATAAATTCAAATCTTGTCGGAAACCGCATGAAAATTTCGAGTAAAATTTTCGCAACCGTGCAACCGCGCAATTCTTTTGCCGTCAACCGGAATAACTCCGGCAACTGCCCGCGCTCCTCCGGCACGAACCGGACTTTCTCCGTCAACTGCCGGAATTCCTCCGGCACGCGCCCGAATATCTCCGGCAACTACCGGAACCGTTCCGGCACACGCCGGAATTCCCCAGCGGTCTGCCCGAATGATTCCGGCACGCGCCGGAATTGCGCCGGAACCTGCCGGAGCTTCCCAGAAGTCTGCCGGAATCATTCCGGCACGCCTAAATCCTTCAAAAACCCTTGTATTTCTATGATTTCCAGCAGATTCACCTCCAAAACCACAACCACCAACCCCTAGTTATTATGGCAAAACGCGATGCAGTTCCCAAGACCCAAGACGGCTATGTCAAATGGCACGACACCCTCAAAGCGGGTGTCTCTGCCACGACTCCCGGCGCAACGGCGCAGGATATGCGATGCTCACGGCGGACAACACCGACCTCCACGCCAAAATGACGGCGGCGACCAATGCCGACAACGCCAGCAAAGCCGCCCACAATGCCTTGAATGTTTCCATTGGCAGCAGCCAGAAGAATGCCCGCGCCCTCGCGCAACGCATCAAGAAAAGCACCACTTACACCACGGCCATTGGCGACACCCTTGGCATTGAAGGCCCGCAAGATTCAGTGGACATGAGCCAGCAAAAACCGACGCTTGAGGCCAGCCCCGAAATTGGCGGCGTGGTGGAAATTGGCTTTAACAAGATGGATGCCGAAGGCGTTCACATTTACAGCATGAGAGACGGCGACGCGGGCTTTACTTTGCTCGCCAGCGAAACACATTCGCCTTATGTGGACAACCGCCCGCTGCTCACGGCGGGCAAACCCGAAACTCGCCAATACAAAGCCATGTTCTTTCTTGGCAAAAGCGAGATTGGTTTGGCAAGTGACGTTGTTCCCGCGACGGCTGCGCCGTGAATTACGGACAGCCGTATTTATGAAAATTCATATTTTGCTTTTCGGCATCATAATTGCATCGTTGCCGTTTATGACAGGATGCGCTGCCATGACTGACCCGTCGGTTTGGGCTGCAATGGCTCAAGCTAGACAGAACAATCCGCAGCCAAATTATTCCCAGCCACAGGTTACGCCTAACGCCTATGGCTTGGGAGTCAACGCCGACCAGTATGGACGGCCAAGCACCTATCAGTTACAAAATGGACAGCAACTCGACCCGATATTCAACCAAGGTGTGAAGCAAAACGTATATGGGCCGGGCGTTGGTCAAGACCAGTTTGGGAGGCCAGTCTATAACTCACCGCCTTAAACTGCCATGTTCAACCTCTTCAAGCGCGATCCGGTTCGAGAAAAGCTGAAGATACCGACTTTCCTCTATTGGGTGACTTTGACGGGTGCTTCTAACGCCTGTAACATACTCAACGGCGCAGGCCTCCAAGGAAAGTTCAGCAGGGAGGATATATTTGCGGAAGTTTGCGCCATGCACATGAAGACCGTGATCGCCACGATGAGTCGGATGGAGGGTTTTATTGGCTTTATTGATGAAAGGTTCGATAAGGGTGCTCAGTTCTTGTTTGAAAACGTCCCCGGAGTATTGAAAAGGATGAAGGATGCAAAGGCGATAAGCCGCTTGAAGTCCGAAGGTTTCACTCTCACTGACTTGGCATTGATGGAACAACTTCTAATCGCTGAAAAGACATTCGATTTAGCCTCTTATTATTATACGGGCATAGAGCTTAATGTTAGCGATGAGGACATCTTGGATTACGGCAGGAAATATAATCCAAAATTACTCGCCCTCAGTAATGAACAACGATCTAACTCGGTATTCGCCTACATTGTTCGTTGCGTGAGACTATCCCATCTGGAGGAAATTCCGAATAAGGAGTTCAGGACTCCCTTCCTCACACGGTTCAATGATACACTAATGCAGCACACCTTGGAAATGGAGCAAAACGTAGAGAAGCTAATGCCGAAGGAATGACACGTTATGCCGAAGAAGCAACCAATTCCTGATAAAATTCTCGAATCGTTTTTCAATGATATAGATTCAGTGAAACATAAACCACGATTTCAAATTATCGTCACTGGGGGATATTTGGAATTGTTAGTGAACACCTTAATTGAACATAAATGTAAAAGTAACGGTTCAAAAAAGCTCAACTATGCTAACAAATTGGTTTTACTGCATGAAATGGAAATAATTTCAGAGGAAGAATTTGAAACCCTTAACGCCTTTAGAGAATTGAGAAATGAAGCGGCGCACGTCGCACAATTTACGCTCACGGCAGAAATGATTGCTCCATTTGAGGATAGTTTCAAACGTAATAAGTCAGAACGACTTTTTGGTATAGAAAACTTCCAACGAATATGTCACCTAACTTTAGGCGAATTTTGGAATGCTCACACAGCAGTATTTCACCCTTATTTTAATCCTAAACAAATTGAGGAAGCGGAACTGGACAGGGCAGAAACGAAAAGGCAAAAGTTAATTTTTGATTCATTGCAATAATAAAAGTAAAAGGGTTAAGTCCCAGGCATTGAAAAATTCATCCGCGCCGAGTTGTTGCCTTAATTTTCGTTCGTGTTCAATCCGTGTTTCATCCGTGGCTAAAAATTTTCAACCCACAATTAAGTTCACCATTTTCTTCGGCACGACGATGATTTTCTTGATCGTTTTGCCTTCGATGAACGGTTTCACTTTCTCAGAATTTTTCGCCGCCGTTTCCAAATCCGCCTGCGTCGCGTTCACGGAAACTTTGATGACGTCGCGCAGCTTGCCGTTCACCTGCACGGGAATTTCAATCTCGCTCTCGACGAGCAACGCCGCGTCAAACTTCGGCCACGGCGCGTAGGCGAGCGATGGCGCGGTTTGCCCGAACGTGGAATGCAACCGCGCCCACAATTCTTCCGCGAGGTGCGGCGCGAAGGGCGCGAGCAGTTGCAGAAAAATTTTCATCAGAGCGAGCGGTTTGGTCTGCCACGTCATCGCTTCGTTGATGAAAACCATCATCGCTGAAATAGCCGTGTTGAAGCGAAGGCCGTCCAAATCTTCCGTGACTTTTTTGATGCACGCGTGCATCGCCTTGAGTTGCGCGGGCGTGGCGGCGATGTCCATAATTCCACCGTCGAGCAATATCAACTCCAGCAATTCTCCGTGCCTCTGTGTCGCTGTGGCCAAGGTTTCGGCCTGTTCAAAAGCGGTTTCCGATTTTTCATCCACGAACAAACGCCAGACGCGGCCGAGGAAACGATACACGCCTTCGACGCCTTTGGTGTTCCACGGCTTCACCATTTCGAGCGGGCCCATGAACATTTCGTAAAGGCGCAGTGCATCCGTGCCGACTTCCGCCACCGGCACGTCCACGGGAATCACGTTGCCGCGCGACTTCGACATTTTCTGGTTGTCCTCGCCCAGCACCATGCCTTGATTGACCAGTTTGAAAAATGGCTCCGGCGTCGAGACATAACCGAGGTCGAACAAAACCTTGTGCCAGAAACGCGCGTAAAGCAGATGCAACACGGCGTGTTCCGTGCCGCCGACGTATAAATCAACTCCTGGCGTCGTTGATTTGAGTCCAATGTCCAATGTCTCAAGTCCAACGTCAGGTTTTGGACTTTGGACTTTGGACTTCGGACTATCCGCGCCCATCCAATAATTTTCCACGTCCTTGCCGACGAACGCGGAATTATTTTTTGCGTCGAGGTAACGCAGATAATACCAGCACGAGCCGGCCCATTGCGGCATGGTGTTCGTTTCGCGCACGGAGCCGTCGGGCAAATTCACCCAATCTTTGGCGCGGGCGAGCGGCGGTTCGCCGGTGGCGGTGGGTTTGTAATCTTCGAGCGTCGGCGGCAACAACGGCAACGAATTTTCCGGCAACGCTTCGTGATAGGACTGACCGTCCGGGCCAACTTTCCAAACGATCGGAAACGGCTCGCCCCAGTAACGCTGACGGCTGAACAGCCAGTCGCGCAGTTTGTAATTGATGGTTTTCTTGCCGAGATTTTTTTCTTCGAGCCACGCGGTGATTTTCTGTTTGGCTTCAGCGGTGGGAAGATCATTCAGTGACACTTCAGAGTTTGCAGAGTTCCAAGCGACTCCTTCTCCGACGAAACATTCAGTCTCCGAAGTAAATACGAATACTTCTTCCCCATTTATGACGACTGTTCTTTCGCCGCGCTTCAGTTTTGAAAAGTCATCGTATCCAAAAGTTGAATTGATGGCTAATGAAGGAAATGGCTTGAGAGAGCCAACCACAGATTTAATTTGTAATTTGAATTTTTTTGCGAACTCAAAATCACGTTCGTCATGTGCTGGCACGGCCATGATTGCGCCAGTTCCGTAACTCGCCAAAACGTAGTCAGCAATCCATATTGGAATTTTTTCGTCGGTGACGGGATTAACGGCAAACGCGCCGGTGAATACTCCAGTTTTTTCTTTAGCAAGGTCAGTTCGTTGAAGGTCGGATTTTTTTGCAACTTCTGTTTTGTAAGCTTGAACTGCTGCGCGTTGCTCGTCAGTTGTTAATTCATTAACAAAAGGATGCTCTGGAGCAAGAACCACGTAAGTTGCACCAAATAAAGTATCGGGACGAGTTGTAAAAACCCAAATCGAATCCGCTTTTCGTTCGCTTGATGACTGAATAAAAGCATCAATTTCTTCAAGGTTGATTATATCGGAGTCAGACTCGATTGAATTTTTGGGAGATTCTTTGACTGATTTTGTGCGGCCTTCCAAAGAAAAACAAACATAAGCTCCTTCGCTTTTTCCAATCCAATTGCGTTGCATTTCCTTGAGTGAATCACTCCAATCAATCGTGTCCAAATCCGTGAGAAGTTTTTCAGCATAAGCAGTGATGCGAAGCATCCATTGACGCATCAATTTACGGACGACAGGAAATCCACCAACTTCACTTTTGCCATCAATGACTTCTTCATTTGCCAAGACAGTTCCAAGTTCTTCACACCACCAAACCGGAGCTTCTTTGACATAAGCAAGACGTTTTCCATCACGAAAATTTCGACGACTTAATTCAAGATTTTTGAGTTCGGTTTTATCGGAAGTTAAAAATGGCAAACGCAATCCAGCCGGATATTTCAAATTTTCAATCGGTTCAGCTTTATTCGTTTTCGGATTGAACCATGAGTTGTAGAACTTGAGGAAAATCCATTGCGTCCACTGGAAATAATCGGGGTCGGTCGTGGCGAGTTCGCGCGACCAGTCGTAGCTGAAGCCGAGCGATTGGATCTGGCGCTTGAACGTGGCGATGTTTTCCTCGGTCGTCTGGCGCGGATGCTGGCCGGTCTTGACGGCGTATTGCTCGGCGGGCAATCCGAACGCGTCCCAGCCCATCGGATGCAGCACGTTGAAACCTTGCGCGCGTTTGTAGCGGGCGAGGATGTCCGTGGCCGTGTAACCTTCGGGATGCCCGACGTGCAAGCCCGCGCCGCTCGGATACGGAAACATGTCGAG
>Ga0207933_1001740_pt1 | contig 15529 bp, 8 predicted proteins | sample NGESurdeep092012_4_FD_184488 | JGI IMG/M metagenome (GOLD analysis project Ga0207933, IMG submission 184488) | Arctic peat soil microbial communities from Barrow, Alaska - NGEE Surface sample F53-3 deep-092012 (SPAdes) | ecosystem: Environmental > Terrestrial > Soil > Wetlands > Peat ... | reverse complement strand
GGCCATTGTGGAGGGACTGGCGCGGCGGATCGTCTCCGGCGACGTTCCCGAACTGCTGCGTGACAAGCGCGTGATCGCGCTGGATCTGGGTTCGATGCTGGCGGGAGCCAAGTATCGGGGTGAATTTGAAGACCGGCTGAAGGCGATGCTCAAGGAAATCGAGGAATCCGACGGCCAGATCATCCTGTTCATTGATGAGCTGCACACGCTGGTGGGCGCGGGCGCGGCCGAGGGAGCGATTGACGCCTCCAACATGCTCAAGCCGCCGCTGGCGCGGGGTGAGCTGCGCGCCATCGGCGCAACCACGCTGACCGAGTACCGCAAGTACATCGAGAAAGATGCGGCGCTGGAGCGGCGCTTCCAAACGGTGTTTGTCGGCGAGCCGACGGTCGAGGATACGATCGCCATTCTGCGCGGGCTCAAGGAACGCTATGAGGCGCACCACAATGTGCGCATCAAGGATTCGGCCATCGTGGCGGCGGCCACTCTCTCGCATCGCTACATCACCGACCGTTTTCTGCCCGACAAAGCCATCGACCTGATTGACGAGGCGGCGGCCTCGCTGGCCATCCAGATCGGTTCGGTGCCGACGGAGATCGACCAACTGGAGCGGCAGACGACGTCGCTCGAAATTGAGCGTGAGGCGCTGAAGCGGGAGAGCGACGCGGGGTCGAAAGAGCGCCGGCAAATCATCGAGCGCGAGCTGGCCGCGCTGAAGGAGCAGACCTCGGCGCTGCGCGCGCGCTGGCAGCGGGAGCGCGAGGCGATCACCCGCATTTCCGAGCTGAAGAAGCGGATCGAGTCGCTGCGCTTCGAGATGGAGGAACAGACGCGGAAAGGCAATCTGGAGCGCTCGGCCGCTATCCAATATGGCGAGCTGCCCAAGCTTGAGGAGGAGTTGCGGCGGCTGAGCGCGGGACAGGACGAAGCCGACGCCGGTGACCGGATGCTCAAGGAAGAGGTCGACGAAGAAGACATCGCGCGAATCGTCAGCAAGTGGACCGGGATACCGGTGGCCAAGATGCTGGAGAGCGAGAAGCGCAAGCTGGTGGAGATGGAGGCGCGGCTGCGCGAGCGCGTCATCGGCCAGGACGAGGCGCTCGCCAGCGTGGCCAACGCTCTGCGGCGTTCGCGCGCCGGCCTGAGCGATCCCAAGCGGCCTATTGGGTCATTCATCTTTCTGGGACCTACCGGGGTGGGAAAAACGGAGACGGCGCGGGCGCTGGCTGAATTTCTCTTCGACAACGAGCAGGCATTGATCCGCATCGACATGTCGGAGTACATGGAGAAGCATGCGGTCGCACGACTGATTGGCGCGCCTCCCGGCTATGTGGGCTATGACGAAGGCGGCCAGTTGACGGAGGCGGTGCGGCGGCGCCCCTACTCCGTAGTGCTCTTCGACGAGATCGAGAAGGCGCATCCTGACGTCTTCAATGTGCTTTTGCAGGTGTTGGACGATGGGCGGCTCACGGATTCCAAGGGCCGCACGGTGGACTTCAAGAACACGGTGCTGATCATGACGTCGAATCTGGGCGCGCACCTGCTCCAAGGAGAGAATCTGAACAGCGAGTCCGCTTTCGACGCGGTGCGGGAGCAAGTGATGGACATGGTGCGGCAGAGCTTCCGGCCGGAGTTCCTGAATCGCGTGGACGACATTGTGATCTTCCGTCCGCTGGGCGAGGAGCAACTGGAGAGCATTGTCGATCTGCGGTTGGCGGACTTGCGCAAGCTGCTCGGAGAGCGGAAGATGACGCTGGAGTTGACTGGAGAAGCGCGGCGGCAATTGCTGCTGACGGGTTATGACCGGCAGTATGGAGCACGTCCGCTGAAGCGGGCTATCCAGCGGCTGATCCAGGATCCGCTGGCAGTCAAGATTCTGGATGGCGAGATGGTGGCTGGAGATACGGTGCGCGTCGACGCCGACCCGCTGCACAATCGCATGCGCTTCGAAGTAATGGAGCGGCAGGAGGCAAAACCCCTGGCATGAGACAGGCAACATTCGTACCCTTGAGTCGGAGAGAGAATCGAGCTGGAAAACGGTCGAGGGCCTGGAGATCTTTCAGCAGCGGAGCGCACCAACACGAATGAAAGATGCCGACGGACGGGTAGTGTTGGTGACGGGCGCGTCCTCCGGGATCGGGCGGGCCTGCGCCGAGTATCTAGCGCGACGTGGGTTCCGGGTTTATGGCACATCCAGGCGGGCGGCCGCGCCGCCGCCGGCCGGCATCCAGGCAGCCGAAACATCTGCGCCGGGTTTCACCCTGTTGAGGATGGACGTCACCGACACACAGTCGATCGACGACGGAGTCGGATGGATTCTCAACCGTGAAGGGCGCCTCGATATTCTGGTGAACAATGCGGGAATGGGTATCGCGGGTCCAGTGGAAAACACCTCGCTTGACGAGGCCAAGAAGCAGTTCGAAGTAAACTTTTTCGGCGTGTTTGGCGTTTGCCGCGCGGTGCTGCCCACGCTGCGCCGGCAAGGCGGCGGCTACATCATCAACATCGGCTCCATCGGCGGAGCGATCGCGATTCCCTACCAGGCGTTTTACAGCGCCTCAAAATTTGCACTGGAAGGCCTGAGCGAGGCGTTGCGTCTCGAAGTGGGGCCGCTGGGCATTCGCGTGGTGGTGGTCGAGCCGGGGGATCACAAGACGCAATTCACCGAGAATCGCCAGCCCATCGCCAGGGCAAATGAGGAGAGCGTCTACAGCCGGCCGTTTCGCAGCGCGCTAGCGCGGATGATGGAAGACGAACAGGCGGGTCCCGATCCCGACAAGGTCGCGCGTCTGGTTCACAGGATTGTTGAAACGCGCAGTCCCAGACTGCGCTATACCGTCGGCAAAGCAGAACAGCGCGGCGCGGTCTGGATCAAACGTCTTCTTCCCTACAGCGTGCTGGAGCGCGGAATGCGGCGCTACTATCGCCTGTAGGAAACTATCTAGCTCAGTTCAGCCAGCGGAAAAGAACGGTGACTGCGGGACGGCTCCAAATAGTTCTGCCGGTGCGTCGTGACCAGAAACTTGGTAAAGCCGGTGTTCTCGTCGGGCAAGTTGTACTTCTTCTGCATCTCGACGCTATCCATCTCTTTGCGCACTTTCTCAAAGAGCTGTGCCGATGGGCAGAAACCGATGAAATGCACACCGGGGCGCGGGCCCGGGCTCACCGGGCTGCCGGCATTGAACTCGAATGGATTCTCAACCGTGTCGAAGTCTTGCCGAAGGAAAAGAACGGTGCCCTTGGGCAGGCGGTCGCCGTATGCGGTAACGGTGTCTTTATCCAAGCGTGTGAGGAACTGCATCTGCGCGTTATGGCCGATAAGACCGTGTTGCTTCGCATCCTCCTCCATCTGTTCCTTGAAGGTAGTGGTCTCCGGCGACTGGGAAGGCGAGAGAACCTCCGGCCCTTCAGTCCGGCGCGCGTGAAACATGCGCTGTAAACGCCCCTTGTGCTCCAAGCCATACCAGCCTTCCAGATCGATCGCGATATGGGAAAGGTGCATCATGGTGCCGTTCGCGAAGTAGCTCACCGGCGTCTGATCTGTGTAGCCGGGGATGGTTTCGAAGCTCGGCAACGTACCTTGAGCAAGCCCATGCACATGGCTCGAGGTAAAGCCCATAAACAGCATCGCGCCAGCGGGAATCTTATCCGCCCCGGGGATACCCAGACGCGTCGCCATCGTGCGGGGCATCCCGCGACCGGCAAAACCGCGCCGGATAGAAGTTACCGTGAAGAGATCACCGACATATACGCCCTTTACCGGAATGCCGTTCAGGGTTTGCGGGCCCGGCTGGAAGAGGGCACGCATCACGTCACTGAGGTGCTCGTTGTAGTCGCTTTTGAAGTGAAAAGAGATGTCATTCTGTTCGAGCACCAGATCGGCAGGATCTTTCGGGAAGCGAATTGCATCGATCACTGCCCAGTCCCCCGGCTTACCATTCTCGAGAGCACGCGGCATCATCTTATCCGTCACCGCGGCAGGAATAAATTCTTTGAAATAAGGCAAGCCGTAGGCCACTTGAATCAGAATGCCACCAGGTTGGAGCGGGTAGATGCATTCAATTTCTTGCAGGGCCGCGCTCAATCGCTTCTGCCCCTGCCGCAGCGCCTCAGCATCCCCTTTTTGCAAATTGAGCCGGGCGGTGACAACGGAATGCCACAAAGGTACGCATGCCACGGGAACATCGACGTGATTCTCAACATTGACTCCGGGCAGCTCATATTGCGTTTTAGGAGGTTCGGAATATGATCTTTTCGCGTAGTCGACAACTCCTGCCCAATCAAATGCGGCGGTGGTTTCCACAGTCTGGTCTCCTTTTTATTTAAGGGGCTTGTCTGGTTCGAGGGGTCGGCGGCGTGCGCAGGTATTTCTTAGGCGATGGAATCGAGCGCCGCACCGAAATGGCTTTCATGTTTTATTGTACTGCTTGCGATGGGGTGAGGCGGGGCGAGCGGCGGGCGTCTTCGGCCCCGAGGCGGGGGGATAACTGCGCCTACAACAGATTCCTCAAGGGAGCAGGCACGAAATCGGTTCAAGACGCTCTTGGTTCTAGGCGCTCTTAATGATGAAAACAGTTTTGTCGTCGATGCGGTCCGGTTCGCCGATCTGCCGCAGACGATCGTCGTTCGCGACGGCATAGTCGAGAATCGCGTTGCAGATAGTTTTGGGCGACTCGTGTTTATGCTGCTGCACGATCTGCTCGATCACATGCCGGTCGCGGTCATCCGCGCCATCGTAGACTCCGTCGGTGTAGAGAAAGAGGATGTCTCCGCCACCCATCAAAGTGATCGCCGACAGGTCGGAAGATCTCAGTTGCTTTCTGCGGAATCCGATCGAGGCATACCGGCTCTGGTCAGGGTGGTCCTCGGGGATCTCGAGTCCCAAGGCTGGGAAATGCGCCACGAGGCTGTCGCCGATATCCACAAACCGGCCATACTCCGCGGAAAAAATCAGCGGCGGAGGATGCCCGAAGTTTACGAAGCGGAAGAGCCCGTCAGGGTGTATCTCCCCGTAGATCATGGTTGCGATCTCGCGCGGACTCAAATCGGTATTCCCGCTGAGCGCGTTGCGGGCAGTAACGGATCGGGCGAGCCGGAGATTGATTCTCTCGAACATGTCGGGCGTGGTTTTCCCGTTGCGGTCCAACTCGGCGAGCATGGCGGTGTGAAAGGTGTCATGCACGGTCGATGCGATCTTCGCCGCGATCACCCCGTGACCCTCGGCATCCACCAGCAGCACTCCCGCAGTGGTATAGAGATCAGGCAGCTCTTCCGCGATTCGCAACTGCTCGGAGCTTTTCGCCTTTCTGTATTCCACAGCATCTGCGGGCTTGAAACCCGGCCTCGACTCCAACCATTGCACATGAGCGTCGACGCCATTGCGCGGCGTCGCCCCGGGCGGAAGCGGCTCCAGGTACTTCTGAGCCAACTTATTGGCGCGGGCGATTCGTCCATCGATGTTATAGCGCTGCTGAAAATTGATGTATTCAAAGAGGTCGCCGCCCACTCTCCCGGCCGGAATCGAGTTCCCGTACATCTCAATCCCAGCGAGCCGGGGGATGGCGCCTTCAACCGGCATCAGCCGCTGGCGGAGATAGTCGTCGATATCGGCGTCGAGCGGTTCCGGCGCCGTATTCGGGATCCCGGATGGCATCATCCCTCTCATTCTATAAAGACTGAAATTTCTACTATTGTAGCGAAATTAACCTCGGGCACGGGCGACCCTCAGCGGCACGCCCGTGTTCTTTGCTTTGCCGCAAAGCTGTCGCCGGTTTGATTTAGACCTCTAAGAACGCCCGTGAATTTCGGTCCAACCTTTCCGCCGTTCACTATCGTCGTGCTGACTCCACTCCAGGGTCGATAGGGATTCGGAGCTGCGCTTGGCAGCCATGTCCGAGAGGAAGATTGGCCAGGGCGAGGGAGCCGCCATGTCCTTCACAGATTTGCCGCGCCAGAGCGAGACCCACACCGCTACCGCCGGCCTTGGTGGTGTAGAAGGGAACAAACAAGCTGGATGGATTCATCACGCCGGCCCCATTGTCGGTGACCAGTATCTCGACGAAGTCGCCGTCGCGCCGCCAGGAGAGACTTACCGCCGGATCGGAGAAGAGAGAAGAGTCCGGCTCCGGAGAACGCGCAAGAGCGGCCTCAACCGCGTTGCGAATGAGATTGATCATCATCTGCTCCATCTGATCCGGATCGACCATGAGGGTGAGGTCGGGCCCGGGGTCCAAATGGACGCGGAGACGGGTCTCAATCGCGGCCACCCGTTCGAGCAGCGGCCGCAATTGCGTCCGGCGCAGCGCCGGCTTCGGCAACTCCGAAAGTTGCCGATAGGCCTGGAGAAAGCGGTTCAGCGATTCAGCGCGGCTCTCGATGATGTTGAGCGCCCGCTCGAAGTCAGGAATTCTGGCCGCGTCTGAGGCCAGCATGCGCGACTTCAAGGCTCCGGCGATCGCTTTGATCGGGGTCAAGGAGTTGTTGATTTCGTGGCCCATCACGCGGATGAGCCTCCGCCACGCTTCGCGCTCCTGCTCGCGCAGAGCCGCGCCAACATCGGTGAGGATCAACAGGGTGAGAGGAAGCCCGCGCTGGCGAAAGGAAGATCTGTGGACCATCCAGCGGCTGCCATCTCCATTTTTGGCGAAGGTAAGGATTCCGCGGTCGGGCTGCTCCACGACGTCGTGAAGCCCCAGGCTCGAAACGGGCTTCCCCAGCGCCTCTACAGCCGTAAGGTTCAAAATGCGCCCGGCTGCCGGATTGAGCAGCCGGAGCAGGCCGTCCCGATCATAAGCGATCACCGGCGCATCCATGAACTCGACGACATTGCGCAGTAGAGCGGCGGCCTCAACCTCTGCCACGCGCCCCTCCTGCAACTGGTCGGCGAGTTGGTTCACCTCGATGGCGAGTTCACCGAGTGCGTCGCCGCGCCGCGAGCCGCGAGCGCGAAACGAGTAATCCCTTTCGCGAAGCGAGGCCACAACGTTAGAGAGGGTTTGCAGAGGACGCAGGATCTGTTCCAGCAGCGCTCCCAAAAGGATGAAGGTGACCAGCGCAAGAAAGCCGAGCGTGCTTGCGATGATGGACCATGCGGCGCCAATCTTCCACAACAGCACCGCCGAGAGCACAAATCCGGGAGCAAAGAGGAGCCAGCCAAAGATGCGGATGCGAGCTTCAAAGGAGCGGGGATGACGCGGCCGTCTCCGCCGGCTATCGCCGCGAGTACGAGAATGCGCATCTTCGGGTTCGGAAAAAGCGAATGCAATCTTCGGCGCAGCCGGTGCGCGGGCCGGTTGTGCCGGCATTTGCTTTGCCGCGTGCAGGGGCTCCGCCCCCGGAGCCGCGGGCTCCTGAGAAAGCAAGCGGAGCCGCCGTTCAGATTCCATACTTCTCCATGCGCCGGTACATCGCTCCCCTGCTCAGGCCCAGAGCCTCCGCGGCGTGGCTGACGTTTCCGCCGGCGCGCGCCAGGGCCTTGCGGATAAGCACGCTCTCCACCGCCTCCAGGCTCATCTCCTCAAGGCTTTGGGGCGCAGCCCGTCCCTGGGCAAGCCCGAGGTCGGCGCTCTCAATCCGGTTGCCACGCGCCATGAGCACACCGCGCTCGACGGAGTGATCGAGCTCACGCACATTCCCCGGCCAACTATGGTTGAGCATCGCTTGCAGAGCTCCGGGCTCGAAGCCGGCAATGGGCTTGCGGTAGCGCGCCGCGTAGCGTTCCAGAAAATGCGCCGCCAACGGAGGAATATCCTCGCGGCGCTCGCGCAACGGCGGCAGATGAATTTCCACCGTATTCAGCCGGAAGAGCAGGTCCTCGCGAAAGCGGCCCGCGGCACACTCGGCGGGCAGATCCGCATTGGTGGCGGAGAGCAGGCGGACATCCACGCGCCGGGTCTGCGAGGAGCCGACTCGCTCCAGATCGCCGGTCTCGAGAACCCGCAGCAATTTGGCCTGCTGCCGGAGCGGAACGTTGGCGATCTCGTCCAGAAAGAGAGTGCCTCCATCGGCAAGCTCGAAGCGGCCAACGCGATCGGTTCGCGCATCGGTGAAGGCTCCTTTGACGTGGCCAAACAGCTCGCTTTCAAAGGTGCCTTCGGGCAAGGCTCCAGTATTGACGGCGACGAGGGCGCGATGCGTCCGCGGTGAAAGCGCATGCAGCGTCTGCGCCACGACCTCTTTGCCCGTTCCGTGCTCGCCGGTAATCAGGACATTGGCAGTCGAGGGGCCGATGCGGGCCAGCATCTCCAGCAAGGGCTGCATCGCGGGCGCTTCAGCAATAAATTTGGGCGCCGTATCGGCGCGCAGAAACTGGTTCTGCGCTTCCAGAATCTCGGTTTGCCGCAGGGCGCGCCGGAGCTCGACCTGGGTGCGCAAAATGGCGAGCAAGCGAGCGTTGTCCCATGGCTTCTGAATGAAGTCGCAGGCGCCGCGGCGCATCGCTTCCACGGCAAGATCCACATTGGCCCACGCCGTCATAACGACCACCGGCAGGCGGCTATCCTGGGCATTGATCCGCGCCAGCAGATCGAGACCTTCTTCTCCAGAGGTGGTGTCGCGCGTGTAATTCAGATCGATCAGCAGGGCGTCAAAACTTTCGCTGGCGATCGCGTTGAGAACCTCGGCCGGAGAGTGCACCGTCTCCACCAAAAAGCCCTCCGGGCGCAGCAGAAGATCGAGAGCTTCGAGAATATGACTCTGATCGTCAGCGGCGAGAATCCGGGGCGGCTCGTGGGCCACGCGGCCAGGAGAAGCCTTCATTGCTTGCGGGACCGCAGCCATAATTGCCTAAGGATATCCTTTCCGCGTGCCCAGCGTGCTTCGATCCCGCCTGCGGGAAAATCGGAGGTTTTTCGCAGCCTGCCGGACTGAAGAAAATCCTATCCGGCGCCCCGTCCGCGCGCCGCCAAATACAACATCGTGCAGTCAGAGACCCGATCAGGGCATGTGGGTTACCACTCCGCTTTTGGCATCGTCAATGGAGACGTGCATGCGCTCAATCGTGGTGCCAGTGGAGTAGTCCAGATTGACCTTAGCCTGCTCAAGCTTGGTTTGCGCGGCCACGAGCGCGGATTCGGCGACGACGAGAGTCTGTTCGTAGGAGAGCGTGTCGTAGCGGGAGATGGCTCCGAGCTTCTGCTCCTGCTGGGCGATGTCGAAGGTCTTCTGCGCCAAGTCACGGGCTTGTTGCAGGGCCTGAACCTGCGCCTGTGCCTGCTGCAAAGCGTACTGAGCGTTGCGCACATCGAAGCGAATGCTCTTTTTCTGTTCTTCGAAGGAGATCTGCTTCTGGCGATAATCGAGGACGGCGCGGAATTGGTCGGCCTTGGCGATGCGGTTGCGCAGGGTAATGTCGAGCTTGAAGCCGGCCTGGTATTCGGGCGAGCTGTAGTTGAAGGCGTTCTGGAAAGCTCCGCCGAAGCCGTTGGGCAGCGACGTACTGCATACGTCCGCCGGGAGCTTGCAGCCCGGGTTGACTAGGCCGCCGAAGCCCGCTCCGGCATAGGTTCCATAGAGCGACAACAGAGGCAGCAACTCGTTTCTGATGGTGCGGAGGCTGTTTTGCGCGATCTGCATCGCAATTTGATCCTCGGCGACGTCGGGGCGGTTCTTTTCCGCCTCGACGATGAGCTGGTCGATTGGTTCTTTTGCAGTGGGATCGGGCGGACCCGTGCGGTCAATCGGAACTACGGGCATGTCGGCGAGCGCGGGATCGTCGATGGTCTTGGTGAGCGCGTTCTTGATGAGCAGCTCGTTGAGCCGGAGCGTGGCCTTGGCAACGGTCAGGTCGGCTTCGCTGGTGGCAACTGCGGCTTGGTCTTTCATCACCTGCAGGGCGGGAATGTTTTCCAGCTGAAGCTGCTTCTGGTCGTCGGAGAGAGTTTCATTGGCGAAGTTGAGTGAGCGGGTTTTCACCTGAGCGTCCTGATAGGCATTGACAAGATCCCAGTAGATGTTCTGCACCTGGGTGAGGGTGGCAATGACCTGCGCCTTGAAGGCGAGATCGGTGATCTGGATATTCTTTTTGGCGATGTGAATGTAGCGCTCGTTGGTTCCGAGCCCGAAACCCTGCAGCAGAGGCTGGTTGATGGTGAAGTTGAAACCTGTGGTGAGCTCAGGGTTGAGGATGTTGTAGATGCTGTTGGTGGTTTGGCGCAGGCCATAGGAGCTCACCGTGAAGTTTGTCCCAAGCGGGTAGGCCTGCGAGTAGCCTGACTCCACCTCAATGGTGTTGTTTCTAAGGACCGGCACACCGGAGTTGATGGTATTGATCTGGACTTGCGTGGTGTGATCTAGGAGGCCCTGCACAAAAAGTCGCGGATCGAAAGGAGTGATGGGCGGACCGGCGCCCAGGGTTGACGTGACCAAACCGCCGGCTCCAGCGGCGGTGACTCCGCCACTGCTTCCTCCCCCGGACGAACGAAAGCCGCCTTGCGTTCCCTGTACGATGCTGGTGTTGACACCGTTGGCAACGCCTCCGGCTTTGGTGCGCAGAAGATCGGCCTGCGCAATCGGCAGGTTGTAGCGGAAGTAGACCAGATCGAGGTTGTTTTCCAGTGCCAGGGCGATGGCATCGCTGAGCGACAGATAGAGCTTGCCGTCGCGTTCGAGATTTTGTATGCGCGGCGAATTGGCGAGGTTGACGGGCGGCACGGTGCTGGGGCGGTAGGGCGCGAAGGGATTTCTCGAGCGCGGCAACTCGACGTGGAAGGGCTGCTGCCGCGCGGCAGCTACGGGATCGGGTTGCCGCAGAGCCTCCGCCATCCGCGCGATCGTCTTCGTGGATGCCTGCGCGGGCGGTGTGGTCGCCGGGGCGGGCGCCGCAGGCATCGAACCCGACTGCGCAAAGCCGGTCAAGCCTGGCAATGCCATGGAAGAAAGAACGGCCAGCCCGATCACCGTCATCACTCGCTGAAGTGCCTTCATGATTCATCTCCGCTCGCGCGGCGCGGTTCCGGATGCGCGCTGTCCTTGACCATCCATCCGTCGCGAAGCTCGAGAATGCGGTTGCCATACGCCGCATTGACCTCCGAGTGCGTCACCTGGATGATGGTCGTTCCCTGTTCATTGAGGCCGCGGAAGAGCTCCATAATTTCCTTGGCTTGCGTGGAGTGCAAGTTCCCCGTCGGCTCGTCGGCAAGCAGGAGGACGGGCCGGTGAATCACCGCGCGCGCGATGCCCACCAACTGCTGCTGACCGCCGGAAAGCTGACTGGGGTAAAGATCCTTTTTGCCGACGATGTTGAAGCGATCCAGCGCATCGGCCACCAGGGCCTGGCGCTCGGAGCGAGGAATGTTTTTATAGGAGAGCGGCAGGTCGATGTTTTCCTGGACGGTAAGATCGTCGAGCAGATGGTAGCTCTGGAAGACCATGCCGATATTGCGTTTGGCGAGCTCGGCTCGCTTTTTGCGATTCATGCCGTGCACCGGCTCGGCCGCAAACCAATATTCGCCGCGCCACTGGTCGTCAAGCAGAGCCAGCACATTCAGCAGAGAGGACTTCCCCGCTCCGGAAGGCCCCATGATGGTCAAGAAGTCTCCCGGCCGGATGGTCAAATCGATGCGGCGTAGCACCCAGGTTTGGCCCGCACCCTCACGGTAGCTGCGCTCGACGTTTTTGAGTTCGATGATCTGCGGGTGCTCCGGCAGCGTGTTCGGCGGCGTGGAAGTGAGATCGATATTGTTGGGTTCAGTCATGCTTTTCCCCGTTCATGCGGTTTATTCATTTCGGAGGGCCTCGACAGGGTTGACGCCGGCAGCGCGGCGCGCGGGGAGCAGGGCGGCGAGGGCGGCGGAAACTGCCAAGCATGCTACCGCTACAGTGACAATCAACGGATCGAAGGCGCTCACCTCATAAAGCCGGTTGGCGAGCAGCTGGCCAGCCAGCCACGCCAGCGGGATTCCCAAAGCGAGGCCCAGGAGCGCCTGTGCCATGGCGCGCCGCATCACGGTGCGCATCACCTGCATGCGGTCTGCGCCGAGCGCCATGCGAATGCCTATCTCTCCGGTGCGCCGCACCACCGAATAAGACGTCACTCCATAAAGTCCGATGGAGGCCAGCAGCAGGGCGATGAGGCCGAAGAAGGCGGTGAACCGGCCGACCAGCGTCTCCGCGCTCAGATTCTCTCCGACCTGCTCCTCTAAGGTGTTCACCTGCGGAGCGAGGTTAGGATTTACGCCGGCCATAGCGGTGCGGACCGCCTGCTCCTTTCCGGCCGCACTTCCCTGGAAGGCAAGGATCACGTCTCTGGCAAAGTAGACAGTCGATATGTCTTCTGGCTTTGTGGATGGGGCGACATCAAAGTGCTGCCCCATGGACAGGTAAAGCATGGGAGGAGCGGGTTGCTGCGGGTTCCTGTACTTGGTGTTTTCGGAGACTCCGACAATCTCGAATTGAGAGTTGAGATGGGGGTGCATACCGAAGTGCCGGCCGATAGCGTTGCCGCCGAAATATTTTTTGGCGAAGGCTTGGTTGACCACCGCGATGGGGCGGGCGTTGTCGTTGTCCTCTTCGGTAATTCCGCGACCGCGAAGAATGCGGGCGCCAATCGCCCGAAAGTAGTCCGGACCGACGAGGACGTAGGAGCAGCTGGGGAGGTCGCGCACGTTAGAAACCGGGCGGCCGGGGAAAAAGACGGGAGTGGACCAAGTATTGAAGGTCATGGGAGTGTAGGTGCTATAGCTGACCGCGGCGACGCCCGGGATTTCGCCGAGACGCTCACGCAAGCGCTGGTAGAAGGCATCCAGATTGTGGAACTGGACACCGGCCAAGGCTGGATCGATCTGGGCAATGACGCGGCCGTGGCTTTCAAATCCGAAATTCTGATGTTCGAGGTTGTTGAGGCTGCGCAAAAGCAAACCGGCCGCGCAGAGCAGCGCGACCGATAGCGCGGCTTGGAGAATGACCAGGATCCCTTGCGGGCGCGCGCCGGTCTCTCCGGCGCTGCCGCGGCTGGCGCCACGCAGGGCGTCACCCGGGTCACCGCGGGAGCCGAACCATGCGGGAACAAGGCCAAAGACGATGCCAGTGACCAGCGAAGCGCCAAAAGCGAAGGCGAGAACGGGCCCGGAGGGCGAGGCGTCAATCGGCACATACGGAGCGCCGCGAAAGGCCAGCGAGATCATCATGCTGGTAACGGAGTAGGCGACGGCCAAAGCCCCGAGGCCGCCGATCAAGGCCAGAGTGACGCTGAAGACCAAGGACTGCCGGATAAGTTGGGCCCGCTCGGCGCCCAGGGCCACGGAGATAGCGGTTTGCCGGCGCCGCGCGATGGCGCGCACCAACATAAGACCGGCGACGTTGGCGCAGACGATCAGCAACACGGCGAGCGCCGCCCAGAGCAATAAGAAGAGGCCTTTTTGGAAGTGATCGCGGATGTTGTTGGCGCTGGCGGCGGCCGGCGCGAGTTCGGCGCGTTGGTCTGGAATCGATTGGGCGGCGCCGGGTGTGAACTTCTCCATGGATGCAATCCGGGTCTGCAACCATTGTTGGAGCTCAATGGTGAGCTGCGCGTCGACATGCCGGAGATCCGTCCCCGGCGCGACGCGGCCGACCAGGTCCAGCCAGTGGCTGTCCGGCTTGTTCAAAAGCGGCGAAACCTTGGCCAGATTGACTTCCTGGTGAACGGGGATCCAGAAGGACGGGGGATTGTCATTGAGAATAAGTCCATAGAATCCCGGCGGAGTGACGCCAACAATGGTGACGCCGGTTCCATTGATGAGCAGCGTTCCGCCGATGACGGATGGGTCAAGCGCGAATTGCCGGCGCCAAAAGTGATAGCTAATAACCGCCACCGGCGGCGCACCCTCGCGGTCATCGGACATGATCAGGGGACGTCCACGCAGAACCGGCGCGCCCAGAGTGGAGAAATAGTTTCCTGAAACGTAGCGCCCTGGCGCGGCTTCGGCTTTTTCGCCATCGCGGCGAACACTGAAGATATCCGTGCCCGATTGAAGAGCGGCTAAACTCTTAATGCCCTTGGTATGGTCGCGCAAATATTCGTAGAGATCGTTGGAGAACAGCCCCCAATCGCCCTGCGTCCCTCCGGTGATGCAGCACATATTTTTTGCACCGATTTTGTAGAGCTGCTCGGGATGCTCGACCGGCAGCGGCTTGAGCATGACGCTCCAGATCAGAGAGAAGATGGCGGTGGTCGCGCCAATGCCGATGGCCAGGGTCAAGACCGCGGTCAGCGTAAAGCCGGGGCTCTTGCGCAACTGGCGCAGGGTGTAGCGGAAGTCGTGAAGCAGGGCGGCGAACATGGCGGATCTCCTCAAACAGTGGCGAATGGAAGCGGCGGGCGGGGCGGCATTGCCGCCCCTCTGGGCGTCAGCGCGCTTCCATCATTTGCTCTATGGGCGTGGTTGGGTTCCATCATGCTTTTCCCCATTCATGCGATCTAGTCATTCCGGAGGGCCTCCACAGGGTTGACGCCGGCGGCGCGGCGCGCGGGAAGCAGGGCGGCGAGGGCGGCGGAGACGGCCAGGCACGCCACCGCGACAGTGACAATCAGCGGATCAAAGGCCGATACCTGGTAGATGCGGCCGGCGAGCAGCCGGCCGGCCAGCCACGCCAGAGGAATTCCCAGGGCAAGGCCCAGCAGTACCTGCGCCATGGCGCGCCGCATGACGATGCGCAGCACCTGCATGCGATCCGCGCCGAGCGCCATGCGAATGCCGATTTCGCCGGTGCGCCGCGTTACCGAATAAGACGTCACTCCATAAAGACCAATCGCGGCCAAGAGCAGGGCGGTCAGGCTGAAGAGCAATGTGAGGCGGGCAATCATGTTTTCTCCGTTGAGATTCAAACCGACCTGATCTTCGAAGGTGTGAATGTACTGAGGAACGAGATCGGGATTGACGTCAACCAAGGCGGCGCGGATCTCCTGTTGCTTTCCCGCCGCGCTTCCGTGGAAGGCAAGAACGACGTTCCGGGCGTAATTCAGGATTGCTGCGTCTTCCGGTTTGAAGGGAGGAGCCACCTGTAGGTTTTGGTCGATGGGCAGGTAGAACATCGGCCCGACCGGCTTATTTGGGTCGTTGTACTTGGTGTCTTCCGCGACGCCGACAATTTCGAATTGGGAGCTTAACTGGGGCTGAAGGCCGAAGTGCTGCCCGATCGCGTGGCCATTGAAATACTTTTTGGCAAAGGCCTCGTTGACTACTGCGACGTGGCGGCTGCTGTTGTCGTCTTCCTCGGTAATGGGGCGGCCGCGCAGGATACGGGCGCCAATCGCTTGAAAGTAGTCAGGTCCGACGGTGACGTAGGATGCGCCATTTTCCATGACGTTCTCCATCTTGGGCGCCGGGCGTCCCGGGAAAAAGGGGTAAGTGGAGTTGTTATAGAACGTCATGGGGGCGTAACTGGCGTAGCTGACGGCGGTGACACCGGGAATCCGGCGGAGACGCTCACGTAAGCGCAGGTAGAAGGGGTTGAGGCTCGCATGCTGGACGCCGGCGAGGGCGGGATCGATTTGGGCGACGATGCGGCCACTGGTCTGAAAGCCGAAATCTTGATGTTCCAGGTTGTTCAA
>Ga0207933_1001738_pt1 | contig 15543 bp, 16 predicted proteins | sample NGESurdeep092012_4_FD_184488 | JGI IMG/M metagenome (GOLD analysis project Ga0207933, IMG submission 184488) | Arctic peat soil microbial communities from Barrow, Alaska - NGEE Surface sample F53-3 deep-092012 (SPAdes) | ecosystem: Environmental > Terrestrial > Soil > Wetlands > Peat ... | reverse complement strand
TCGGAAAAATCAAGACGGTGGACACGGTGTTCGCGCGCTTCACGATTGATTTTCCGGGCAAGCCGGGACACACGATGGATTTGTCGTTCGCCGCCGATTTGCTCAAGCCGATTCCGAAGGATCACATTCTGGCGCGCAAGGCCGCCGACCTCGAAGCCGTCCGCCAGATGGCTGCGCACCATTTGGATTTGATCAAATTGGTTTTGAACAGTTTTGGCGGAAAAGCGACGGCGGACCAAATTCAACAAGTTCTCACGCCCGATGTCATTCGCGACGATTGGAAAAAATGGTGGGAAACCGCCAAACGCGAAATGAAAAAGGACGGACACTTCATCGTGCCGCTGAAAAAAACCGAGATGGTCGTTTTTCAGGCGCAGGAAACCACGTTGCAGGACCGCTCGCTCGCGGATTTTCGCGCGGCAAAAGGCTTGAAGGCACGCGTCGCGGTCATCGCGGAAATTCTCAAGGTCGTTTCGGACTTGAAGGACAAGGCGGCGGCGGCGGGCGAAATCATTTCCGCGCTGAACGCGGACATCGCGTCGCACCAGCGCACGCAGCCGGCGGTCGCGCTGGAGGCGATTTTTGTGCGCGACGAATTGCGCCACGCCGCCGGGCTTGCGCCGGTTGAAGGCGAAGTGACCGACGGACAAATCTGGTCGCAGGACAACGTCAAGTTCGGCCAGATCATGGAACTGATTCCCGCCGCGAAACATCATCGCGCGCTCGAATCGTTCAAGCAGGCCAATCCCGGACGCTGGACGGATATTTTGCGCGGCTCGGTGAATCTCGTTTCCGCGAAGCTGGCGAAGGAATTTGCGAGCCTGCTCGTCCACGAAGGCAAACTGGAATTGCTCAAGGAAACGCTCGCGCGCCTCATCAACCAGCACACGGCCAGCAGCGAACTGCTTTTGTGGTTCGGGCGCGACCGCACGGAGGATTTCGTGGACATCCTCGGCCCGGAAGTTTTCCGCGCGATGCTCACGGCGATGGAACGCGACCAGTTCAACGAAAAGCGCTCGAACCGCCTGCGCGATTATATTTTGGAGGATCAGGAACTGCTCGGTGAACTCACCGCGACCGCCGACATCGAGGTCATCAAGGATTTGACGCGCACGCTGCAGCTCTCGCCCGTTTTCGACGACATGGACAAGCGCTCGCTCCTCGCGCGCCTCGTCAAAAAACATCCCGCCGTGCAATCGCTCATCACCGGCGAACAGACGAAGCAGGACAGCACGATTCTGGTTTCGTGGGAAAGCCTCGAACGCCGTCGCGCCGAATACGGCGAACTCGTGCAGAAAACAATTCCGGCCAACTCGAAGGAAATTGCGATTGCCAGAAGCTACGGCGACTTGCGCGAAAACCATGAATACAAGGCCGCGAAGGAAATGCAAAAAATCCTCATGCGCCGCAAGGACGAGCTGGAGACGCAACTCGCGCGCTCGCGCGGCGCGGATTTTTCAAACGCGAACACGGACGCCGTCAACATCGGCACGATTGTGCAGGCCACGAACCTCGAGACGAACCAGTCCGAGTCGTTCACGATCCTCGGCGCATGGGATTCCGATCCCGACAAGGGAATCATCAGCTACCTTTCGCCCGTCGGCGCGGCATTGCTCAACCACAAGCCCGGCGACGAAGTGGAATTTGAACTGCACGGCACAAAACGCCGCCAGCGCATCGAAAAAATTGAGGCGTGGAAAACGGAAACCCTCGTCGCTGCAACAGTTTGATTATCAAAACAAAATGAAAGGCGCGAAGACTTGCTCCTCGCGCCTTTGCTTTTTGCGAATAAAAAATTTACGCCTTGCCGCCGAAACTCACGAAGTCGTCCAGATCAAGCCAGTCGAACCAGGTCCCGATATCCTCGCGCTTCGACGTGATTTTTGAAACCTGCTCGTTGAAATATCCGCGCGACTCCACGTCCATCGGCACGCGCTGCTCGGCAAATTCCGACCACGCGGCGATTTCCACCGGCGAGCGTTTGTGCTTCGCGTTTTTTTCAATCCATACGAGGATTTCGCCGTCGCCTTTGTTCAGTTCTTTTTTCAACGCCTCGGGATCAATGCCGGCAAATTCCAGAAACCGCTGGTCCAGCGGGCAGGCGTAATGATATTCGCCATTTTTTCCGGCCAGCGTCGCGCGGCCTTTGTCCAGCAATCGCGGCAGGATGACGTAGCCGCCGAGCCGCACGCGCGGGCTGCGCGGCGGGAATTTCGTCAGGTCAGGTGTGTGCAATGACATAATTTTAATTTGTTTCCAGTTTCAGTTGGTCGCATTTCATTTTGCGACGGCTTTCAAATTGCACCAAAAACGCCAGATTGCAAGTGAAGTTATGGGATGTCAAATGGCCGGCGAAGCTCGCATAGGAATTGCCGGGGGTTCGCGGGATTTTTTCAGGATATTTCGCAGCTTGAATAATAATCCATTTCCGGTAATTTTACAACGGTTTTGGAAGGGCGGAGAATCGCTTCCGGCGCGAGCCGGAAGAGGAAAGTCCGAACACCGCAGGGCGCGGCGCCGCGTAACCTTTTGAAATTTCAAATTTGAGATTGCAGAAGGATACACGCGGGCGGGAAGCCGGAAGGCTTTTCGACGGAAAGTGCCACAGAAAATCAAACCGCCCTTTGGAGTCTCAAATCTCAAATTTGAAATTTCAGAGGGCAAGGGTGAAAAGGTGCGGTAAGAGCGCACCGCGCGAAGCGCAAGCGACGCGGCACGGAAAACCCCGCCGGGTGCAAGGCCAAATAGGAAGCCCAGGAGCGGCCCGCTCCGCGTTTCGTGAAAGCGAAACAGGTTTCGGGTATCGGTCGCCAAGACAAATGATTCTCTCCGCCGCAAGGCGAAGACAGAATTCGGCTTACAGCTCTTCCAAAACCACTTCATCTTTTAAGAGGGCGACGGGGGACATTCAAAATCGGCAATTCAATTTTCAACGCCGCGCTTTCCGCCACACAATCGCCATTCCAGTCGGATGATTTCAGCAGTTGCCGAATCATCCTGTTTCAGCGAGTATTTTGACATGAGTGCAGCCGAATTGCCCATTCAGATTGACCGCGAACGGGTGGCGCGTTTCTGCCAGGAACGCGGCATCCGGCGGCTGAGCCTGTTCGGCTCTGTGTTGCACCGCGATTTTGACCCGCAGCGCAGCGACGTGGACGTGCTGGCGGAATTTGATCCGGGCGTGCTGAAAAAAGCGGGCTTCCAATACTTCGGCTATGGCGAGGAACTGGCGGCCATCATCGGGCGCAAGGTGGATTTTTGCTCGCGGTTGCACCCGCTGATTTTTAGCCGCATCAAGGACGAATTGTTTCCCGTGTATGAGCGCGCATGACGCCGGTTTGACGTTGAGGCAAATCGCCGAGGTTTGCGACAAGGCCGTTGAGTTGCGGAACTCCATGACGTGGGGGGAATTTAGGGGCGACTGGCGCAGGCAGATGCTCGGCGAGCGGTTGGTGGAAGTCATGGGCGAGGCCGTGAAACGACTGCCTGAAAATTTGCGCGCCCGTCATCCCCAACTGCCTTGGAAAAAGATCGCCAAGGAATTCCCCGGATAAATGGCAAAAATCCTTTTGCGCATCCGCGACTACGATCTGGCCGCGACGCTCGATTCGGGGCAGGTCTTCCGCTGGCGCGAGCAAAACGGCTCTTGGATTGGCGTTGTCGGAAATAATTTCACGCGTCTGGCGCAGACGCGCGAAGGAATTTTTGCCGAAACAGCCGCGCCGCAAAAAAACTGGGACTGGCTGCGCGAATTTCTCCAGACGGAAATTGAACTGGAAAAAATCCTCAAAACATTTCCAGACGACGCGCCGATGAACGCCGCTGTCGCCGCGTGTCACGGGCTGCGGTTGTTGCGGCAAGACCCGTGGGAATGTCTCGCGTCGTTCATTTTGTCCTCGACCAAGCAAATCGTCCAAATCCGCCAGATTGTTTCCCTGCTCTGCGAACGATTTGGTGAACCATTGGATTGTAGGACAGGCGTCGCGCCTGTCTCCATTTGGAAAGGAAAAATCAGAGACAGGCGCGACGCCTGTCCTACGGTGTTTGCATTTCCAACTCCGGAAAAAATTACCGCCGCATCCGAAGCCGAATTGCGCGATTGCAAAATGGGCTTTCGCGCGCCCAACCTGCTCGCCGCCGCGCGGCAGATTGCCGGGGGAAAATTTGACCTGGAAAAAATCCGCCGGCTGGATTACGCCGAGGCGCGCGCCGAACTGATGAAACTGCGCGGCGTGGGCGGGAAGATTGCCGACTGCGTTTTGCTCTTCGCCTACGGATTTGATTCCGCGTTTCCCGTGGATGTCTGGATTGAACGCGCGCTGCAACGGCTTTATTTCCCGCGCCGCCGCGCCAGCGAGCCACGCCTGCGCCGCTTTGCAGAAACGCATTTCGGCCCGCACGCCGGTTACGCCCAGCAATATCTTTTTCATTATATGCGGACGAAATTGAAATAGCTTTTCCTTGATAAAAATTTGCCGGTCAACTTTCATAAGCCCTGATGAAAGCTGAAATTGCAAAAATCAATCATGCGCGCGAACGTGCATGGATTGCGGCTTAAAAAAATGTTAAGGCACATCACATCGTATGTTTAACTGGTTTAAGAAGTCCGAGAAAAAAGAGCGACACCAGCATCCGGAGCATACTTCCGAAGCGAAGCCTGTTTTCAAGCCAGCAAAGTTGCCACCTCGTCGCTCCGACTTGCCAACAGCACAACCTGCGGCCATTGAGTTCAAACATGAGGAGTTTGTTTTTACTCTCGGCGGAGATTGGGTCAGAGTGTCAAGCTCCGACGCCAACCAGTTTTGTTTTGAGTCGAAAGGTTACAAGACCAGCGTTGTGTTATCTTATATGTCGCTGAACATTACGCAGGATAAGATTTTAGGAGCGGCAGAGAGGTATGCGTTATTTCGTCAGGAGGCGGAAAAAGCGGCAAGACATGGCGAGCCGATACAGTTTGGCGATAAGTGGGTTGAGCTTCGCGACACGAAGGATGTTGCGGAGGTTGCATACGCCGGATATGACAGCAAGATGATTTTTAGGTTTTTCGGGTTCGTTACGCAGCGGAAGGTTTTGAGTTTATGGGTGGCAACAGAGACCCGTGACAATGACCTGTCGAAAAGAGTGTTCGATGAGGTTTTTCGAGGATTGAAGTTTTATGTGCCCTAATTTGTAGATAGCTTGCAAATTTCCTTCGCCGCCTTCGCGACCTTCGCGCGACGCAAAATGAAAATTGAAACCATCCTGACGCCGGCGGAATTGCCCGCGCTCGCCCAACGCGATTTGCGCGCGACCGCGTGCGTCGTGTTCGACGTGCTGCGCGCAACAAATTCTTTTTCATTACATCCGAACTGAATTGGAATAAAATCCGCGCGTGCAAAACCTGCTGACAAAACTGGCCGCGCGCCCGGCGCTCGCAATCTTTGCGTGCAGCCTCCTGCTCTTTTGCAGCGGCACATGGATTCTGCCGCTGACCGACCGCGACGAGCCGCGCTTCGCCGAGGCCAGCCGCGAAATGCTCCAGCGCGGCGATTACATCGTGCCGCATTTCAACGGCGACTATCGCTTCGACAAACCGCCGCTGATTTATTGGACGCAAGCCGCGTGCTACAAATTGCTCGGCGAAAATGCGTTCGCCGCGCGGCTGCCTTCGGCCTTGTTCGCCGCCGCAACTTCGCTGCTGATTTTTTTCTGGTCGCGGCGCTTCACAAAACCGCAGACAGCAATTGCGGCGACGATCATTTTCACAACGTCGCTTCAAATGCTGGCCAACGCGCACCTGGCCACGGCGGACATGCCGATGATTTTTTTCACAGCCGCCGCCGCGTGGAGCGGCTGGGAATTGACGCGTCCGGACGCGGCGCGAAAATGGTGGTGGATTTTCCACGTCAGCCTCGCGCTTGGATTTCTCGCCAAAGGCCCGGTCGCGTGGCTGCCAATCGGCGGGCTGCTTCTGGGAAAATGGCTGCGCCCAAAGGAATTTAATTTCTCATTGCCACATTTTGCGGCGGGCATGATTTTAACTTTGGGAATTGTGGCCGTCTGGGGAATCCCCGCCTTGATTCTGACCAACGGAGAATTTTTCACCGTGGGCATCGGCCATCATGTCATTTTCCGCTCGTTCGGCGTCATGGAAGGGCACGGCGGAAAAAACTGGATCAAATATGCCCTGCTGCTGCCGTATTTCTTCGTCACATTTTTCTTCAGCTTTTTCCCATGGGCGTTCCGCGTTCCAAAGGCGCTCTGGAACTGGTGGCCGTCGCGCGAAGGCGACACGTTCGGCTGGTATTTGTTCGTGCAGGTCGCGCTGGTGTTTTTGGCCTTCACGCTTGTCCGCACCAAACTGCCGCACTACACCCTGCCCGCTTTTCCGTTCATCGCCATCTGGCTCGCCCGCGCGGTTCCCGGCTTGAAGATTTGGAAATGGGCGTCGGCGATGGCCATTTTTATTCTGCTCCTGGCAATTGCCGGATTTCTGGCGGCGAAACCGGAGTTCGTCTCGCGCCGGCTTTTTGAAGAATCGAAGCCGTATTTGAAACCCGAAATGAAATTTGCCGCCGTCGGATACACCGAGCCGAGCCTTGTCTGGGAATTTCGCGGGATCGTGACCAATTATATGCAAACTCTCGACGCAAACCAGGCCGCCGGTTTTTTCCGCGAGAACAATTCCTACGTCTTGATCGTGCCGACCAGTTTTTACAAAACCAACCTCATGGTTTTCGGGACGAATGCGATTGCAGTCCAAGCGCGAGGCATCAATTGGGATCATCCACTCGTAGTCGCCAAACCATTTTGGATTAACATTCTCAAATTAAAAATTAAGCTGGGGAAATCCGACCTCACTGCAATCATCCATCGTTGAATGAACCTCGAAGTCCTTTTCACGCCGGCGGAATTTGCCGCGCTTCGCAGCCGCGATTTGCGCGGAACCGCGTGCGTCGTCTTTGACGTGCTGCGCGCCACCAGCACGTTCATAACTGCCCTGCACAACGGCGCGAAGGAAATCATTCCCGCCAGCGAAATTTCCGAGGCGCTGGAAATCAGAAAATCGCGCCCGGAAGTTTTGCTCGGCGGCGAACGCGACGGCGTCCGCATTTCCGCCGACGGAATTGACTTCGATCTCGGCAACTCGCCGCGCGAATACACGCCCGGCAAAGTCCGCGGCAAAACCATTGTTTCCACAACGACAAACGGCACGCGCGCGCTGCGAGCCTGCGCGGGCGCGAATACGGTTCTGGCCGCGTCGTTTTTGAACCTCGGCGCGACGGCGGAATTTCTACGGCGGGAAAAGTTTGCGGACATCCTGCTCGTCTGCGCCGGCACGGGCGAAAATGCCGCGCTCGAGGACACGCTGGCGGCGGGCGCGCTGTGCGATGTTTTGTCCGGCGGCTTTGGCGCGGGCGCAAATCCCGCTTCAGTCGAGACCGCGCGCCGCGCCTACGCGCAGGCGAGGCCAAACCTGGCCGGCGCGATGCGCGATTCGGAAAACGCCCGGCGTCTGCTGGAAAACCCCGTATTGCGTGGCGACGTGGCGTTCTGCCTGCAACGCGACATCTGCCCGCTGGTCGCCTGGATGGACGCGAATGGTGCAGTCCGGCGCACTTAAAATCCTCTATCGCCATATTTTTATCATCGCCTGAACAATCCGCCGGCCTGCCGTTGCCGCCGCAAATTCAATTCGTGCCAATCCGTTCAATTCGTGCCAGATTTTTTCGCCGATGAGTTTGAAAAGCATCTCTGAATTTCTCGCGCTGCGGCGCAACACGTCGCTGCTTCTCGTCGTGCTCCTGCTCGCGGGCACGGGCGAAAAACTCTGGCTCGGCTTTGCGCCCAAATATATCGAGACTCTCGGCGGCGGAATTTTCATCATCGGGCTGTTCGACGCGCTGCAAACTTTTCTCGGCGCAATTTACGCCTATCCCGGCGGCTGGCTGACCGATCATTGGGGACAAAGAAAATCGCTGCTGCTGTTCAGCGCGATTTCCATTGCCGGATATATTTTGGTTTTTTTCTGGCAAAGTTGGCTCGCGCTGCTGCTCGGTTCGTTCTTGTTTCTCGCGTGGAGCGCGCTGTCGCTGCCTGCGACATTTTCCGTCATCGCCACTTCGCTGCAAAGCGGACGCCACACGATGGGCGTGGGCGTGCAGTCCATGATCCGACGCGTGCCAATGATGGTTGGCCCGTTGATTGGCGGCTGGTTGATTTTTCATTTTCAATGGACGAATGGCGTGCGTTACGCGCTCATGCTCTGCATAGGAATGAGCTTGTTAACATTGGTGTTTCAATGGTTCATGTTCGAGCCGGATCGTAGGACAGGCGTCGCGCCTGTCTCTGATTCCAAAAATAAAAATGGAGACAGCCGCGACGGCTGTCCTACGTTTTTCACCATCGTCAAATCCTTCACGCCCGCGCTGCGCGAATTACTTGTGAGCGACATCCTCATCCGCTTTTGCGAACGGATTCCGTATGCGTTCATCATTTTGTGGGCGATGGATCACGATGGCTTGACGGCGCAGCAATATGGTTATCTCGTCGCATTTGAAATGGTCACGGCGATGCTTTGCTACATTCCCGTCGCGCATCTGGCGGACAAATACGGACGCCGCCCGTTCGTGCTCGTCACGTTCGTTTTCTTCACGCTGTTTCCGGTGTCGCTGATTTTCGCGCACAGTTTCGCGTGGCTGGCGCTGGCGTTTGTCGTGCGCGGGCTGAAGGAATTCGGCGAACCGGCGCGCAAGGCGCTCATCATCGGCGAGGCGAACCCGGAACTGCGCGCGCGGACTTACGGCGCGTATTATCTCATCCGCGACTGCACGGTGACGAGCGGTTCGTTTCTCGGCGCAGGATTATGGTATGTCAGCCCGCAGGCGAATTTCATCGGCGCGGCCATCTGCGGCGCGCTGGGAACGATCTGGTTCTGGTGGTTTATTTACCGAAGAAAATAAATGGATGCGAAGACGCGACGAATGGAATCTCTGTTCACTGTTCTGCCAACAACTTGGAAATTTTTTCTTCAAAACTGGTTGTGTCACCCTTTGGATGGAAATTTCCTGCCCGCACATTGTCAAAACGGAGGCAACCTTCTTTATCCACTAAAAACATTTGTGGAAACCCGTCAATTCCAAATTCAACGGCAAATTTATTCATCTGCTTGCCAACGAAATACTGCGGCCACGAAATGTCATACTTCTTTAAAAATTCTTCCATGCGATTTTTGTCCGTGGAGTTATAGATGCCAATAATTTCAAAACCTTGTGCATGAAATTTCTCAAACGCCGCCTTTACTTGTGGTAATTCGTTATCGTCTCCCCAGAAATCCACCAAAACCACGTTGCCTTTCATTTTCGCCAAATCAACATCGCGTCCGTCAATCGCGATAAATTTTATCTCCACTGGTTTGCCCATGCTGTCCAGCCGATATAGAAATCCTTTGGCCCATTGTTTGAAATAATCGGGTGCGGAACTATCAATCATTTCCTGCGCCAATGCTCGCGCCCGGTCTGGTTTGCCTAAATATTGATAATCACCAATTGCCGACATGATGCTTTGATAACCATTTGGGCGATTTGGATAGTCTTTGGCGAGTGCCCACGCTCCATCTACAAATTTTTCAATGTGATCCGGTGAGCTTGAATTCTCTATTTTTTCCAGTGCATTCTCTCGCAGCATGAATTTTTTGAATTCATCGGTGTTTAATGGAGAGTTTGTTTTAATTGCTATATTTCCGATTATTACATAAGCACTATTTGTTTGAATAAAAGCGCCATTTCTGGTCGTGAAGTTGATTTCAGGTTTTTTCCGGCAGGCCGAAATCAAAACGACTGAAAAGATAAGAACAATTAAACAAATCCGAATTCTATTAAGTTGCATATTTAGACACTAAAATTTCAATTCCCAATTGTCCAGAATTCATTCGTGCCAATTCGTGAAATTCGTGTCAGATTTTGAACGCCATGACGACCGCCAACAAAATCACCGTCCTGCGAATCCTGCTGGTTCCATTTTTCGCCGTCGAACTGGTTTACTACGTCCGCACTGGAAATGAAATCCACCGGCTGCTGGCGATTTTATCCTTCGCCGTCGCCGCGATTTGCGACGGCGTGGACGGCTACATCGCGCGCCGTTACAACCAGATCAGCGAATTGGGAAAAATCCTCGACCCGCTTGCGGACAAGCTGCTCCTGGTTTCGGGAATCGTCGCGTTGAGTTTCGATAATTCGCCCAGTTTCCGGCAAATTCCGCTCTGGCTCACCGGCACGATCATCGGGCGCGATTTGCTGCTGGGCATCGGCGCGGTCGTCATCCATTTCGTCGTCGGAAAAATCAGCGTGCGCCCGCGATTGACCGGCAAGCTTGCGACGGTTTTTCAGATGCTCGCGGTTTCCTGGATTTTGCTGCGATGGGATTTTAATTACGGCCTTTTGGAAATCTGGATTCTCGGCGCGGGCATTTTCACCGGCGTCTCCGGCCTGCTTTACGTCTGGGACGGAATGAAGCAGCTCGGCTCGCACCCGTCCAGTTCGGCAACAAAAACTAAAGCCACTGATGGATACGGATAAGAATTTCAGCATCCCTACAATATAAGCCCGCTTCGTCCGAAATTTGGTTTTCATCCGTGCGCATCCGTGTTTATCTGTGGTTAAGAAAATTATGGCAAAAGGAATTGAACTCAAACTGAAGGAAGGCGACATCGCCCCTAAATTCACAGTGGCGACGAGCGGCGGCGGAAAAATTTCACTCGCCGATTTCAAAGGCAAAAACGTCATCCTCTATTTTTATCCCAAGGACGACACGCCGGGCTGCACAAAGGAAGCCTGCGCGTTTCGCGACCATTTTTCCGAATTCAAGAAGCGCGGCGCAATGGTTCTCGGCGTCAGTCCCGATTCCGTGAAGTCGCACGACAAGTTTGTGGAGAAGTTCAACCTGCCGTTCACGCTGCTGGCCGATGAGGACAAGAAAATTGTCGGGGCTTATGGCGTTTGGGGTGAGAAAAGTTTCATGGGCCGCAAATACCTGGGTGTGCATCGCGTGACGTTTCTCATCGGGACGGACGGACGGATTAAAAAAATCTGGCCGGAAGTGAAGCCGGATAAACATATGGAAGACGTTTTGGCCGCACTGTGAGCGTGCAGGGTGTGACTCGGTCGCGCCCGCAATATGGAATATTCCCATTTTCGATTAAAAGATGAATGCTAAACGACAAAAACAATTATCATTGGCAAAATCCGCGCGGACGTATCTTGCTGGCACCAGTGGACGCCAAAAGGCGCGCTTATTGAAGTGTCCAGCCGCATCACAGTTGCGGATCAGAATCGCCCGTCTGATGCGCAATCCCTGGGAAGAATGGGAAATCCAGATGATCGGGAGATATAGTGATCAGGCACTCGCCAAGAGAATTGGACGGGGACGTGGCAGTGTCGCAAATAAACGCCACGCTTTGGGCATTCCTCCCTTTATGCCGCATCAAAAGTGGAGACCTCAAGAAATCCAGTTTCTGATTGACCATCACGGAGAGTTTACGGACGCGGAAGTATGCCGAAAATTGGGAAGAAGCAGGCAATCCATTGGACACAAACGCAAGGAACTTGATCTGCGTCCGAAACGGCAATGCAAATGGACGCGAAAAACCCTTGCTCTTTTGGGGCAGCTCTCTGATTCCGAACTGGCGCGCCGCCTGAAAATCAGCCGGGGCACAGTCTGCCGGAAACGCATGGCATTGAACATTTCATGTAAAACGCATCGGACAGTCTTGGACAAAAAAGGCAGAAAACTTTTGAGACGATGGAAACATTCCAAATTGGGAATTGCCCCCGGCAATCCAAAGATGGCGTAAATCCAATTTGAATTAGATTTATGAGCGAAATTTTTGTCATCGGCCACCGCAACCCGGACACGGACTCGATTTGCTCGGCCATCGGCTACGCCGAATTCAAAAGGCGCACCGGAATGTCCGACGCCGTAGCCGCGCGCTGCGGCGACACGAACGAGCGGATTGATTTTGTATTGAACACGTTTGGGATGCCGTCACCGCGCTTCATCGCCGACGTTTCGCCGAAGGTGCGCGACGTCATGCGGGCGGAGGTCTTGAGCGTCACGGCGGATGCGACCGCCGCCGAGGCGCTCGGCCTGATGGACGAGCACGACATCCGGGTGCTGCCGGTTTTGGACGCGCAGCAGCGCTGCCGCGGGCTGCTCTCGCTGTTCAAGTTGAGCAAATTTCTTTTTCCGGCGGCGCACCGGCTGATTGATTCGCGGCGCGTGCTGTCGTCTTTGAACAATCTTGCCAGGACGCTCGGCGGAAAAATTTTGACCGCCCACGAGGCGGCGCGCGAGGAGGATTTGATTTTGATGGTTGGCGCGATGAAGCTGGAATCCTTCGCGCAGCGGCTGGAGCGTTACCAGCCGGAAAAACTCGCGGTGGTCGTCGGCGACCGCTCGGATATTCAGGAACTGGCGATCCGCGCGGGCGCGCGTGTGGTGGTGGTGACCGGCGGACTGGCGGTTGAACCGCACATTTTCGACGCGGCAAAACAAAAGCGGGTCAGCCTCATCTCCTCTCCTCACGACTCGTCCACAACGGCGTCGCTTTGCCGTCTGTCCGTCGCGGTGCGGCACATGATTCACGAAAAATTTTTAAGCTTCCGCGAGGATGCGTCGCTGAAAGACGTGAAGGCCGTGGCGCTGGCGTCCACGTTCGCGGCGTTTCCCGTGATGGATGACGAAGGCCGCACCGTCGGCGTTTTGTCCAAGGCGGATTTTCTCAAGCCGGTCGAACGCAGGCTGATTCTCGTGGACCACAACGAGCTTACGCAGGCCGTGCAGGGCGCGGACGAAGTGGAAATCCTCGAGATCATTGACCATCACCGGCTCGGCGCGCTGACGACACAGCAGCCGATTTTGTTCCGCAACGAACCCGTCGGTTCGACCAGCACGATCGTCGCGGACTGCTTTTTTCGCGGGAACGTGGAACTGTCCAAACCCATCGCCGGACTGCTTCTGGCCGGACTGGTTTCCGACACGCTCAACCTGACTTCGCCAACGACGACGGCGCACGACAAGGAGGTTCTCGGCAAACTTGAAAAAATCGTCGGCGTCAACGCGCGAGAATTCACCGACAAATTGTTCGCGTCCGGCTCGCTGCTCACGCTCAAGCCCGCACCGCAGGCCGTCACGACCGATTGCAAGGAATACCGCGATGGCGGCGTGGCCTTCAGCGTGGCGCAAATCGAGGAGGTCGGTTTCAACCAGTTCTGGAAGCGCAAGGACGAGCTGCTCGCGGCGCTGGAAGATTACCGGCGCGGAAAAAATTATTTCTTTTCCGCGCTGATGGTGACGGACGTGGCCGGCCAGCAGTCACTGATGCTCGTCGCGGGCAAAAAGGAATTCATAGCGAAGATTGATTATCCCGAGCCGGAGCCGGGCGTGTTTGAACTGCGCGACGTTGTCTCGCGCAAAAAGCAACTGCTACCCTACTTCACACATTGTTTGCAGCGGATGAAAGCCGGGAATTGACTTGCAGGAGACGGCGTAAGAATCTTTAATTTTTCAAAACGAGTCCCGTCATCTCGGCTCCCGCGAGAAATTTCCCGTGCGCAGAAGCTGAATCGTTTGCCGGATGACTTCACGATTGCGCATGATGAATGGATGCGCCGTGTGGATGACAATGAAGTCGCTCATGCCCGCAAGCTTGGTTCGTTCAACGGAAACCTTTCCATCGTCACGGCCGGGAATGAGCAGGCTGTTGATCCAATTGATTGAACGGTCGCCCGCAATGATGCCGACGGGGAAAGTTGCCGGGCCGAGTTTATTTGGCGTGGAATTTTTTCCCGTGCCCAGTTCGTTTCCCGCCGGGCCGTTGATTTTACGGAACAACCACCAGTTTCCGAGTTTGTCCACGACTTCGCTGCCTTGGTTTGGCGGTGCGAGCATGACCACGCGGCCAAGCGAAGGAATTTCGTGACGCGCAAGGTAGCTGCGAACCAAAATCCCGCCCATCGAGTGCGTAACAAAATCAATCTTCGTCGCTCCATCCCGCCGGCAATCGCCGACGGCTTTGGCAATCGCATCGTCGGCAAGCTGGGAAATGGACGCCGTGCGCGAGGGATAATCCACATTTCGCACCTTGAAACCGGCTGCGGCCAGTGCGCTTTCCATTTTCGCCATCGAGCGGACCGTGCGGCAGAGGCCGTGCAGCAAAATCACTTCCTCCTGCGCGCCGAAAGCCTGGGAAGAAATTGCGACCGTTGCCATGAAAATTAAAATTCGGGAAAACATTCAGACCGTGAATCCAGTCTGGCAAACCCATTGACAAACGCGAAATGAAATTTACAATCTGTCCGGCGAATCAAAAAAAATTAACTCAAACCAAATAATAATTATGCCAATTCCCACCGGCACCAAAGCCCCGGACTTCACCCTCAAATCCAAAACCGCGACCGGTCTCGTGGACGTGAAGTTGAGCGACAACTTCGACAAGACCAACACCGTGCTGCTGTTTTTCCCGGCGGCATTCACGGGCGTTTGCACGAAGGAAATGTGCGATCTCACCGGCGGCCTCGACGCGTATGCCGGCCTCGGCGCGGATGTCATCGGCATCAGCGTGGACACGCCGTTCGCGCAGGAAGCTTGGGCGCAAAAGGAAAAAATCGGCGTCAAGCTCGCCAGCGATTTGAACAAGGAAGTCATCAAGAAATATCACGTGGTGTTTCCGATGCTCGCGGGCGTTGGCGACACGGCGGCGCGCGCGGCGTTCGTCATTGATAAAAGCGGCGTGGTGCAATACAGCGAACAGACGCCCACGCCGAAGGATTTGCCAAACTTCGAGGCGGTCAAGGCGGTGCTGGCGAAGTTGAAGTAAAAATTGTCGCGCCATGCCTGTTGAAAATCAATGGGAGCGTTTGCCGATATTGCAAGAAGCGAGAAAGGCCCTGACACCTTGCAAAAGCTCGCGCCAGTTTGCAGTTGCAGCCAACTTTCATCTTGTTCCGGCCATCATGACAGTTTAGAATTCATGCACCAAGCGTTGTATCACTGTTGCAATTTATCAATGCGATTCTTGAATTTGCGGTGAGACAGGCGATTTCAGCCTTTATTTATTTGAAAATGGAGAGATGGCCGAGTGGCTGAAGGCGATGGTTTGCTAAACCGTTATACGGCCAAAAGCCGTATCGGGGGTTCGAATCCCCCTCTCTCCGCCATTCTGACTTTTCGTGACTCGTGGTGACAAGCGATGAGTCACGATGACTTTCGCCAGTGTTTGCAAGGCTTTTTTTAGTTTTCAACTCCCTTGTTTCAGTGACAGGCTGTGACACTGTTTGACCCGTTGCGCCTAAAGTTCGGGAGTCTATTCGGGAGTCAGTGCGTTCACCAAAACCCGGCAACGTGTCCATGACTTCGCGCAATGGCAGTTGCCCGGCGTCCGTGTAGGTCTTCATCGTCAGACGCATATCGCTGTGCCGCGCCAATTCCATCGCCAGCCGGGGATGCACTTTCATGGTCGAAAGCCGGGTGATAAACGTCGTCCGCAACGCATGATAATCCATGCGG
>Ga0207933_1001737_pt1 | contig 15546 bp, 17 predicted proteins | sample NGESurdeep092012_4_FD_184488 | JGI IMG/M metagenome (GOLD analysis project Ga0207933, IMG submission 184488) | Arctic peat soil microbial communities from Barrow, Alaska - NGEE Surface sample F53-3 deep-092012 (SPAdes) | ecosystem: Environmental > Terrestrial > Soil > Wetlands > Peat ... | reverse complement strand
AAACGCCTTCAGCTCGCGCTCCCAGCGCAGGTCGCGGTCCATCGCGTAGTACCGCCCACACACACTCGCAAGCTTTCCCACGCCATACTCGGCGAACGCCCGCTGCAACTCCTCGAGATATCCCGCTCCGCTCGTCGGCAGCGTGTCGCGCCCATCCATGAACGCATGCACAAACACGCGCTCCAGCTTCTGTTGCGCGGCCATCTTCAACAGCGCATGCAGATGCCGCTGCTGCGAATGCACACCGCCGTCGCTCACCAGTCCGATCAGGTGGAGCGCACACCCCTCCTGCCCCGCAACCTTCATCGCGCGCAGCAGCGTCGCATCTTCAAAAAATTCTCCCGAAGCAATCGCCGCATCGATGCGCGTAATATCCATCCGCACCACTCTGCCGGCGCCAAGGTTCAGATGGCCGACCTCAGAGTTCCCCATCTGCCCATCCGGCAAGCCGACAAAGTGCTCACTCGCCCGAATCAGCGTGTTCGGATACTCCCGCAGCAGCCGGTCATAGTTAGGCTTCCGCGCCAGGGCAATCGCATTGCCGCGGCTCTCAGCCCTATATCCCCACCCATCTAGAATCGTCAGGACCACCGGGCCGCCGCGTCTAGCCATTGCCGTTAACTCTCCTGCCTCTTACTCTCCGCCGCTCAAGCTCGCGCGTCCCAGAAACTCCGCCGTCTGTCCCAGCTCTTCCTCAATGCGCAGCAGCTGGTTGTACTTGGCAATGCGGTCCGTGCGCGACGCCGACCCCGTCTTGATCTGCCCCGCATTCGTCGCCACCGCCAGGTCCGCAATAAACGTGTCCTCGGTCTCGCCCGAGCGATGCGAGATGATCGCCGTATACCCATTCCGGCGCGCCAGCTCAATCGCATCCAGCGTCTCGCTCACCGTTCCAATCTGGTTCACCTTGATCAGAATCGAGTTGCCGACCTTCTCATCGATGCCACGCTGCAGAATCTTCGTATTCGTCACAAAGATGTCATCGCCCACCAGCTGTACCTTGCGCCCAATCTTCTCGGTCAGAAACTTCCACCCCTGCCAATCGTTTTCCGACAACCCATCTTCCAGCGAAACAATCGGATACTGCCGCACCCAGCTCTCCCAGTACTCCGCCATCTGGTCCGAAGTCTTCTCGCTCTTGTCCGACTTCTTGAACACATACTTGCCCGCATTCTTGTCGTAAAACTCGCTCGCCGCCGGGTCCAGCGCAATCGCAATCTGCTCGCCCGCCTTGTAGCCAGCCAGCCCGATCGCTTCCAGGATCACCTCGATCGCCTCCACATTCGACTTCAGCGACGGCGCAAACCCGCCCTCATCGCCCACCGCCGTGTTGTAGCCCTTCTTCTTCAGCACGCCCTTCAGCGTATGAAACACCTCTGCGCCCCAGCGCAGCGCATCTGAAAACGTCTCCGCGCCCACCGGCATCACCATGAACTCCTGAAAGTCCACGTTGTTGTCCGCATGCGCTCCGCCATTCAGGATGTTCATCATCGGCGTCGGCAGAACACATGCATTCACGCCGCCCAGATAGCGATACAGCGGCACACCCAGCGCCTCGGCCGATGCGCGTGCACACGCCATCGACACGGCCAGAATCGCATTCGCGCCCAGCTTGCTCTTGTTCTCCGTCCCATCCAGCGACAGCATCGTCGCGTCGATCAGCCGCTGATTGCTCGCATCCATCCCCGCCAGCTCCGGCGCAATCACGCTCTCCACGTTCTCCACCGCCAGCATCACGCCCTTGCCCAGGTAGTGCGACTTGTCGCCATCGCGCAGCTCCACCGCCTCATGCTCGCCCGTCGAGGCTCCGCTCGGCACCGCCGCCCGCCCACGAACCCCACCCTCCAGCACCACATCGGCTTCAACAGTCGGATTGCCGCGGCTGTCCAGAATCTCGCGCGCATGAATCGATACGATCTCAGTCATTGCCAGTCTCTTTCTCTCTTTCTTCGTGAATCGCCGGACGATCCTGTGTTGCAGCCGGTCAGCCAGCGTGGGACGTTTGTCTACGGCAATCGACGAGCCCGTCGTCGCAGCAATCGTGTCGACCCATTCAGCCATCCAGACGTCCCCACCGCGCCCATTCTAACAAAGCTGCGCACAGTCGTTGCCTTTACGGTTGCCATCCTGACCCTGAGCGAAGTCGAAGGGGAAGGATCTGCTTTGAGTTTGGAGCGGTGAATATCTCAGCGCAAACCCGCCGCCGCGCGCACCCGCCGTCCATCCTCGCGTTCGCCCTCGCCCGCGGGAACACTCAGCCGCACGCGCGTTCCCCGTCCCGGCCGGCTCACCATCTCCACCTGGGCATCGTCGCCGTACAACACCTGTATGCGCTCGCGCACATTCCTCAGCCCAATCCCCGATCCCTCGCGCACCAGTCCACTCACCGGCTCCGTCACCGATCGCCCCGGCTCAACTCCCACCCCATCGTCTTCCACCTCAATCACCAGCCGCTCGCCCTCCAGCCGGCTGCGCAGCGTCACCGTCCCTCCGCTTATCCGCGGCTCCAGCCCATGCTTGATGCTGTTTTCGATCAGCGGCTGCAGCAGCATGCTCGGCACCACAAAGTCCAGCGTCTCCTCGGCGATCTCCTTCACCACCTGCAGCTTCTCGCCAAATCGAACCACTTCGATATCCAGATAATCGTCCGTAAACGCCAGCTCCTCGCCCAGCGGCACAAATGCCTCGCGGTCCCGCAGGAGCGCCCGCAGAATATTGCCCAGCTTCACAATCATCTCCCGCGCCAGCTCCGGCCGCGACCGCACCAGCGAGGCAATCGAGTTCAGCGTGTTGAACAGAAAGTGCGGATTGATCTGCCGCTGCAGCGCATCCAGCCGAGCCTCCAGCAGCAACCTGCTCTGCTCCTCCAGCTTGCTCTCAATCCGCACCGCATTCCATATCTTCAGCGGAATCCCCACCACCACCGGCGCACACGCACAGATCGCCAGCTGGATATACCAAACCCGTCCATATAGTTGGAAGTAGCGGTGCGGATAGTAGTGCGCGATCAGACTCGTAACAAACTGCACCGCCATGATCAGCACCAGCAGAAAGATCTGCCGGTCAAGATGCGGAAACCGCACCGTACGCCGAATCCACCGGTAAATACTCAGATCGATCAGCGGCGAGAACGACCAGATGTCCTCCTCATCCACAAACCGCCGAAACGCGCCAAAGATCGCCGCGATGCCAAGATTGATCGGCAACGCCAAAAATTCGTGATGCAGCACCGCGGGGAGCGCCAGTGCCGCTCCACCGACAAACGCCGCCGCCGGCCCAAACAGCAGCCCCAGCAGCGCCGTCGCCTCCAGCGACAGGTCCGCCGCCAGAAAATTCGGCACCCGCACCCGAATCCAAACCCCCAGCATCAACGGAATGCAGATCCACGCCACCAGCTTCAGCGTCTCGCTGCGGCTCCGCTCCGCCCCACGCAGCAGCAGCCGCTTGAACCGCATCGACCGCGCCAGCGAGCTGGCCACAGCCGCGGCCACGCCCAGCATGACCAGCAGCGAAATCAGAATCAGCTTGGGATCGCTAGCATGCACGCCTCTACTCTACGCCGCCCTCCACGCTTGTTTGTCTCTGCATCTGCTTTTCTTGTTGTCATCCTGAGCCGCATCGGGGACCCCGGCGAGCGCTCTTTGCTCGCTGGGGTGATCAGCCGAAGGGGACCCGCTTTTCGACCTCGTACGACCGCAATGAATCCAACCCCTGCACACGCGAATCTATAATCAAGCTATGCCGCTAGTCAGCGTAACGAAAGTCGCCGATGCAGACTTCCCCACTCGCTGGGGACACTTCCGCATCCTCGGCTTCGAAGGCCTCACCGACCCAGGCGAGCCCAACCGCCAGCCCGTCGAAAGCGCTCTCGCGCTCGTCATGGGCGACATCCATGCGCATCCGCCCATCATCCGCATCCACTCCCAGTGCACCACCGGCGATGTCTTCCACTCCCTCCGCTGCGACTGCCACGACCAGCTCCATCTCGCGCTCGCCCGCATCGCCGAAGAAGGCGCCGGCATTCTGCTCTACGAGCAGCAGGAAGGTCGCGGCATCGGCCTCATGGCCAAGCTCCGCGCCTACGAACTGCAGGATCAGGGCCTCGACACCATCGAAGCCAATCTCGAGCTCGGCTTCCAGGCCGACTGCCGTAACTTCGAGCTGCCCGCCGCCATCCTCAAGCAGCTCGGCCTCACCGAGGTCCGTCTCCTCACCAACAACCCTGAAAAGGTCGAAGCCCTCGAATCCGCCGGCATCAAGGTCGTCGAGCGCCTCTCCGCCGCGATCCCTTCCGAGCCCACCTTCGAGCGCTACCTCGAAACCAAGCGCGACAAGATGGGCCACCTCGCCGGCTGATTCACCCGCTTCATCCCGCATCGATCGCTAGCTGTTTCCATAAACCGTCACCGCCGCGCCGTGCACCACCTTCGCCGCATCGCTGCAAAGAAACAGAATCACCCGCGCAATCTCCTCAGGCTTCGGCCAAACCGAGTAGTTCGCATCGGGCATCGCCTGCCTGTTGGCCTCGGTATCGATAATGCTCGGAAGAATCGAGTTCACACGCACACCCGTTCCCCTTGTATCAGCCGCCAGCGAATCCATCAGCGCCAGCGACGCCGCCTTCGACGCCGCATACGCCGAAGCTCCCGCAGCATGATCCACAGCAGCCTTCGCGCATACGTTGACGATCGCTCCACGTCCCTGCTTTAGCATTCCCGGCAGCACCGCCCGCGCCAGAACGAACCCCGTGCGCAGGTTCAAGTCCAGCATGCGATCGAACGTCGCCGCCTCCAGCTTCCACAACTCCACTCCGCCCGCATAGCCACCCACCGTATTCACCATCACATCGATCCGGCCAACCTCCTTCACCAACTTCGTCACCGCATTCTCGTCCAGCACATCCACGACGCGCCCGATCAGCTGCGTCTCTCGCCCCGTGGCCGCACTCCGCAACTCCGCAAACTCCCTCTCGTTTCTATAAGGAACAACAACCTTCGCTCCCTCTTCCAGAAACGCGAGAGAGACAGCTCGTCCCAATCCACCCGTGCCTCCGGCAACAAGCGCCACCTTTCCTGCAAACTCGATCTTCATCGCTCCTCCTCGATTACCTTCACCAGCTTCGTCGTCGTAATCGCCTGCCCCACATGCCTCGCTGTGTGTTCCGCGCAGTGGATAAGAATGCCGCCTACAGTGGTTGGGAGCCGCTTCCTTCCGATTCCCCTCTCCGATGCATAGCTCTGCGGTGCAAACGCGCGGACGCGTTCCTTCGCCCGCACCACTCCCTCGCGAAACTCCCGCAACACATCCGCCGCCGATCCTCCCTCCTCCAGCTCCGTCTTCATCTCAACAAGCTGCCCTGCGTTTAGCATGCGGTCCTCCGCATATGTCAGCAACCGATCGAGCGACCGCGCGATATGCCGCAGATGAAATGCCACCGGCGCCAACTCATCCAGACGCCGAAACATCTCCCCATCGCTCAATGCACCGCACCACTTCGCGATGTCTCCCTCCGCCAACTCCAGCGCATGTACCACCGCGCGCCGCACCACATCCAGCTCGCCGTGCGTCCCGCGCATCCACGGCTCTGGCTCGTTCGCCATTCTCCGATCTCTGTTCTCTGATCTCTCCATCACAGCCCCTTTCTCGCACGAAACTCCTTCACCACGTCCCCAACATCCCTGTGCTGCTGTTCCACCACCAGATTCATCGCGCGCATATCCTCCTCACTCACCTTACCCGCCAGCCTCTCCATGGCTACGCCAATCTGCGGCCACCGTTTCAACGAATCCTCGCGTACCACCGGCACAGCCTCATACGGAGGAAAGTAGTGCTTATCATCCTCCAATGCCACAAATCCCATCGACTGAATCGCCCCATCGGTCGAGTTCCCCGCCACAATATCTACCTGGTGCGCCTGCAGTGCGCGATACAGCAATCCCAGCTCCATCGTCCTCGGCGGCCCCTCAAACTTCAATCCATACGCCGCGCTCATGCCGCGCAACCCATCCGGCCGCTCCGCAAACTCATACCCCACACCCAGCCGCATCGAAGGCTTCACCTTCTCCACATCCGAGATCGTCCGCAACCCCAATCGCTTCGCATCCTCCGCGCGCACCACCATCGCAAACGTATCCTGAAATCCCAACCCCGGCCCCACGCGCACCCGATACCGCTGCTCATACAACCGCGCCACAGCCGAATGAACACAAGCCTCATCGCACGTCCCCGGCTTCGGTAGCGGCTGTTTCAGAATCGCCGTCAACGCCGTCCCCGTGTACTCCACATAGCCATCAATACGGTCTGAAATCAGCGCCTGCTGACACAGATAACTTCCCGCCAGCCAGAATCGCCGCTCCACCTTACCGCCCCCGCTCGCCTCAATCTCCTGCGCCAGCAGCTCTCCCAGCACCACCTGCTCCGTAAAGTTCTTCGCCCCGATCACCACATGCGAAGACCGCGGCGGCGCACACGCCGTCAAAGCCATCAACATCCCCAAACCCAGCACGCGAAGCACTCGCAACTCGAAACGCGTAACTCGAAACTCGAAGCCTAACCCTCCTGCCGCGAATCTCACCGCCGCACCGCCAGGCGCTTCTCGAAGAGTCCAAGAACACCATCCGCACACAGCGCCAGCAGCGCCGCCGGAATCGCACCCGCGAGCACCAGCCCATTATCGACACTCGCCACGCCCCGAAAGATCAGCTCACCCAATCCACCCGCGCCAATCGCCGCCGCAATCGTCGCCACCCCCACGCAGATCACCGTCGCCGTCCGCATCCCGCCGAGGATCACGCTCGCCGCCATCGGCAGCTCCACCTTGCGCAGCCGCTGCCATCCAGTCATCCCCAGCGCATTCGCCACATCGATCAGTGCCGCGTCCACACTCCCAATCCCGTCATACGTATTCCGCAAAATCGGCAGCAGCGCGTACGCCGTCAACGCCACAATCGCCAGCCGCGCCGCGCGCTCCCCCAGAAACGGCACCGGCAGCAGCAGCCCGAACAGCGCCAGGCTCGGAATCGTCTGCAGAATATTCGCGACAGCCAGCACCGGCCGCGCCAACGCTCTGCGCCTGGTCAACAGCACCCCCAGCGGAAGCCCTATCGCACAGGCAAACAGCATCGCACTCGCCGTCAGCCACACATGCTCAAACGTCAGCCGCCCAATCTGTCCGCCGTAACGATGCAGAAAATCGCTCACGCCGCATCCTCACGATGCGTCGCGGCCACATACGCCCGCACAGCCTCGTTCGCCGCACCTCGGCTTCCAGCCCCGCGCACCCCATCCCGCGCCAGATCCGCCACCACAGCCCCCGCCTCCAGCAGCACCACCCTGTCCGCCAGATACAGCGCCTCGTCCAGATCATGGGTCACAATCAGCGTCGTCGTTCCCGTCTGCCGCAGCAGATCGCGCAGCATTGTCTGCATCTCCGCACGCGTCAGCGGATCCAGCGCCCCAAACGGCTCATCCATCAACAGCACCTTCGGCTCATTCGCCAACGCACGCGCCACGCCCACCCGCTGACGCTGGCCTCCGCTCAACTGCCACGGGTATCGCCGCGCCACATCCTCCTGCAGCCCGACCATCCGCAGCATCTCCGCCGTCCGCGCCGCAATCTCTGCTTTGGATCTCCCCGCAAGCTCCAGCGCCATCCCCACATTGCGCTCGATCGTCATCTGCGGAAACAGCCCAATCTCCTGGATCACATAGCCAATCCCACGCCGCAGCGCGATCGCATCCTCCGCCGCCACATCGCGCCCATCCACCAGCACGCGTCCGCTCGTCGGTCTCACCAGCGCATTCACCGTCCGCAGCAGCGTCGTCTTGCCCGAGCCGCTCCGCCCCAGCAACGCAGTCGTCGTCCCCGCCTCAACCCGCAGCGAAACCTCGCGCAAAAGCTGACGGCCACCCCCGGAGGTTGAATCTCCGGTCGTGAAGCTCACCTGCGCGAACTCCACTCCCTGGGTGGCCATCTCGACCTCAGAACCTGCCTTGAAAGGGATGGGCTTCAGCCCATCCATCAACTCAGCGAAAGTCTCGGGGCTTCAGCCCCTGAGGGAATCATCCTTCGACCGTCTCCGTAGCGCTCTCCGCTCCCGCCGCCTCACCAGCAGAGCCTTCCGAGCCCGCGCCCTGCGCGCCTTTCACGCGCACGACCGTAATCTTGTCGAAGCCTTCCTTGAACGCCGGCGGCCTCAGCCTCTCCGCCATCTTGTGCATCGCCTCGTCCGACACCTGCCGGTCGCGCTTCGCATTCCGCTCCAGGCAAACCGCCAGTGGAACATCGAAGAACACCGCCTGCACCTCATAGCCGAAGCTCTTCGCCATCTTGATCCACTGCCGCCGCTCATGCGGGCTCAAATTCGTCGCGTCCACGTAGTTCCACGGCATCTTCGCAATCAGCCGCGCCCGCAGCAGGCTCCGCAACGTCGAGAACACCAGGCCCTGATAGCGCTGGTCGGTAATGTCGTCGAACAGAATCGTCCGCAGCATATCGCTCGAAAGCGGCTGCACACCCCGGCGCTTATACCACGTTGTCTTGCCCGAACCCGGCAGCCCAATCGTCAGCACCACATACCCGCGCGGCGACCTCGGCGGCACAGCCAGGGGCTCCGCTGGCGGCGTCGCCAACGACTCCGGCTGCGTCTCCAGCACCACCTGCTGCGGCGCCGTAGCAGCCTCGTTCGCCCGCACAGGCGCCCCCCGCTGCTTCGACTCCGCAATCGGCGATTCATGCGTTTCAGCGCTTACACGCGGTGTCTCAGCGTCGACGCGCGGCCTTTCGGCCTCGCTCTTGCCGCTGCTTGGAGCCTCGGGATACGCCGGCCGCAGCGGCGCAGGCTGGTTCGTGGGCAGCTCCTGCCCACTCTTTCCCGTGGACTCCGACTCGTTGGCCCCACGCTTGGAACGTCTTCTCATGAGTTTCTCGCGCATCCATTCGCGCATAGCTGCTTTTACCACATGCTTCAACCCTGCCGCAAAAGCGGTGCACACTCACACCGCCAAAATCCCGTCTTTATTTGCGATGCCAGTCCTGCTTTGGTAGCCTCAAGTTGGGATTGTTCGCACCTTTGCCCCTAAGCCAACCGTGCTGTGCGCTCCCACAATTCTCTCCGCGAGGTTCAGTAAGCATGGCAGTGAAGGTTGGCATCAACGGCTTCGGCCGCATCGGCCGCAACATCTTTCGTACAGCGCTCGGCAATCCTGACATCGAATTCGTCGCCGTCAACGACCTCACCACCCCCGCCACCCTCGCTCATCTGCTCAAGTACGACTCCATCCTCGGCAACCTGAAGAACGAGGTCAGCTACACCGACAACTCCCTCACCGTCGACGGCAAAACCATCAAAGTCTTCGCCGAGCGCGACCCCGCCAAGCTCGACTGGGCCTCCGTCGGCGCCGAGATCGTCGTCGAATCCACCGGCTTCTTCACCGATGCCGAAAAGGCCAAGGCCCATCTAGGTGTGAATGGCCAAGGGAGCTCAGGTACGACAGTTCGTAAGGTCATCATCTCCGCGCCCGCCTCGAACGAAGACCTGACCGTCGTCCTCGGCGTGAACGAAAACAAGTACGACCCCGCGAAGCACAACGTCATCTCCAACGCGAGCTGCACCACCAACTGCCTCGCCCCGGTCGTCAAGGTCCTGCACGATACCTTCACCATCCAGTCTGGCATCATGACCACCATCCACAGCTACACCAACGACCAGGTCATCCTCGACACGCCGCACAAGGACCTCCGCCGCGCCCGCGCCGCCGCGCTCTCCATGATCCCCAGCTCCACCGGCGCCGCCAAGGCCCTCAAGCTCGTCATCCCCGAGATGGACGGCAAGCTCGACGGCTTCGCCATCCGCGTCCCCACGCCCAACGTCTCCGTCGTCGACCTCACCTTCGTCACCGAAAAGCCGATCGACGTCAAGAGTGTCAACGCCGCGCTGAAGTCCGCCAGCGAAGGCGCCCTGAAGGGTATTCTCGGCTTCACCACCGAAGAGCTCGTCAGCTCCGACTTCAAGGGCAACCCGCTCAGCTCCATCGTCGACTCCAAGCTGACCAAGACCATCGCCAACACCGGCAAAGTCATCAGCTGGTATGACAACGAGTGGGGCTACAGCTCCCGCGTCCGCGACCTCATCCTCTTCCTCAAGAAGAAGGGTCTGTAGCGAGCGACCGATCTGCAAACAAGAATCGCTTGCCCCCCGCGGCAGGCGATTCTGCTTAACGCCTACTTGCGCTCCACCGTCAGATACACCGCCACTCCCGCCATCATCGCCAGCGCGACCGCGCTGACCACCGCAAGCCCCAAGCCCAAATCTCCCACACCCGACCGCGCCACAGCCCCCGCACTCGCACTCATCCACGAGCGCCACGCCGCCACACCGCCACTCAGCTCAAACGCCAGCCCCAGCCCCACACAAACGACTGCCAGCACAGCCAGCATCTGGGCACGCATCGGGCGCTCCACGCGCTGCATCACCTCGCGCCGACGCCGCAACTGCGCCCGCCACCACACCAACGCCGGCGGCTCCACGCGCGCTTCACTCATCGAGCTCACCTTCGCCGCACCGAACGCCTGTGCCATCAGCACGATCTCGCCACACCTGCGGCATCCGCGCACATGCCCCGCAAGCTCCGCGCCCGCAGCCTGCGGCCAGTGCCCCAGCCGCAGCAGCTCCTGCACCTCCGCAGTTCTCGCGCAGCCCATCATCGCGCACGCTCCTCGAGCAGCTCCGCCATCCTGTGCCGCGCGCGAAACAACATCAGCCGTATGCTCGGCGATCGCAGCCCCATAATCTCCGCAATCTCCTTGTGCGAGTACCCCTCCGCATGCGCCAGCCACAACAGCTGCCGCTCCCGCGGACGAAGCTGCAACAACCGCGGCTCCAGCATCATCTGCGCATCCGCTCCCTCGCCACTCGTATTCGCAAACAAACCTTCCGGCAGGTCCTCAATCGACGAGGCCTTCGGCCTGCGCCAGTAATCTCGCAACAGGTTCGTCGCAATCTGGAAAAGATACCGCTTCGCGTGAACCTCGCCATCCATCGGCGTCGCCGAGCAAAGCATACGCACGAAGCTCTCCTGCATCAGGTCGTCCGCCAGGGCCGGGTCGCCTGACACCCTCGCCAGATACGCCCACAGCAGCCTCGCCATCCGCTCATAAAATTCCGCAAACGCATCTCTGTCCATGCGCGACTCAGCTGCAGCGCTCTCACCCGCCTGCACACTCTCGACAACCTCATCCCAAGTCATCGCGCCATCCGCATCCGGAGCGCGGCTTCATTCCAACTCATTCGCGCCCCCGAACATCCATATCCGTCTGTACGTGCGGAACCCCCATCAGGTTCAGCCGCCGGCCCAGCACCCACAGCACACCCGCCGACAGAATAAGCCCGATCCCCGGCATCAGCGCAATCATTCCCAGCACCAGCATCGTCGTGCCCGCATCGCCCACCACGTTCTTCAGCGACAGCAGCCCCGCACCCAGCAACGCCAGCACCAGCCCCACCTGCAGCGTCGCAATCATACGTGACACCAGATTCGGCATCCGCCGCGACTCGGCCTCCGTCACGATAGGCGCCGCTTCGAGGAATCGCCTCCCCGCATCCGTCTCCATATAGCCCAGTAGCTCCTGGTTCGTCGCAAACCGGTCGATCAGCTTGCCATGCACCTCGCTCTGTAGCGTAAAGACCTTCGTCCATCGCTTGCTTTCCACCAGCATGCGAATGACCCACGCCAATGCACACAGTAGAACGATCAGAACAATCGCCGGCACCACATCGCTCATCACGCGTTCGAATCCACCCCTCGACTCCGTCGGCGGCAAAAAGCCCTGCTTCGGCTGCAGCACCTCGTAGTGCTGCTGCTGCGGGCTCCGCAGCTCCGAAAACAGCCAGAACGAAGGGTTGCGCCCAATCTCCGGGTGCTGGACCAGAAACGCCGCCAACTCCGGATTACTCTTCGCCACATACTGCTGATCGGCCAGCAGCGACGGGTCGCCCGACACGACATCGGCCAGCGTCGGGCTCAAACGCAGCAGTTGCATCAGCCGCTGCTGCGTCGCTCCCAGATCCTGCTGCGAATCACCCGCCGCCGCAGCCGTCGAATTCTGTGCGGGAGCCGCCGTCTGTGCCTGTACCACGCTCGGCGCAGCCATCGCCACCGCCAGCACCACCCATCCAATCGTCGCCCGAACTGAAACCCCTCGCGCCATCGTCTTCTCCCGATTCCTCTTCGTGTTCTACCTCTACATAACGGAACCACTACGCGCTCGGTTAACATCAAATCCATGACCCGCACCAACATCCCCGGCACATCTCCCTTCGAGCCCATCATTGGCTTCTCCCGCGCCGTGCGCATCGGCAACGTCGTTCACGTCTCCGGTACCGGCCCCGTCGGCGCCGAAGACCTCTCCGCCGCCGATCAGACCCGCGTCATCCTCAAGCTCATCGAAACCGCCCTCACCAACGCCGGCGCCACGTTCGATCACGTCGTTCGCACCCGCATGTACCTCACCCACACCGCCGACTGGGAAGAGGTCGGCCGCGCCCACGGCGAGGTCTTCGGCTCCATCCGTCCCGCCGCCACCATGGTCGTTGTCAAAGAGCTCCTCAACCCCAAATGGCGCATTGAGATCGAGGCCGAAGCCATTCTGCCGTGATTCTCTCCATTTCGCCCCAGTCTCATTTATCCTCTTCGCAATGCCCAAACTTTCGATCCGAGACCTCGACCTCGCCGATAAACGTGTCTTCATCCGTGTCGACTTCAATGTGCCCCTCTCCAAAGAGGGCATCATCACCGACGACACCCGCATCCGCGAGACCATCTCCACCATCGAGTACGCCCTCCGCCGCAAAGCGAAGGTCATCCTCGCCGCCCACCTCGGCCGCCCCAAAGGCAAACGCGTCGACGCCATGAGCCTGCGCCCCGTCGTCGATCGCCTCCGCTCCCTGCTCGAAAACGTCCTCTCCGACGGCGAGAACGTCGCCTTCGCCCCAGACTGTATCGGCCCCATCGCGAGCGAGATGGCCGGCAATCTCGAATCCGGTCAGACCCTTCTGCTCGAAAACCTTCGCTTTCACGCCGGTGAAGAGGCCAACGACCCCGCCTTCGCCCGCCAGCTCGCCGCCCTCTGCGACATCTACGTCAACGATGCCTTCGGCGCCGCGCACCGCGCCCACGCCTCCACCGAAGGCATCACCCACGCCATCAAGGAGAAAGGCGGCCAGTGCGCCGCCGGCCTCCTCATGGAAAAAGAGCTCACCTACCTGGGCAAGGCGGTCACCGACCCCAACCGGCCCTTCATCGCCATCATCGGCGGAGCCAAAATTTCGGACAAAATCGAAGTCATCAACGCTCTGCTCGACAAGGTCGACACCCTCCTCATCGGCGGCGCCATGGCCTACACCTTCCTCAACGCCCAGGGCCAGTCCACGGGCAAGTCCCTCACCGAGCCCGACAAGATCGACGTCGCCCGCGCGACCCTGGCCAAAGCCGAGAAGCGCGGCGTCAAGTTCCTCCTCCCCGTCGACCACTGCCTCGCCGACAAGTTCGCCGCCGACGCCAAAACGCAGCTCTTCTCCGGCAACGGCCCCTTCCCTGAGAACCTCATGGCCCTCGACATCGGCCCCGAGACCATCAAGCTCTTCGCCGCCGAGATCGCCGAAGCCGCCACCATCGTCTGGAACGGCCCCATGGGCGTCGCCGAGCTCACTCCCTTCGCCAAGGGCACCAATGCCATCGCCCGCGCTCTCGCCCTCAACGAAGACGCCACCACCATCGTCGGCGGCGGCGACTCCGTAGCCGCGGTCAACAACTCCGGCGTAGCCGACAAGATCGCCCACATCTCCACCGGCGGCGGCGCCTCGCTCGAATTCCTCGAAGGCAAAACCCTGCCCGGCGTAGCCGCCCTCACAGACAAATAGCCAGACAAATAATTCAGAGCTTCCGTAACAACCCGTACATCATCTTTCGTACTTCGACAGTATCCGCAGTCAATCTTTCGTAGGCATCGGAATTCAGGTACTCAAGATCCTTCGCCAACAGCAAAAGATATTCCACCTCGTTGCAAGCGGTGACACCTCTTCGGAGGTCTGCCGCAAAACCAACGTCCATCTCTCGTCCGCAACCCTCGGCAATCCGAGTAGGAATCGTCGTTGCAGCCCGCCGCAACTGTATCGTTACTCCAAAAATCTCTTCCTTGGGAAGCCCCTGCGTCGAGCGGTAAACCGCCAGCACAAGCGCATGAGCCCGTTGCCAAACATCTAACCCCCTAAAATCCTGCAAAATTTCTCCTCGCCCCGGCTTCGAGTCACAGCTACGAGTTCACTCGAAGCTCTAAGCTCATAGCTCACAGCTGAAAGCCTAACCCAGTGCTCAGCCCAACCGATGATGTAAAAAGGTTATGACCACAGTATTCATGGAGCCATGATTCACATGCGCAAGCCGCTCATCGCCGGCAACTGGAAGATGTACAAAACCCCGAAGGAGTCCCTCGCCTTCCTCGACGCCTTCCTCCCGCCGGTCAAAGACCACACCCGCGACGACATCCTGCTCTTCCCGACGATGACCTCGCTGGCCGCCACCATCGAAGCCACGGCCAACACCAACGTTCACGCCGGCGCGCAAAACATGCACTGGCTCGATGAAGGCCCCTACACCGGCGAAACCTCGCCCACCATGCTCATGTCCATCGGCTGCCGCCACGTCCTGCTCGGCCACTCCGAGCAGCGCCTTTACTTCAACGAGACGGATGAGCGTGTCAATCTCAAGCTCAAAGCCGCCATCAATCACGGCCTCACGCCCATTGTCTGTGTCGGCGAGATGCTCACCGAGCGCGAGGACAACAAGACCGAGCAGACCCTCCGCACTCAGATCCGCAACGCCCTTCGCAACATCACCGCATCCGAGGCCCACCGCCTCGTCATCGCCTACGAGCCCGTCTGGGCCATCGGCACCGGTTCCACCGCCACGCCCGAGATCGCCGCCGACGCCCACCGCATCGTCCGCCACGAGCTCGCGCACTGCCTGGGTCAGCAGGCAGCCGAAGACACACGCATTCTGTACGGGGGTTCAGTCAAACCGAACAACATCAGCGCCCTGATGGCGCAGCCGGAGATCGACGGTGCTCTAGTGGGCGGCGCCAGCCTCGCGCCCGCAACCTTCGCCAGCATCGTCCATTACGCCTGAAATCTAGGTGAGAGCAAGGCTGCCAAAGACAGCCATAATCACTCCCAGCGCAATCAACAGGGTCCATCCAATTCGAGCGCGAGACATAACGAGAAGACTCCTTGCCACTACCGTCTCTTCGTTGTAGATCGCCTTTGCCGCGCCCGAAACTCCACCTTCGCGACATCCGCCGCCCTGATAGCGGCACATCTTACGTGCACAACTTGTTGCACACCTAACCCTTTAGTGCACGACCCCCGCCTGGTCCACCGGCCAGTACACGAACGCCGCGCGCCCATAGATCAGCTTTCGCGCCACCGGCCCAAAGTCCCGGCTGTCGCTTGAAATCGATCGGTGGTCGCCCATCATGAAGTACTCGCCCTC
>Ga0207933_1001736_pt1 | contig 15547 bp, 13 predicted proteins | sample NGESurdeep092012_4_FD_184488 | JGI IMG/M metagenome (GOLD analysis project Ga0207933, IMG submission 184488) | Arctic peat soil microbial communities from Barrow, Alaska - NGEE Surface sample F53-3 deep-092012 (SPAdes) | ecosystem: Environmental > Terrestrial > Soil > Wetlands > Peat ... | reverse complement strand
CGAAGCTGGTCTACGATCGCCTCAAGCGGCGGCCGATGGTATTGCCGGTGGTTGTTGAGGTTTGACGTTCTCAGCCTGAGCGGGTAGCCGCACGATGAAGCGAGCGCCATAGGTAGCCCCGTCCCGTTCGCCCGTGGGCCCGATCGAGACCGAGCCGCCGTGGGTTTCGGCGACGGCGCGAACGATCGCCAGGCCCAGGCCGAAGGAGCCGCCGCGGTCGCCGGCGCCACGGACGAAGCGCTCGAAGAGGGTCTCGCGCAGGTGCTCGGGCACGCCCGGGCCGTCATCCTCGACGACGAGCAGCACCTCACCGCCCTCGAGCCGGGTCGACACGCGGATCTCGGTGCCCGCGGGGGTGTGGCGGAGCGCGTTCTCCAGGAGGTTGATCGTGAGACGGTGGAGTTCGTCGCGGGAGCCCTCGACGAGGATGGAACCCCGCCCGTCCCCGCCCGCCCCCCGCCCGCCCGACGCCCGCCCGACGTCGAGTGAGATCTCGTGCTGGCCGCTGACCGGACCGAGCTCGGAGGCGGCCTCGACGACGATCTGGTCGAGCGAGCACGGCTCGTGCGGGACCACGCGGCCGACGTCGGTGCGCGCGAGCAGCAGTAGGTCCGCGACGAGCCGGCGCATCCGCTGTGAGGAGCGCAGGGCCGAGCGTGCCGCGTCGCCCTGATCGCCGTGGAGGGATTCGGCGAGCAGCTCGAGGTTGACGAGCACGCTCGTCAGCGGCGTGCGCAGCTCGTGCGAGGCGTCGGCGACGAAGCGGCGCTGGCGCATGAGCATCGCCTCGGTCTCGCCACGCGCGGCGTCGAGCTCGCGGAGCATGCCCTGGAGGGTGCGCGACAGCTCGGAGACCTCGTCGTCGGCCTCGGACTGGGGCACTACGCGCGAGGGGTCGCGGGTGCGTGCGATCTCAGCCGCGGTGCTCGTCAGCCGCGCGATCGGCGCCATTGCCCGGCGCGCGATCATCATGCCCGCGAACAGCGCCAGCCCGGTGCCGACGAGTACGCCGATAAGCAGGAAGAGCTCGACGCGCGTGACGGTCGCCTCGGTGTCGGCTACGCTGCGCCCGTATTGAACATACACCTGGCCGACCCGTTCGTCCGTGCCGGCGATGTAGACGTCGGCGGGGTGGCTGAGCACGCGGTAGCCGTCGACGTTGCGGGGCTGCAGCGAGGCAGGGCCGAGGGAGGGCGCTTTGGCGGTTTCGGCGATCACGGCGCCGCGGAGCGAGAGGATCCTGATCACAGCCGAACCCACGGGCGCGGCGAGATCCTGCAACGGCGGGTTGATGCCGACGATCTGGAACGTCGAGGGGTTAACTTTGATGCTGAGCTGCGAGGGCAGCTGCGAGGCGGTCTCGGCGACCTGTCCATTGAAGTCGGAGCGAATCCGGCGCACCGTGAGCGAGCCGACCGCAACCGCGAAGCCACAGAGGATCACGAACGTCAGCAGCGCCGAAACGCCGGCCAGGCGCACGCGTATCGGCAGCCGATCGAACGTCGCCGTCAGCCTATGCGCGAAGGACGTAGCCTGCCCCCCTGATCGTGTGCAATAAACGCGGCTCGTCCTCGGCCTCGAGCTTGCGACGCACGTTGGAGACGAACACCTCGATCGTGTTCGTCGTGGAGAACGGGTCATAGCCCCAGACCTCGTCGAGCAGGCGCTGGCGGGAGATCACGATCCGCTCGTTGCGCATCAGGTACTCGAGCAGCTCGAACTCGCGCTGGGTGAGCTCGACCATGCGCTCGCCGCGCGTGACCTCGTGGGTGTCGGCGTTGAGCAGCAGGTCGCCGACACGCAGCGGGGCGGAGCCGCGCGGTGGGCGGCGGCGCAGCAGGGCGCGCATCCGCGCGAGCAGCTCCTGGCGCTCGAAGGGCTTGACGAGGTAGTCGTCGGCGCCGGCGTCGAGACCCTCGACGCGAGACTCGAGCGCGTCGCGCGCGGTCAGGATCAGGATCGGCACGTCGTCGTCGGCGCGCAGCGAGCGCGCGACCTCGAGGCCGTCGAGTCCGGGCAGGCCGAGATCGAGGATCACGAGGTCGGGCGCGAACGAGCGTCCGTGCTCGAGCGCGGCGGGACCATCGGCGGCGGCGCGCACCTCGTAGCCCTCCATGCGCAGCGAGCGCTGGAGCGCCTGGGCGATGTCCTCGTCGTCCTCGACGACGAGCACGCGGGGTGCGCGGGAGAAGTCGTTCATGAGCTGGGTCTTTATGTAAGCGATGTGGAGTAAAGCAAGAGTAAGGCCTGCAAGGGAAGGTGCTCGTGCAGCGACGTCGAAGTTGCGCGGGATGGCTAATACCCGCAAGCGCGCCCCGGCACGGAAACCCGGGCGCAAAGGAGCCGCGCGCCGGAGGACGGCGACTCGATCCCGATCGAGTGTGCGCGCGCGCACGGGCACGAAACGACGCGCAGCCGCCCGGCGGCGCGGGCATGGGTTCTTCTGGCCAACTTCGGGTCTGCCGACACACTTGCCGGAACTCGACCAGCGCCAGCGCGACGTGATCGGGCTCGGCCTCCTCGCCGTCGGCATCTTCATGGGCTTCGTCCTGTGGGGGCACTGGAACGGCGGCGGCGCGGGACACGGCCTCGCGGTCGGCCTCGGCTGGGCTGTCGGCGAAGCGCGGGTGCTGGCGCCGATCGCACTGATCGGCGGCGGCGGCGCGATGCTGCTGCGCCCGGTGTGGCCGGCGCTACGTCCGCTGCGCACGGGGGCAATCTGCCTGTCCGCGTCGATCACCCTGGCGCTTGCCGCGGGCACGCTGGGCGTGAGCTCGACGGAGGCGGCGCAGGAGAAGGGCGCGTCGTGGACCTCGGCGTTCCTGCAGGCGCACGGCGGCGTCGTCGGGGAGGCGCTGTATCAGGGCTCGCACCGGCTCGTGCAGAGCGTCGGCGTGGACATCCTCGTGGTCTTCCTGTTCCTCGTCGGCGTGATCCTGATGACGGGCGCGTCGCTGGCGAGCGCGATCAGGGCGACGGGCAGCGGCGTGGCAGATACGACGCGGATCTTGAAAGCACACAGGCCGCGGATCGCCGCCACCGAGTCCTCAGCGCCGTTGCCGCAGCCCGACTCGCTGTATCCCCCCGAGCCCTCGTCGGAGCAGTTGATCGTGCGGGCGACCCATGTGGAGGCGCCGTCGCTGGACGAGCCACCGGCGTGGGAATCCGCCCCGGTCGAGGACCCGATGGACGACCCGGCGAGCGAGGCGGTCGACGAGGTCGAAGACGCGGGCGAGGTCGAGGGGGTCGATCCGGAGGCGACGATCCCCGGCGTGGCCGTGACCGATCCAGAGCAGCTCACCCCGCAGGGCCGCCTGCGCGAGGCGGTGACCGACGACCCGAACTTCGTGTGGGAGCTGCCGCCGGCGGAGAAGCTCTTGGCGCGCTCGACGGCCGAGCAGACACGGCCGGACACGGCCGGGCAGGAGCGGACGGCGACTAGCCTGACGGAGGCGTTGGGGCACTTCGGCGTGCAGGCGAAGGTGATCGGGACGGTCGCGGGGCCGCACATCACCAGATATGAGCTGAGGCTGGCGCCGGGGACAAAGGTGGGGAAGGTCGCGCAGCTGAAGGACGACCTCGCCTATGCCCTGGCGGCGACGGACATCAGGATCCTGGCGCCGATCCCGGGCAAGCAGGCGGTGGGCGTGGAGGTCCCAAACGCGCACCGGCGGATCGTGAAGCTCGGCGACGTGTTCCAGAACCCGCCGAAGGATTGGTCGCCGCTGACGGTGTGGCTGGGGAAGGACGTGGCGGGCAAGGCGATCGGAGCCGACCTCGCGAAGATGCCGCACCTGCTCGTCGCGGGTACGACCGGCGCGGGCAAGTCGGGTGCGATCAACGCGATGCTCTCGAGCGTCCTGCTCAGAGCCACCCCGCACGAGGTGAGGCTCGTGCTGGTCGACCCGAAGCAGGTCGAGCTGAACCACTACGAGTCGATCCCGCATCTGCTGACCCCTGTGATCACGAGCCCGCGGATGGCGGCGAACGCGCTGGCGAACCTCGTGAAGGAGATGGAGCAGCGCTACGGGATCATGTCGATGGCAAGGACGCGGAGCCTGATCGAACTCAACAAGGCGCGCGCGCGGCGCGGCGAAGCGCCGCTGCCGTACATCCTCTGCGTGATCGATGAGCTCGCGGACCTGATGATGGTCGCGCCGGCCGACGTCGAGGACTCGATCATCCGCCTCGCGCAGAAGGCGCGCGCGGTCGGGATCCATCTGGTGCTGGCGACGCAGAGCCCGCGGGTCGACGTGATCACGGGCATGATCAAGGCGAACGTCCCGTCGCGAATCGCCTTCGCGGTCTCCAGCCAGACGGACTCGCGGGTGATCCTCGACCAGAACGGCGCGGAGTCGCTGCTGGGGCAGGGGGACATGCTGTTCAGCCCGGTGGGGACGTCGCGGTTGCAGCGGATCCAGGGGGCCTACATCGACGAGGCGCAGATCGCGAAGCTGACCGACCTGTGGCGCAAGCAGGGCGAGCCGGAGCTGCGCGAGGAGTTGCTGGAGGAGGTCGAGCCGTCAGAGCCGGCGACGAGCGGCGACGAGCTCGACCCCGACGAGGACCCGATCCTGCGCGACGCGATCACGCTCGTGGCGGAGATGCAGACGGCGTCGACCTCGATGCTGCAACGCAGGCTGAGGCTGGGGTACACGCGCGCGGGACGCGTGATCGACATGCTCGAGCGCCGCGGCGTGATCTCCGGCTACGAGGGCTCGAAGCCGCGCCAGGTGCTGGTCAGCGAGGCCGATCTGCCGCGGATCCTGGCCGCGTTGGAATCCCCGTCCTCCGAGCCGGCCACCATCGCAAGCAACTAGCCTTCCACGGACATGGCAGAGATCGGAGCCACGCTGCGAGCCGCGCGCATGAGTGCTCGCATCGACGTGTCCGAGATCGAGGCGCAGACGAAGATCCGGGCGAAGTACCTGCGAGCCCTGGAGAACGAAGAGTGGGACCTGCTGCCGGGGCCGACGTTCGTGCGCAGCTTCCTACGCACCTACGCCCAGGCGCTGGGGCTGGACGATAAGGCGCTGGTCGAGGAATACCGCTTGAACTACGAACGCCCGAGCGAGGCCGCGCTCGAGCCGATCGTCTCGACCCCGAGCAGCAGCCCGTCGCGCGCACGCGTGCCGTCGGGGCCCTCGCGTGGGTACATGGCGCTCATCGCGGTCGTCAGCGTGGTGATCGTGCTGCTCGTGATCGGCCTGCTCAGCGGGGGCGGCGGCAGCCCGTCTAAAACCGCAAGCAGCGCGACGAAGACGCAGACACACGACAAGCACGCACGCACGCACGGGCGAGGGACCGGGCACGCCACTCATCCCACGACCACCGCATCGCGTGTGGTCGCGCTGTCGCTGCGCCCGAGCGCGGTCGTGTACGTGTGCCTGATCGACGACGACACCGGTAGCAAGCTGATTCCGGGGGTCGAGCTGCAGCCGGGCACGAGCACGCCGACGTTTCATTCGAAGCGCTTCACGATCACGTTGGGGAACAACTCGGTGACGATGTTCGTCGACGGGATCGCGCGGACGGTGGCGGCGTCGAGCGAAGCGATTGGGTATTCGGTGACGAAGGCGGGGAGGCGGCGGTTGAAGGCCGGTGAACTGCCTACTTGCACATGATCCTTGGCAGGGTCCGGACGGGCGCAGGATCCGGACATTCCTTCGGCCAGCAAAGCCTGGCCGAATGAAGTCGCGGACCTGCTTTGGCTGAGATGAGAGGACCGCGCAAATGACGGTACGGGCGGGGATCGTGGTCACCGGAACTGAGGTTTTGACTGGGAGGGTGACCGACCGGAACGGGCCTTGGATCGCCGAGCGGTTGAAGGAGTTGGGGGTGGATGTCGCTTATACGACGATTGTTGGGGATCGTCCTGGGGATATGGAGGATGTGTTGCGGTTCATGGCGGGGGAGGGGTTGGATTTGATCGTTACCAGTGGGGGGTTGGGGCCTACCGCGGACGACCTGACTGCCGAGGTAGTGGGGAGGTTTCAGGCCCGCCCGATGGTGCTCGACGGGGATCTGGAGGAGCGGATCGCGGAGATTCTGCGGCCGCTCGCGAAACGTTGGCCAAACCTCGATATGGACGCGATCCGGCAGAGCAATCGCAAGCAGGCGGTGATTCCGGAGGGGGCGACGGTGCTCGAGCCGATTGGGACCGCGCCGGGGCTTGTCGTGCCGCCGCGGGAGCCCGCGCGCAAGCCGACAGTTGTCGTGCTGCCGGGGCCGCCGCGCGAGCTGCAGCCGATGTGGGGCGCGGCGGTGGCGACCGACGCGCTGAAGGCGGCGATCAGGGATGCGACCGAGTACCGGCAGACGATGCTGCGGCTGTATGGGATTCCCGAGTCGGAGATCGCCGAGACGTTGCGGGTCGCCGAAGGAGAGGGGGTCCAGCTGGGCAGGCTGGAGGTGACGACGTGTTTGAAACGGGGGGAGGTCGAGGTCGTGACCCGTTACGAGCCCGCCGAGCAGGGGGTGTACGACGCGTTCGAGGCGGTCGTGCGCGAGCGGCACGCCGACACGCTGTTCTCCGACGACGGCAGCACTGTTGACGACCAGGTAGCCGAGATGCTGCGCGGGAAGGACCAGAGCGTCGCAACCGCCGAGTCTTGTACAGGCGGCCTGTTGGTCGCCAGGTTGACGGAGAAAGCGGGCGCGTCGGACTACGTGAAGGGTGGGATCGTCGTCTACTCCAACGATGTCAAGATCGCACAGGCGGGCGTGCCGGATCAGCTGATCGATGCATACGGTGCGGTCTCGGCCGAGGTCGCACGGGCGCTCGCCGAAGGGGCGAGGACGAAGCTGGGCGCGGATGTCGGCGTGGGCATCACGGGCGTCGCCGGACCGGGGGGCGGCACCGAGGAGAAGCCCGTGGGGCTCGTGTGGCTGAGTGTCGCGGCAGGCAATGGTGAGCCCCTGACCCGCTCGGTCAACCTCCCAGGCTCGCGCGCTGATGTTCGCGACCGCACGACAACGGTCGCGATGCACCTGGTCCGCCGCGCGCTACGCGACTCAGGCCCGTGAGGCCCATCTCCACCGAACAGGTTGGCACCCGGTTCTGATCGGGTCTTTTGCGCTTCGCCGCCCGGATCTTTGAGCTCGTCTTCCCTCCCAGAGGCCCGGAAAGCGATACGAACATGCGTTCCGTCCGAAGCGATCTCTAGCTTTCTCAATCCATCTTCGACAGGAGGAGTAAGACCATGCCCGTTACCGACCAGGAGAAGGCTGCCAAGGCGCGCGATGCCGCCCTTCAGGGGGCGCTCACGCAGATCGAGCGCGAGTTCGGGAAGGGCACCGTCATGCGGATGGGCGACGAGGGCGCGCAGGTGCGCTGCGACGCGATTCCCACGGGCGCGCTGTCGCTCGATCTCGCACTCGGCATCGGCGGCGTGCCGCGGGGACGTATCGTCGAGGTCTTCGGCCCGGAGTCCTCGGGTAAGACGACGCTGATCTATCACGTGCTCGCCGAGGCCCAGAAGCTCGGCGGCGTGTGCGCGTTCATCGATGCCGAGCACGCGATGGACCCGCTGTACGCGAAGGAGATCGGCGTCGACATCGACGAGCTGCTCGTCTCCCAGCCCGACTACGGTGAGCAGGCGCTTGAGGTCGCTGACATGCTCGTGCGTTCCGGCGCCGTCGACGTGGTCGCGATCGACTCCGTCGCCGCGCTCACGCCGCGCGTGGAGCTAGAGGGGCAGATGGGCGACCAGACCGTGGGCGCGCAGGCGCGGATGATGTCCCAGGCGATGCGCAAGCTCGCGGGGAACCTGAACCGCACGCAGACGCTCTGCATCCTCACGAACCAGATCAGGGAAAAGGTTGGCGTGATGTTCGGCTCCCCCGAGACCCAGCCGGGCGGCCGCGCGTTGAAGTTCTACGCCTCCCAGCGCCTTGACATCCGGCGCATCGAGACGCTCAAGGACGGCACCGAGGCGGTCGGCAACCGCGTGCGGGTGAAGGTCGTCAAGAACAAGGTCGCCGCGCCGTTCAGGCAGGCCGAGTTCGACATCGAGTACGGCAAGGGCATCTCGACCTCCGGCTGCCTGATCGACCTCGGGCTGGAGCACAACATCGTGAGCAAGTCCGGCTCGTTCTTCTCCTACAAGGACGAGCGCCTCGGCCAGGGCCGCGGCAACGCCAAGGGGTATTTGGACGAGCACCAGGAGATGGCGAAGGAGATCGAGGACAAGATCTACGCCGCGCTCGGCCTCGGCAAGGACCTCGTCACGCCGATCGAGCGCGACAAGGACACCGCCGCACCGGTGGCGGTCGCCAGCGAGCCGCCTGTGGCCGCCGTCGCAGCTGCCTGAACGGTCGTGGGTACGGGTAGCATGATCTGTACTACACTGGTTTCATGGCCCGTGCCCTTCACGTTCGTCTCGACAACGATTCGGAAGCCGCCCTCGCCGTGTTACGGGCTGAGGGTATGAGTGACTCGCAGGCGGTTCGGCGGGCGCTGACCGAGGCGCGTGCCCGGCGTCGCCGGCGTGTCGCTCTGCGCGCAGAGGCGCGCCGGCTCGCCGGCGATTCCGCGGATCGTGCAGAGCTTGCGGTCCTGCGCGGAGAGCTGGACGAGCTGATGCCAGAGTGGCCCGCCGACTGAGATGGACCGCGGCGAGATCGTTCGACTGGCGTCGCCACGCCGGGCGCGTGGTCACGAGCAGCAGGGCCTGAGACCGGGCATCGTCGTACAGGCCGACGAGCTGCTCGCGCTCAGCACAGTGCTGATCGCGCCGACCTCCCGCTCCGCTGCGCCGGCGACATTCCGGCCTCTAGTCGAGCTCTCCGGGGCTCCCACCCGCGTGTTGACTGACCAACTCCGAGTGTTCGACGTACAAACCGTCAAAGGCGGCTTTGGTCGTCTTGCTCCCGAAGAGTTGGAAGCCCTGGACGAGGCGCTCGCGCTCGTGCTCGGGCTGCGAATTTGATCTAGCCGAGACTCGCGCCGGTACCCTTTGCTGCGATGAAGCGATATCACCTGACGACGTTCGGCTGCCAGATGAATGAGCACGACTCGGAGCGGATGAAGGGGATGCTGGAGTCACTCGGGTATACGGAGGCGCCCGAGCGGGCCGAGGCCGATCTGATCCTGTTCAACACCTGCTCGATCCGCGAGACGGCCGACAGCCGCTTCGTCGCGCACCTGGGAGAGGCCAAGCGCCTCAAGCGCGAAGCGCCTGAGCGGATTGTCGGCGTCGGCGGCTGCTGGGCGCAGTCGGTCAAGGAGGAGGTGTTCGAGCGCTTCCCGTTCGTGGACGTAGCCTTCGGCCCCGGGCAGGTACACAAGCTCGCCGAGTTCCTCACGAGCGACTCGTTGACCGCCCAGGGCTACTTTGAGTTCGAGGGCTTCACCGGCCACCTGCCCGCGCGGCGCTCGCGCCAGTTCCAGGGCTGGCTGCAGATCTCCGTCGGTTGCAATTGCGCGTGCTCGTACTGCATCGTTCCCTCCACGCGCGGACGCGAGGTCTCACGGCCCCAGGAGGAGCTCGTCGCCGAGGTCCGCGCGATGGCCGCCGACGGCGTGCGCGAGGTCACGCTGCTCGGGCAGAACGTGAACTCATACGGGCGCGACCTGAAATCAAATGGGCACCCGTCGGCGACGTTCGCCGAGCTGCTCGCCGCCGTCGACGGGATCGACGGGATCGAGCGCATCCGCTACACGAGCCCGCACCCGAAGGATATGCGCGAGGACGTCGTCCGCGCCCACGCCGAGCTCGCCAGCGTCTGCGAGCACATCCACCTGCCGCTCCAGTCGGGTTCCTCGCGGATTCTCAAGGCGATGCGCCGCACCTACAGTCGCGAGCGCTATCTCGATCGCGTCGCGCTGATCCGCGAGCACGTCCCCGACGCGTCGCTCACGACCGACATCATCGTCGGCTTCCCGGGGGAGACCGAGGCCGACTTCGCCGAGACGCTCGAAGTCGCCGAGCAGGTCGGCTACGACAGCGCTTTCACGTTCATCTTCTCGCCGCGGCGCGGAACCACCGCTGCCGAGCTCACGGAGGGTCTCGTCCCGCATCCGGTCAAGGTTGAGCGTATGGAGCGCCTGCTCGAGATCGTCCAGCGCCGCGCACGCGAGCGCGCCCAGCGGTTCGTCGGGCGCACCGTCGATGTCCTCGTCGAAGGACCGTCCCGCACCGACCCCGAGCGCCTACGCGGTCGCACCCGCCACAACAAGGCCGTCAACTTCACTGGCCTCGCCGCGCCCGGCGAGCTGACCGACGTACAGATCGCCGCCGCCACCAGCCAGACGCTCTCAGGCGAAGAGCATCTGCTGGCACGGGCGGTGGGCTGAGGAGCTTCCGCGCCGCGGCTCGCGTAAGGGCCGGCATAGAGGTTTGTAGGAAGGGCGTAAGTACGGGCGCTCCGTACCGCAATCCGATGCGCTCAGCGCTTCTCGCGCTGCCTCCCGGCGACCTTGTGCGCGATGTCGTCTGAGCCCAGCAGGCGCGCGCCCTGTGCCGCCAGCTCCGGCGCCAGCGAGGCGAAGACTGTGCCCGCGCGCAGTGCGAGCGGGGCGACATCAATCTCGGCGCGGTTGCGCTCGATCGCCCGGACCACCGCGTGGGCGACGTCCTCAGGGGCACGTGTGCCAACTCCCGGCGGCAGCTTGACCCCGGCATCGGCAAACATACCGGCGTTGCGGATGAAGCCGGGGAACACGGTGGAGACGCCGACGCCGCTTGCGTGCAGATCCGCGCGCAGACCCGAGGCGAAGCCACGCATTCCGAACTTCGAAGCGCAGTACAGCGAGGCGCCAGGCGTGGCGGCCTTTCCCTGCAGAGATGACACGAACAGCAGGTGCCCGCGTCCGCGCGCAACCATCGCTCCAAGCAGCGCGTGTGCCAGCACAATCGGAGCGCGCAGGTTCACGTTGAGCGCGCGGTCGATCTCGTCCATCGTGAACGACTCCAGCCGCCCGGAGCCGGGCAGTGCGGCGTTCGCGACGAGGATGTCCACCTCGCCGGCCTCCGCCACGAGACGCTCGACCTCGGCGGAGTCGCTCAGATCGACCGCCAGCGCGCGGGCGTCGAGCTCAGCGGCGAGCGGCTCGAGCACGTCGGTGCGCCGGCCGGTGAGGATCAGCTTCGCGCCACGCCCGTGCAGCTCGCGGGCGATCGCATGACCGATACCGCCGGTGGCGCCGGTGAGCAGGACGGTGGAGCCAGAGATCTTCATTAGGTGCGAGCCTACGACGATGCAGATCATCGCGCTGTTCGGCCCGACCGGTGTGGGCAAGACGAGCATCGCGGTCGTGCTGGCCGAGCAACTGATCGCCGGGGGCGAGCAGAGCCCGGTGGCGGTGTCGGCCGACGCGCTACAGGTCTACGAAGGACTGGAGACCCTCACCGGAGTGGCTTCGCCGGTGGAGCGCGCCACGCTGGAGCACCGCCTGGTGTCGTTCCTGCCGCTCGACGCGACGTTCAGCGTGGGGCAATACGCGAAGCTGGCGCACGCCGAGATCGACGGAGTCCTTGCCGCGGGGCGGCGTCCACTCGTCGTCGGCGGCACCGGCCTATATCTGCGCGCGGCCCTGACCGAGCTTGCGCTGCGCCCGCCCCCGCCCGCGGGGGTGCGTGAACGCTGGACAGCCGAGCTCGAGCTGCAGGGCGCGCCGGCCCTGCACGCGCTGCTCGCCCGCCGCGCGGCCTGGTCGGCAGAGGGGATCGACCCGCATGACGGTCGTCGCGTGGTCCGCGCGCTCGAGCTGCTCAACGCGGGGGAGCTTGAGCCCCCGGAGGGACCGTCGCAGCTATGGAGCGCCGAGCTACGCCGCCCGACGTTGCTGGCGGGCTTGACGATGGAGCGCGAGGCGCTGTACGCGCGGATCGACGCGCGCGTCGAGCAGATGCTCGGCGCCGGGGCGCGCGAGGAGGTGCGCCGCGCGCACGCGGCCGGAGCCTCGCAGACGGCGCGCAAGGCACTCGGCTTCGGGGAGCTGCTGACGGGCGATGTGGAGGCGATGAAGCGCCACACGCGCAACTACGCGCGTCGCCAGCTGACATGGATGCGCAAGCTCGCGGGGGTTCAGGCGATCGACGTCACCGGCCGCGACCCCGGCGATGTGGCGCGCGAGATCCTAGACTCCGCCGCCTGATGAAATTCGAGAAGTGGCAGGCGCTGGGAAACGACTATCTGATCGTCGAGGCCGACGAACTGCCGTTCGTGCTTACACCCGCGCGCGTACGCAAGTTGTGTGAGGGGCACTTCGGGGTGTTCGCCGACGGCATCCTCTTGCTCTCCCGCCCGCGGGACCCGATACACGTCGCGGACTTGCGGATCTACAACCCCGACGGCTCCGAGGCCGAGCTGTCGGGCAATGGCGCGCGCGAGGCGATCCTTTACCTGCGCCGGCGCGGCTGGACCGAGCGGGACGAGTTCTCGCTCAGCACCGCCGCGGGCACGATCCGTCCGCGGATCACCGGGCCGGACACCTGCCGCGTGGACATGGGCCGCGCGAGCCTCACCTCCAAGGACTTCCCCGGCGGACCATCCGACGGTCGCGGGGAGCTGTCGGTCGAGAACCCCGATGCCCACAAGCTGCGCTTCCAGCACGTCTCGATCGGTAACCCACAATGCGCGATCCACGTGGACTCCGAGGCCGAGCTGGCGCGGCTCGACCTGGGAATGATCGGTCCGTACATCGAAGCCGACGCTCACTTCCCGAACCGCACGAACGTGTCGTGGTACACGGAGATCGACGGGTTGGACTCGACGCTTGACGATGCTCGAATAAGAGCGCGAATCTTCGAGCGTGGGGTGGGGGAGACGCTGTCTTCGGGCACGGGGGCGACGGGTGCGGCGGTGGCCCATCTGCTCCACGCCCGCGGTGGAACTGCCGCCGCCGGCCGAGTCGCGGTCGTGCTGGACGGTGGCGAGCTGGAGGTCGAGGTGGGGGAGGATCTGCGCGTGAATCTGACAGGCTGGGCGAGACCCGTGTTCGCCGGCCGCCTGAATGGCGACTTCGTGAAGGAGCTGCAGCAGATCGCATGAGCCACGTTCGACGCAGGCGACCGACCCACACCGAAGAAGGAGCTGCATGAGACCGAGTAAGCGCCTGGAGCGCATCCCGCCGTACGCGTTCGCCGAGCTGGAGCGGAAGATCTCCGCCAAGCGCACCGCGGGGGTGGACGTGATCAGCCTGGGAATCGGCGACCCCGACCGCCCGACCTCGCCGCTGATCGTCGAGGCCATGCAAGAGGCCGTGAGCGAGGCCGAGACCCATCGGTACCCGACCAACCGCGGGCGCGCGGACTTCCGCGAAGCGGTGAGCGACTTCTACGAGCGGCGCTTCGACGTCGAGCTCGCCCCCGAGCGGGAGATCATCCCGGCGATCGGCGCGAAGGAGGCGATCTTCAACCTCAACCTCGCGTTCCTCGACCCCGGCGACTACGCACTCGCCGCCGACCCTGGCTATCCCGTCTACACCGCCGGCCCGTGGCTCGCCGGTGCCGAGCCGGTGCTGATGGCGCTGGAGCCGAAACTGGGCTTCGTCCCCGACCTCGACGCGATCGAGGAGGAGACGGCGAAGCGGGCGAAGCTGATGTTCCTGAACTACCCGAACAACCCGACCGGCGCGGTCGTGCCGGCGGGGTTCTTCGAGCGGGTTGTCGAGTTCGCGCGCGAGCACGAGATCCTCGTCGTCCACGACAACGCCTATTCGGAGATCGTCTTCGACGGCTATCGCGCGCCCTCGTTCCTGGCGACCCCAGGGGCGAAGGAGGTCGGGATCGAGGTCTTCTCGCTGTCGAAGGGCTACAACATGACCGGCTGGCGCTGTGCGGTCGTGGTTGGCAACGCGGAGGCGATCGAGACCTACTGGCGGCTGAAGACGAACATCGACTCGGGCCTGTTCGAGGCGGTGCAGCTGGCCGGTGTCGCGGCCCTCTCGCCCGACGCGGACGCGGAGGTGGCCTCGATGAACGAACTCTACCGCCGCCGCCGCGACCTCGTCTGTGACGCGCTGAAGGGCATCGGCGTGGACGTGCGCCCGCCGCACAGCACGATCTACGTGTGGGCGCCTGTCCCTGACGGCTACGCAAGCTCGGAGGCGTACTGCGAGCACGTGCTCGAGCAGGCCGCGGTCGTGCTCTCGCCCGGCGCGATCTATGGCCCGGCCGGGGAGGGTTGGTTCCGGATCTCGCTGACGACGCCCGACGATCGTTTGCTGGAGGCGGTCGAGCGGTTGGGAGCGCTGGGGTCCTAGACTGGGAGGGAAATGGAGCAACCCACACAACGCGCTGTACAACGCGCGTTCTGCATCGCGGCGCTCGCCGAGGACGACGACCTGGATGAGCTCGGCGAGCTACTGCGGACCGCCGGGGTGGCGGTCGTGGGGACGATGGTGCAACGCCGTGAACAGCCACACCCGAACACCTACCTCGGCCCCGGCAAGGTGGCGGAGGCGAAGGAGGCCGCGAAGGAGGCCGACGCGAACCTGATCGCCTGCGACGACGAGCTCACCCCGCGCCAGGAGCGCAACCTGGAGGAGGCGCTTGGCATGCCGGTCGTCGATCGCACGACGGTGATCCTCGACATCTTCGCCGCGCACGCGGGCAGCGCGGAGGGCAAGCTACAGGTCGAGCTCGCCCAGCTCGAGTACAACCTCGCGCGGATGCGGGGGCTGTGGACGCACCTCGAGCGCCTGGGCGGCGGGATCGGCACGCGGGGACCGGGGGAGAGCCAGATCGAGACGGATCGAAGGCTGGCGCGCGACCGGATCGCGGCGCTGCGGCGCAGGCTCGAGCACGTGAAGGGCACGCGCGCGGTGATGCGCGCCGAGCGCGAGCGCGCGGCGCTGCCGACGGTCGCGCTCGTCGGCTACACGAACGCCGGCAAGTCGACGCTCCTAAACGCGCTCACCGGCGCGGAGGTGGGAGTGCGCGACCGTCTGTTCCACACGCTCGACCCGACCACGCGTACGGTCGGGGGCACCGCCGCGATGAACGGCAACGGGAACGGTCGTCAGCCCCTCCAGGCGGGGAGGAAGTACCTCGTGAGCGACACGGTCGGCTTCATCAGCAAGCTTCCCCACCAGCTGGTCGACGCCTTCGGAGCGACGCTCGAGGAGACCCGCCGCGCCGACCTGCTGGCCCACGTGCTCGACGCCTCCGCGCCCGGCCGGCAAGCCGGCCGGCAAGCCGAGGGGATGCAGCGCGCGGTCGAGCAGACGCTCGAGGAGATCGGCGCCGGCGAGCGCCCGCGGCTGCTCGTGCTGAACAAGATCGACCTGCTCGACGAGCAGGCGCGCGACGACCTGCGCCTGCGCTACCCCGACGCGATGCTCGTCAGCGGTGTCACGGGCGAGGGCCTGGAGGCACTCGGCGCACGCTTCGAAGCGGAGCTGGCGCACATGCTCTGCCCGGTCGAGCTGCTCGTTCCCTACGCCGACGGTGGCAGCCTCGCCGAGCTCCACGATCTGGCGGGAGATCTAACTCGCAAGGACACTCCCGAGGGGGTCCGCGTCAAGGCGCTGGTGCCGAAAAGGACGGCCGAGCGCTTCGCCCGCTTCGCGGTCGCGTCTTAGCGATCGTCCCCGTCGCCC
>Ga0207933_1001735_pt1 | contig 15549 bp, 13 predicted proteins | sample NGESurdeep092012_4_FD_184488 | JGI IMG/M metagenome (GOLD analysis project Ga0207933, IMG submission 184488) | Arctic peat soil microbial communities from Barrow, Alaska - NGEE Surface sample F53-3 deep-092012 (SPAdes) | ecosystem: Environmental > Terrestrial > Soil > Wetlands > Peat ... | reverse complement strand
CGGTCGCGCGACTGCGACTCTCCTTACCGCCTATAAAATCTTAAAACAGGACTCCCGCCGCCGTTTCACCTGATCTCCCCTTCCGGTTGCGGAATCGCTGATGAAACAGCACAGGACTTGATCTTCGCTGTCTTTTATTCTATAGTGGTACCGCAGCGGACGTCAATCGTAAAATTTACCCGTTATTCTGCTTTATGCTCTATAGTAATAGACTTGAACTTTAGATACGGCCTGATTGAAGCAAGTCCATTACGAGAGACCAGACGTGGCGAGTCGCCAATTTCCGGGAGTTTTATTCTCCCGGCCTCTTTGAGTCTGGTCTGACCAGCAGGCCTGAATATTATGGTATTTGGCGCGCAACAAAAGCCAGAAGAGCGTATGCGGCGATTCTGCGAATCGGCTGGACGCTTAAGAAGCAGGCAGGCTCCCATCGAAAACTGGAGCGGGCTGGCTGGCAGAATTTCACATTCGCGTTCCACGATAACGAGGAGATTGGGCCTGTAGCTTTGAGCAGGATTGCAAAAGACACGGGCCTGCGCCCGGAAGATCTTTGAGCCGAACCGCCAGACGCTCACGCCGCAAATAGGAAATTGAGTGGGGCCGGAACTTCCTCACCGCTCTCGATCATGTCGGCGAGAACTTGCAACGCGATGGCTTTAACCTTTCGCGTCGCGTCTGCCTGAGTATCCCCATAAGCCATAACACCGGGGAGATCGGGAACCGATGCCAGGAAGCGGCCATCTTCTTCCGTGTCGATGTCCACGCGCAGTGGCTTAATTCGCTCCACGTCTCTCATTATAAGGGAACGGGTGCGCGGATAACACGCTGGCATAAAAAATTGGAGCGCAGCCTCAGCCTCAATTCGCGTTATACCACCGGGAGGCTCTTAAATCTCCCGATGATCCGCGGCAGCCTGGTTTCGCAACGGGATAGGTCGTCGATAACGGGAACCGCTTCATCCGGGCGTTGGCATTTTGCCGGCAGCGCCGACAGCACGTCGTCAACGGCAATGGGCGCATGTTCCTGCTTGAATTTGCGACACTGCGTTCAACTCGGCCTTTTTCCATCGGCGCCCAGGCCCATTTTGGGCTGGGTCTGTTTGTCCCTCTGGCTGGGCCCGCAGCGATTTCTGAGACCATCCCTATGAGCCATACCACCGGGTAGATGAAACATCCGCAGGCACGATACCGGCAAATCGTTTCTTCGGCGTCTCCGCCAAAGAAGGCTGATACAATCGAAGCGCGCTCACTCCCCGATAGACTCCCGCGAATGCGTTTCCTCGCGGACGAATGCTGCGATTTCGCCGCCGCCCGAATTCTCCGCGCACACGGGCACGATGTGCTCGCGTGTAAGCGAGTTTCAACAGCGTTCCGTGGACGAAGACCTCATGGCTCTTGCCCTGGCAGAGAACCGGATTCCCTTAACCGGGGATAAGGACTTTGGATGGCTCGTCTTTGCCAGACGAATGGATTCTCCCGGCGTGATCCTGATGCGATTCCCGTGCCTCCGCGCGGAGTTTGCTCGCCGAGTCGCTCTTGAAACTGGTAAACGAACATGCGTCGCGACTGGCGAAGGCCTTCGTGATCCTGGAACCTGGCTCTGCCAGAATTAGTTTCCGATCAGGCCTCTCCGCTCTCGATCGTCTCCACCAGAACCTCAACCGCAATATCTTTAACCTTCCGCACAGCCTCCAACCGCGCATCGCCATAGAGGCCATAACTCCGGGAAGATCGGCCACCGAAGCCAGGATACGGCGGCCTCCTCACGCTCAACGCCAATCCACGGCGCCCGAACGCCATCCGATCCATTCATTTTGCAGTTGTCTTATCCGCTTTCATCCGTTTTCATCCGTGGCAAAAATTCCGGCCCCCGCACTTTCGGATAACAGCGCCCGAAGCCATATATCTCTCCCCGAATCAACGCGCCCCCGCCCAATCCCGCAAACTCCCCCCATTCCCGTGCAACAACTAATGTCGTATGCGAACCGAACGCCAAATCCAGGCCTCCCGCGCGTCGAAGGGTAACCCTGCCTCCTCCCAAAACACCCTGACGCCCGGCACGCTCGCGGGCACGGTCGTCCTCAAATGCGAGTCCGAAGCCCGTTTCCTCGACCTCCTCGCCACCCTTCACCAGGAATTCCAGCCCCAGACCCCCTTCGAAGAATCCCTTCATCGATAACATGGTCAAAGAGGTTCACTTTAGTTCTCGACATTCTTTCGTGCTCTCCGCCAGGATCGAACGGCCCTGTCCAGCCGATCTCCGCGTCCCGCACCGCTCGTGCCCGGTGCGCTTCGGCGGAGAGCCTTCAAATGCCACCGGGTTCACTGGCGCTTGCCGCCCCTCCTGTCACAAGGACAGCCTCCGGGTGAACGGTTGCGGGGTGCCAGTCCGGTTTGCCTTTCTGCAGGATCAGTTGCAGCGCCTCATCCGCCGCGACCGGTCTTGAGAAATAGCAACCTTGGCAGGACTTGCAACCCAGCGCACTTAATCGGGCAACCTGATCCTCTGTTTCGACGCCCTCTGCAACCACCTCCATGCTTAACGACCCGGCGAGTTGCAGAATCGTCCGGACGATACCGGACGTGTCGTGTTCAGCCCCCAACTCCCTCACGAACGACTGGTCTATTTTCAGCGTGTCGAACGGGAGATGGCCCAGGTAGCTCAGGGAGGAGTATCCGGTTCCGAAATCGTCGATTTCGAGACGGATGTTCAGCTCCTTGAAGTGCCGAAGCGTAGCAAGCGCCATTGTGGCATTCTCCATAATCGAGCTTTCAGTCATCTCGAGATGCAAGGTCGAGGGATCCAGTCCCGTTTTCGCCAGTACGCGCCGTACATCCTCAAAGAGCCCCGGTTCGGCTAACTGCCGGAAGGATAGGTTAATGCTGATGGAGAGCGCTCGCATTCCCGGTATCCTCTTGTGCCATGCCGACATCTGACGACAGCCTTCATGCAGTATCCATCTGCCGGGGGGAACGATTAGCCCTGTCTCTTCGGCGACCGGAATGAACTCGCTGGGACTCAGAAGGCCGCGGGTCGGGTGATTCCATCGGACCAGCGCCTCGAACCCTGTGATCCGCCCGTCCGCGATCGACACTCTCGGCTGATAGTGCAGCACAAATTCGTGCGCGTCGATCGCCTTTTTGAGATGTTCTTCGATATCCATGCGCGCAATGATCCGTTCCCGTATTCCCGGATTGAATATTTCAAACCGTTCTTTGCCGTGAGCCTTGGCGCTGTACATGGCCGTATCCGCGTTTCGAAGCAATTCTTCGGGCGTGTCTCCTGACGAACTCATGGCGATACCGATACTCGCGGTTGTGAATACAACGCGGTCTTCGAGCCGAAACGCGGGCCCCAGATGCTTGAGAATCCGTCCCGCGACGATAATGGCGTCGCTTTCGTCACGAATACCTTCGACCATGACCGCGAATTCGTCCCCGCCGAGCCGCGCCACCGTGGAAGTGGACCCCGCCAGCCTGCCCGAAAGCCCCTGACCCCGCACGCTCGAACGCAAACGCCGGGCAACTCCCATGAGCAGCAAATCGCCCGCGGCATGACCGAGACTGTCGTTCACGGCCTTGAACCGGTCCAGATCGAGAAACAGAACCGCGAACGGCGCGCGTCCAGGATTACCTCTCACTGCAATAGCGCTTTCGAGCTTGTCTGTGAAATAGACGCGATTGGGAAGTTCCGTTAAAGTGTCGGCAATCTTACCTTCGGTGATATCGGTTTGGGAGCCGGCTATGCGGATGGCGATTCCATCTTCGTCCCGGACTGCCATGCCGCGGCTTTCGCGCGAACGGAATAGTTTCTGTCAACCGAGATGACACGCGCTACATCCGCCAGCGCAGTTATGGGTCCGGATATTATGCCTTGAATCCGGGAACTGAACAGCAGATCCAGTCCCAGTGACGCGAGCAGCACAATCCCGGCGATCCAGAGGGAATAGCGCCAACCGACATGTGCCTCCTCCATGTTCGACCGCAGGTAAATTGTGCCGATTCGCTCGCCCTGGAACATGATCGGACGAAAGATCTCCGGATCGTCGCCCTCAAAATGCACGCCATTCGATCCTGGCTGTAACGGAAGAGCAGCGGCAGGCTCATCCGCATTCCGATAACGGGCGAAAAGGCGGTTGCGCGTGTTGTAGACGACCGCTGCGACGATCTCCCGATCGCCTCGAAGAAATGCCAGCACCTCGTTCGCCGGCAGTTCATCGGAGAACCTCAAAGCTGCGGAGGTGCTGGCGGCACCGATGTCGGCAAGGGTTGTCAGTTCGCGCGCCGCTTCGCTCCGATACTGGACGGCCTGATAGGCGAACGATCCCGCGCCGGCCAGGACCAGCACGAAACTGCTGTTGAGAGCCATCAGGAGAAGAAGCCTGGCTCGAATGGAGATCTTCCTGAATGACACTTTCTGTTCCGAATCGCTCCGGATGCGGACGCGACCCGTCCGGCCGGTTTGTTTCCCCTGCGTTCGTTCCATGACTCACTGCGATGGGAGCGTGGGCGCGAGTACCCCTGGCGAAGGACTCGGCGGAGTCACTGCGGTTAGCGGCCGCAGGCTTTCGATCAGAGTCTCGACAGGAATCGTTTCCTTCGCCGGCTTGACCGGTACCGGACCCGTGACACTGAGTCCCGGTGTCCGGAGCGACTCCGCCGTGTTCGAATCGAGAAAAGGCGTGGGGTATTTTAAAGCAGGCACGGGTTGCCCTGCGGGGATCGGGCGAACCAGTTCAGGAGTCACGATTACAATCAACTCCGTGTTTTGCTTCGAAACCGATTTGGACTGGAACAACTTTCCCAATATGGGAATGTCTCCGATGAAAGGAATTTTTTCGAGGGTGTCCGTTGTCCGGTTATCGAGAAGTCCTCCGATCGCGAAACTTTGTCCCTCGCTCAATTCGATCTGCGTATTCAGCTTCCGGGTTGTCAGCGCCGGGACATTAAAACCGCTCACCGACAACCCGTTCGTGAAGTCGAGGGCGCTCACTTCAGGTTCTACCTGCAGGTGAATGGTTCCGCGCGGTGTGATCGTCGGTATGAATGTCAGCCGGACGCCGAACTCGCGGAATTGAATGGAAACGATCGGAGCGCCTCCCGTGCTCGAAGTGACGCTGGGAAAAGGGAATTCCCCGCCCGCAAGAAAGCTCGCCTGCTTGCCATTCTCTGCGAGCATGTTGGGTTCAGCGAGGATCTGAAGAAGCCCCTTCACTTCGAGCGCCTGAATTGTCGCTCCCAGATTCAGATCGGAGCGGAAGAAGAAAAGATTAAGTGCGTCCGAGAGCGTGGCAATGACCGGTGTACCGCTCTGGATAGGCCCGAACGCCGGCGTCGAAAACTGTTTGGTGCTCGCGGATCCGATCGTGTTGGCCGCGCCCGTGCTCACGATATTCAATCCCAGCTGCGTGCTGATACTGCGGTCCACGCTCGCGAATTTAACCTTAAGGAGGATTTGCGGTTCCGGCGGCGGCACATCCACGTACAGCAGGTCCACCGTTTTTCCCAGGGTCGAGGCAATGGAGAGGGCGCGCTTCGCGCTTGTCAGATTCCTGACCGTTCCACGCACAAAGACCGTGTCGTTTTGAAGGCTCAAATCGACACTCTGTCCGGGCAGTTCTCGTTTTATCTCGGAGGAGATCGCATTGACTCTGCTGTCTGCCAGTAAGTGGCTGGCCACCACAATGACATCGAAGGACAGCCTGGTCCCTCCCTGCTGCCATACGACCAGGCTGGTCACGCCGGGCATTTTGGCATTCAGCAGCACCTCACGGGGACCGGTCGCCGTGGCTTCCGCAATATCCCCAAAGCCGACAGAGATGCGCTCAATGGGCAGCGCGCTATCTATGACCCTTGATTCGCCTACGGTAATCTGCAATCTCGCTGGCGAATTGCGCTCAGGCCGGGACTCCGACCCCGCGGCCTGCCGGGGCGGCGCCTGCTGGCCGAGGCTGGCCCGGATCGAGAGTGAGAGCAGTAAGAATGCGAGGCAAGTCTTCCTGCTTCCGCACCTCAACGGGGCGCTCACTGCGTCCCCGCGGGCTGTGTGAATTCGACCTGTGAATGGACCGAACCATTCGATATCTGAATGGTATATACCTTGCGAACAGCCGGTATCGCGATCAGCGGAGGCGCCGGGTGCGTCGCCGGAGTCCGACCCCGGAGAGAAGCCGATGGCGCCGGTACTTCCTGTGGATCGCGAGTCTTGCCGAAGAGATCCGACAGAATCATACCGGGCGGCCTTGACACCCCGGTATCAATGGGGTTCCGCAACACCAGCTGAATGTGAGTTTCGTTGCTGGCGAGGCTCAGGATCTCAGCCTGAGCCGGCGTGACAAGCAGATTGACGACCTGTGCCGGTTCGGCCTTGCCCTCGCGATCCCGCTGGAAATTCGTACCGGCCGAGAGCACCTGAATGTTTTCGAGGAGCGTTCGTACTTTCGCTCCGTCCGCGGCGTTTCCTCCGGGCGGAACACCGGTGATCAGCACGTCCACCCGCATCCCCGGAACCACGAAGCCAGCGACGCCGACGACATCATTGACCTTGACCGCGCACGCCCGCATTCCAGGTGGAATCATCGCGGCCAGCCCCCCGCCGGAACCTTTGGGGGACAGACGATTTTCCGTAACAGGTTCGCCCGCATAGATCGAAGACACAACGCCCCGGTTGACGACGTCACTGAGCTTCAGGCTGGAGCCAGCGGGCAGAGGCGAGAGCGATGCAGCCATCTTCAGGTCCACCTCGTGAATCAGAGTTCCGATTGGCAGATCTCTGGCCGCCACGACGATTTGCGTCGTCTGCACTGATTTTCCAGCGGACACCCTGGTTCCGACTGCTCGATACACCAGATAACTGGCGCACACCGATAGTATTAACGCGGCAGAGATAATGATTAACACTCTTCGGTTCATTCAGGAGTATCGGTCCATGCCTTTCTTAAGAATGGCCGGAGCAATCCGAGGTCCTTTCAGCCAAAACCGGTCGGTCGCCGACACAACTGACTTGCACCGAGTCGATTTCCGGGCGAATCGTCCCCTGAGGTGCACAGTTTCCGCCGCCGTGTCATCCCATCGGGACGGTTGCCGCATCTAGTCCCGGAAGATCTTATCACAATGGATGTACGTTTAAGCACTTCCCGTGGGGGAAGTGTCGCGGGGTAAACACTATTTCCCGAAAAACTGGAAACAATGGAGAAATAATTGAGGCAAAGACGAAGGTGTTAAACTTGCCTGCGGCAACAGTTGGAGCTTGCATATAGAGGACTTTAAGTGATTCGCCTTCTCTTGTACTCGCAGGATTTCAATCTCCCCGCGATCCTCGTGCCGACGCTCGGGAGTGAATTCGCGGTCATCGCTGAACGGCGCATGGGGAAAATAAAAGAAATCATTTCTCAGCGATTGTGCGACGTTCTGCTTCTGGATCTCAACTCGGGGTCATACCCGATGCAGCAGCAGCTCGCTTTTTTCGACGAGGTCCGCGACTTCGGCGTGCCGGTCGTAGTTATGACCGATGACGATGGCAGAACGACTGCGATGGACCTCGTGCAGCGCGGCGTCTATAACTACGTGCGGAAACCACCTTCCCTGCCGGAACTGAAGATTGTTATCCGCCGGGCGCATGAATACTCGGTTCTCAAGCAGGAACTCGAAAATGTGCGCCAGCGCCTGATTCCCTCGGGCTGTGGCCAATTGATCGGCTCCAGCGCTCGCGCGCAAGTCGTCTACGACCTTATTCGGCGGGTCACCAATCTGGAGGCGTCCGTACTCATCACGGGAGAGAGCGGAACGGGAAAGGAGCTCATCGCCCGATCGATTCACAATCTGGGCAATCGGAAGGACCGGCCTTTCGTAGCGGTATCTTGCGGCGCAATACCGGAGACGCTGCTCGAAGCGGAGTTGTTCGGGGCCGAAAAAGGTGCGTTCACCGACGCCACGACCCGCCGGAAAGGATATCTGGAAGAGGCAGGTAACGGCACCCTGTTTCTCGACGAGATTGCAGAGTTCAGCGCCCACACGCAGGTCAGGCTCCTGCGCGTTCTGCAGGAAAGAGAGTTCAGTCGTTTGGGGAGCAGCCAGACGATCCCGCTTCAGGCTCGCCTGTTGTTCGCTACGCACAGAAGTCTCCTGGACATGGTCGACAAAGGAACGTTTCGTCAGGACCTTTATTACAGAATCAATGTTATGGGAATCAAGTCTCCTCCGCTCAGGGATCACACGGAAGATATTCCACAGCTGGCTCAGCATTTTCTGGATAGATATTCGCGGCTCTACGAACGGTCCATGACGAGAATTACGCCAAATGCCATGGTTCTGCTCCTGGAATACGGGTGGCCAGGAAATGTCCGGGAACTGGAGAACGTCATTCAGAGCGCCATTATCCTGAGCGACGACGACACGGTTCAGCCCAAGGATCTGCCCAAGACTATGCAGCATCCGGATCTGCTGGGCATCGGGGACTCTCTTCCCGGAGCATCGTTCGAAGAACAGATGCAGGATTACAAGTTCCGGCTCGTGCACAGGGCCATTCAGGAGAGCAAGGGCAACAAAACGCTGGCCGCCCGGAGCCTCAACATCTCAAGGACTTATCTTCATCGTCTCATCAGGGAACCGGATGAGACCGACGACTCGTTGCCGCCTTCGGAGGTCCAGTGAGTGTGACTTCAGCGCATTGACTTCGAAAGGCTCTGCCTGTGCGGATAAGGGGAGACTCGCGGGGGGTTGGAATCGGGTTCGACAAGCCAGACCTTGCGGTCGCGGAAATAACGCAGAAGATCCTGATTATCTCCACTGTCGTTTTCTCGCGCCCAGACCACTTTGGACCGATCGATATCCGCCGCGTTGTAGACCCAGTCGTCGAATGGTAAATGACCGGGGGCATACCTGACAATTGCAAGTTGTGGCCCCGGCAGGGATTCGAGTTCCGCCTCGACATGAGCGCGGGGGAGGCCGAGCGGCTCCGTCCCATACCACATGGAAGGCCAGCGGGGGATCGACAATTCCAGAGGCGCCGCGCACAAGCGAACTCCCGCGAGGATCAGGCAGACCATCGGAAGAGCGCGCATAAGGGCCAATCCCGGTCGCCACGCCCGCAGGTGGCGCATTGCCTGCAGGAGAATAGCGTAAATGCCGCACGTAAACGGCGCAACGTAGTGTGGAAAGAGCCATGCATTCAGGCTCAAGCCCACTGCAAGCACCATGGCGGTGGCGATCAGAAAGCGCATTCTGCGGTCCCGGAGTACCCGCGGCAACATGATCAGCGGCGGCAGCAATGCTATGCCGAAAAAGAATAACAGCACGGTTCCCGCTTTCTTCGCGGTCTCAACCAGGAATCCGTGCGGCGTGCGCGCGTAGAGGAAATCGGACAGTTCCCAGTTGGTATAGAACTCGCGCATCGTCTTGTGCCGATACACGGGTTCGGGCCTGGGCTGCTGCCAGAGGAAAACCGGCGCCGATGCATAAGTCGCTCGATTCACCTGATACGGAAGCGTCCAGGGATCGCCAAACACGCGATCGTTGTAGTAAGCCATCACCCCTGCCGTAGTGAGCAGCAAGGCAATCGGCGCGGCCGCGCGGCGAACCAGAACGGACATCCCGGGGCGCGGCTTTGTGGCGACCCGCCGCGCGAGTGCCACGGCCACCGGCGCGCATAGCAGCAGGCCCTCATAGGGACGGCTGTTCACGAGGATTGCAATTCCGAGCGCCATCCAGAGCCCGTCCCGGATCCGGATTGTATGCGCGATGCGTGGCAGGGCGCCGAGAACAAGGGCGCCGCCGATCGCCGCGACGGCGCCGCCATGATAATCGTCGACCCAGTAACTGAAGAGAGCCAGGCGCATCACCGCAAGCATCCCGCCCAGCAGAGCCCAGCCCGGCGGCAGCCACGCCTGCAGCATCCAGCAGATCGCGGAACACATCAAACCCGCGCTCAGCCAGACGCCGAACCATGGATTGCCGGCCAGAACCTTTCCCGCCGCCAGAACCATGCCCTGGGCCGGAAAATACATCGACATATAGGTCGGATGTTGAGTAATATGAAAACTTTCAAAGTAAACCCACATCGGGTGGGTGGGATTGGTTAATCTGCCCGATGCGAAGGTGTCCGCAGCCAGAAGGTAGGAGAACTCATCGTGGATGAACGGCTGCGGAATGGGTGACCATGGGAGAATTGCCAGCCGTAGAGCAAGCGCGGCGGCACCGACCGTCAGAACGGATAATCCACGCCTCCGGGCGAGCCGCCCGAAGCGCCGCTCCACCTTCGACAGCCACGTCATGCCGGCTGACGGCCAGCACGCTGCCGCCGCAACGGCAATCAGCGTCGCTCCGGCTTCGATGACTAAAAGCGATGGGCCTCCGGATACGGCCAGTCCCGAAGCGGCGATCATGCGCTTGATATCGAACAGCTGCGGTCCGGAGTAAGGATACTTCCACGCCGGTGAGATTCTTCGTTCCCGCAGGTCAGGTTGTATAGTCTCCGATGTGGGTTCCGATGCCTGTGAACGCGGCACTGATCGCCGTGGCCACGCTTCTCATGCTGACAGTAGCTGCCAGGGAGATAAGCGCAACCACCAGAGCGTACTCGATCAGATCCTGGCCGCTCTCGTCAATCAGCGGCGCGGCGACCGTTGCGATTGTGGTATGAAGCCGAGACATCCAGCGGGGGGTCCTGCTCGCATTGAGTACATCCAGGCGCATCAGGTATCGCATGATATTCAGAGAGGCACGCGGACGGCCACTCTATAATTCACAGCCGGATGACTCGTGGAATCAGGGCAATTACGGCGCTGAATGGAAATGGCGGAACCGTTACTGTTATCGGTTGTCTACTAAAGCCGCGTCTGGAGTCAACTGTCGCGGACAAGATTGAGCCGTGCGGGGCGCGGAAACGGGAAGAAGAAAACAGAGATCCATGACGCGTCCGATGGAATATTCATGGCCGCCACGCACAATTGTATGCAACTTACCCGGAGGCAATCTCTTTTGCACTGTCGTCATATAGTCGCGATATTCGGTTTCGCCCGACGGCAGAGGAAAGATGATGAAGTTCCGGATAGAGGGATCGAGCGCCAGCCCGCTTTCCGCGCGGGTATTTCGATCCCGCATCGCAAATACCTTCGTTCCCGAAGCCAGGCGAACCTCCGGGAATTCAACAGTCAGGTAGCCCGGAAGATAGTATCCGGCGTGCCGATAGCCCAGAAAATGAGAATCGAAGCCAACGATCATCGTATCGCGCGCGGACGCGAGTTGGGGCAGGACTCCGACGATGTTCTCGAGTTCTCTCTCAAATCGCCGCACCGCGCCGTACGAGCAGTACACGGGCGCGAAGATAAAGATCAGAGTATTCGCCGCCGCGCAGCCTCCCACCACAGCGATCTTCAGTGCCGAGCGTAACCGGAGGTCCGCATACCATGTCGAGCCCCGGAGGCCCATCCATGCGCAGACCGGGGGAATGAGTACCAGAAGATAGCCGCTGTTGACAAACTTCAGAAATACGAACGTGAAGAACAACAGGCTCGGCGCAATCCACACGCGCGTGAACAGGATTTTGCGGCGGTCAAGTCCGGGGTCGCGGGATGCCTTCCTGAACGGCAATGCCGCGGCTACACCGAAACAGAGAAGATAAATGCCGGCGATAACGCAGGCACGGGCGAAGGAGTTCCACACCGGGGAATTGAATACCGTGCCTCTCGACGGTACGGCGCGCCAGAGCGATAGGAGCGACGAGAAGTAGTCCGCCGCGCCGCAGATCGTAATCATGGGAACGAACCATGCAAGCAACGTCAGCGCCAGCGCGCCGATCCCGCAAGCGGCCTGTTTGCGGCTCGCGGCACTGAACGAAAAGAGCAGGAGCGGACCCAGAAAAAGGAGCGAGGACGGGCGGAAGCCGGCCGCGACACCGGCTACAACCGCCGCGGGCAGGATGAACCGGGCGTTGCCGCGATAGAGGCGCCAGCAAAGATATCCGGTGAGAGCGGAAAAGAAGGTTTCGACGATATAAGTGAGCGCAACCGTACCGTGAAACCACGCCAATGGAGAGAATATAAAGACCAGACCGGCAAATATGGCCGCGTTCCGGCCAAACCAGTTATCGGTCAGAATATATATCGTTATTACCGCACCGCAACTGAAGGCGATGCTGATGGCGACGAAGGCCGCATTGGCATCGTGAAGGAAGTAATTTACCAGGCGGCCGAGACAGACATACAGGAAGTAGCCCGGGGGATGCGGCTGATGGACGCCCGGATTGAAGCGCCGCAACGCGAGCGCGAAGTTTACGGAGTCGATGTCGTAGAGGTACCGGCTTCTGAACCAGAAACGCGTAAGAGCCGTAGCGGCGGTCAGAATGGTCACGTCCAGCGCCCGGCGGAAGATCACGGACGGTCGCGTCGCAGTTGAACGACCAATCAACGGGCTGTGCCCGGCAATCGTCAGGGAGGGTGCTGCCGGCCATCGGAAACGCGCGTCCGTGTCGCCGGGGGTTCACTCTTACCCGCGGCGATGTAGACAAACGCTTACTAGCCGCCGACGAAATCATTGCGGCGGCAGCCTAAGCCGTTGAGCGGAATGCTCTTTCGACCGGAGCTTCGAACGGCTCTTCGAATGCTCTAACGTGAGCGGGAGAACAATCGCATGCAGGATGTATGTTTGAAACTTTACGCAAAGATGCGGAGCGTCAGGGACGCGCTGGCCGGGGATGAGCGCGGACAGGATTTGATTGAATATGCGCTCGTTGTGGCAATCATTGCCTTGGCGGCCGTCACCGGTATGTCATCCGTGGCTACCGCCATCACCGGTGCTTTCACCAAGATCGGCCAAACCCTGACCACTTATACCACCAGTTGATACTCCGCTACAAAAGCGCTGGCGGGCGCGAAGGGTGGCAGGGGTTTGTCCCGGAAACGGTATCGGCATGAACTCGGTCGCTTGGTGGCCCATGTTGACGCTGCTCGCGATCGCCACCATTACCGATCTCCACCACCGGCGGATTCCGAACTGGCTGGTGGTGCCGTTCCTGGCCGGCGGAGTCGTGGTGCTCACGGCGAACGAGGGTCCGAGGGGGCTAGCCCGGAGCATGGGAGGTATTGCCCTCGCGGTCGCCGTGACGGGGATACTTTGCTGGCTCCGCGGTATGGGCTTGGGCGATTTGAAGCTGTGTGCCGCAGTGGGAGCGTGGATCGGGCCAGCCCAACTGGGCATCGCGCTGGTCGCGACGGGCATCTCGGGAGGCGTACTTGCACTGATCTGGGCCGGATGCCACCGGTCGCTGGGCAAATCGCTGGACGGTTCGAGCGACATCGTGTCCGGGTTCTGGACAAGGGGCGTTCGCCCCCATCCGGATCTGGTCCTTGATAATGCGTCCGCGCGAACGATGCCCTACGCGCCGGCGATCGCCATCGGCACACTGTTTTCCTTTTTTGTAAATTGACAGAGCACATCCGGTTGGACAATACAGCTGACAAGTTTTCACATGCCCGATATTCAGGATTCCGCCAAATCGTCGAATGCTATCTCGGTAGCCCTGATTGTTCCGAGTGCCACACGGCGGCTGGCGCTCGAAACCGCGCTCGCCGGTTCTCAGCTCACGCTCTCCGACGAGTTCGACACTTATCCTTCACCGGAAGATCTCCCGAAGATTGTCAGGCTGGACTGCGACGCGATCATCGTGGACCTGGACGAAGACGTCGAGGCTGCTATCGGCGTAATCCAGAATATCTGCAGCCACAACGTCGCGATGACCGTGATCGCCTATTCGAGCAGAAACGACCCAAACCTGCTGCGGCGGTGCATGCAGGCGGGCGCCCGTGAGTTTCTGATCGAGCCGTTCCTTCCGGAGACAGTGAGCGATGCGTTCAGGCGCATTGCGTCCCGCCGCCTGAGTCGGGACAAGGCTCCGGGGAAGGTGCTGTTGTTTGTGCCGTCCAAAGGCGGCGTGGGTGTCACCACGATCGCTGCCAATTTCGCACTCGCTCTGACGAAGGAGAGCGGCGCGAAGGTGGTAGCGGTGGATATGGACTTCCAACTGGGTGAGATTGCGCTGGGGCTTGGATTGACCGCCGCGTTCTCGGTCGTGGACGCTCTGCTGAACCCCGGCCGCCTGGACAATGAGTTTCTGTCAACGCTGCTCGTGAGACATAGCTCCGGTCTGGCGATCCTGAGTTCTCCGGAGGACTATAACTTCTTTCATGCCCCGTTCGATGCGGGCGCGGATAAGCTGTTTCGGGTCCTGCGCGAGGCGTTCGACTACGTGATAGTGGATATCGGGACCTGCCACGGCAATATTCAGGAAATGCTCTTCGGCATTGCGGACAAGCTTTACCTGGTTACGGAAATGACGTTCCCGTCGCTGCGCAATGCGCATCGGTTGATCTCGTTTCTCTCCACAAAGGATCAAAGCCGCGGGCTGGAAGTGGTGCTTAACCGGTTCAATTTGCGTCATGGAGACATCGACGAGAAGGCTGCCACCAAGGCGTTGGCGCGGCCGATCAACTGGCGGATACCGAACGCCTACGCGGCCGCACGGACGGCTCAGGACAGCGGCGTCCCGCTGGCGATGGACGATTCTCCAATCACTCGGGCTCTTGTGCAGATGGCGAAAGCGGCATGCGGCAAGCCTCTGAGTCCCGTCCGAAAAAGCAGCGGGGGATTCAGCTTGTTCGGCTTCAGGACGCCGCCGGCGCCGACGCTGGCGCCGGTGGAGACGTAGATGCAGGCCCTGGATTTCGAGAAACTAACAACCGATCTTCATACTACCCTGCTTTCCAGAATCGACCTGCAAAAGCTCTCCTCGGTAGACGGCGCAAAGGCCCGCCTGGCTGTTGCAACCATGATTCGGGAAATCATCGCAGGGCAGTCCGTCCCCCTCAACGCCAGCGAGAAAGAGCGCGTCGAAAACGACCTGCTGGACGAGGTGTTCGGACTGGGACCGCTGGAGCCTCTGCTGAGAGATCCCGCTGTGTCGGACATCCTGGTCAACAGCAGAAGTGTCGTCTATGTTGAGCGCCGCGGAATTCTTGAGAAAACCAGCGCCACATTCCGGGACGACCACCACCTGATGCAGGTGATCGATCGCATCGTCTCCCGCGTTGGCCGCAGAGTGGACGAATCCTCGCCCATGGTGGATGCGCGGCTGCCTGACGGCTCGCGGGTAAACGCGATCATTCCGCCCCTGGCCCTCGACGGCCCCTGCATGTCCATCCGGCGCTTCGGCAGCGGGCCTGTTGCGGCGGACGCACTGGTAAAGCTCAAGAGCATTTCGGCCGAGATGATGCAGATTCTGGCCGCCGCGGTGAAAGCCAAAATCAGCATCCTGATTTCCGGCGGCACCGGCGCGGGGAAGACTACATTCATGAACATCCTTTCCAGTTTCATTCCCGAGACCGAGCGGATCGTCACCATTGAAGACGCCGCCGAATTGCAACTCAAACATGAGGATGTGGTGCGGCTGGAGACGAGGCCGCCCAATGTGGAGGGCCAGGGCGCGGTGCGCCAGCGGCAGCTTCTGATCAACAGTCTTCGCATGCGCCCGGACCGGATCATCATCGGCGAAGACTGT
>Ga0207933_1001734_pt1 | contig 15586 bp, 15 predicted proteins | sample NGESurdeep092012_4_FD_184488 | JGI IMG/M metagenome (GOLD analysis project Ga0207933, IMG submission 184488) | Arctic peat soil microbial communities from Barrow, Alaska - NGEE Surface sample F53-3 deep-092012 (SPAdes) | ecosystem: Environmental > Terrestrial > Soil > Wetlands > Peat ... | reverse complement strand
TCGGACAGATGTTTGGCATTCTTGCTGTGCTCGTTGCTGCTGCGATCTCTCCCCACATCCCGATCTGGCACAACACGCACGGAAGCTGGTGGTGGTGAGGCTCGCCTCGTAACAGGTTGGTGAACATCCGTCCCTGACGGGGCCATCGGACGGATACTCAATTTGAGACGATTATTCAGGGGACGTGCCTCGCATTGCGAGGTAACGCTCGAAACCGATGCTCCCGCATGCGCATTTTCGCGATGCTGTGATGAATCGGTAACGCGTCTTTGTGTCTCCGTCACAATGCAGTGATGTTTCATCAAAAAGTCCTTACTGCACCTCACTATTTAGGTGAACGGTACAACGTTGATGAAGCACCAAAGTAAAGCAGGTCGGCAGCATGATACGAAACGTCCCTCGTCTCTCGAATAACAAAAGAATCGTTGTGCCCGACTTGCCTTATCAGGTACACATCGCGGTACAACGAACGGGTTGCTTGGCCCGTGCGTTACTTGCCAAACGTCAAGATCGCCTTTGGCTTTCTCTGCTTGCCGTTCCATTGGCCATGATCATTGCCGCGCTGCAGCTCGACCTCTGGCTGTTGATACCCATCGCCGTTGCTTGTTGGTGGTGGGCATCGTCTGAGTCGCAATGGTTATGGCTCCTTGGTCTTCAGGAAGGGTGCTTCGGGATTGTGTGGGCATATCTGGGTGCGTATCTCCTTGCCGAATTCCCTCACAACCGGATCGCTGTCGGGGCCGGATGGGTTGCCTATGCGCTTGTTGTCGCCGTCGCGGGAGGCGTGAACCGCTGGCGGTTCAATCGCCGCTATGGCTGGTAGTCCTTTCGTCCCGGAGCTGACGTCACCTGTTCATGCTCGGGCGATGGCCTTGCTAGATGTTTCGTGTGATGGAATCGGTGCCGCACTCTTTGCTAGATCGTGCGTCCTGGTCTGTGTGTAATCGTTGTCGCCCCCTTGTGGGCTGGTCCTGACTGATGACCTTCGCACCCTCTTCGGCGTATCCGCTGCACGGGTCGAGATGAACAAATGGACTACGTCCTTTGCCCTGCAGCGTGCCTCGATGTCGCCCTTTGAAGGACATCAACCAGCCTTCACATAAAGGGAAAACGACATGAATAACAGCACACAAGAGTTCCAGGATGCAGCACGTCAGTACTACGAATCATGCTTTGGCACCGAGTCGGATCACTTCATGAACTATCAAGCCATTCTCGCCGCAGAGGCAGCGTACGACTTTGACTTCGTGGACGAGTTGCGGGACATCGAAGCCGAAGGCGTGCTTTCCGTCGAGCAGCTCACACACTCATTCCGAGGCAACTGCGAATGGGAGATCCTTCTCACAACCGGCGGACCCGCTGCCCGAGTGGTCGTCGAGGTGGACGGGGACGGCATCGTTCGTTGGGCGAACTTCGAATACCAAGATTGGTTCACCGATTGGTTCGCACCTACGGGCAAAGATCGTAAACTCCTCATCGACTGGGTTACAGCCGTCTTTCCCCTGGAGTGCCCATACTGCGAGGAGGAGAACCGCCAATAACCCTCACTACAGAGGGACGTCTGAACACCGGGCGTCCCTCGGGTGGGTTGCCCATGCACTTGTCGTTGCTGTTGGTGGTGGCGCGAACCGCCAGCGGTTCCGAAGAAAGTACGGCTGGTGACCAGGATGTTGCAGGCACTCCCCATACAGCGCTCACCGGGCTCCAGGAAACAAAAGTGGCGACTCGTCAGAACAATGTTCGGACCGCCGTCACACGATGATCGGTCCGCTCAAGAGCGCAGACGTTGATGTCTTGATCGTTCTTGATCGCAGTTACAAGGATCGAGGACCACGAGCAGTACTGGAACTCGTGAAGAAGGCTCTCCTTGATGAGTACAAAACGGGAACGCAAATCAGCAGCTAGGCCCGTCACGAAAGCTCTCCGGCAGCACTCTCGTCTCTTGCCGCGCCCGGCATGGTTTCGGTCTGGAGTGTGCGCGCTGACTTGCTTGCCAGGAGGATGCAAGCCACTGCCAACATGGGGATGCTGGCGGCGAAGAAGGCGAGCCTGACGCTGATCGTGCAAAGGATTCCCATCATCACCATCGACAACGGCTCGAGCACCACCCTCGGGACGTCCATGATGCTGGAAACGCGGCCGAGCATCTCTTGCGGGGTTGTTACCTGCACCCATGTTGGCAGCGCGACGTCACTCGAGTAAGCCACGCCAAACCCGAGCAAGGCCAGCATCACCGATACGACGAACAGGTTCGGGACCACGCCGAGCAAGGCGAACGTTGTCCCTTCTGCAAAAGCCATGCCGATGATGAGCATTCCCCATCGCCGCGGCAGGCCGGTGTGGGCAGCGCTAAAAGCTCCCCCGAGCTGCCCAAAACCCCAGCTCGAGTACATCAGGCCGAGGCCAAAGGCCCTTTCCGGAAATGTCTCGGCCAGGCGAGGCAGCCCTACCCCGAACAGTCCGCTATAAGCGAGGGCAGAGGCGGAAATGATGAGCAGTACCCAGCGGACCCCAGGTTTGCTCCGGGCGTAGCTGAACCCGGCCTTTATCTCATCGAACGTCGCCTTGACGCTGATGGATGGTTTCTCGGCGTTGGCTGCGCTACGGGGCGCGGCGAGGATCGTGATCGCCGCCAGGACGAAGGTGCCGGCGTCACAGAACAAGCCGACCGCGGCGCCGAAGGCAGCAACGAGAGCCCCGCCGAGCAGCGGCCCGACGAGCGCCGGAGCCTGTTCGGCGATTGAGTTGATCGCGTTGGCCTGTGGCAGATCCTCGGACGGGACCAACGTCGGGAGAATCGTCTTGCTTGCGGGCCAAAAAAAGGCGTCGGCGACACCAAAAGCCGCGCTGATCACGTAGAACTCCCATGGGTGGACGTTCTTGGCCGCTACTGCGAGCCCGAGGGCCGTTACCAAGACGGCACGCGTGACATGGGAAACGAACATGACCTGCCGCGCGGAAAGGCGGTCGGTGGCGGCCCCGCCGATCAAGAGCAGCAGGCCGCGCGGGACACCTAGACAGATCAGGGTCACCGCCAGGACCTTGACTGAGCTGACGCTCAGGACTAGCCACGCCAATGCCACGGTGTAGATACCATCGCCAAGGAGTGAAACGAACTCACCGCCGATGACGATTCGGAACACGCGCCTTCGGAGTAGGCTCCATGAGTTTTTACTCAACGTCGGCTACTCCGGAAATACTCGAAAAGTGTGCGTTGACCTCGTCGTTTCGACCGGCCCGCATAATGCCGTCCCATAGCTGCTGACACTCTCGATCGGTCCAGCTGTATGTGCGTTGGTAAATGGGAATGACGAACTGCGGCGACTTGTTCAAGAATTGGAGCGGTGTCGCTTCTGTAGCCTTCATCGCTTGTCTCCATCTGTCATTTCCCAGATTAGGAGGTTGTTTGGGATGGATTCAGATTCCGTATGGGATTTGGTGCTCATGGGATATGAAAAGTATGCACGATGTGTCGTTCTCTTGGGCAAGCCTGACGCCTTCTGCAGTCGGAATGCTGCAGAAGCTCGTCACACACGGAGCAGCGGTTCAAGCTCTCGGCGCTGAACTCACGCGAATAGACAATGCCACGTCAACCTGAGGTATACCCCAAGGTGACGTAACACGACGAGCTGTCGGCCTGTCACAATAGGGCCGGTATCGGTGTTATGCGACACTTCGGAGCTGACGTCAAGAACCTAACTTGACAATTTCCAATCAACCCGAGGACTAGAACCTCCGAAGCTTGGCTACGTCGTCTTCTGTTCCGTACACCTGGAATGTGGTGGCCTTTTCGACATCATGTGACTGCTCGAAAACCCATCGCGTTACGCGCCATGTGAACCCTCCTGCATCATCGAACTCGATCACTGCGTTCTGTTGAAATTCTCGACCTTCATCGCGAGCATCTGCTGGCGTGATTAGCGTCGTCTTGCCCCACAGTTCAATTACGAGTTCATGTTTTCCATTTTGGAAAGCTTGGACACTTGTAATGGCGTCGTCTGCTTGATCGACTTTGAACATGTCAAGGTTTGGGCCAAACGTGACGTTTGCCGGTAGGTCTGTCATTGTCACTCCTCGCGACTACTAGCGCTCAGACGCTGGTAGCCAACGATACAACGTGGCAATCGACACACCGAGGCTCGATGCGACTTCTCGCGGCGGTAGGCCACCAATGATGAGCCGCTTCGCAGCCTCGACCTTGCTGTCCGTCATGATGCGTCGGCGACCGCCAATCCGTCCGTGCTTTCGTGCTGTCTCCAGTCCGGCTTGTGTTCGTTCGACCGTCAGCTCTCGTTCCATTTCAGCGAGACTCGCCATGACATGAAAGAAGAAGCGACCAGCAGGAGTGCTCGTGTCAATCGAGTCGGTGATGCTCACGAGGTGGATGCCCTCCTCCTCGAAGTAGCTGACCAGATCGACAAGCTGTTTGACGCTTCGACCAAGCCGGTCGAGCTTCCAGACGACGAGCGTGTCGCCATTCCGCAGTTGTTCGAGCGCTTTCTGAAGCCCAGGACGGTCGGAGACCTTCCCGCTCATGGTGTCATCGAACGTCTTCTCGCACCCTGAGCGTGTCAGCGCCTCGTGCTGAACGTCGAGACGCTGATCCTGGGTTGAGACACGGGCGTAGCCGATGCGCACTGCGAATGCTCCATGGTCCGGTTCTCAAAACTCGTGGAGAGCCGGAGGTACTGAGAACAGGATACGAGATTGGTTTATGAGAATGCTCGCTGATCTCATACAGCGACTCAACGGCACATAGCTGTTGTTGGTCTCACAAACCCTCGTTTGTGAGATTTTCAAGTATCTATCCGCGGGTTGGCTCGGTTTGAGACGATGTAGGTATGGACATTCGCGAGCGCCACTTCGGACGCATTGCCACTGAGCAGGGCGATCCCAATCACGTCGTCATAGACGTAGGAGCGCTTGTGCGGAGGCTCGTGCTCTTCGAGCAATGCACGATTGAGTCGATCATGCTCAAGGAGGTCCCTGCGCTGATTGCGGTCTTTGGCGTTCAAGGCTTCTTGAAGCTCCTTGAATCTGGGGCTGTTCGAATCGTGTGCGATGCCATGACAGCGGGTCAGGTCGGTCAGACGGCGACCTTGAAGTCCACCACGGATCGAGGCGGACCGCTGCCTCTTGGCTCATATCGCATCGTCAGTGTCGGAATACCAACAGAAGGAGCAGGTCGGGAGAGTTACGTCCACAATGCGTTGCAAGAGGTCCACAAGGCCGCGATCTCCTTCAAGGAAGCCAAGAAGGTGAAGCTCTTCCTGGCATCTCGATTGCTGACGTATTCGTCCGACGCGGCTAATGCTGGCATCGCCGATACTAAGGCCGAGTTGCTGCAGAAACACCCGGTCGTCTGGGAGGCGATTAGGCACGCCATAATGAAAGAAACGAGCACCGACCCCGGTCCTGATCCGGACTTTCAAGTCCAGGACCTTGGTCGTGATGGCGACTTCCGGGTGTCGACAGGTTTGAGTAAGCACGGTTTGACGCCCGAACAGGAACACAAGCTCGTCGAACGAGGAATCCTTGCAGTCGCAGGAATGAATCAACGAATCCACTTCATGGAGAGCTTCGGAGCAGTAACAGGATTCCAAGAGGATGAGGTGCAGCTCTTCGAAAAGAAGCTGTCGTTCATTCTGAGACAGCTTGATCCCGGCGCTCAGGAGCAGCGCTTCGAGCGGATCGCCACGATAGGAGGCTTGCCAGGCATTGAGGGCCTACCAGCCGGAACAACGATCGATGTCGATCAACTGCTACGGCTCCGGGATGACGACGAGTGTCGGGAGCTACGGACTTGGCTGCGCGACGTGGACTCGGAGACCGACGATGAGATCAATGCAAGGTTCAAGAGCGTACGTGCTCGCCTTGCTTCGACAATTGAAAGTCGCGGCGCCAAGATCGTTCGGTTCCTCGTGACCAGCGGTGCAGGAGCGATTCCCGTTGTTGGAATCGCGGCCGGACCCTTGGCGAGCGCTGGTGACAGCTTCCTTCTTGAAAAAGTCATCGGGAAACCTGGCCCGGCAACGTTCCTTAGCAAGCACTACCGCTCGATCTTCCGCGGCTCATAGCTCGCCATCTCAACCCTGTGTGCCTACGAAACCTATCCCCATAGCGCAAAGAGCCACTGGTCTTCACGGGCGAGGACGCTCCAGTGGCGGTGCTTATGTTGTCAGTCATGGGAGCCGTGGCCGAATTCGAGCGCACTCTCATTCGAGAACGGCAGCGTGAGGGGATCGCCCTGGCGAAGCAGCGAGGCGTCTACCGAGGACGCCACCGATCTCTGCATCCTGAGCAGATCGAGGAAGTATGTAAACGAGTTGAGGCGGGGGAGGCGAAGGCAAGGATCGCCGGAGACTTTGGCATCAGTCGTCAGTCCTTGTATCGCCTGTTAGGGAGTACGAACCCCGGCACGAGCGCTGAGGATCACGCGCTCTTCGCTTCTCGTCGCAGCAGACCGGGCGTGGGATCCAAATGTCCTTCTCCAAATCGTTACCGACTCCTTCCGGCCACACGGCATGACGTGTGGTTTCGTTGCTGAACGATGGACGTAGTTCGAGTGCAGTAGAGCGGCGGAAGGCTCTTCGAGCCGCTCCCTCTTTTGGATGGTGAGTGGCGTTACCACAGGTACCAGTTCGGATATTTCACGACCGTTGGGTGTTGTCAGTGTCCCCCCGTGTGGGGCCTCTGCGTTTATGCAACCTGCCAGAACGTGTCCTTGGAGCTGCAAGCCCTGCAGTGAACTCGCTGCGCTCGGGGCTGTTCCGCTCGGCCATCGTCCCGGCTCTTCGGGTGCATCGCATCAGCACCTACAAGGAGGGCCACAAAATGACCACAACCACAACCGACCGTTCCGAACTCCTCGAACAACTGTCCGAGGGAATCGCCAACCTCACCACATCCAACGAGTGGCAGCGCTACCTCGACTGCCAGAGCCGCTTCTACAGCTACAGCTCGAACAACGTCATGCTCATCGCCCAGCAGGCTCACGAAGCCACGAGGGTCGCCGGGTTCAATGCCTGGAAGTCGCACGGACGGTTCGTCCGCAAGGGAGAGAAGGCCATTTGGATTCTCGCCCCCATGGTCTACAAGCAAACTGACGAGAAGACTGAAGAAGAGCAGAAGGTGATCCGAGGCTTCAAATGGGTACCAGTGTTCGACATCGCCTCCACGGACGGCGAGGATCTTCCGACTGTCTGCCACACTCTCTCAGGCGACGATCCTGCTGGAATCTTCGCCCGCCTCATCGAGTTTGCAACCTCGATCGGCTTTACAGTTGAGGACGCAGAGCTTCCCGGCAGCGTCAACGGCGACTGCACTCACGAGCTGCACCGTATACGGGTTAAGATCTCCAACTCACCCGCACAGCGTGTGAAGACGCTGGCGCACGAAATCGGCCACGCACTGCTCCACGAGCAGTTTGACAACCGAGCACTCGCTGAACTGGAAGCTGAGTCCACGGCCTACGTGATTATGTCAACACTTGGTATCGACAGCAGCGACTACTCCTTCGGGTACGTCGCGGGCTGGGCCGGAGGTGGCGAACAGGCCATCGCCGGGATCAAAGGATCGTGCGTGCGTATCCAGAAGGCTGCAGCATCCGTGCTGCAGTCCTTTGAGGCTGCAGAAAGCGTGACTGTGGCTGCATAAGCCGCCTCAGTCTGCATCGTGCAGACATCAGGTGCGACAATGTGCTTATGTCAGAATCACGCGTTGTTGCCCACGTCAGGTACGCCACATGTATCTAAGTGTCGTGACGGTCAAGGGTTTCCGTGCCTCGGCGGACGGAGAACTGTCTTGCACGTTCCCGGGTAGGTTCAGCGTATTGGTTGGCCCAAACAACGTGGGCAAGACCACGGTCTGTGAAGCTCTATACCTCGCTCATCCCCAGGTGTTCCCTCGGCTCCAAAGGCCGTCGGCAGCAGCCCTAGGCTCCAGCCCGAGAGTTATTGATGTCAAATTTGAGTTCGGTGGTGACGGTCCTGAGGGGCCCCTGGGACAGAGTCTTGTGGACCAGTCCCTTGGCCCTCCGTCTTGGTCCAGAAGGTTGGAGCGGTCACTCGGAAGTGTTCGTGCAGTCAGTATTGATAACGGCCTCCACGTTGACGCGACAAGGCTCATTTACTTACCAGCACTTCGGAATCCGGTGGATGAACTTGCTCGTCGGGAAGCCGAAGTTCTCGTTGAACTTCTTCGGGCAGAGCAAGAGCGTCGTCGAGGGCACCGTAATCTTGCAGACGTACGGGCCTTGGCGGCCCGCTTGTTGGATGGGCTCGTTACTCACGAACTCATCCAATCAGTTGAGACGCGCGTCTCCGATTACCTTGTGTCGCTGACTGGAGGAGTGAGTCGTCAACACGCCTTCGTTGGCAGGCAAGAAGTGGACGACGCCTTTCTTGCTCGTGTGTTGGAGTTTCTGCTCTCCGCCGTTGACCAACGGTCGCTGGCGCAGCGCCTAGAGGTATCCGGTCTTGGTTATGTCAATCTTCTCCACATGGCTGTTACTCTCGCTGCCATCCCCGGGGGAAACGCTGTGCCCTCTGCGCCCCTTGAACGACTGGGGGAGGATGTCCCCGCGACTGCTACGCCGGATGAGTCCGACTCGACTCTCTCCGCAGACGACGTGATAGCTAACGCTGACACCGAAGCCGAATCGGTTGAGGACTCCTTCTTCCCGGAGCTTTTCCATGCAACGCTTGTCATCGAGGAACCGGAGGCACATCTTCACCCGCAATTACAACACGGGCTTATGCGGTATCTCCGACGGGTCACAATGGACCGACCTGAACTCCAAGTGATTGTGAGCACGCACTCGGGTGAAATGATGACAGCTTGCCGCCCCGAAGACATTGTGGTGATGCGCCGGACCGCACAGGGAGGTGCAATCGCTAGACCAATCGCAGGGTTGCCATTGACGGAGGCGCAGAAGAAGAGAGTCCTCCTTCAGACCTCACTACATTTTGATGCGACTCGATCCGCGTCGTTGTTCGCTGGACGTCTCATACTTGTCGAAGGCCTCACCGATGCCTTAATTCTCAGAAAAATGGGACATGCCTGGTCCGCGAACGATGCCGGAAAGCGAGATTTCATCGATGCACTCACCATTGTTCCGATTGGAAGCAAAGTGGGCGAGTGGATGATTCAACTCCTTGCGACTCCCAGCTACGAATTGGTGACGCGGGTTGGCGTTCTTGGCGATTCGGATGACCGAACTGGAGCTTCACCTTCGCCGCCTGCATGGATGAACACCTATGACGCTGAGACCGTCCAGTTCTTCCTTAACCACCCGACCTTGGAGCCTGCAATCACTACCGGGAATGAGTTGATGATCGCCAGGGCTCTAGATCAAATTGGCCTGCACGTTGATGAACCACTGACCGCGGAAGTTGTGGACTCGCTTTTTCAGGTAAGAGGTCGAAACAGGAAAGGAGAGTTTGCGTATGCCGTTGCTGCTGAGATTGATGGACTGTTGGCAACTGGCACTACTCCATTAGTACCCGTCCACCTCGAAGCCCTATTTGCCTACCTTCTTCCGCCTGAATCAACCGGAAGTGAGATGCTGGATGCCGCGTCTACCACTGACTGATGAGCAAAAGACGGCGTCCTGCTTCGATAACCGTCGTCTCTTCATTGAAGCCGCGCCGGGCTCTGGCAAGACAACAGTTGCTGCAGAGCGTTTCGGTGTGCTGCGATTTGCCCGAAGAACAACCGCACCAGGCGCTATTACAGCCCTGAGCTTCACCCGTTCAGCTACAGGGGAACTCCACCGCAGAATTCGTTCTCGTTGGGGGTCGAGCGCCCTCAATTGGCCTCACCGAGTGATGACTATTGACGCACTTCTGTGCGAGATCCTTCAACACTTGTTGCGAACGGGAATTCTGAGATGGCCCGGAGACCACACATCACTTCAAGTACTTGACGATTGGCGCGGTCATCGTGGCTATCGATGGCTTACTGCCGGCAACTATCGCCGCCTTGCCACGATTCATAACGGAATCGTAACGTCGGTCGGCGATCTCGTCAACGTTGCCCGGATGGGGATCGGAAGTCGAGATGATTTTCATCGGAATTTGGCAGATGGAAGGTGCACGCACGATGAGGTACGCCAAGTGGTAGCCGAGTCACTTCGGGTTCCGGAGATGAACCAAGCCATTGTGAAGTTCATTTCAACTTCTATTTCGCACCTCGTTGTCGATGAAGTATTCGATGCCAACAATCTCGATCTTGAGCTCGTGATACTTGCATGCAATGCGGACATAGACGTGACTCTCGTGGGTGACCCGTGGCAAGCGCTCTACGGTTTCAGGGGTGCTAGGCCTGAGCTGGTTCCGGCGCTCATCGAAGAAGGAGATTTCAATGCGTTGCCACTGACCCAATCTTTCCGCTTCAAAACGCAATTTATGAAGCAGTTGGGCGATGATCTCAGGTCCGGGAGGGCAGTGACTCTCGGTAACGCTGCGGAATATGACGTTGTTCTTGCTTCTAGGTGGGACGACCTCTGGACCGCACCGTCGGACGTTCTGCCTTTGTCCTTTGGGCGCACCACAAACAAGACCGATGCTGCCGCGATCGTGCTCCTCGACCACCTCGTTTACGCGGCATTCTCGCAGCACGCTATTTTTCTCCAAGAAGCGCTTGTTCTGCTTGATCTTGATCCGGAAGAATATCGGACTCATGGCCCTACTGTTCTCGGTGGCGTCGTCGAGGCGCTCTCTCAAACTGACGCCACTGCGGCCGCCACAGCCCTAGCCCTTCTCCGTCAAGCGGTGAAAGAGCTTGGAGCCTCAAGGAGGCCACCAACGGGTCGTGGCGATTCCGATCAGCGCCAGCTCGATCGGCTGGCTGCCCTTGCTTTACGAATTCGTTCAGGTGGTCAGCTTGTGCCCGGAATGACGATTCACCAGGCAAAGGGCCGAGAGTGGGATTTCGTAGGGGTTCGTCTTAGCTCGTCTGAACTGGCCAGTCTCGCGTCGGGACTGGACCAATCAAGGGAACAGGACAGAGCCGTCTATGTTGCCCTCACTCGTGCCCGACATGGCGTCGGTCTTCTCCCTTAACGAACTGTTAGGTGCCGACGCTTGCGAGCTTCGCTGTTGGGACTCTCCGCTCCAGCTTCGCTCGCTGGTAAAGAAGTTCCCATTCATCCTGAAACTAGGCAGCCGGTGGAGATTCGCCATATGTCACATTGAATATTGTGTCCGACAGCCATCTCCGAAACGACTCGTTGTCGCTGAACTGTTTGAAGAGTTCGGTGTCATCCTTCAGGACAGCGTTCATGACTCGCACGAGGGCTTTGTCGTGCTCAATACGGGCGTTTCCTTTGTCACTATTGCGCTGTGCATTCCGATACTTTTTGTCTGCGGCGACTCCGGCGGGAATGTCCTCAGTAATCAGACGCCTTACTCGATCGGCGTCAGTCCAACTCACATTGCCAAATTGGTCGTTGAAGGTCTTGAGGATATTGGATAGCCGTTCGAGTTCGGGTTCAGGCATGTGCCCGCCACCAGTTGTTGGTATTGGACCAATCTCCCCGTCTTCGTCAGGGAGCGCGATCCGCATTGCCGCTTTCTTCTCGACTCGATAGCTGTCCATGTCAATGGTCTCAAGAATTCCTCGTGACAGGTCTTCTTCCTTGGGGGCAGGAAGTTTGGGAATCAGGAAGTTAAGAAAGATTGATAGTTTTTCCCACTCGGCGTGCGAATACGGAAGCACTGATGCAAGAAAGCCGTAGGTGCGGGTGAAGGCCTTTGTCTTTCCCTTGAAGTCCACCTGCCCATCTTCGTCGAGGTTGTCGTTGTAGACAGCAACGCAAGCGTCGAGTATTGGGTCGAGCCGATCACGGTCGGCGTTACTGAGGTACAGAGCAACGAAGCTGTCAATCTGGATATTGTCGTAGACCTGGTATGCGTCAAGTTCACTCTTCAGATCGTGAAGCTTGTTGGGGTCCGTTTCTTCGGCGAGAATCGTCGTGCGGTAGTACGGTGCGAACGCCTCCTCGATGATGTCGGCATTGTTCATGAAGTCAAGAACGGCCACGTCATACTTCTGAGGATGTGCACGATTTAGCCGTGAAAGCGTCTGGACTGCCTTGACTCCAGAAAGCGGCTTATCGACGTACATGGTGTGGAGAAGGGGTTCGTCGTAGCCTGTTTGAAACTTGTCGGCGCAAACAAGGAAGCGATACGGGTCCTCTTGAATCTTGTCGGCGATATCCCTGCTAGGGAATCCATTGAGTGATGCCTCTGACACGACCTGGCCCTTGTAATCGGGTGTACCCGAGAACGCAACGATGGCCCGGCATGGACTCTTTCGCTCTATGAGATACTCCGTGATCGCGTAGAAGTATTGGATAGTTCGCTCTACGGAGCCGGTGACGACCATCGCTCGGGCCTCTCCTCCGATCTTCTTCAGTCCGAGGACTTGATCGTGGAAGTGATCTACCATGATTTCAGCCTTGAGGCGAATCGCATGGTCGTTGCTTTCGACATAGTGTCGAAGTTTCTTGGAAGCACGCCGAACATCGAACTCGGGATCAGCCTCGATCGTCTTTACGAGCTTGTAGTAGCTATTGACTGGCATATAGTTCTTGAGCACATCGAGGATGAATCCTTCCTCGATGGCTTGCTTCATCGTGTAGCTGTGGAATGGTCGGTGTTTAGTTTCTCCATCACCGGGGACTGGCTCACCGAAAATCTCTAGAGTCTTGTTTTTGGGAGTTGCCGTAAATGCGTAGTAGCTGGCATTCGGCAGCATCTTCCGAGCTTCCATAATACGGTTGATCGCATCCTCGGGCGACTCATCCTCCCCCTCGGCACCGACGACAGATAGAGCGGTGCTCATGGCCGCGGTTGTCTTGCCTCCCTGGCTGGAGTGTGCCTCGTCGATCAAGATGGCGAACGTACGTGTTCGGTGCTCGCTGCCGATGTCCTTCAGGATAAAGGGGAATTTCTGCACCGTCGTGATGATGATCTTCTTGCCCCCCTCGATGAACTTGCGAAGATCACCGGAGCGTTCAGCGTGGCCCACGGTCGCGCCAACTTGGGCGAACTGCTTGATCGTGTCCTTGATCTGGGTGTCGAGGATGCGCCGGTCAGTGACAACGATGATCGAGTCGAAGACCAAGGAATTGTTATGTTCCAGCCCAATCAACTGGTGTGCAAGCCAGGCGATGGAGTTCGACTTGCCGCTACCAGCAGAGTGCTGAATTAAGTAGCGGCGGCCAGCTCCATACTCACGAGCGTCAGCGAGTAGCTTTCTCACTAAATCGAGTTGGTGATAGCGCGGAAACACCTGTCGCGATGTCTTTTTGCCCGTCTTCGGGTTCTTCTCGACAATAACTTGGGCATAATTTTCCAGGATGTCGGTCAGGCCACGGGGCGTGAGGCTGTCCTTCCAGAGGTAGTCGGTTTTGATCCCATCAGCATTCGGCGGGTTTCCCGCGCCATCTTGCCAACCTTTATCAAAGGGGAGGAACCATGCTGACTTTCCCGTCAGATGCGTGCAGTAGCGCACTGACTGATCGTCGAGGGCAAAGTGAGCGATGCAGCGCCCGAACTGGAAGAGCGGCTCACGAGGATCACGATCTCGCTTGTACTGCTCGACTGCATCCTCGACGGTTTGCTTCGTGAGATTGTTCTTCAACTCGAAGGTGGCGATAGGCAGGCCATTAATGAACGTGCCTAAATCGAGTGCAAGCTGCGTCTCGTCACGGCTGTAGCGAAGCTGGCGGGTCACACTGAAGCGGTTTTCCGCATACTTCTGTTCGGACTTCTCATTCCCTGGGGATGGCGTGCCGAAGAACAGCGTGATGTCGTGGGGACCATGACGGATGCCATGCCTCAGGACGTCAATTGTGCCGCGCTTAGTGATCTCCCCCTGCAACCGCGATAAGAACTTGCGCCTCGTAGGGCTGTCCTCGTCGAGGTCCAATCCCTCGGACACTTTGGGCTGTGTTGTCCGTAAAAAGGTTGTAAGCCGCTTCAGGTCCAGGCAGTATTCGCGGTTGTAGTCGGATGGTATGCCGTCGATCCATCCGCCACCCTCGCTTGTCATGTCACGAACGATGAGAGCCTCAAGGCCGAGTTCACTGGTATCGCTCGTCATGCTTCGACCTCCTCCAAGGAAACCTCAGGGCCGGAGTCGTCGTCTTCCTGACCGTTCTCGGCAAATGACTCCATATCATCGAGGATCATGTCTTCCGGGCTGATCTCATCGGGAATGCTGACCGCCGCCTCGCGCACGTCGAGCTTCCCGGTCACCAAGTCGGCGATCAATCGGCTTCTGTATTCATGCAGAAGGGTGATTTCGCGTCGAGCATGATCAATTGCTGCTTCAAGTGGTTGAGTAGCTACTTGAAGAAAAGCCGCAATGCGCGCCTGCTCTTCTGGAGGAGGAACTGTAATCGCAATGCTCATTATTCGGTCTTGTGTGAGCTTGGGTTGAGCTGCTCCAGATATCCATGGCTGATAGTTGAGGGTCTCCATCATCGCTGCCAGGTACTCGATGTTTCCCCGCCTCACCTTCAATATGTGCGCGTGATTATTGACCCAATATCGGCCACGAGCGATAATGGCCAATGGCAGATTCCGTAGGACGAGATTTGCACCATCTTCCGCGATGAGTAGTAGCTCTCCTTCAAAGAGAAAATTGTCCACTTTGTCGATGATCCCGGAAGCTCCGTAGTAGTCATACGTCCGGAGGGACATTTCACCACGCTCTGTGCTGCTCAGAGGGATGCGGTGGCGATTGAGGGACTGGAACTCGGCCTTGACTCGCGATATCCGCCAGTGTTCAGGCACGTCGCCTATCCACTCGACGCCAGACGGCTTAAGAAGTACGTCACCATCGATGCCACGCGTTACCGCGTCATGTGTTATCGCCCGTTTTTGCTCTTCAAGCAGTTTGATCAGCTTCTGCTTCGCTCCGATGTAGCGTTGGATGCGTCGGTATTTGTAATCGAGATACTGAACAATGGCGGCTTGTTCGTCCAGCGGCGGAAGCGGTAATGGAACGTCACCTAGCGTGCTAGTAGAGATTTCGGTAAATGTCGTCCCGGTAGCCAGGCTTTGAATTTCAGGCTTGAGGACTTGCATAAGTGCCAGACCGTATAGTGGAAGAATCGAATCGTCTTTTGAAAGCAAAGCCTTGCATCCCTGATTAGTACAAAGCTCAGTTTCAGCCAATGCGACATTCCCAACTGGCGCACGCGACGTGACGATGATGGAACCTGGTGGAACAAGTTCCGACGAACAGGATTTGAGTCCCTCCCGCGTTATACGTCGCAACGAAGTTCTCAATCGCTGGGTCTTACTAACATCAGTTGGCGTAATCCAGACTACGTCGCCATCCCAGAACGACGGCTCTGCACTCGACGGGGTAGATCCGCCGACTATCTTGCTAAAGACAGTCTTTAGGCGACGTACTCCCCAGTGAGCTGGCACGTCGCCAAGCCAAGAAACACCGGATTTCTTGTACTCAGAATAATGCTGGGGGGTGACGGTCATCGATCTCCTGCTTCGATGATCTCGCCTAACAGCCCTTCCGTCTCTGTTTCAAGTGCGAGGATATCGGCGCTGATCTC
>Ga0207933_1001733_pt1 | contig 15592 bp, 15 predicted proteins | sample NGESurdeep092012_4_FD_184488 | JGI IMG/M metagenome (GOLD analysis project Ga0207933, IMG submission 184488) | Arctic peat soil microbial communities from Barrow, Alaska - NGEE Surface sample F53-3 deep-092012 (SPAdes) | ecosystem: Environmental > Terrestrial > Soil > Wetlands > Peat ... | reverse complement strand
ATCAAGATGTCCAATGGACCCCGAGCGCTGAGAGAGTCGGACAGCGCCACGACCTGCGCGGGATCGCGCAGGTCGATGCCGACGACGTGCAGCCGCTCGAGCCACTCGGCACTGTCGGGCATGTCCGTGAAGCGACGGATCGCATCGTTGGGAAAGCGCGTCGTGATCGTCGTCTCGGCCCCGTCGCGCAGCAGCCGCAGGGCGATGTACATGCCGATCTTCGCCCGGCCACCGGTCAACAGCGCCCGCCGCCCGCTCAGGTCGGTGCGCGCCTCACGCCGCCGGTGGTGGCCCGCCGCGCATGACGGGCAGAGCTGGTGGTAAAACGCGTCGACCTCCACGAAGCGCGTCTTACAGACATAACAGGCGCGCGTCTGCTTGAGGGTGCCTGCCGTTGCTCCGCGCACGCTCGAAACGAGCGGCAGACCACGTGTCTCATCATCGATCCGGCCGGGAGCGCCCGTCGCCGTCGCCGCGGTCACCGCTTGATCGTTCGCGAGGATCGCCTCACGCCGTTCGATGCGCCGCAGTCGCTTAACCGTCTTATACAAGCGCGCGGTCGCGCTTCGAACCGCCTGCGCATCGGGGTGCTCGCCTGGAAACGAGTCCACTTCGCCGAGCACCCGCAGGCAGATCTCCAGGTCCGCCGGGTCGATTCCCGCCACTACTACACCCTCTCTTTGCGATCTATCCGCATCACGGCATCATTATCGACGGACAGGCACGTGGCTCCCGAGGTCTGTGAGAATGGCCGCCGTGGACTTCGACCTCTCTCCCGATCACGAGCTGGTCCGCCGCACGGTGCGCGAGTTCGCAGAGGGCGAGGTCGCGCCGGTCGCCGAGGAGCTCGACCGCACGAAGGCGTTCCCGTACGAGATTGTGCGCCAGCTGGGCGCGCTGAACCTGATGGGTATTCCCTTCCCCGAGGAGTACGGCGGTGGCGGCGGGGACACGCTCGCCTATGTGCTCGCCGTCGAGGAGCTCACGCGCGTGGACTCCTCCGTGGCGATCACCCTCTGCGCGCACACCTCGCTGGGAACACAGCCGCTCTACCTGTTCGGCTCCGAGGAGCAGAAGGGCGAGTGGCTGCCCAAGCTGTGCTCGGGTGAGCGCCTCGGCGCATTCGGCCTGACCGAGCCCGAGGCCGGCTCGGACGCCGGGAACGTGCGGACACGCGCGAGCCTCGCGGACGGGGAATGGACGATCAACGGCGCCAAGCAGTTCATCACCAACGCCGGCACCGACATCTCCGGCCTGGTCTGCATCACCGCGCGCACCGGTGAGGAGGAGATCTCAAACATCATCGTTCCCAACGGCGCCCCCGGCTACGAGCAGGGCGAGCCGTATCGAAAGATGGGTTGGAACGCCTCGGACACGCGCCCCCTCTCCTTCAGCGACTGCCGTGTCCCCGAGCAGAACCTGCTCGGCCCGCGCGGCCAGGGCTTCAAGCAGTTCCTCCAGATCCTCGACATCGGCCGCATCGGCGTCGCCGCGATGGGTGTCGGCCTCGCGCAGGGGGCACTCGACGAGGCTCTGAAGTACGCCAAGCAGCGCAAGGCGTTCGGCAAGCCGATCTCCAAGTTCCAGGCGATCCAATGCAAGCTTGCCGACATGTCCGCCGAGATCGAGGCCGGCCGCCTGCTCGTCTACAAGGCCGCCCGCGAGAAGGATCACGGCCGCAACTTCACGCTCACCGCCGCCCAGGCCAAGCTGAAGACCGGTCGACTGGCCGTCCGCTGCGCCGAGGAGGCCGTCCAGATCCACGGCGGCTACGGCTTCATCGAGGAGTACCCCGTCTGCCGCTTCTACCGCGACGCGAAGATCCTCACGATCGGCGAGGGCACCGACGAGGTCCAGCAGATGGTCATCGCTCGCGCGCTCGGAGCTTAGCTAACCGGCCCCGCGTTCGAGCAGGATCGTAGCCGCACTCGCCGGGTCCAAGCGGCGCTGGACCACCTCCTCCAGCAGCCTCTTGAACTCGGCGTCCTCGCTCAGCTCCTCCTCCAAGCGCCTGCGCATGCGGGCAGTGGCGATCGCCAGCACCTCGTTGTGCAGGTTGCGCCGGCGACGTTCCTCCAGCTGACCGGCGGCGAGGATGTGCTCACGGTGCTCGGCAAGGTGAGCCACCAGCTCCTCGATGCCGATTCCCCGCGTCGCCTCCGTCTTGCAGATCGGCACTCGCCAGCGCTTCGCCGCCTCCTCCGGCGAGCGATCGAGGTTGGCCAGCGACAGCACGCCCCTGATCTCGCGCACCATCGTGTCCGTCAGAGGATGGTCGGCCTTGTTGATCGCGATCACGTCCGGGATCTCCATCACCCCGGCCTTCAGCGCCTGGATCGAGTCGCCCGAGCCGGGCATCAGTACGAGCACGATCGTGTCGGCGTGGTCGATGATGTCGATCTCGGCCTGACCGACGCCGACCGTCTCCACGAACACGTCCTGTCGCCCGGCCGCGTCAAGCAGCAGCGCGGCCTGCAGCGCGGCCTCCGAGAGCCCGCCCAGCGCGCCGCGGTTGGCCATCGAGCGGATGAACACCCCCTGGTCGAGGAAGTGCTCGGACAGCCGGATCCGGTCGCCGAGCAGCGCCCCCTGCGTGAACGGCGACGATGGATCGACCGATAGCACGCCGACCGTCCTACCGGCCTCGCGCTTGGCCTTCGTGAGCGCTCCGATCAGCGTCGACTTGCCCACGCCGGGCGGCCCGGTGAAGCCGACGACCGATGCTTTGCCGGTGTGCGGGTAGACCTCCTTGACGAGCTCCCAGCCCTCGGGACGGTCGTCCTCGACCAGCGTGATCGCGCGCGCCAGCGCACGGCGATCGCCGTCGAGCAGTCTTTGCGCCAGGGTCTTCCCACTCATCGCGGGCGCAATCATCGCAGGGCAATACGATTCGACGGCGATGGAGCCCACGATCGCCGCCCCCCCGAGCCCGACGGCCGCTGAGGAGATCGCCGAGACGATTCGCCGCGCGCCCGAGCCGCAGCACGGCGGTCCGCTCGCGCTGCTGCGGTTCATGCGCGCCAACCACATGCTCAGCCGCTCCTACCTGCACCTGCTCGCGCGCTTCCTGTTCCTGAAGCTGCGCTACGGCAGGCGCCTGCAGACCGACGGCATCTGCTTCATCTGCCCCGGCGTCCAGCTGGAGATCGGCCGCAAGGCGACGTTGCGCATCGGCCGCTGGGCGTGGCTCGGGCACGGCACGAAGATCCGCGTCCACGAGGGCGAAGTCTCGATCGGCGCGAAGACCGTGATCGGCCAGGAGTGCACGATCTCGGCCTTCCAGCACGTCTCGATCGGGCGCGAGTGCATCGTCGCCGACCGCGTGATGCTGATCGACTTCGACCACGGCGTCGTCGAGGTCGAGCGTCCGATCCGCCTGCAGGGCATCTACAAGCGCGACGTCCGCGTCGCCCACAACGTCTGGCTCGGCTACGGCGCCTGCATCCTGCGCGGCGTCACCGTCGGCGAGAACGCGATCGTCGGCACCTCCGCGGTCGTCACCAAGGAGGTCCCCGCCAACGCCGTCGTCGGCGGCTCTCCCGCGCGGGTCATCCGCATGCGCGAGGCGCCGCGCTCGATGCGCTGGGAGTGAGCTTCCGGATCCCAGAGCTCCGCGCCTGATCGATTCCTGTTCGCGATTGTTGCCTTACAAGCTAATCGGCCGTACTGAAAGGATCGCGTACTGAGGTCACGGCGCGAGTAACGCGGCGGGATCGGCGTAGATCGCGAGGTTGCGCAGCCCCTCCTCGCTCGCCTCCGGCCCCTTTGCGAGTGCATCCGCGAGCGCCAGGCGGTGCCCCTCGAACCGCTCGCGCGCATAGGGCACGGCGAGGCCGCGGGCGAGCATGAATGGCCAATCGCTCGCCTGCAGCGCGAGCAGCTCGCGCGCCGCCGCCGGCCCCGCCGCCGCGCCCGCGGCAACGACCTCGAGCTCGCAGGCGCGCATCGCGAAGGCCATCTCCGCGACCTGCGGTCCCGACCAGGTCGAGAGGTCGCCGTCCTTGCCCCAGCTGCTCGCCTCTCCCCCTCCGGCGCCCAGTATCGACACATCTCCCCATAGCGGCACGCCGCTCTTCCGCGGCAGATCGCTTTGCATCTGTAGATCGCCTTCCAGTATTGCCGCGCCCTCGAGCGGAGCGGGCTCGAGGCGCTCCAGCGCGTCGTCCAACCGCACCAGCTCGAGCCCCTGCCGCGAGCACTCCTCCACCACCGCCTCCAACCACACGATCCCCTCGTACCACCAGTGACCGAGCAGCTCTGTGTCGAGCGCGCAGACCGCCAGGCCGCCGCCCGGCAGGCCGGCGCCGTCGCGAAGCAGGCGCTCGCCGGTACGGGAGACGAAGTCCGCGGCGTGCTCCTTTGCGAGTGCCCGCGCACGTTCGTGGTCGTAGGGCTGGCCGTCATTGCCCCAGGGGTTGTGGTGGTTGTAGGTGTGGTGGTGGTAGTCGCGGTAGAGGCCGGCGGCCGGGTAGCCGTCGTCGCTCCAGACGAGCGCCATGCTCGCGCGGTCGATCGGCACGAGCGTCACGCCCTCCTCGCCCACGAGCGGCGTCAGGTGCTCGCGTGCGCCGAGCCCGAGGCGATTGGTCAACTCGACGCAGGTGGCATGCACCCCCGCGTCCGCGAGCGCCGGGGTCAGCCACGGAGCGTACGCGCACTCGGGCAACCAGAAGCCGCCGCGCCAGGCCTCTCCCCTCCCTCTCGCCTCTCGCATTGCCTCGCCTCGCCCAGTCCCCTTCGGCCCGGCACCGACCGTGAAACGCGCACGATGGGCCTCGACGCCGGTCTGGACCTGCACGCGCACACCGGCGTCGGTGGCGAGCAGCGGCAGCACCGCATGCGTGGCGGAGGAGGTCCACTGGGCGTACGGCGCGAGTGCCCCCAGCAGGTCCCCGCCGCAGCGGTCGAAGCGCTCGAGCGCACGCTCGTAGTCGCCCCACGAGCGTTCGACCTCGCGCGCGAGGTCCTCGTGCCCACCGGCGCGCAGTCCTTTCGCGTCCTCCCCGTGCGTGTAACGGCGCACATCCCCGACGAACGACCGGAAGCGCTCCGCCACCCCCGGAGCTTCGAGCTGGTCGCAGAGCACCGGCGTCAGCGACAGCGTCAGCGGGGCGCCCCGCTCGAGCAGATCGAGCAGCGGCAGGTAGCAGCCGGCCATCGCCTCCCACAGCCACTCCTCGCCAAACGGCCACGTACCGAAGCCCTCGACGTAGGGCATGTGCGTGTGCAGCACGATCGCAAGCGCGCCGCCCTCGCGGGCCGACCTTCGACCGCGCGGGCGCGCGGTCGTGCGGTCGGGCCGGGGGGCTTTCAATGCCTCTACCGGCACACCGCGACGAAATCCAGCGCGCGATCCAGGTCTGCCTGCCCGCGGGGACGCAGGACGAAGTCCGAGGCGGCGATCGCCGGCGTGAACCAGTCGTAGAAGCGCCTGGTGAGCCCCAGACGTGCGTGCACCCCGTCCCAGCCCGCCCTCAGCGCGAGCTCGTGGGTGCGCAGCTTGCGGGTGTGGAACAGGCCGAAGAGAGCCACCGAGCCGAAGTGCCGGCGGCACAGCCGCTCGAACTCGTCGGCACGGTACTCGTGGACATGCCAGGGATTGTCCGAGCGCTCCGCTCCCTTCGGCGCGAGCGTGAGCACGTTGGGCGTCGACACATACACGGTCCCTCGACCCACTCCTCCACGATCCGCCTCCCCGGAGTGAGTCCCTCCGTCCGCCGAGACGAGCGAGCGGTAGTGCTCGAGCACGGCGCCGGGGTCCTGGAGATGCTCGATCGTCTGCAGGAACACGACGGCGTCGGCGGGCTCGGCGAAGCTCTCGACGAGGTCGCGCTCGAAGCGCAAGTTCGGACGGCGGTAGCGCAGTCGCGCATGCTCGTGGGCCTCGGGGTTGGCGTCCACGCCGACCACGCTCGCGGCGCTCGCGGCGAGCACGTCCGAACCGTAGCCCTCGCCGCAGGCCATGTCGATCACGCGCTCACCGGCCACGCGCGTGGCGATCCACTCGTATACGGCCTGGTGGCGGCGGAACCAGTAGTTCTCCTCGGGCACGTCGGGCAGCGTGCGCTCCCCGGTCAGCGCCAGCGGCGGCACGCCCTCGGGCTGGTTGCGCTGCTCGTAGAGGGTGCGCGACACGGCGCGCGAGTATATGGTGCCGACCCGTGCCACCGCCACTCAGCGCCGAGGAGATCCGCGAAGTGAACACCCGCTACCACGACGTGGCGGCGCATCACTACGACCACAAGTGGGGGATCGACTTCGGCGATCTGGGGCACGACCAGGTGCTCGCGAAGGTCCGCAAGGCCCTGCACGGCAAGCCCGGGCGCTACCCCAGATCGCTGGAGATCGGCTCCGGGACAGGCTATTTCACGCTGAACATGATGCGCGCCGGCCTGATCGAGCGGGCCACCTGCAGCGACATCTCGCCGGGCATGCTCGCGAGCCTCGCCGCCAACGCCGAGCGGCTGGGCCTGGAGGTGCAGACCGTGCCCGCCGACGCCGAGCGGCTGCCGTTCGAGGACGAGAGCTTCGACCTCGTGCTCGGCCACGCGATCCTCCACCACATCCCAGATCTGCCGCGCGCGTTCGCCGAGTTCGAGCGCGTGCTCGCGCCCGGCGGCACGCTACTGTTCGCCGGCGAGCCCTCCCGCTACGGCGACCGTCTGGCGAACGTCCCCAAGCGCGCCGCCGGCGCCCTCGCGCCGCTGTGGCGCCGCGCGATCCACGCGCGCCCTGCCCCGCCGGCCGATGGCGGCGCTCCCGACTCGGCGCTCGAGGGCGTCGTCGACGTCCACGCCTTCGCCCCGGGCGAACTGTCGGGCTTCGCCAAGGGCGCCGGCTTCGCCGACGTGCGCGTCACCGGCGAGGAGCTGCTCGCGAACTGGTTCGGCTGGACCAACCGCACGCTCGAGGCCACCGCCGACCCGTTCGATGTCCCCTGGGCCTGGCGCCAGTACGCCTATCGCGGCTACCTGCTCTTCCAGGAGCTCGACCGCCGTCTGCTGGAGTCGCGGCTGCCGCCGGCGATCTTCTACAACCTGCTGATCGCCGCGCGCAAGCCGGCGGCATAGCCACTCACCTCACGCCCGCACGGCCACGCCGCCACGCCGGGGATCGCCGGCCCCCTCGATCGCGCCGTCGCGGCGGAGCACCGCCTGGACGCCGCCGAAGAACAGGTTGAGGTCGTGGAACTCGACGATCGGACCCGTGAGGCCCTCGAGATCGACCCCCGGCTCGGCGTAGAGCGTGCCGTCCTCCGGGTGCACGCGCGGGGCCTGCACCGCCGCGCGCGCGCCGAGCCCGTGGTCGACGACGCCGACAATCGTCTGGAGCAACGCCGAGCGGATGCGGTTGGAGCCGGCGCTGCCGAGCACCAGCTCGACCGCTCCACCGATCGGCGATCGATGGGACCGCCGATCGGCCAGCATCACGACCGTGGGAGCCATCATGCTCGGCATCCGCCGCCCGGCGGGGTGGCGGTGGAAACCGAGCGGGTTGAGGTCCTGCTCGCCCATCACGTTGTTCAGGTGGATCCCCGTGCCGGGGACGACGACGCCCGAGCCCTCGCCGTTGCTGCAGGTCACGGAGCACGCGCGGCCGTCTGAGTCGAGCACCGAGATGTGCGTCGTCGAACCGAGATTCCGCGCGAGGAAGCGCTCGAGGAAGCCCTCGTCGTCGAGACCTTCGACGAACTCGGCGGTGCGCTGCACCTGGGCGGCGCCCATCGCCGCCACGACATCCTCCAGGCCCGGCGGCGCGGGGCCGCGGTCGAGCAGCGCGAGCGCGTAGGCGAGCAGCGTGCCCCCGGCCGAGGGTGGCGGGTTGGTGAGCACCTCGCGATCGCGGTAGCGCATGCGCACGGGCTCGCGCTCGACGGCGCGGTAGCCGGCGAGGTTCTCGCTACAGAGCGCGGCGCCGCGCGCGGCCATCCAGTCGCAGACCGCCGCCGCGATCTCGCCCCGGTAGAAGGGCTCCGCGCCCTCCTCCCCGAGCAGCAAGAGCGCGTCGCCGAGCTCGGGGTTGCGCAGCTGCTCCCCCTCCCGGAGCACGTGACCCTCGGGCGCCCACAGCGCCGCGCACTCCGGCGTCGAGGTCAAGAGATCGGCGAGGATCTTCGCGATGTAGGCCTGGCCGGCGTTCAGCTCGATCCCGTCGCGCGCGAGGCGGGCAGCCGGACCCGCGAGCTCGGCCAGCGGCACGGTGCCCCAGCGCTCGATCGCCGCGCAGACGCCCGCGGGCGTCCCGTAGACGCCACAGGAGGCCGGCCCGATGTGGAAGACCTGCGCGGCGTCACCGAAGGACACGTCGACGGGCCGCAACTCGGCCGGCGGCGGGCCGCTTGCGGCGTGATCCCCAGCACCGTCGAGGCCCGATGTCCTGCGATCGGAGGGTGCCTCGACGAAGAAGTCGAGCAGCACCGGCGCCTCCTCGCCCCCGGCGACGAGCATGTACCCACCGGCGCCGAGACCGGTGAGCAGCTGCTCGGCCGCGAACGAGGCGAGCATCGCCGCGACCGCCGCGTCGACCGCGTTGCCGCCTTCGCGCAGCACGCCTGCCCCGGCCTCCGCCGTCAACGGGTGCCCGGCCGCGACGACGCCTCGCTCGGCGCTCACGCTCGACCCAGACTCAAAGGAAAGTGCGACGAAAGTGTGACCGAGCGCCGATCCATGAAACACATTTTGGACTGCGTGATACCATAGTTACACGCAGTTCTTTTTGCATACATAACTTCCCGCCGACTTTATCTTCCCGTCACACCTTCGTCGCACTTCGGGCACGACCGCGTCACAACTCGGTCGAAACCGTCACAGGATGACGGCGCTCAGAGGTTCGGGATGAACTCGGGCACTTCCAGCTCGTCCAACCCGCCGCGCCGGGGGACTGGAGGCCGAGAGCCGGTCCGTCGCACGCGGGGCTCACCCGCGGGCTCGTTCAGGCGCTTGACGCTGTTGCGCCGGCCCTGCTCGCCGTAGCCGGTGGCGACGACCGTGACCCAGACCTGGTCGTCGAGCTTCTCGTCGAGCATCGCGCCGAAGATGATGTTCGCGTCGGGGTGCGCGGCCTCGGAGACGGCCTTCGCGGCCTCGTTGACCTCCCACAGAGAAAGATCGCGACCGCCCGTGATCGACAACAGGATCGAGCGCGCGCCCTCCATCGAGGTTTCCAAGAGGGGCGAGGCGACGGCCTGCATCGCGGCGTCGACGGCCCGCTGCTCGCCACCGGCGCCCATGCCGATGCCCAAAAGCGCGTTGCCGGCGGAAGACATGATCGTGCGTACGTCGGCGAAATCGAGGTTGATCAGGCCCGGGAGAGTCACCAGATCGGAGATGCCCTGGACGCCCTGGCGCAGGACGTCGTCGGCGACGCGGAAGGCCTCGACCATCGCGGTCTGCTTGTCGAGCACGGACAGAAGCCGGTCGTTGGGGACGACGATCAGCGTGTCGACCTCCTCGGCCAGGGCCTCGACGCCGCGCTCGGCCTGCTCGCCGCGGCGCGAGCCCTCGAAGCCGAACGGCTTGGTCACGATCGCGACCGTCAGGGCGCCGAGTTCGCGCGAGATCCGCGCGACGATCGGCGCCGCGCCGGTGCCCGTGCCGCCACCGGCGCCGGCCGTGATGAAGATCATGTCCGAGCCCTTCAGCAGCGCCTTCACGCGGTCGTAGTCCTCCATCGCCGCGGCGCGGCCGACTTCCGCGTCCGAGCCCGAGCCGAGGCCGCGGGTGAGCTCGGCGCCGATGTGCAGGGTGACGTCGGCCGTGGACTGCTGGAGAGACTGCAGGTCGGTGTTGACGGCGAGGAACTCGACGCCCTCGACCTCCGCCTCGACCATCCGGTTGACCGCGTTCACGCCGGCGCCGCCGACGCCGACGACACGGATCACGGGCTGGCCGATCGGGCCAGCCGAGCCGGCGGGCGCGCTCGCGGGCGCGGGATGCTCGCGCGAGTAATCGTCCATCACCGGGCGCGCCGCGGGACGATCCATCACGTTCTCGGGGATCTCCGAGGAGAAGGCGTGGCGCAGACGCTCGCGCGGCGTCGGCACGCGCTCCTCGTCCGGGTCCGACTTGAAATCGCTATCGGCCTGGGTCGAACCCTTGAGGGCGGGGTGCGGCAGGCCGCTCTCGCGCGGATGGGGTGTCGCGGCGGCCGCTGGGGTCGCCGCCTCGGCCACCGCGGGCGCGAACGCGGACTCTGTCTCGATCCCCGTCCCGCCCGCCGGCTCGCCGTCCTCGCCTTCGGTCTTCCTGAACAGCGCCGCCAGGGGCCCTTCGCGCATCGAGGCCCGTTTAGGATTGGCCATTGGTGAGAACCTCCTGGGCGAGCTGTCGGTAGGACTGGGCAGCGACGCCGTCGGGCTCGTACTTGAGCACCGACATGCCCTTCACGGGCGCCTCGGCGAAGCGGACGGTCTTGCGGATTCGTGAGGCGAACACGCGATCGCCAAAGTTCTCCTCGAGGATCTCGATCGCCTCCTTCGCGTGGATCGTGCGCGAGTCGACGAGCGTCGGCAGGATGCCCTCGATGTCGACGCCGGGGTTGAGGTTCTCGCGGATCATCGCGAGCGTGTTCTGCAGTTGGATGAGACCACGCATCGACAAATACTCGCACTGCACGGGGACGATCACCTTGTCGGCCGCCGTCAACGCGTTGATAGTCAGCAATCCGAGGCTCGGCGGGGTGTCGATGCAGATGAAGTCGTAGTCCTCGAGGATCGGTTCGAACGCCTTCTGCAACGAGCGCTCGCGGCCGATCATCGTCGACATCGCGATCTCCGCGCCGGCGAGGTCGATCGAGGCGCAGGCGATGTCGATCTCGCGCTTGCGAACCACCTCGCGGATCGAGACTTTGTGGACGAGCACGTCGTACATCGATTTCTCGAGCGTGTCCGGATCGATGCCCTGCGACATCGTCAGGTTGCCCTGGGGATCCATGTCGACGCACAGCACGCGGTGACCCTCCTCCGCGAACGCGGCGGCGAGGTTGAGCGTGGTGGTCGTCTTGGCCACCCCGCCCTTCTGGTTGGCGAACGCGATGACCCTGGCCTTGCCGTTCACAGGAGGCTCCTACTCGATTGGAAAGCCGATCTCGGGGTTATTCGCACAGCGATGCGCGATTCCTGCATGTTCAATCTAGGATCATCCCGTGCCCAAGCGCTCCCCAGATCTGGCGAAGCGTCTGCGGGGCAAGCGCGTGTGCGTGTGCCTCGGCGCCGGCGGCGTCGGCAAGACGACGACCTCGGCCGCGCTCGGGTTCGGGCTGGCGGCGCGCGGGGCGAAGGTCGCGGTCGTGACGATCGACCCGGCGCGGCGCCTGGCCGCCGCATTGGGGCTCGGCGAGCTCTCGGGCGAGCCGCGCCGGATCGACCCTGAGCTACTGGCGGAGCAGGGCGTCGCCGAGCCGGGCGAGCTGTGGGCGATGGCGCTGGACGTGAAACGGACGTTCGACGACGCCGTCGCGCGACTGGCGCCCGACGAGGGCGCGCGCGAAGAGATCCTCGCAAACCCCGTCTACCGCGAGCTCTCCTCGGCGGTCTCGGGCGTGCAGGAGCTCGGCGCGGTGACGAAGCTGTACGAGCTGCATTCCGAACACGACTTCGACGTGATCGTGCTCGACACGCCGCCCTCGCGCAACGCGCTCGACTTCCTGCGAGCCCCCGAGAACATGCTGCACTTCCTCGAAGGCCGCGCGCTGAAGGTGTTCCTCGCGCCGGGCGGCCTCGCCGCGCGCTTCCTCGGCCGCGGCACGGGCCTCGTGTTCGCGATCTTCGCGCGCGTGACCGGCGTCGACATGCTCGCCGAGCTCTCGACCTTCTTCAGGTCGCTGTCGGGCGTGATCGACGGCTTCAGCGAACGCATCCGCGGCGTCGCCGCGCTGCTGCGCGACCCAAGCACGAGCTTCCTGATTGTCACCTCCCCCGAGCACGAGCCCGCGCGCGAGGCAGTGTTCTTAGCCGAGCAGCTACGCGAGGAGCGGATGAGATGCGACGCGGCGATCGTCAACCGCGTCCACCTGCACGGCCTCGATGGCCACTCAACCGAGGAGGTCGAGGCATTGCTGTCAACCGACCTGGGCGATGGCTCGCTCGCGCGGCGCGCGGCGCACAACCTCGCGGACTTCGACATCTTGGCGCGGCGCGACCGCGACACGATCGCCCGTCTGCGTCGAGAGCTCGACGAGCCCAACCCCGTGATCGTGCCGCATCTGGACGAGGACATCCAGGACCTCGCGGGATTAGCCCGCATCGCGGGCTATCTCTTCGCCTGACGGCGCGTGGCGCTACTCATCCAGGGCGTGGCGGATGATCTTTATGAGTTCGCGCAGACGGGTCGATGCTTGCGTGAACAGATCGGGAGTATCTGTCTCCTCTATCGCAACGGTCACGAGCAGCGACGCGATGTCGATCTCATACAAGGCTAGAAGCGACGTGTTCTTACGTGACCAGGCTGTCGGATCCTCGATTCCATAGCCCCGTAGGAAGTCATTCGAGAGCAAGCCCGAATAGCGGATACGGGCAAGCTCGAAGAGGGGATCGCCACGAATGACGTTCGCGAAGTCGATCAAACCTCCTATGTGCTGATCGGTTACGCAAATATTGGGTCTGCGGATGTCCATATGCAAAAGACGGTCAAGCGGGCGCTTGGGAGCCTCCGCGAGCTCGGCATCAAGGATCCTTTGCACGTCGGGCAGGTCGGACAAGCCGAGATGGCGCTGTGCTGCCGACAGGCGCTGCGTGAGGCGAGCGCTGACAACGTCGCGCCATGCGACTGGATCCCCCGGACCGCCGTCGATAACCCATCCCGGTATGGCGTGAAGCTGTCTGACGAGCTCGCCAAGCTGATAATCGGCTCCTCCACCCGTGGACTGAGGACGACACGAGTCCACTGCCCTGGCGCCAGGGCAAGGTCGGCGTGGTAGTCGAATCCCTCGCGCCATCCGATCACGGCAACCTGGGTATCAAGGCTGCTGGACAGCTCGTCGCTGAGCTCACCGTGGCGAACCTCGACTGAATCTTGCGTGCGAGTCACGGGTTCTTTGACGATGCCGAAGCGGCCGTCGGGTCGCGGCAGGTAGACCTTGAGGCAGTTGGGAAGGATCGTTCCGTCGCGTCCTTCGTCCTGAACTTCGCGGAGCTCGTCGACCGGCACGCCGTCCCGCTCGTATTTCTGACGGGCGACCTCGGCGGCGACGCGACCGCCGCTGCCGGCGCGGGCGACATCCTCGTCAAAGGCGTCGTCAGTGAAGACCACGGGGGCGTGGCCTGGGCGCGGTGTCTGGGGCATGGTCTATCCCTCGCCGTCGGGCGGCAGGAAAGGCCCGTACTCGGCCACGAAGGCGGCGAACTCCTCAGGAGTCGCGTCACGCTCGCCGTTGCGGGCGAGAATCGCCTTCCAGGATTTGTCTGGCACGAGCGTCAGCTCGCCGTCAGGACCCTTGTCCTTGACAAGGTATTCGCCGACGATGTCGCCGCTGAGCGTCACGTGCGGTTGCGTTGCCACGGCATTCATGATGCCAGGTACTCCTTTGGTCGCGAAGTAGGTCGTGTGAAGTTGATACCGAGCACGCTACGTCGCGCTGACGACGGGAGACGCGATCGGAGACCCGCGCGGGTGCTCGATCCGCGGTTTTATGGGACTTGGGGTCGCAAAGCTGGCGCGCAAACGCTCGTCTGTCGCTCCCGCCGCTCCGCTCAGACCGGGAGCGCGCTCTGTGTGAGCTGGTCGAGCGGGTGCCCCGCTGGGATCGGGGCGGGCTCGGGGTCGGCGCTCGCGCCGGTCTCCTCGACGGCGTCCTCGGTCGGCTCGACGACGGGCGCGGGCGTCGCCAGCAGCTCGTCCGCGAGCGCTGTGAGGTTCGGGTCGAGGTGGCCGCAGATCACGTCGCGTAGGAGTGCGCGCAGGTGGTCGGCGACGTCGCGCGCGAGGTTCAGCCCGGCGGCGTGCTCATCTGCCGTGCCGGCGATCGCGGCGCGCTCGAGCGTCTGCGCCTTGAGCATCCGCTTCGCGAGCTTCGCGCGGTCCGCCGGCGTCGCGCACAGCGCCGCGATCCGCCCCGCCAAGAGGCCGCTCGCGGGACCCTCCGGCTCGAGCAGCGCGCGCAGCGCCAGCAGGTGGTCGCTCAGCGCCTCGTATCCGGTCCCGCGCTCGCAGCCGAGCTCGAAGCGCCGCAGCGCCCAGGAGAGCTCGTTGCCGTGGGGGGCGCGGCGCGAGACGAGGTTGCAGAACCCGCGCAGCTCGTCCTCCTGCTCGGCGCTCACGACGAGCATCCCATACGGGCGCCCGCCCGCGCCCAGCGCGAGCGGGTTCCAGGCGCCGGCGCCGACCCGCGCCCAACAGAGCGCGCCGAGCGTCACGCGGCCGTCGCCGAACAGGCGCAGCGCGCGGAGCAGATCCTTCAGCACCTCGTGCCCGCGCGCGAGCGCGTCGTCCACATCGCAATCGTCGGCGCTGAACACGACCAGCAGGCCATCCGACGGCGCGCCGTCGGGCACGCCGCGCAGCGCGTCCCGCTGGGCGATCGTCAGGCCGCGCGTCAGCGCGATCTCCTCGGAGGCGATCGTCAGCCCGTGGAGCGTCGCCAGCAGCGTCACCTCGCTCGTGCTCGCATGCGTCGAGTGCTCGAGCCGCGCAAGCGCCGCCTCGAGACGCTCTCCGTGCTGGGGCGGGTCGGAGCGACAGTCGAAGTCGGTCTGCTCGTCGAACACATCTCCGAGCAGCAGCCTCAGCGCCGCGTCGGCGCGCGCGTAGGCCTTCATCCGTGTCAGATCGGCGGCGGCGCCGCCGCTCGCCGCGAGATAGCGGTCGAGACCATCGAAGTCGACGAGCAGGCTCACCGCCTCCGCGTGAGCGGGGAGGCTTGCGAGCTTCGTCGCGTGCTCCTCGATGAACGCGCCCGTCAGCGCGCGGTAGCTGTAGAGTCGCGCGGCGCTCTCGCCGCGGCGGGCCGATTTCTCTGACAGCTCGAAGCCGACCTCGGCGCCGCCGTCGATCTCCGCCTGCAGCCGGTCGGCCGCCTGCGCGACGAACTCGGTGAGCGTTGTCTCCAGCTGGCGTGAACGCATGGTCTGCACACTTCGGCCCCGCCTCCACCGCTCCTGCTCAGGGGCGCCGCGCGCAGCCGGTCTTGCAGAGCCCGCCCTGCTCGCTATGCGACCGCGAGCGCGGCCCGCGCGACGGGGTCGGCGCCGGCCGTGGAGCCTTCGCCCAGCCACTCTTCGCCGTAGGAGCGCATCCCCTCGACGATCGGCAGCAGCGCGCGCCCCTTCTCCGTCAGCGCGTACTCCACGCGCGGGGGCACCTCCGGGAAGGTGTGGCGCTCGACGATCCCCTCCTCCTCCAGCGCCCGCAGCCGCAGCGAGAGCGTCCGCGGGCTGATCCCTTGGAGCGAGCGCTCGAGCTCACAGAAGCGCGAGCAGCCGCCGGCGAGGTCGCGGACGAGCAGGAGCGTCCACTTGCCGCACACGACTTCCGCCGTGCGACATACCGGGCATGTTTCGTCAACGGCCATTTCAACCGTTACTTTACCAAATGAAGTAAGCGGAGCTGAGGCTGAAGTAGGACGAGCTACGCGACGGTGAGCGGTGGGCTCGGGGCGG
>Ga0207933_1001732_pt1 | contig 15609 bp, 13 predicted proteins | sample NGESurdeep092012_4_FD_184488 | JGI IMG/M metagenome (GOLD analysis project Ga0207933, IMG submission 184488) | Arctic peat soil microbial communities from Barrow, Alaska - NGEE Surface sample F53-3 deep-092012 (SPAdes) | ecosystem: Environmental > Terrestrial > Soil > Wetlands > Peat ... | reverse complement strand
GCGTGCCGACCTCGTCAAGCTGCTGCAGCGGCTGGCAGACAAGCGCGCCCACCAGACGTCGGAGGCGGCATGAAATACATCACCGGACTTCCGTGCCAGAGCACTAAGCGCCTGCTCGTCGGGGTATATCGTGATTGCGAACGCGCTTGGCGCCGCCTCGCCGAGAGCCCGCTCGACCTGGGAGGTGACGGCGCCGGGCCCGGCGAGGCCGATGGGCACGTCACGGGGTGACGATTTCAGGGCGGGCAGGGAAAACGCCAAGAGGACGATGCAGACCGCTGCGGTGAGGGCGACGACGACCCCCGCCGCCTTGATCCACTGCGGTAATCGGCCTGCCCTCTCAGCCAGCGGCATTCAGGTTCTGGTGGTACCCATCGGCGATCCCTGAGCACGCCATCGGGGCGTCCTCCAGATCGGCGAGGGGGAGGGCCCCGGAGTGACAACGCGGGATGTGCGTCTTTCTCAAGAGCTCAAGTAGACCCCGCTCACGTCGACGAAGAAGTCCGCTGAGCCGGCGGAATTGTAGGTCCAGAATTGACCGCCCGTTACTCGGACCAGATCTGCGCTGGCCAGGATATCGCCGACCTGAAAGTTGACGTCCGAGGATGGCGGCGGCGAAAGCGGCAAATTTGGAAGCAGCGCCAAGTAGCTGTAGCTCGAGGCGTTTAGAACGCCGATCGAAACAGCAACGGCGGCGGCGTCTGCAGGCAGGCCACTGACTGCGACCATGTCCGCCGCATTTGGCCCCAGCCGGGCCGGAACGCCGCCCGCCAGGCCCTGTCCATTCCGGGTGTCGGCGACCCGAAAGGGGGTGACCGGTACAAATCGATCTCCCGTATCCGAAACCGAGCCGGTGATGTATCCGACCACGTCAACGAGCACGTTCGCGAAGCCCTGGGAGTTGAGGATCGACACCATACCGGTGGTTGGGTCGACGGGCACGATGACGCGGTTCGCTAGCGCGAATCTACCGCCGGGGAAGTTGAGGTTGGAGGTCACCGGAGGGGCGCTGCCAGCAGGCCACACCTGCAGGTAACTGTTCGCTGTCGCATTTACCTCGGCCAGATTCATCACCACCGCCGTGGCGGTCGAAGGCACCGGCAAGCCGGCCGAACAGAGGGCCGGGGTGGGGACGCACTCAGCCGCCCTGGCGCCCGCGATCCCCAGCGAAATGATCTCACTGGGGCCCAAGGGCGAGGTCCGGGTAGGGTCCCAGGACTGGCGCGTGTCGAGGTATCTGACCGGCGTCGCCAGCGGGTGGTAGAGGCCCGGTCCCGAGGCTGGTCCAGGGGCGTAGTAACCGCTGAGATCGATGAAAACGTCGACGTAGCCGGCGGCATTGAAGATTTCAATCGCGCCCGATGCGCTGACCGGCACCTGCGCCATGTTGGCCACGGTCTGACCGGCGACGAAATTCAGCGTCGAGGCGTTGGGCTGGGCCGCATCCGCGGGCCATAGTTCGATATAGCTTGAAGACGCTCCGCGCGAATCGGTCACGCCCACATTGACGACCACCGCCGTCGGGTTGGAGGGGACACCGTTCAGGCCGGCCACCTGCAGGGTCAGGGTCGCGTTGGGCCCGAGGGGGCTGCAGGGATTGGCTCCGGTGCACTGTGGGGCGCGTGTATCAAGAACGCGAACTGGTGGCATGGCAGTGAAGACCGACTCCGCTGCCGCCACAGCCGTGTAGGTGTAGGCGCCGGGCACCGTGGCCGACCCGCCGTCGGTGTTGCTGACTGACACGGCTACAGAGCCGACCGGTTGGCGAGGAGTGATCGCCTGGATGAGGGTGGCGCTGACCACGGTCACGCGTGGTGCGGGAGCCGATCCGAATGTAACCGTCGCCCCGGGCTGGAACGACCACCCGGTGATCGAAACTACAGTGCCCCCGTCACTGGGGCCGCTGGCGGGGGAGACCACGCTCACCACGGGGGCCGGAAAGAAAACACAAGGACTCACACCGGCGGCCAGGGCCTGGTTACTGAAGAGGGGTTGAACAGGCCAGGTCTGCTGATTCATGACCACGGTTCCGGGCATCGGCCCGCCGTAGCCTGGGGCGCACTTGTCGCCCACTTCGCCCAGGCCTCCGGCAGCGGTGGCGTCGAACCAGCCGCTGCCCACCCCCGGATCGGTCAGGATCTCCGCGTATTCGTGGCCACCGGCGATGCTGAACCCGTCTAGCGGACCGACGACCGAATTCGCGAAGCAGGCGGGGTCGTTGAAGATGTCGAAGGGGAGGTACGCGTATGGCACCGCGCCGGCCGTATAGCTGTGGTAGGCGCAAAAGATGGTGTTGAATCCGGATTGATCGTCCCCGGCGGGGGTCATCACAACGTACAGGGAGCTGCCCGGATTGCCCCAGTAGGCGGCCGCCCGAGCGGCGGCCATCGCGATATCCGAGCTTGTGGGTGCCAAGGGCACAGCATTGGGATCGACATCGGCCCCCCCATACTGGCCGGTGGGGTTCTGGATGAAGGTCCCCGCCGGAGGGCACGTTGCCGCTCCCGCAGGAATGCCCTGGCAGTACTGGCCCAAAGTTGACAGCCAGTCACTTCCGCCCAGGTCCTTGAAGAATCCCTCCACGTAGTTGATCACGGTCGTGTAGTTTCCGCCGCTAATCCAGGCAGACCCCCAAAAGGAAATGTAAACGCGGGGCGACGTCACGATCGGTCCACCCTGGTAGATGAGGGGATTGACGCTGGTGGCAGGCGCAGCGGCCAGCGAGGGCGGACGAGTGGCGAGATGCGCCGTGGGCATCATCACCGCCGGGCGTGGAGGTACGCCGACGGCCGAGGCGGACGCGCTCGGAATCACTGGCAGGACCGGCGCAGGTGCGGTGGCGGAGGCTTGAGCGGGGAGGAGGCCGAACGCTGCCGAAAAGCCCACCGCCAGTACGATTGTTAACGGGCCTCTGCGAGGGGATCTTTGAGCTTGCGGGGGCCCGGCGGCTCGACCACCGGCCACGCTTGTGGGATCCACGCTGGCGCGAAGTATAGAAGTAAACGAAACCGGGGTCGCCGGTTGTCAGCTTGCGCGGGCTGGCGTGCTGGGGCACGCGCCATTGGCGTGGCTCACCGTCGCCGGCCCAGCTTGAATCTTTGTGCCACTCGTCGGAGCAGCGCGGGTCGGACCCGTTTCCAGGCTTCGATCACGTCTGCTCGGGCGGCACTGGCGAGCGCGGGCGGGGCGTAGGCGGCCACCGCGAATCGGTCGGACAGGCGCTGGAAGTCGGGGCCCAGCTCATGGAACTGGGCGGCGACCCGTATCCCCGTCTCCCGAGGAGAATCGCCGGCGGCGCCGGCCAGCCCCGCCAGCCGGGAGAGGCCGACCGCGCGCCCCCATGCGCCACCCGACGATCGCGGCGTCAGGTAGCGTTTGGTGGCCAGGATGAGGGCCGCCAGGAGGACCAAGAGGATCGCCACCGGCGGCTCCCAGGGCGCGGTCGGGACCCGCAGGCCGCCGACCTGGATGGCTCCCGAGTCGAGGGCCTGAGCACCACCGGCTCGGCCGCCGTGAGGACTGGTGGGCAGGGTCTGGCCGGTGGTGGGGGGAGGCGCCAGCGCCGATTGGCAGCCCCGGCCGCCGGGGCAGGCGGCGGATTGGTCGGGGTGGCGGGTGATGGGTCCGTAGCCGGACTGGGGGGTCGGCTCGAACGGAATCCAGCCGTAGTTGGGGAAGAAGGCCTCGACCCAGCTATGGGCGTCCGACTCCCGAACTACGTACTGTTGGAGCCGGGGGTCGTAGGTTCCGGGTCCGTAACCGTTGACCAGCCTGGTCGGGATACCAAGTGACAAGAGCATGTCGCCCATTGCCGTCGCGAAATAGGCGCAATAGCCCATGTGGGAATTGAATAGGAAGTAGGCCAGCGGGTCCTGACCGCTCGGCGCGTTTGGCGGTGTCAGCGTGTAGGTGAAATTTCGAAGGTAGTTCTGGACGTCGACGGCGCGGTCGTACGCGTTGGTGGCGGCGGCGGTCGTCTGCAGCGCGAGTTGCCTGATCCGGGCGGCGGTAGCCAGCGCCTGGGGCGTGGTCGACTCCGTTGTCAGGTAGGTAAGGGCCCAATTTGGATAGGGCCCGGGGTCGTTCTCCAATTCCGGCACGGTTGGGTCCAAGAAGCTGACCGTGACCGCGTACCGACCCTGGGCGGTACCGTTGGCCGTGCTCAGCTCGTCGACCGTCTCCAGCGTGCCGGGTGACGATACGGGCCACGGCAGCCCCTGTTCGGCGTCGGTGGCTCGGTCGGTCCGCACCAGATGTCCGGGGTAGAAGAGGACGTCAGGAGCGCTCGCGGGCGGCCGGAGCATGTCGATGTTGAAGGTCGAGGTGGTTGAAGCGGGGTAGTGGTCGACGTAGGCGACGGGCTTGGATTTGGGCACCTGCACCCGCTTCGACAGGCCGGCGCCGGACCACATACCATCGACCGGAACGGACATGTTCAAGCCCCGGAAGTAGTGCGGACCGGCGAAGGAGGCGGGCAACTTGTAGGTGAACACGACGGCGCCGGTGCGGCGCAGAGGGCCGCTCAGCTGAATCGACGTCGCGAACCCGATCGATTCCGAGGGCATGCCCCCCATCCCCGGCTCGGCCGGGTGGTTGAGGCTGGCGATCAGGCTGGCCCAGCCATTGAAAATGCCCGACTCGAGATCAATCGAGCGGTCGGTGGAGGAAAGTGGCGGAGCCAGGATGCCGAGGACGAGCACGGTCGCGGTGATGCCCGCGCCCGTCTTCCAGAAGTTCCAGCGGAAATCACCCAGAGCGCCCACACCGATCCCGTGGGCCGCGTCCAGCGAGCGCCGGTAGTTGGTCCAAAGCAGCAGCGCGGACAGCAGCACGATGAACACGAGCACGTACCCGCCCTGTTGATCCGGATAGTTGAGGACGTTGGTGGCCAGACCGACACCCACCGGTATCATGCCCAGGAGGGGCTTCCGTGAGCGCAGGGTGGACCAAAGCAACCAGCCACCCATCAGCCACGCCAGCAGGCAGAGCAGGAACAAGAACACCGAAGGTTGGGTGGGGTCCCCGGCCAGAAGCTGCTGATTCCAGGCCTGGAGTGCCTGCCGGCTGGCGGCGTCGTAGGGGTAGATGTGCACCCCCACGGGCGCGGCGGTCCAGTAGGCCACAACCGCGCCGGCGACCAAGGTCACCGCCAGCGCCACCGGCCAGCGGACTCGGGCCGCCAACGCCAGCCCCGCCCCGACGATGCCGCCCAGGAGTCCGACGTTCCGGATTGGGGCCGAGCCGGGCACCCACTGGGCCGCCACCGTCGAGTTGCCCAGGGCAAGGACCAGGAGTAGGGCCAGTAGGAGCGAGGGTGCCCACCCCGAGGGGAGGTGGAGTCGCCCCAGCCTTCCCGCTGCCCGCTCAGGCCAGGGTCGCAGCATCGCGGGTCCTCCTCAGTCGAGAGAGATCGTCACCCCGCCTGATCACGTAGAGGTCCACCTCCGAGCCGAGATCGAGGCTGGCCGCGCGAGCGGGAGCTCCGAAGCTGGCGGCGTCAATGTAGAAGACGATGAGGGAACTCCCCCGCTGGCGCGCGGCCTGCACCGCGTGCACCCAGGACGGGTCGGGACTGGCTGTGATCACGGCCAGCCCTCGGTGCGGCACTCGTCTGATTCGATCCCAGGCCAGGGCCTGAGCGAGAGGCACCTCGCCGTCGGCGCTGGCGACCGACAGGTAGTCCATAACCGCGCGTCCGTCGCGTTCGGCGCGATGGGGCTCAAGAGCTGTACCCCGCCGGTCGTTGGCCATCAGGCCGACCAGCCGTCCAAGCTGGCCGACCTGAACCACGAGCGAGGCGGCGAGGCTGATCGCCAGCTCAAGGGTGGAGCCTTCTCCGTTGCCCCAGTGGGCGTTGCGGGCCAGGTCGAGGGCGATCCAGAGGTCGGTGGTAAGGGGCTGCTCGAAGGTCTTGCTCATGAGATGGTCGTGCTTGACCGAAAGTGGCCAGTGGATCCGGCCGTAGGCGTCGCCTGGGGTGTAGTCGCGGACCCCACCGGTTTCGGGCGGGTAGTCCGCCCAGGCGCCGTGGCGCGTGGGCTCGCCCGCGTGCTGGGTCGAGGGCAGCACGACCTGGGGCAGGGGGTGAACGCGCGGATGAACCAGGATCCGATTCTGCTCGTCGTTGCGCACCTCCCGGGTGAACATGCCGAAGGGTTCGGCCACCCGTAGCAGCGTGGGTCCGAACGTTTGCCAGCCGCGGAGGCGGTATGTGCCCCGGGCCGTCCAGCGGACTGGACCGCGATTGAGGCTGACAATCCGACCCGCCTGGTAGCCGGGAATGTCGCTCATGTCGACGACCTCCAGCCACGGCGTCGGAACCCAACCGGCCTTCCAAACCTCGAGCGTCTCCGTGAAGGACTCGCCGACCGAAGCTGTTCCGGACTGGATGCGGCGCTCCAAACCGATCCCGCGCGCGGCCAAGTGCGGCCAGGCCCAGGCCCAGGCGACGAGCAGAATCAGAGCGTAGGCGAGGATGAAGGCAGCCCGGATGCCGGTCAGGTAGGAGAGCAGGAGCAGTGTCGCCAGGCCGACCGCAGTTAGGACCTTGGCTAGGGCTCCCATTGGCGTTCAGCGATCGGCGCTGGGGTGGGGAGGGATGCGGTCAGCCATCGTAGGCGATCTGGGGCACGCGCTCTCGTTCCAGCAGCTGCGCGATGAGTTTGGTCGACGTCTGTCCCAGGACCTCGGAGTTGGGGCGGAGGATGAGCCGATGGGCGAGGATGCAGGCGGCCAGACCCTTGATGTCATCGGGGACCACATATCCTCGGCCCTCGATGGCGGCTCGTGCCTGGGCCGCCCGGAAGAGGTTGAGGGTGCCGCGGGTGCTTGCTCCGAGGGCAACATCGGCGTGGCTCCGCGTCCGCTGGACCAGTCGGGCGGTGTATTCCTTGAGCTCCTCCTTGACGAACGTCCGCGCAACAGCGCGCTGGGCGGCGGCCAGTTCGCTGGGCGACACCACCGGCTTGAGTTCGTTCATGGGGGACTCCACCTTCTGCTGCCCGAGCAGTGCCGCCTCCTGCTTCACGTCCAGGTATCCGAGGCGCACCTTCATCATGAAGCGGTCGAGCTGGGCCTCGGGGAGAGGGAAGGTGCCCGCGTATTCGATCGGGTTCTGGGTGGCCATGACCAGGAAGGGCCGAGGTAACTCGTAGGTCTCGCCGTCGATGGTGGCCTGACGCTCCTCCATCGCCTCCAAAAGCGCCGACTGGGTCTTTGGCGTGGCCCGGTTGATCTCGTCGGCCAGCAGAACCTGGGCAAACACGGGACCGGGCCGAAACTCGAACTCCCCCGACTTCTGGTTAAAGACGCGAACGCCGGTGACGTCCGAGGGCAGGAGGTCAGGGGTGAACTGGATGCGGCGGAAGGTGCAGTCAAAGGAGCGGGCCAGGGACTTGGCGAGCATGGTCTTGCCCACTCCGGGCACGTCCTCGATCAGAAGATGTCCGTGACAGAGCAGGGCGATCAGGCAGAGCTTGATCTCCTCCTGCTTGCCGACGATGGCGCGACCCACGTTGGCCAGGATGGCCTCGGTAACCCGGCGCACGACCTCCAGCTCCGGCTCCAGGCAAAGCTCTTCGCTCACCCGCTGAGCGTCCTCGGATGATGCGCCGAGTCCAGGCACCGCTCGATTATATGGAGCCGCCAAAACCTCGGACCTACGCGCGCGTCCTTAGACACCTGCGGTGGCACCCCGAGTTTGGGCCGCCCACCATGACGTCATCAAAGAATGACTACCAGCTCGAGGCACACTGGGCCAGCCTGGGGACTGGAATTCACTACCGAGCCGCGTGCCTGGCGCTGGCCCGGGTGACGCCCAGCCTGGCGGTGATCCCCGCGCCCCTGGGCCGATGGGTGCTTTTGGAGCTCCCCTTGGGGGCTTTGGGACGCCCCGTTGAGGGGCGATTTCGGGGACCAGGAGTCGGACCCCGATCGATGCGGCCGGACTGATCCGAGTCTCGATATGCTGCTCTGCCCATCCCCGATCCCGATCCCGAACGGGGGAGGCTGCGGCGGCCTTACAACGAGTGCCGGCCACGGCCAAATGGCTGGTACAGACGGCGCTTTGGCCGCTTAGAATGCATCATTCGCGGCCTTGGAGCGGAGGCTAGGCCTCCCTCATAGCAGTCGGAAGGGGATTGAAAAAATGAGCCAAGTCCGGGTCCTGGTGGGCACACGGAAGGGTGCGTTTGTGTTGACGTCGGACGAGAGGCGGGCTCGTTGGGAAGTCACCGGGCCACACTTCCCGGGCTGGGAGGTCTACCATCTCAAGGGTTCGCCGATTGACCCGAATCGGCTCTATGCCTCGCAGACCACCAACTGGTTCGGACAGATCCTGCAGCGCTCGGACGATGGCGGAGCGAGTTGGGCGGCGGTGGGTAACGAGTTTCAGTATGACGGTGTGCCCGGGCAGCACAAGTGGTATGACGGCTCCCCCCATCCATGGGAATTTGCGCGTGTCTGGCACCTTGAACCGTCGCTGACCGATCTGGACACGGTCTACGCCGGGGTCGAGGACGCCGCCCTCTTCCGCTCCACTGACGGCGCAAACTCCTGGCAGGAGTTGGCCGGGCTCCGAACCCATTCAACGGCGCCATCCTGGCAACCGGGTGCGGGCGGCCTGTGCCTGCACACCATTGTGCTGGACCCGAGCAACGCGGGTCGGATGTTTGTCGCCATATCGGCGGCGGGAGTATTCCGGAGCGATGATGCGGGTCAGAACTGGCGAGCCATCAATCGCGGGCTGCGCTCGGAGGGGATTCCCGACCCCGACGCCGAGGTGGGGCATTGCGTTCACCGCATCTCGATGCACCCGTCGCGTCCGAACGTGCTCTTCATGCAGAAGCATTGGGACGTCATGCGCAGCGACGACTCGGGCGATTCCTGGCAGGAGGTCAGCGGCAATCTTCCGACCGACTTTGGTTTCGTGATCGACGTCCACGCTCACGAACCGGACACGATTTACGTGGTTCCAATCAAGAGCGATTCCCAACATTTTCCGCTGGATGGCAAACTCATCGTCTACCGCAGCCGAACCGGTGGCATTGAATGGGAGGCGCTGACCAACGGTCTGCCCCAGCACGACTGTTACGTCAACGTGCTGCGCGATGCGATGGCAATAGATTCTCTCGACTCGTGCGGCGTCTACTTCGGGACCACCGGCGGGCAGGTGTACGGTTCGGCCGACTCGGGTGACAGCTGGGCCCCGATCGTTCGCGACCTGCCCGCGGTCCTATCGGTGGAGGTGCAAACACTGCCGTGATTCGCGTCGTCTTTCCGCCTCACCTGCGGACGCTGGCCAAGGTCGGTAAGGAGGTGGAGGTCCAATTTGATGGTCCCGTCACGCAGCGGGCCATTCTCGACGCCCTGGAGGCCACCTACCCCGTGCTACAAGGAACGATTCGCGATCGCGTCACCCTCCGGCGCCGGCCGCTGTTGAGATTCTTCGCCTGCGAGCAGGACTTGTCCGATGAGCCGCCGGACGCCCCACTTCCTGACGCGGTCGCCATGGGCTCTGAGCCGTTCATGATCGTGGGGGCTATGGCCGGCGGCTGACCGCGGTGCCCTAATCGCGCCCCGGTGGTGCTCGCCGAATCCGGGCGCATCGGCCGGTTGCGGGCGCTCGCCAATCCCCAGCCGGCGATTTTCACCCGCGTCCCTGTCCGTGCTCGGCCGGGGTACGTTGAGCCATACCTCCCGGGAGCAGAGAATCCGGCGTTGGTCGAGGCGTGATCAGGCGCAGGCTAAAAAGTGGGCTGCGGGCGGAACCGTGTGGGCGCTTTCACAGGCAGCCCGGAAGCGCGGGACCGAGCCGGCCGTGCATGAGTTCGTAGAGCGCGATCAATCCGCTGGCTGAGTTAAAGGCCGAAGGAACGTGCGCGATCAACGGAAGCCCTGGTATTGAGCGGTTCGGGGCGCGCCCCTTACGCCAGGGAAGAGTTGGGCGGACCGTCTGGCCACCGTCGGCTGATCAGGGCAGATCGAACCACCCGCTAGTCCTGGTAGCTTTCCGGATAACATGGCACTCATGGAACCAGCCCAGCCATCCCCAGAGCGATACGCCACCAAGTTTTCAGCCCCAATCATCGAACTTGACCTCTTCAAAGAGTTGGCCGAGATCCGGGCTGGCGCGGCCTATGGCGGAGCCGACCACGCCGCCATGACGCTTGTCAACGAAGAGGACCTGCGCGTGGTGCTCATCGCCCTAAGGGCCCAGGGGCACATGCACCAACATCGGGCTCACGGCCCCATTGTGCTGCAAGCTCTGGAGGGGAGCTTGCGCCTGGGAGTCGGCGAACGCACGCTCGAGCTTCGGCGTGGAGGCCTGATGGCGATCGATGCCGGTCTTCCGCACGACGTCGAGGCGATCGAACAGAGCGCCCTTCTCCTGGTCATCGGGGGCACGGGTGGACGCAGCTCTGAATGATCATGCTCGCAGTGCGTGAGCACCAGACCGGGCTGTACCGGGCTGTACCGGGCCGCGCGGCAGCCACCATCGGCAGTCGTCGTCGCTCGATCGAGTAGGCCATGATCAGCGCATTGGAAGCGGTGGGGGAGGTTGTCCGCTCCGGCATCGATCGGAGGGTAGGCGGGTTGCCGAGGCAGCGCCAGGAGGGTTGCACGCGGGGAGGGGAGCAATAGCGACCAACTCACCGAAACGCGGCAACGGGATGCCGAAGGGACCGGGCGGGTCGCTGTGGCAGATGAGTTCGCCGCGGTTCTGGATCGTTCTCGTGGTTCTCGTCGTGGGCAACGTCATCATCAGCAACGCGCTCTCGTCCAGCCGTCAAACGAAGTCCGTCGTCATCCCCTACAACGTCTTCAAACAGCAGGTGTCCGCGGACAACGTGACCAGTATCACCAGCACCGGGGAGTCGATCATCGGGACCACCCGGAAGGCGGTCGGTGCTTCATCGGGAAGCAAAGACACGGCCACCCACTTCTCCACGCAGCGCCCGTCTTTTGCCGATGCAGGACTGGAAGCGCTGCTGGAGAAGCATCACGTGACCATCAACGCCAATCCCCCCAATCCGCCCCAGCCGTTTTGGGAAACCGTGCTCTTCAGTCTCGGGCCCGCTCTCCTGATCGTGGGCGCATTCCTCTACTTCAGTCGCCGCATGGCCGGCGGGGCCGGAGGCCTGTTGGGGGGCTTCGGACAGAGCAAGGCTCGACTCTACGACGCCGAGCAACCGGGGACCACCTTTGCCGACGTGGCCGGCATCGACGAGGTCAAGCAGGAATTGCAGGAGGTGGTCGATTTCCTCAAAGAGCCCCAGAAATATCAGCGGCTGGGCGGCCGGGTGCCCAAGGGGGTGCTGCTTATCGGGCCGCCAGGGACCGGCAAAACGCTGCTCTCGCGGGCGGTCGCGGGGGAGGCGGGCGTTCCCTTCTTCAGCATCTCGGCTTCGGAATTCATCGAGGCCATCGTCGGCGTCGGAGCTTCGCGCGTGCGCGATCTCTTTGTCAAGGCACGGCAGGCGGCGCCAGCCATCGTCTTCATCGACGAGCTTGACGCCATCGGTCGCAGCCGGGGCGGCAACGTGCGGTTGGGCGGTCACGACGAGCAGGAACAGACCCTGAATCAGGTGCTGACCGAGATGGACGGCTTCGATTCTCGCGAGGGCGTCATCGTGCTGGCAGCGACCAACCGCGTCGACGTGCTCGACTCGGCGCTGCTCCGTCCCGGCCGCTTCGACCGTCGGGTCACGGTGCTGCCACCTGACCGGCGCGGTCGGGCCGCGATCCTGGGGATTCACACCCGAGGCGTGCCCCTGGCGAGCGGTGTCGACCTCGACGCGGTGGCCGGTCAGACCCCGGGCCTGGTCGGAGCGGATCTCCGCAATCTGGTCAACGAGGCGGCACTCGCGGCCGCTCGCAAGGGCGAGACCTCGGTCTCCATGGTGGACTTTTCGGATGCCATCGAGAAGACCCTCCTGGGCAGTGAGCGAAAAGTGATGCTGGGCCCGGGGGACCGGGAGCGGATCGCCTACCACGAGTCGGGACATGCCCTCCTGGGCCTGCTGGTGCCCGGTGCCGATCCGGTCCGCAAGGTCACCATCGTGCCCCGCGGCATGGCCCTCGGCGTCACCTTTCAAAGCCCGGTCAACGACCGCTTCAACTACGGCGAGGATTATCTGAGAGCGCGAATCACGGGCGCGCTGGGGGGGCGGGCGGCGGAGTCGCTGGTTTATGGCGTCGTCACCACGGGAGCGGAGAACGACCTCCAGCAGGTCACCCAGATTGCCCACGAGATGGTGGTGCGCTGGGGTATGAGCCCCAAGATCGGACCGCTCAGCTATGGGGAAGAGGGTCCGAGCGGGCCCTACGCCATGCGCCGTCCCTACAGCGAGGCGACCGCCAAGCTGATCGACGACGAGGTGAAGCGGATCGCGGAGGAGTGCGCGGCGAGCGCCAGGGGATTGCTTGAAAAGCATCGAGACAAGCTCGACGCCCTGGTGCGAGCGCTGCTTGAACACGATTCACTCGGTGAACAGGAGATCCGGGAGGTCACCGGCCTGCCGGATCCGACGACGATCGAAGCCGCCGGTTCTCGAGCATCCCGCGTGCACCTGGCCGGTGGCTCTGGCTATGGGCACCAGCCATGACCGGTGGCCGCGGCGGCGGTTTTCGCCCCCCCCATTTGAACCTCCGTGCAGCCCGGGGCGGGCGCTGCCGACCTGCCCCCGCCCCGGGGTGAGTAGCGAGGATCGGCGGACCCGGGTTGTCGTGGTGGGAGCCGGGTTCGCAGGCCTTACGGCGGTGCGCAAACTGGCTCGGTCGGACATCGACATCCTGGTCGTCGACCGCCACAACTACCACCTTTTCACGCCCCTCCTCTACCAGGTGGCGTCGGCTTTGCTGGACCCCTCGGAGATAGCCCAGCCGGTGCGCTCGTTGCTGCGAGGTCTTCCCAACGTCGGTTTTCGACTGGCCACGGTCACCGGCGTCGACCTCGCCGCTAAGCTGGTTATGACCGATCGTGGGCGGCTCGATTACGACTACCTGATCTTGGCCGCGGGCAGCGTCAGCAACTTCTTTGGGAGCCTATCGCTGGAACGCCAATCCTATCCGCTCAAGGAACTGGACCAGGCGCTGGAGATCCGCGACCGGGTGCTCGGAAGGTTTGAAGAAGCCCAGTGGGAACGCGATCGCGCCCGGCGCGCCGAGCTCTTGACCTTCGTCATCGTCGGCGGGGGGCCGACCGGAGTGGAGTACGCCGGTGCCCTCTCCGAGTTGGTCCGCCTGGTCCTGCGGCGTGACTGTCGGGATCTCGATCCGGGCGACGCTCGCATAGTCCTGGTGGAAGGTGGCGACCGGCTGCTCGCAACCTTCCCCGCCGATCTCAGCAAATACGCCCTGCGTACGCTTGAGGAGCGTGCGATTGAAGTGTGGCTGGGGACCCTGGCCAAGTCGGCCGATGAGCACGGCCTGGACTTGTCGGACGGGCGGAGGATCGAGAGCAGGACCATCGTTTGGTCGGCTGGGGTGAGGGCTGGGCGGCTGAGCCAGGGTCTCGGGCCGGCCGGACCAGGCGGGACGGTGAAGGTGCTGCCGACTCTTCAACTGGCGGGGCATCCGGAGGCCTTCGTGATTGGCGATATGGCCGACGTGGAGGCCGGCGGCGGCCACCTTCCGATGCTGGCGGCGGTGGCCATGCAGGAAGCCGAAGGTGCAGCCAGGTCCATCCGGGCCCTGGTCCGAGGGGGCCAGCCGACGCCCTTTCGATACCGCGACAAGGGCATCATGGCGACGATCGGCCGCAATGCCGGGGTGGCGCAGATAGGGGGTCTCCATCTGCGCGGATTCGTGGGCTGGCTGGCCTGGCTGGGGGTCCATCTGCTGCTCATCCTGAGCCTCAGGAGCAAGCTCCTGGTGCTGGTCAACTGGTCCTGGGACTACTTCTTCTACGACCGCCCGGTCCGCTTCATCCTGGGCGCCGGGGGCTCGGCGTCGGCCGAGCGCGCGCCCCCAACCGACGACGGATAGGGTTGGCGAGGCCGGAGTTTTGACACCTGCTGACACCTCGACCGCCCGCGCACGCCGGCGGCGACCCTCAACCCAGCCTGGCGACCCCTCCGTCGGTGGAAGGGCTGACGTCGAGCGTGAAGGTGGCCTGACAAGCGGGGCAGGTCACCTCCCCACGCACGTGATCGAGGTCGGCCTCGCCAAGGCTCAGTTGACACCCGACCAGGCTCTGCTGGCAGCTGGGGCAGGGCTGGTCCTGAACGCGCCCCGGGCCAGCTCCAAGACCAACTCCAGGCCCGGATGGATGGGTGGGTCGCTCATCGCTGGGAGCTGGCGTAGCGGCGGCGATAGAGGATGTAGGGTCGCCCCACGTATTGCCAGGGCAGGCTCCAGACGTGAACGAGGCGGCTGAACGGCCAGAGCGCATAGAGGAGCCAGGCGGCAGCTGCGTGGACCTGATAGGCGAGCGGGGCCGAGGCCATCAGGTCGGCTCTGGGGTCCAGCAGCAGGAGTCCACGAAACCAGATCGCCACCGAGGAGCGGTAGTCATAGCCGCCGCCGAGGGTGTTGACGATCAGCGTCTCGCCCATGCCCAGTCCGATCACCAGGGCGAGCAGGACGTAGACCGCCAGGTCGGTCGGGGAGGTGGTCCGGCGGACGCGGGGGAAGTAGGCCCGGCGGAGGGCCAGGATGACCAAGCCCGCCACGCACGCGATCCCCGCCACGGTGCCCGCGACGGCGGAGACGAGGTGGTAGTCCGACTCGGTGACGCCGACGGCCGCGGTGAGCCAATTGGGAACCAGCATGCCGAGGATGTGCCCGCCGATCGGCGCCAGCGCCCCATAGTGGAAGAGATTGCTGCCCCAAGCCAGCCATCTGCTCTCCAGGATCTGGGTCGACCGCGAGGTCCAACCGAATTTGTCGTGTCGGTATCGCCAAATGTGGCCGGCCACGAAGAGCACCATCGCCGCGTAGGGCAGGACCACCCACAGGAAGGTGCTGCCGAGTCTCACCGCCGGGCTTCCATGGCCGGCATCACCTCCGGCGGCGCAAACGGCTGCAGACCCACCTGCTCGTCCGGCGGTCCTTCTTGGAGCAGTGACCTGGCCTTTTCCAGCTCGGCCAGGCGGAGCCGAGGCAGTCCCATGCAGATCGCCTCCAGCAGGTGCACATACGCGCTCTCGGACTCCCGAAGGTGCAACCTCAGCACCTCCGCCCGGTTCGATGCTCGGCCAGGATGCGGCCGCCTAGACCCTCAGGCGCCATTTCCGCGAACTCCAGCATCACCGGTAGGTAGTCGGGGAGCTCGCGTCCGCCGAGGCGGAGGCCGGCAGCGCTATAGATGTGCTTGAGCCGGAGCAGGGCCATGCCGCGCTTGCGGGTATCCCCCTCGGTGTAGAAGGAAAGGTAAAGGCTGGAGCGCTTCTGGAGGTCGAAGGTGGCCACATATTCCTGCTGCAGTTCCACTGCCGGGAGCGCCCCAAAGTGGGCGAAGAAGCGCTCCGGCGCCGCGCGAGCCTTGGTTGGCTGGTGGTACTTGTGTTGGCGATCACGAAATTTGAACACTCCTGATCATGAAATCTGAACAGTCCGGGTAGGGCCGGAGTCGTCGGATTGGTGAGCGCAAGGAGGCCCCCCTGCGAG
>Ga0207933_1001731_pt1 | contig 15642 bp, 12 predicted proteins | sample NGESurdeep092012_4_FD_184488 | JGI IMG/M metagenome (GOLD analysis project Ga0207933, IMG submission 184488) | Arctic peat soil microbial communities from Barrow, Alaska - NGEE Surface sample F53-3 deep-092012 (SPAdes) | ecosystem: Environmental > Terrestrial > Soil > Wetlands > Peat ... | reverse complement strand
CTTCAGATTGGCCACCGTTGTCGCGTGACGAAGATCCACTTGGAGAGGTTCCTGCTCGCGGGCACGGCTGAGGCCACCGCTTCGGATTGAGGCGCCGAGGACTCCTAGGTATCGGTACCGTATTTCGACCAATTAGTCGCCGTCGTGACACTGCCGAAGCGCTGACTCTCTACGTTGTTGATGAGGACAAGGTTCGTGTGAAATCGACGGCGGTAACTGAATCGAGCGCTTCCAGCTCTTGACAGTGCGGGCCATACCTTCGTTATATTTCACAGACGCCATCCGACGAACGGGACGCTCGACGTCTATCCTCATATCGCTTTCAATTTAATCGGCCTTAGCCACGGGAGCTCTTCTTAGGAGTGAGTGCCTTCCGGAATTCCTTGAGATTGTTAATCACATCGTTGAGATGATTTTGGCTTATGTGCGGGAGAGCGGTCGTGAGATGTTTGCGAAGTTTCTTCATGTCGGCTAGTCCGGCTTCGACGGCAACTAGGTTCGCAACCTAAGCGCGTGGCATGTAGTTGTTGTCTCTGAGTTCTCGCTTCAACCTTTTTGCCGGTTCGACAAATAGAGAGTCAGCAAGATTGCTTCCCTCGAGGTCATGTGCAACGTCCGGCAGACGTCTCCTTACGGAATTACGGTGCGTCTTCCACATGTCTCTGTCCATAGTCGCCGTTTAGCACGCTGGCCAGTGCCACCAAAGATTCTGAAGTGGAATGCGCGTCGATTCCTCGCTGATGAAGAGATCAGTGAACCCAACCCGTAACCTGGACCGAAGGGATCCGAGCGCGGCAACCAGATGAAAACAGGAGAGATTGAGAGGGGAAACGCACCGCGATTCATCCCTCAAAACATCCCTCACACTTATCCGACGGTGCACGACAGAACCGACAAGGGGCGACCCAAAAGCCAGTAAATATAGACAAAAGCGACCATCGACGACCTATGACGACAAAACCGTTCCCATTTACACTCAGCAGGTCGGGGGTTCGAGTCCCTCAGCGCCCACAAAATTTTCTTGCGGCTCACCGAATTTTTTTGCCCGGATCTCTCATCGCCGCTCTCGACTGCCGCGCGTGTACGGCGCGTACGTTCGCACGGCTCAGCTTGAACGCGCAATGGTGTCAAGCAACTCCTTCGCCGCCCACCACCGCATTGGTCGACCTGGAATTCCGGAGCGCAACTCGATGGGCGAAAGGATCGCGAGTGACTGGAAGCGATGGAGCACTTGTCGGGCCGCCTCGTTCGTGATCCCGAAGCGCTCTTGTACCAGTTTCGTTGAGACGATCGGGTGCTCGGGCAACATCTCGAGCACCCCCCAAAACGTTGCTCCTATACGCACTGCCCGCCCCGTGCCAGTCCTGGCTGTGCTCGCTCGCTGTCGCCATTCGGCCGTAAGCGTCTCAACCTCGGTGATGAGTGAGGTCGCCGTCGACGCGGATCGTTCGAGGGTCGTTGCAAACCAGCGCACCCATGGCGCGAGTTCACCCATTCGATAGAGGGTCAAACCCGAGAGATAGCCGCCGGGATCTCGAGCGACGAAGACGCTGAACGGAGGGGGCACGAGCACACCGAGTCGTCGAACAATGAGCCAGCTGATCAAGACCCGGCCCAATCGACCATTGCCGTCGGCAAAGGGGTGAATTGACTCAAATTGGGCGTGCAGGATTGCGGCTTGCGTGACGACGTCGAGCGCATCAGCGTTCGCGAATTTGATGAGGTCGTCCATGAGGGGCCCAATGAGTTCGTGTGGTGGACCGACGTAAGGCGCTTCGCGTGGCGAATTTCCTCCGACCCAGACCGGCCGATCGCGGAACGCCCCAAGTAGCCCTAAGTCGAGTTGGTTCGTGGCATGGTCCATGAGGCGACGGTGCCACTCGAGGAGGGACGCCACAGTGAGTGGCTCCCGTCGAGCAGAATCAACGGCCGTCGACACGACAGCAAGATTGTCGGCTACCCACGCTGACGGACCGGTCATGAATGTCATGACCTCAGCTGCGGCGATCTCTTCAAGCGGAGCACGTATCTGCTCGAACGCAGAACTCGCGACGCCCTCGAAGCGAAGTAGGAGTCGGGCGAGCGGTTCCCAGGACGGGGGCAGATGGTCGCTCGAGCGTTCGATCGCCGCAACCGCCTTCTCCGTGGCGCGCACGACCATCTCGGGCAGCACGACATCAACGTCCACAATCAACGAGGGCACCGATGCCTTTACCGGGAACCCGTGCCAATCGATGACGACTTCATTGAACATTCCTGCTCCTTGGAAAATGAAGGTAGTATTCCAAGGGTACATCACTAATACTTGGAATAATGATGATCTTTGAGGAAGAATGCCAGTTCGCCGCGGAGATCCCGACCATCCTTCAAAACGCCGCATCTAGACATCGTCCCGCCCTATTGATGCAATTGTGCAACGCACAATGCTATACCTATTGCATGGCACAGTTGGTCACTCGCATCGATCAACAACTCGCGAGCGATGTCGACGATCTCGTGAGAGACGGTGTGGTCGCCAGTCGCTCCGAAGCGGTACGCATGGGGCTCGAACAACTCATCGACCGCCACCGAAGGCAACGGATAGGAAAGCAAATCACTGAATCCTACCGACGTTCACCCCAGACAGTTGAGGAGACGACCGGCCTCGACGAGGCGACGAGGGCGCTCGTCGAGGAGGAGCCGTGGTGACCACACCCCGACAAGGAGAGATTTGGTGGGCTGAGGTCGAGACTGCTCGTCGGCCCGTCCTCGTCGTGACGCGATCGGAGGCAGTCGAAGTACTCTCCGGGATTGTCGTCGCGCCCGTCACTCGAACCGTCCGCCAAATACCAACCGAAATCCCACTCGGTGAACCAGAAGGGCTTCGAGAAGATTGCGTCGCTTCGTTCGACAACCTCCAACGGATCCGTCGAAGCGCGTTAACCGAAAGGGCTGGCGACCTCGGCTTGCGGCGAGACGAGATCTGCCTTGCGGTTAAAGCGATGACTGACTGCTGAGCAGTTCAGCGTTGTCGCTCCGGAATGAACCATCCGGCGCTACCGTCACATGCCTTGATTGACAATCGGCCAGAGGGGCCTTGATTCGACGGGCCATGGGACGAGAGGGGGTTCGAACATAGCCGCGTCACCCCCACTAAGTTTCAGTTACCTCCCGCTAGGTTCTCTCAACCGCCGCGACGTTGAACACGAAGACGTCGATTGTGCGAAGCGGCGGTCCAGGTTGTTAGTGGCGATTGCAAATGTGATCACACAGGTGGATAATCGAACCAGAGTGTGCGTGCAGGTTCACTGGAGATCAAGCTATTGATGAAAGATGAAGAATTGGATCACCATTCATCCGGAGGGATTGTGTTTCGTTTGCAGTCCGAGAGTCCTGAGTTTCTAGTTCTTCATCAAGTCCGTGCTAACGGTGAAGAGCAATGGGTGATGCCCAAAGGACACGCGGAAGATGCCGAGACTAGTGAAGAGACAGCGCGTCGGGAAATCCAAGAGGAAATCGGATTGAAAGAAATCCAGAACTTAGGATTCGTCGGGACTGAAAATTATCAATACGTCGATGCTGACGGTGGATTGAATCGTAAGTCTGTTGATTGGTTCTTGTTTTTGGCTGACTCGCTTGAACATCCTGTCCCTCGAGAAGAAGAGGGATTTGATCGCGCTTTGTGGTTGCAATACGGAAAAGCAAGATTGAAATACTCACAAGGAGACGTTTTACAATTCCTTGATCGTGCAAATGAGATGGTCCTTGGCTGGACGAAGAGGAATCGCTAACGCTCTCGCCCATGCGTATCTCGGGCTTGGGTTTGGCGACATTGCAGGCAATTCCTCACCGTATTCGCACAATGTTCGAGTTGCTTTCCTACCTCCTGGAAACGGGCCGACCGGAGTAACCATTGGTATGAGTCAGCAGTGGATAGGACCACCAAGTTTTAGTAGCGTTCGCGACGGTTCTCCCCATAACTGCCATGAGAACAATTGCATCGAGCGCGGCCACAACAACCAAAGCCGCGAGCGCGCGGGGCGCGCTCAAGCATCTTTCATTGCCTCCAGACGACGCCAAGAGGAGACCCAATTCCATCCGCGGCTCCCTCTTTCCGCCGAGGTAAAACCCGAAAGTCTGGCGGTACTTACTCGACACAGATCTTTTCAAGCCTTTCCAGGCTGGCCGTCATGGACTCAAGTACCGAATTGGTCCCGTTGATCCACGCCCCGCCATCACGTAGGAGCTCCTCCGACAAGGGGCCGTAGTCAAAGACTTCGGTGACGACGGTGGCGTCGTCACAGTCCGAAGTGAGGATGTAGCCCCAGCGGTAGCCCGCAGGAATGCCGACTTTCAACGGATCATTACCCTCAACCCGAGAAGGGTCTCCGGGAGCCGGTTCCCAAAATATGCGCCGATCTGGCAAGAACTCCACAACATAGTTGAGCATGAGGTAGTCGTCTCCGAGTCGATGCATCTTCATGGTGAAGGTGTCGCCCACGTCGGAGATGGGACGGTCGCGGACGGCTCCTCGAAGCATTCCGGATCCGTCGAAATCTATGTGACGTTGCGGATCCGCCAGGATCTTGAAGATGAGGGCCGCCGGTGCTTCGATTCTGCGTGACACTTCGACCCGCTTGCTCGCCATTGTCATGTCTCCAACTGATCTTCCTGCACTTCTATCATCAGCGATGCATTCTGAGTGAAATTGAACGAAGATGTCAAGCGCTCTATCCGTCGTGTGTGACCCAAAGCCTACGAAGTTTCTGTATTGAATCCGTGCACCGCCGCGAGACTTACGCGATCACGATGACGCGCTGAATCCGCGAGCCGGACCACCATTTAGCGCAGCACCGACTCGAAAATTAAGGCAGTGTCGTCGTGGTGCTTGCAGTCGTGGTCGAAGTGGTCGTTGGATGTGGCAACGTGGCGATCAACGAGCCGTCGCCGGTGGACAGTTCGGTGAGTGATCCCGTTCGTGCGCCCGGTGTGGCGCTGTTGGCACCGGAACGACTGGCCACCCAGAGATGACTACCGGAGACCGCGAAGGCCGAGAGCAGACTGAAGTAATACGGCCCATTCGTATTGCACATGAACCAACTGGGTAGGCCACTGGTGGCCGACATCTTGGTCACCATAGGGCTGCTCCCAAAGGGAGTGGCCACGTACACGTTGCCGCCGGTACCGATCACCACCGAGGGGGTGCCGAAACCGTAGTTACCGTCTGCGTTGGAGACGGTGGTGATCACGGCGCCCGTTGTTGCATTGATCTCGGTTGCGGCACTGCTTCCACTGTCCGCCACCCAGGCGTTACCGTCTTCTACGGCGATTCCGTCGGGAGCACTCAACCCCTGATTAGTGACGACCCGAACCAATCGGCCGTTAGCGATGCGCACCTCGGTCACCGAGTTGTAGCCCTTGTCGGTGACGAAGACGAAAGCACCGGACACCGCGAGTGCCGTTGGATTGGCGAAGGCGAAGGAAGTGCCTGACACCGTGCGTACGAGCGATCCGGTGCCCACACGAATCTCGGTGATGGACCCGATGCTCGTACCCGTGGCGCTGTGCCGTCCGGCATTGAGCACGAGGACCACATTCCCGGCCGCTTCGATGGCAACCGGATCGACGAAGTGATAGCGCGCGCCCGAAATCGTTCGAACGTACGCGCCATTGCTCGCTCGCAACTCGCTCACCGACCCGGCCGCGTTGGCCACGAAGAGATACGGTCCATCGCGAGTGATCGCGGTCGGTTGACGGAATCCGTAGCGCGCGGAGTTGAACGTGGCGATCCATGAGCCACTGGTCGGATTGATCTCGGAAACTGAGTTGCCCGCTTCGTTGGTCACCCACAGGTGACCACCACCAAAGGACAATCCAGAAGGCGAATCGAATTCCAGCGCACTCGAGGTGCTCGCTCCCGACACCAACTGCGCCGGAAGCAGAGCGGCGAACGTAGCGGTCGCGACGAACATTCCAAACCACTTGACAGACCTTCTCCGTGGGAGCTCGCGCATGAGCGGAATTCTAACGTCCGTGACGCAATTTATGATCTCGGGGTGTCGGGCCCCTTTTCAGGGCCGTAATAGTCGTGGCGCCGTCAGACTCGAGACGTATCCCTCGTCGTTGAATGATCAAAACTGACACGCCGTTCGGGGGAGACGGCGTCATGGCCGAACGCGGGATGGGGCGTCCGATGGAGCACACGAATTCCTTGCGCCATCGACCGGCTCCCGGAGCCTTTCCCGAGACCCACCGTTCGGCTACGTGCCACGGGACTACGACGTCGGCGCGCAGCAATTGACTTCCGGGGGCGGTGAGTCGCCGAAGCAATGCCACGGCGATGGTAAATGGTGGATTCGACACCACGCGAAATGGGCGTCGCGGTAATCGGACGTCGCTCCCGTCGGCGTGGACGACGACGACATTGTCATCGGCATACTTTCTTCGAAGTTCCTGCGCGCGATTGGGATGTAGTTCGAAGGCGATCACGCGCGCGCCTCGTTTGAGGAGTGGATCGGTCAACGCGCCGGAACCGGCTCCGATATCGAGCACCAGGTCGCCGGGACGAATTCCGGCGTTTTCAACGAGCCGTTCGGCCCATTGACTATCGAGTCGATGCCAACCCCATCGCGTCCGTTGCTCGGACACGGCTGACCATCACGAACATTGTCATGGATTCAACGTACGCGAATCGGGTGGGGCCCGTCAATGGGCACCAAAGAGCGTCGGTAGGTTCAGTCGGTGCATTGAGGTCCTACGGTTGCGGTGACGCGCGAGCCCAACGACTCAGTTGAATTGAATTCGACCGGCTCGCTCTTCGCGGAACCAATGAACCGTCTAGGAATTGGCCCCGACGGGCAGCATTAGCGCATCGGAGGATTTGAAGGCCAGTTTGTTGGCGGGCATCGGTCGACTGATGAAGTAACCATGGGCGAGGTCACAACCGAGTTCACTCAGAAGGTCCAGCGTCTCGATGTCTTCGATACCTTCGGCCACGACGCGAAGTCGCATGTCGTGGCCCAATTGAATCGTGGCGCGAACGAGTTCGAAGTCTCGTTCTTTGCCTTCGCCTCCGAGACCAGTGATGAAGGCGCGGTCGAGTTTCAGTTCACCGACGGCGAGGCTGCTGAGGTAGGCGAGGGAGGTGAAGCCGGCACCAAAGTCGTCGATCGACACCACGATGTCGAGATCGCGAAGGTCCTCGATCACGGCCTTGGAGCGCGCGAAGTCAGTGATGATGCTCGTTTCGGTGATTTCGATCACGAGCGTTTCGCCGCGCAGTCCGTTCTTCTTCAAGAGCTCAACCACGAGATCGGTGAAACCGTCTTGCAAGAGGTTCGTCGTCGTGACGTTCACCGACACGGCGATCATGCGCCCACTCGCGCGCCACGTCGCGCACTGGGCCATCGCCGACGATGAGTGCGACGCGAGCCGAGCAACTTCGCATCCTCGACGAACTGAACGTCCGCGTGGTGCGATGCTCGATCGTGAATCGAGCGAAGAACTCCGAGCGATTAACCCTTGACGCCGCAGACGTTCTTGTCGTACGCCGAGATCTTGTTTGCCGCGACACCCATGGTCTTGGACAGAGCCTCGAAACTGGCGATCTGAGCCTTCGGAAGCTTCGCAAAGTTGTAGTTCGCCTTCGAGAGATCACTGTAGAGGAGATTGATGTCTTTGAAGACCAACTTGTAACTGCTCTGCAGTGACGAGGGCGCCACGCCGAGGACGAGTTTTTCTTCGGGCTGCAGGTTCTTGAACGCTGCTTCGATCGCGGCCCTTTCGGCGCCAGGAGTCTCGAGCGCCTTATTCGCGGCGGTCTGCTTCTTGTCGTAGGCCGTCAGCAATGTGCAGTAGGCCGAGCCATTGGCCGACTTCACGTGAGTGCTCGCGAACGACGGCGTCACGCTCGAAACCAGAGTGGCCAGTGAGAGCGCCATCATCAGTGACACGCCCGCCGCGCACTTCGCGCGCCACGGCGTCGAGCGAAGTCGTCCATCTGCAGTGGTACGAGTGTTCATCAGTCTCTCCCTTATTGATTGGCCACACCAGAGGTTGAGACGACCACTCGTCGATGTGTCCGCCAAACTGCTGAGCGCATCCTAGGCAGATTGTCGACGGGTAGACAAGCACCCAGCAATCGGGTGTCACGACGGGAATCGTCACGTGAACGTTGATCGGTCGGGGATCGACGATCGGAGGTTCGTGGAAGTCGCGAACAGTACCTTCGAACACCTCGAATTGAGGACCCGTTGGGTGTATCTGTGTCCAAGGACCATGGTTCAATCGTCCATAATGGATATATGGACTTAATCTCTCGAGCCGAAAGTTGGCTCTGCGACATGGACGGTGTGTTGATCCGAGACGGCGCGATAATTCCCGGCGCCGACAAGTTTTTGGACCGCTTGAGTTCAACCGGTCGTCCGTATTTGATTCTGACCAATAACTCTCTCTTCACACCTCGCGAGATCCGAGAGGAGCTCTCGCAGATGGGGCTCAACGTCGAAGAGAGCCGATTGTGGACGTCGTCATTGGCGACGGCCAAATTCGTGCACACGCAGCGTCCCTTCGGGACGGCCTTCGTGATCGGTCAGGCGAGCTTGCACGAGGCGATCCACGACGTGGGGTACCGACCAGACGACCGAGCGCCGGACTACGTCGTGCTCGGTGAGACTCAGGACTACTCCTTCGAAGAGATGACCACCGCGGTGCGGCTCATCGAAAAAGGGGCGCACTTCGTCGCGACGAATCCCGAACCAACTGGCCAGTCGCCGCTCGGTCCGCTGCCCGGTTGCGGCGCCCTGGCCGCGATGATCGAGAGCGCCACCGGCATCGCGCCGTACTTCGTCGGCAAGCCGAATCCGGTCATGATTCGCGAGGGCCTCAACATCCTCGACGCCCACTCGAAGTCGACGATCATGATCGGCGATCGCATGGACACCGATATCCAGGCCGGGGCCGAGGCCGGTCTCGGGACGATATTGGTCCTCTCGGGAGTCGCGCGAGCCGAGGACGTGAGTCGCTTCCCCTTCCAGCCGTCGCGCATCGTCGATTCGGTCGCCGATTTGGTCGACGAACTCTAACAGCGTGTGTCCTAATTGGACCCACCGGTTCGAGCCTCCCCAGCCGCGCAGGACTACTGCGTCGTAAGTGCCAACGCGGCGAGGAAGGCCTTGGCCCAGTCATAGACATTGCGACGAAAGATCATGCGTCGCATTCGCGCCATTCGGTCGCGCGTCTCTTTGGGGCCGGCGTTCATGGCCAGGAGGATTGACTCCTTGACCCCATCAGTGTCATGCGGATTCACCATGTAGGCGCCGCGAAGTTCGGTCGCCGCCCCCGCGAACTCACTCAAGATCAATTTGCCCGTGAGGTCCGATCGCGTCATCACGTACTCCTTGGCGACGAGGTTCATACCGTCCTTGAACGGCGTGACCAACATGATGTCGGCGGCTAGGTAGAGCGCAATCAACTCGTCAAAGGGCAGGTTCTTGTGCAGGTAGTGAATCGCGGGATGTCCCACGAGGCCGTGTTCGCCGTTCACCTCACTCACCGCGCGCTCGAGGTCGTGACGCTCCTGCTCGTAGTGCGAATCCGATTCACGACTCGGGACCGCGATCTGAATCATCACCTGTCGCTCGGCGCTCAGCTGGCCGTCGTCGAGCATCTCGGCGATCGCCTTGATTCGCTGTTGAATTCCCTTGGTGTAGTCGAGTCGGTCGACGCCCAGAAGGAGGAATTCCGGATTTCCGAGACCCTCGCGAATCTCACGTGCACGGGCGCGGACGTTCGGATCGGCCGCCAGTTCCACGATCTGATCGCAGTCAACCGAGATCGGAAAGGATCCAACGCGGATGGCCCGACCCTCGAAGTCGAGTCCCGAGTCGGTTCCGGTCGCCGACGTCAATCGGCGAGCCAGTCGAGAAAAGTTCGAGGCCGACGAGTGCAACTGGAAACCCAAGAGATCGGCGCCGAGTAGTCCGGCCAGGATCTCTCGGCGCCACGGCAGTTGCATGAAGAGCTCGCTCGGGGGGAACGGGATATGCAAGAAGAATCCGATGCGCACGTCCGGACGCAGTTCGCGCAACATTTGCGGAACCAACTGGAGTTGGTAGTCGTGCACCCATACGGTGCCGCCGGGCGCGACGTTCTCGGCCACGGTCGTGGCGAAGCGCATGTTGACCTCGCGGTAGGCGTGCCACCAGGTCCGGTGGAACGACGGAGAGCGGATGGCGTCGTGATAGAGCGGCCAGATAGTGGCGTTGGAGAAACCGAGGTAGAACTCCTCGTACTCCTCGGCGCTGATCGTCACCGATTTGAGACGGATGCCTTCATAACTCGAGGGTGGCTCCTGGTCCTCGGACGTGCCGGGCCATCCGATCCACAGGCCCTGGCGGTTCTGGAGGACCGACGTGAGCGCCGAGACCAACCCGCCGGGACTGGGGAGCCATCCGTCGTCGCCCGGGAGGCCCGCGTGGCGGAGAGGTAGGCGATTGGCCACGACCACGAAGTCGGCGGGCTCGTAGGCCGGATCGACGAAGGGGTCGTCCGGAACGTTCGGCTCGGCCGATCCGATAGGGGAGATGGAGTGTTCGCTCATGAGAGGTACCTGGTCAGAGCCTAGGTTGAACCTTTCTCTTTCGCACGGGCCGGAACTTCGTCGGATACACGTGCCCTCGTCGCGTATCCATGGTCGTGATGTGAATGTCTGTTGTTCTTACCGCTGCCTAAAGAGTACGAATCGTTTGTGTGACGAAACGATGAAAATTACCGAACGAGAGGAGAAATCGCCTAGTGCGGCAGATGATCCGACTTGATTATCTCGACCGATCCAGTGCTTTCGGTCCAGATCTCCTTCGTGGCAATCGTATCGGCACTATTGATCTTGTCCGCGTTCCACCAACTGTGTGAGTGGGCGTTGCCCGTCGAGGCCTCGCCTTCGCGCGCTTCGACGCCTATCACACTCAAGATGGCGTTGATGAGTGCGAGGTGAGTGAGTGCCTGGGGGAAGTTGCCGAGGTGGCGTTCGGTCGTCGGATCGAGTTCTTCGGCGTAGAGGCCGAGCGTGCTCGCCGCGCCGATCAGTTTCTCGCAGTGCGTGCGTGCGCTGTCGAGTTCGCCGATCGCGACCAGCGCCGACACGAGCCAGAAGGAACAGACCGTGAAGCTGCCCTCGCCCTCGCCGTCGAAGCCATCATCGGTCTTCTCCGGCCGGTAACGGAATACGAACGGTCCGTCGGTGAGGTCGTCGGCGATAGCAAAGACGGTCGAACGAATTCGCTCGTCGTCGGGGGGCAAGAAACCGAGCATCGGCAACACGAGCAACGAGGCGTCGAGCTCGTCGCTGCCGTAGGACTGGGTGAAGCAGCCTCGTGGGCCGACGGCGTTGGCGCAGATATCATCGTGGATGACTTGCGCCTCCTTCAACCACTGTTCGGCGCGGGTCTTCTCGCCACGCAACATGGCGAGTCGCGCACCGCGCTCGACGGCGACCCAACACATGACCTTGGAGTACGTAAAGTGTCGCGGCTCGCCCCGCACTTCCCAAATTCCGCGGTCCGGTTCACGCCAGCACTGCACGGCTGCTTCCACCGCTTGCACAACGATGCGCCACGAACGTTCACTTAGAGCGTCGCGCGATCGCGAGTGTTCATAGATACAGTCAACGACCCCGCCCAGGATGTCGAACTGCGTCTGGTTGTAGGCGCCGTTACCTACTCGCGCCGGTCGACTCCAGACGTAACCCGTGAGGTGATCCAGTTCGACCTCGATCGGTGAGTCGCCACCGTCGACCGGATAGAGCACTTGGAGATTTCGCCGGGCGCGCACACCGGTCGTGGCAACGGTGCCGCGCGGCGGCTCGAGGACGTCGCCGAGGAAGGCCAGGAAGTCGTCGGCCTCGGTGTGGAACCCGAGCGCGTGCAGCGCGCGTAGGGCGAAGGCCGTGTCGCGAATCCAGGTGTAGCGATAGTCCCAGTTTCTCGATCCTCCGAGATTCTCGGGCAGTGACGTCGTGGGTGCGGCCAGTATCGCGCCGGTCGGCGCGTAGGAGAGCCCCTTCAGCGTCAGTGCACTTCGCTGCAAGAGCTCGCGCCACGGGTGATCCGGGAACTGGCCACCGTCGATCCAGCCGCGCCAAAACCGCGAGGTCTCGCTCTTGAAGAGATTGACCTCTTCTTGGGTCGTGGGTAGCGGTGCGTCGGTCCAACTCATGACGACAAAACAAGATTCGCCTTCGACCAGGCGGTGGCGGGCGCGTATCGCGCGACCATCGATACCGAAACGCATGTCACCGGTCACGGTGATCCGGTTGTAGTCCGCGTTCGTCGTCGAGACGTGGTCGTACGAGGTGCCGGTGTACTCCCACTCCGCGTCGACGCGACCGTAGTTGAATGACGGTTCGCAATTGAGGATCACGTCCACGCTTCCGTGAAGACATTTCGCAGTGCGAACCAGGACGTGACGTGCGTCTGAATCACCGGGCGTTCGACGTTGCAGCACCGAGCGCTCTCCCGTTCGGTACCAAGGGCCAATGGCTAAGAAGTCGTTGACTTCAAGCCAGCCACTGCGGGTCTGCCACGTCGTGGAGAGCACCATCGTTCCGGGCAAGTACTGACGGTGGGCCGGTACTGAGCTTTCCACCGGGGCGAGACGAAACGATCCCGCGGAGCGGTCGAGGATCGTGCCGAAGAGACTCGGATCGTGCGGCTTGGGTAAGCACATCCACTCGATCGAGCCGGTGGGTGCGACGAGCAACGTGTTCTCGCAGTCCGATAAGAACGCGTAGTCGCCAATCGGCGGGAAGATCGCTTCGAGCGACTCCGGCGTCGAGAGCGGTTGTGAACCCTGATCCTTCAGCGACCGAAAGCCGAGCGTGCTCGCGGGGTCGAGAGAATGCATGCCGTCGTGGCCGCTGGATGAACTGGAATGCCGAGTTGGTGCCATTGTCGTGTCCCACTCATTCCCGCCGCGCCGGACCTTGGCCGAACGAAGACGGGCTCGTTGTGGACCAAACGACCCTCGCAGGCGTTTCGATCCCGAATTAACTCACTCACAAGCGTAGTGACATCGCGCGACCAAATACACCGCATGGCGCGACAACATTGCAACAATGGGGGATTGCGCCCGCCGCGCTACTGCGAACGTCCCCGGGCAGTGACCTCTATGACGTCGAGGACGACGTCGTCGTGGACGAGCCAGATGACGTCGTAGCGATCGACCGTCGGATCACAGTGCGGCGGCACGAGTTCAAGTCGCTCGCCTCGACGAAACGGATGGACCGGTGCGCAGGTGACCATACCCTGTTCGTCGCCGAAGAACGCGTACGTCGCGGTACGTTCGTGGCCGACCACGACGGGCACGCCGGCGTCGGTCGCCATCGCTTTCAAACCGGCGTCGACCGTGACGTAGCCCTCGTGGTTGGCCGAAATCACGGTCGTGAACAACGTGAGACTCTGGGCGAAGCGACCTTCAGGATCGTCGCCCAACGCGTCGCGGTACTCGCGGTCCATGAAGACGTAGCTACCGGTCTGCAGTTCATTGAGAACACCGATCTCGGCGTCCAGACCCATAGTGCCGGTGCCGCCCCCACTTCGAATCTTCACGTTGTAGCCGGCCGATTCCAACGCGCCGATGACGAGCGCGAGCCGTTTCGTCGCCGTGAGCGTCGCCTCGCGGCGATGTTCGCGACCGACGATGTGCTGAAGGTGTCCGCCGTAGCCCTGGACGCCGCGGAAGCGCAAGCGCGTCGCGACGTTCACGCGTTCGGCCAACGCGAGCGCTGCGCCCGGTCCGATAACTCCGGTTCGACCGAGTCCGACGTCGACGTCACAGAGCACGGAAATCGTCGCGTCGGCGGCGACGGCGGCCGCCTCCAACTCATCGACGCCGTCACGGTGATCGATCGCGACGAGGAGATCGCAACGAGCGGCGAGCGCCGCCGCGCGATCGGCGGCGTGGCGCCCGACGAGCGGTGATGTGAGCAGGACCGAGATTTCAGAGTGATCTCCCTCCGTCCGTAGGCTCTCGACGATTGCCTCGGCCTCGCCCAATTTGGCGAAGGAGAGTCCGACGGCGCCGGCCTCCAATTGGCGCTTCGCGACGTAGGCCGATTTGTGCGACTTCACGTGGGGCCGCAGTGCGACGCCGGCGTCGCGAGCGCTTCGCGCCATTCGATCGATGTTCGAGAGCAACATCGAGAGGTCGCAGACCAACGCCGGCGTTGGAATCAATCGCCGGGAGTTGGATTCACCGAGATGGTCCAGGGCCTCGTCGTTCGCGCGAACGTCGCGTCGCAAATCGCTCATGGCGTCCTCGTCAGACTGAGCGCGCAGCGCAAGGATCCACCGGACATAGTCCAACAGGATACAGATTGGAATCCGGGGATCTCTGGCGTTACCCGCCGGTAGCCGAGGTGCGAGCCCGACGGGTGACGAGCGCGAATCGCCACTTCGTTCGTCGCGTCATCGACCGTCCGCTTTTTCAAAAAAGTCGTCTCGTGCAATAATGGCTCTACATGGCTGATCTCGCGGACTTTGACGCTTCGATCCCCGAAGACGATCTCGATTCAAGTCTCTTCGGCGAAGGACATCCCACCGGCCTGCCGATCTTCAAGGCGCCCGTAGGCGCGCACCTGCGCAATCGTAAGAAGGTCAACAGTCCGTCCCAGTTGCTGACGCTCCAAGAGCTCGTCCATTTCAAGGCGAGTCACGGACGATGGCGAATCGCCAAAGACCTCGTGGGACTCGTTCGCCGAGGAAAAGGGAATGAGGGCGATGAGTCCTACGGCGACAAGTTGCAACGCGAGCGCGGAAAGGGCAAGACCGAGTCATCCACCTACGGGCTGGCGGACTTCGACGGGCACCCCGCGGTCCTCTACGCGATGAACTGGGACTTCTTCGCTGGATCACTCGGTGTGGTGTCGGGCGAGAAGTTCCAAGCCGCGGCCGACCTGGCGATTGCGAGAAAGTTGCCCTTCGTGAGCGTCTACGCCTCGAGCGGTGTTCGTCAACACGAGAACTTCGCCGGATTGACGCAGATGACGAGGATGGTCGAAGCCATCCGCAACTACAAGGACCGAGTTGACCTGCCCCACGTGGCGGTGTTGCTCGGCAATGTGTGGGGCGGGGTGTCGGCCAGTGCCGTGCCGAACGCCGATTTGATCATCGCGACGTCGGGCACCAACTTCGGCTTCGCCGGACCGAATGTCATCGAAGCCTTCGAGGGACTCTCGGTGCCCGCGGACTCCCAAAGCGCCGAGGCCAATCTGCTGGACCGCAACATTGACGTCGTCCTCACCGAGGTCGGCGACGTCGTATGGTATCTCGGCGCGATACTCACCTCCACCGCGCGTCCGGACAAGCATCACCAACTCAGCGCCGAAACGCCGCCACTCATCCGCAACGTCACCGCGTCGGACCAACGGCGTTCCTTCGAATTCGGACCGGTCGGCATCTACGGTCCGCGCTTTGACGATATGAAAGGTGGTGAACCGGTTCCCGCGGCGGTACCGCGTCAGGCGCACGTGAGCAACGACTCCGACGCGCTCGTCGAGCAGTACCAGGATTTGATGACCGACGCGAACCGCGTCGACCTCGAATTCATCGTGCGCTACTGCTTCACCGAGGCGACCGCCGTCTACAACTTCGTCCAGGAGAGTGAGTA
>Ga0207933_1001730_pt1 | contig 15644 bp, 20 predicted proteins | sample NGESurdeep092012_4_FD_184488 | JGI IMG/M metagenome (GOLD analysis project Ga0207933, IMG submission 184488) | Arctic peat soil microbial communities from Barrow, Alaska - NGEE Surface sample F53-3 deep-092012 (SPAdes) | ecosystem: Environmental > Terrestrial > Soil > Wetlands > Peat ... | reverse complement strand
TCGAAATTTGTTTTGATGTTGTGCATTTGTAAGTAATTGGTGTTCAAACTATTACAAGCAAAAACCATGCTAAACTATGGTAGCACAACATCTTTTTTTATTTTATTTTCTAACCGCACAACAGGTTAGGATATGTATTTATTTATTGTATTGAAAAAAAAGAAAAGTTTTTACAGATTTACTTTCTCCAAAAACAAGGCTATCAAAGAAAAGCCTCTACCTAATTACGGCCATCAATTTATGTTACTTCGGAATTGGATGTGCTCTTATGTTTTTTAATGTTTTAACCTAATAATTTCTCTTATGCAAAACCAATTAGTTCCTGTTAACAGGATTGAAGCAGAAGTAAAGCCAGAAAAAATATATGCAACCCTATTTTTAACACCCTAAATTTTAATTGCATTTATTATTTCTATTTCTGCTATTTGGTTTAATGCCTTATATCTAATACTTCTTTCTATCCCATTTGTTGTATTAGGACTTTACAAATATTTTTTAATCATTTCTTCAACTTTTTATCTTTCAGACCAACAATTAATATACCGGTTTGCCGATGTGCTGCACGACCAGGGTTCCAGTGATTTCGTAACTGGGCTTATTGAAAAACATGGAAAAATGACCTGGATGCTGAGAGGGCATTTAAAATAATATTTGAGCAAGTACGCAAATGGATTTTGTTTAATTAAAATAAAAATTCTCATTAATTGTTTGTTTGCTGCTACTTTTTATTGGATAGATAAGATGTAAAATCATGAAACAGGGTTGCAAATCGTGGCATCGGAATTGAGCGCATTCATTTTAAAATATTCATGATGAAAACATTTGAAATAGTTTTTATGAGTATTCCAATTACTTAATTATTTATAATAACAATTAATAAAAATGAAAAATGAAAAATATAAAATTGAATTTACCTAACAATGGTAATACAAGCGAAATGCAGTCTGATATTGAGTCTCTGCAAAATACTTTGAAAACAATTGCGGCGGGGAATGCGGAGTTGGAAAAAAATCTGGCAAAATTTGACACCTTAGACTTTGTGATATTCACTCAGCAGGAATGGGTTCGTTTCCACGAAAACCATTCAGATGATGTGGTGGTAACCTGGCCCGACGGACATCAAACCCATGGGCTTGAAAGGCATGTTGAAGACATGAAGGGTATGTTTGTATATGCACCCGACACCCGGATAAAAGTGCATCCGATCCGCTTTGGAGACAGCACCGGCGAATGGACTTGCGTTACAAGTTTTATGGAAGGAACCTTTACCAAGCCCATGCCTATCGGTGATGGAAAATTTATTCAGCCCACCGGCAAATCTTTTAAGTTACCGATGTGTACTATTGGCCATTGGAAAGATGGATTAATGATAGAAGAATCATTATACTGGGATAACCAAACCTACATGAATCAGATGGGGATTGGTAAATAAAATCCAACAATAAAAAATTGTTTTGGGCAGTCAGTTACTTTGAGAGTGGTATTGCCCGAAACAACTCAAAATATAGATTTTCATATTATCCTTTCATTCTTGATTATTAAATCAACACCATAACACCATGAAAAAGTTATTTTCTGTTTTGATAATTCTTTTTTCAGCAAATTTTTTGTTTGGCCAAACATCCACCTGGAAAGATGATCCTATGCATTCTAAATTAACCTTCACGGTGGTGCACAGAGGCTTTTCAGATATCTTCGGACTATTTCAAAAATTTGATGCAACTATTACTACGTCTAAACCTGATTTCAGCGATGCCGTGTTTACACTTTCAGCAGATGTTTCATCCGTAAATACCGAAGTGAAAATGCGGGATGATGATTTAAGGAGTAAAAATTTCTTTGAAGTGGCCAAATATCCTGATATGACTTTCAAGTCCACTTCAATTAAAAATACAACCGGCGAAAAAAACAGGTTTAAAATTTCGGGCGACCTCACCATTCATGGAGTTACCAAACAAGTTACTATGAATATGTGGTATCGCGGAACCTTGTATGATTCCACTTACAAAAAATATAAAGCCGGCTTTCAAATAACAGGTTTTATAAACCGTGCTGATTTTAATGTGGGGCCACCGGATCCATTCGACATCAGTACCGATGTAATGATAAAGGCAGATGGAGAATTTTTTAAGCAATAAAATAATAAGTGATAAGCAGTCTTGTCAACCTTTTAAATATATAAACATGAACAGATTAGAAAACAAAGTAATCATCATTACAGGTGCTGCAATGGGGCTTGGTTTGGCAGCAGCAAAAGAGCTTGCTTCACAAGGAGCAAATCTTGCTTTGGTTGACTACAACGCAAAAAGTTTGGATGATGCCAAAGCGGAACTCAACAAGGATTTTCCGGATGTAAAAATAATTACCGTTGTTGCAGATGTTTCCAACGAAGATGCCGTAAAGAATTATGTAGATGAAACAGTAAAAGCTTTTGGCCGTATTGATGGATTATACAATAATGCAGGTATTGAAGGCAAGCAGGCAAGCATCACAGAGTATGATGTAAATATTTTTAAAAAAGTGATTGATATAAACCTGATGGGCGTTTATTATGCTATGCGTTATGTTATTCCTGTAATGCAGAAACAAAAGTATGGTCGGATTGTAAATGTGGCTTCTGTAGGCGGCATTCGTGGTGTACTCAATCAAATCCCTTATGTTGCTAGCAAGCATGCGGTTTCGGGAATGACAAAAAATGCCGCTCTTGAATACGGCCGGGATGGAATTAATACAAACGCTATTGCGCCCGGAGCAATTCTTACACCCATGGTTGCTGAAGCCTTTAAGCAAGTTAATCCGGACAATCCTAAAGCGGCAGAAATAGAATATGCCCAACGTAACCCAACCAAACGATTGGGGTTACCGCACGAAGTAGCTAAAGTAGTCGCATTTCTTTTAAGTGAAGATGCGTCCTATCTTAATGGGCAGACCATTGCCATTGATGGCGGGGAATCGAATGTTTATGGAAATGTGTAAACAAATAATTAAAAGAAGATATTATGACTATCAATAGAAAATTAATTAGCGTTCAAACTCCCAAACCTCAGCCGGGATTTCTGGGGGCAGGACATACAGCCCGTGCTGTTATTCAGACCGACTATACACAAAGTGACCCTTTCATTCATTTAATGGATGATATGCTTGATAAGAAAGACGAAGTGCCGGTGGGTGGACCACATCCACATGCCGGATTTGAAACCGTTAGCTTGTTGATTGAAGGCGAAATGGGTGAAATGAAAGCTGGCGGTTTGCAAATAATGACAGCAGGAAGCGGAGTTGTTCATACGGAAACAATCGACAAGAAAGCTAAAATGCACCTTATGCAATTGTGGTTAAATCTTCCAAAAGATAAAAGATGGACTACACCAAAGCTGCAGGATTTATTATTGGAGGATGTTCCAAAAGTATCTGAACATGGATTAGACATAAAGATTTATAGCGGTTCGTTTGCAGGTGTTACATCACCTGTATCCAATTATGTTCCCCTGATACTTGCAGACATTCAAATGGAGGCAGGCGTATCAACGCTGCAAAATATTCCATCAACTTTCACTTCTTTTTTATATGTATTGGAAGGAAGTTTAAAAGTAGGTGACGATGATAAAATGATTAATCAAAACCAGGTTGGCTGGCTGGATAGATATACTGACGACACTTCAAGTGAGTTAAGATTGACTGCCGGTGATACCGGAGTTCGTTTTCTTTTATATTCAGCAGAACCACAAGGCGACCCTATCGTTTCTCACGGACCTTTTATTGGAGACAGTCCGGAAGATATTGCACGACTATACAGCGAATACCGTCAAGGCAAAATGAATGATATTTCATTTTTTACAAAGAGCTAACCTTAAAACTAACATAGAAAAGAAGGTCTCAATTTAAAGCAAAAATCAAAATGGAAAATTATAGTATGAGTGGAAAATATATTATTCCTGCACAAACACGAATAGGACATGTGCATTTAAAGGTAGCAAGCATTAAGCGTTCACTTGAATTCTATCATGAGTTGTTGGGTTTTGAAATAACTACAATGTATGGAAATCAGGCGGCATTTATTTCAGCAGGCGGCTACCATCATCATATTGGCTTAAACACATGGCATAGCAAAGATGCTCCGCCTGCGCCAACTCGCGGTGTGGGGTTGTATCACACTGCTATTCTCTACCCTACAAGAAAAGATTTAGCTGGTATTTACGACCGGTTACGAAAAGCTAATTATCCATTAACAGGTGCAAGTGACCACGGAGTTTCAGAAGCATTATACCTGAATGACCCTGACAATAATGGTGTAGAATTATATTGGGACAGACCTAAAGAACTTTGGACTTACAAACCAGATGGTTCAATAGAAATGTTTACAAAGCCACTTGACATGGAAAATCTATTGGAAGAATTAATTGAAAATAAATCACAATGAGAAATTTAGAGAACAAAGTAATCATCTTTCAAAAAACATTATGCAATGAATGAACAGAAATCAAATAAACAAAATGAACCAATGCGCTTTCTTGTGTTTTCAGCTTCATTTAGAAATGATTCGCTGAATACCCGATTGGTAAAATTAGCCGCACAAATCATTGAAACGAAGGGAGCTAAGGTTGACTATGCAAATATGAGTGACTTTGATTGTCCTTCCTGCGATCAGGATTTTGAAGCAAATAATTCGCATCCAAATGGTGCAGAAGAATTCAGGAAACGCATTTTAGCAAATGATGCTTTTATTATTTCATCGCCTGAATATAATGGCTCCATGCCCGGCTTTCTGAAAAACTCCATTGATTGGGTTTCACGGTTTCGTCCGCAACCTTTCAATGAACGTCAAGTTTTGCTAATGTCAGCTTCTCCTGCAATGGGAGGAGGCAATCATGGTCTTTGGTCTTTAAGGATGCCGTTAGAACATCTTGGCGCAAATGTTTTTTCGAATATGTTTTCGTTGGCAATAGCACACAAAGCATTCACACCCGAAGGCAACATTGCAGATGAAACTTTGTCAAAACGGTTTGAAGGAAATCTTGTTGCCTTCATGAGTCTTGTTGAGGCAGCAAAACATTATCCGTGCATGAAAAAAGCATGGGTTGAATTTTTAGGAGAGAAGACAGATGCCGTTACAGAAAGAGTTGAGTACTAAAAATAAATTTTAAAAAATGGAAATAGGGATTGATAGTTTTGCAGCCGTAATTAGCGGAAATAGCAGCAAAGTGATAAATGATGCTGATGCAATAGCTCAGTTGCTGGAAAGAATAGAACATGCAGACAATTCAGGCATTGATGTATTTGGGATTGGTGAGCATCACCGCAAGGGGTTTCTTGATTCTGCGCCTACCCTTATTCTTACTGCTGCCGCTGCCCGTACAAAACGAATTCGTCTTACAAGTGCAGTTACTGTGCTTAGCGCAGCCGACCCGGTAAGGGTATTTCAAAACTTTGCAACCCTGGATTTGATTTCCCGGGGACGGGCTGAAATTGTTGCCCGGCGTGGTTCATTTATAGAGGCTTTTCCACTCTTTGGCTATAGCCTTGAAGATTATGATGAGCTGTTTGCTGAAAAACTTGACCTCTTACTTAGTATTCGCAAGAACGAGTTTGTTACATGGTCAGGTAAATTCCGTGCTGCCCTTAAGAACCAATCTGTCTATCCAAGACCATTTCAAAACCCCTTACCCATTTGGATTGGAGTAGGTGGTACACCCGAATCTTTCATTCGTGCGGGGACACTTGGATTACCACTGATGGTTGCTATTATTGGTGGTGAGACACACCACTTTCGCCCATTAGTAGACCTTTACCGTGAAGCAGGTAAAAGAGCAGGGTTTAAGCCCGAACAACTCAAAGTAGGGATGCATTCATTGGGCTATGTGACAAACACTACACAAGAAGCATTAGATGATTTTTATCCTGGCTATGCTGAGTCCATGACAAAGATTGGCAAGGAACGTGGCCGGCCACCTATGACCCGTAGAAGCTTTGAGGCTCAAGTGGGGCCACAAGGTGCGTTGCTGGTTGGAAGCCCTGAAGAAGTGGCGGAAAAAATCCTCCGGCATTCCGATGCACTTGGCGGTATTTCCAGGCTAACTTTTCAGATGGATAGTGCCGAATTGCCGCATGAAAAATTGATGCACTCCATTGCGTTAATTGGCACACGTGTAAAGCCGTTAGTTGTTCAATAAAGCAAAACAATGGATGGAAGTTCCGATGAATCATTAAAAATAAAAGCGATGCAATACAAATTTGAAAAACCAGTTCACGGAACAATCGGGAACGAAAAATACCAATGCAGCATTGAGTGGCGCAACGGAAAATTTATTGCCGATGAACCTGTAACCTCAGGAGGAAAAGATACAGGCTCCGACCCTTTCACTCTTTTGCTTTCTTCACTTGCATCATGCACCTTAGTTACCATGCGCATGTATATTGACCGAAAAGGTTGGATAATGCCGGAGATTGCAGTCAATTCAAATATTTATCAGGAAACAAAAGACGGGAAGACAACTACCATCATTGACCGTGATATAATTTTTCTCAATCCTGTTGAAGAGGAACAAAAAACACGGCTGCTTGAGATTGCAAAACAGTGCCCTATTTCAAAAATTTTAGAAGGAGATATTAAAGTGCGGGCATTTCTTTTCAAAGACAGTGAAACCGAAAAGAAAATCAACTACTCAAATGATGAAATAACGGTTGTTTGGAAACCGGGGTTCTGCCAACACGCAGCAAGATGCTGGACACAACTGCCCGAAGTTTTTGATTACAAAAAGAAACACTGGATAAATCCGAATGGCGACACATCAGAAAGAATAATTGAACAGGTTAAAAAATGTCCGAGTGGTGCTTTATCATTTTTTTATAATAATGAAAAATGAAAACATACATGAGGTACAAATTAAAGCCGATAACAATAAATTAATAATTATGACAAAGAAAGCAAATAAATATAAATTAACTTTAGAACAGGTTTCTTTAATGAAAGAAGACTCCATTTTATCTGAACCGATAGTATTGGAATTTTAAAATCATGACGAAATTTTTAAGATTATTGATATCCTGCGTGAGAAAAACCTATTTGGTGATGAAAACCAGTCTGCGGAATTTGCAATTGGTTTAAAAATGTTCAGTGAAGTAATGCTTAAGAATAAGACTCATCCTCTTTTTAAAGAATTTTTCCCCTCATTTATCGAATTTATGAAAAAACTGAAAAACTAAAATCTTACGGGTAGTAACAACATTTTTTCAAATTAATAAAAATATATATGAACCAGAAAGTCTTAGTAACAGCAGGCGCCGGAGGTATTGGCCTCGAAATAGCAAAAGCATTTGCAGCAAACGGCGCCAAAGTTTTTGTGTGCGATATCAATGAAGCCGCACTGAAAGAATTGGAGCAGAATGTTTCTGGCGTAATCACCAGAGTATGCGATGTATCGAAACGTAGCGATATTGAAAGCATGGTAAAATTCGGCGCAGAAGCCTTAGGAGGTTTGGATGTATTGGTAAATAACGCCGGCATTTCCGGGCCCACCGCGCCTGTGGAAGAGATCAACCCCGACGATTGGGAAAAAGTGATGCAGGTGGATATTAATGGAACATTCAATGTTACCCGGATGGCAATCCCTTTTCTGAAAAAATCATCTGCCGGGGTGATCATCAATATGTCGTCCCTTGCAGGCAGGTTTGGCTATGAAAACAGAAGCCCTTATTCAACCGCAAAATGGGGCATAGTAGGTTTTACCAAAACCCTTTCTATTGAATTGGGGAAATATGGTATTCGTGCCAATGCAATTTTACCAGGGGCTGTAGCTGGTCCCAGGATTGACAAAGTATTGCAGGGAAGAGCAGATGCCAACCATACAACGTTCGAAGAAGAAAAGAACAATGCAATGTCTATACAGTCTCTAAAGGGATTTATAGATCCAAAAGATATTGCAGCTTTAGCGGTGTTTCTTGCATCCAATAGCGCAAAAATGATTTCAGGACAGATCATTCCTATTGATGGCGATGCCCAAAAAGCTTCTTAGTATAATATCATTAACTATAAAAAACATTTAGCATGTCAAAAACATTAAGAGATCAATTAATCGGAGCATGGAAGCTCGTATCTTATGCCGAAAAACCGATTGACGGCTCGGCTCCATTTTATCCAATGAGTGAAAAGCCGATGGGCATTATCATGTACACGCCCGATGGCTATATGTCTGCCCAACTCATGCACCCTGATAGAAAAAATTTCGCTTCGGGAGATTGGTTCAATGGCACAGATGAGGAATATAAACAGGAAGCATCCTCTTACATCTCGTACACCGGCCCGTTTCATGTGGATGAAGAAAAGCAAACGCTCACTCATTCCATGTTCACTTCTTTATTTCCCAACTGGACCGGGCAAACGCAACCACGGGTAGTAAAAATAGAAGGCGACCTGTTGCACCTGAGCACCGCGTCTCCTATTGTTTCAGGCGGCAGGACCGTCAACTCCTTTTTAACCTGGAAGCGGGCAGAGAAATAATAAATGATGCGTTAACAATCAGAAAAAATTAAAAGGATAATGCAAATTATATGGAATGAAGCATATTATCAACATTGCTGAAATAAAGGCTTGGATGTTAATGGCTGTAAGTGGAAAATTAATAAAAACTAAACCAATGTTACCAATAGGAATTAATGCCCCGGAATTTGAATTGAATTCAACGCCGGATCAAAAATTAAAATTAAGTGAGTTGCTCGGTAAGAAAGTTATCCTTGCTTTTTACCCGGCAGACTGGAGCCCAGTATGTGGCGACCAGATGACCCTCTACAATGAAACATTAAAGTTCTTTTCAAAACATAACGCTCAGTTATTAGGAATTTCTGTTGATAGTAAATGGTGTCATCTGGCATTCAGTAAACATAATAAGTTTCATTTTCCATTGCTCGCAGATTTTGAACCAAAAGGAATGGTTGCTAAATTATATGGAGTGTATGATGAAAAAGAGGGAGAATGCCAAAGGGCTTTATATGTAATAGATGAGCAAGGAATTATTCAATGGAATTATTTATCTCCAACCGGGATAAACCCCGGAGCTGATGGGATATTAGAAGCTTTGGAAAAATTAGATAATAAATAAAATAATAAAAATGAGCACAAAATTAAAGCCTGCTGTAAGCAGCAAAGATCATATCCAGGGAAATAAAAATGCAGCACTGGAATTGGTTGAATACGGCGATTACCAATGTGGCCATTGCGGCCATGCTTACCCGATAATAAAAGCAGTACAGCAGGAAATGGGAAATAAATTAAAGTTTGTTTTCCGAAACTTTCCATTGTCAGAGCCGCACCCGGATGCTTTTAAAGCAGCGGTGGCGGCAGAAGCAGCAGCATTACAAAACAAATTCTGGGAAATGCATGATATTATTTATGAGAACCAGGAAAGGTTGGATTGGAAAGCCTTAAATTTTTATGCTGAAAAAATCGGACTTGATGCCGGTCGTTTTCAAGAGGATATTAAAATAAATAAGGTTACAGTTAAAGTAGAAGACGATTTTGAAAGCGGAGTAAGAAGCGGGGTAAATGGCACACCTTCCTTTTTTATTAATGGTGAAAAATACGATGGGGATTGGGAGGAAAGTGAATTGCTTCAATATTTAAAAAGCCGGATATGATAAGAATAGATGGCTCAGCGAATTTCTATCCTATGAGTGAAAAACCAATGGGTATTATCATGTACACCCCGGATGGTTATATGTCGGCGCAATTAATGCATCTCGATCGTAAAAATTTTGCATCGGGCGATTGGTTTAATGGCACAACAGAAGAATATAAGAAAGAAGCATCCACGTATATTGCCTACACCGGCCCGTTTCATGTGGATGAAGAAAAACAAACGCTCACACATTCCATGTTCACTTTTTTATTTCCCAACTGGACCGGGCAAACGCAACCCCGGATTATGAAAATTGAGGACGATTTGCTCCACCTCAGAACGGCATCACCGATTATGTCTAACGGTAAAAAAGTAAATTCAAAATTAGTGTGGAAACGTACGGAAAAGCAATAATTTTAATTATCAATTAATCAGAACATCATGCAAACAGAACAAATCAAGGCCTTCAATAATAATCTGAACCCCTTTATTGATAAGCTGGTTCCTGAACTGGAAGAAATTTATAAAGACATTCACCTGCACCCCGAATTGTCTATGCAAGAATTCCGCACTGCTAAAATCGCCGCGGATTATTTAACCAAATATCAATACGAAGTGTCAACAGGTATTGGTATAACAGGCGTAGTGGGAATCATGAAAAATGGAGAGGGGCCTGTGGTGATGCTTCGTGCAGATATGGATGCGCTTCCTGTAGCGGAAGCAACGGGTTTGCCTTATGCCAGTACGGTAAAAGCAAAGGATGAAGAAGGGGTTGAAGTGGGCGTATCGCATGTGTGCGGCCACGATTTACACGTAACCTGGTTAATGGGTATTGCAAGGTTATTTTCAGAACATAAAGATCATTGGAAAGGAACTTTGCTGGCTGTTTTTCAACCGGGCGAAGAAGTAGGCCGTGGGGCGCAGGGCATGATAGACGATGGTATGATGACCCGTTTTCCTAAGCCTGATATCATTCTTGGTCAACATGTAATGGTAGGTGAATCGGGGACAGTAGGATATCGCAGCGGCGCTATCTTATCCGCAGGCAACAGTTTAAAAGTTAAAATTTTTGGGCGTGGCGCACATGGTTCATCGCCGCAAACCTCTATTGACCCGGTGATTATGGCGGCTGCCACTACCATGCGGTTGCAAACCATTATTTCACGAGAGGTGGCGCCCATAGAAAATGCAGTGTTGACCATAGGTTCATTGCAGGCCGGCACCAAAGAAAATATTATTCCTGAAGATGCCACATTAAAATTGAATATCCGCACTTTTGATGATGGCGTGCGGGATCATATTCTTTCTGCGGTTAAACGCATTTGTTGTGCAGAATGTGCCGCTTCCAATGCCCCTAGAGATCCAGAATTCATCACATTGGACAGCTACCCAATTACAGAAAATGATGCGGGAGCTACCGCGAAAGTAGCGGAGGCTTTCCATACACAGTTTGGCGATAAATCAATTGAAACAGCACCTGCTTCTGCCAGCGAAGATTTCAGTATTTTTGGAAGGAATTGGAAAGTACCTTATGTTTTTTGGTTTGTCGGCGGCACAGATCCCGAAACATACAGGGAAGCGAAAAAAAATAATAAAATAAACACGATCCCAAGTAATCATTCACCCAAATTCGCACCTGTAATAAATCAAACATTAAAAACTGGTTTGCAGGCAATGATGACGGCCGCTGTGGCATGGCTGAATTGAAAATAACGGCATTATGATTAATCTGCATTCGCTCTATACATTTATTGACCTGGCCGGAACTTTCGCATTTGCCATAAGCGGCGCTGTTGCTGCCAGGGACAAAGGCCTGGATTTATTTGGTATTTTGGTAGTTGCCTTTACTGTTGCCTGTGGTGGAGGCATCATCCGGGATTTGTGTATCGGGGCTATTCCACCGGCCGGATTATCGGATTGGCGTTATTTGGCCGTTGCAATGATTGCTGCAATAATAACGATGAGTTTGGATTCGCTATCGAAGTGGCTAAATCGCCCTGTACTGCTGTTCGATGCGTTAGGCTTGTCTCTCTTTGCCGTTTCAGGCGCACAGAAAGCGTTGGAATTTGGCCATAATAATGAAATGGCCATCCTGCTTGGAATGATTACTGCAGTCGGTGGCGGAGTGCTGCGCGATGTTTTGCTCAATCGTGTTCCTGTGATTTTTGAAAAAGAAATTTATGCATCGGCAGCACTGGTAGGCGCAGGGGTCGTGGTAATGGGAAATTATTTCGGCTGGCCCAATGATTGGGTATTCCCTGCCGGATTTTTGCTCTGCTTCGCCTTGCGTATTCTGGCGCTTTATTATCATTGGGAATTGCCTGTTTTTCGAAAAAAAATAACTAAATAAAAAGCATAAATCAATATTGAATTAGGATTAATAACTTTCGCAGACATGCAGCCGGAAACCCTTCCGGGGGCACATCTGGAAGAAAATCTCAGAGCCGCAGAATTTTCATTTACTCAGCAAGAATGGAATGAGTTTGAATCTGTACTTTCTAACATTCCTATTATGTTATGGGCGACCGCTTTTCTGCATCAGAGCAAAAACAAGTGGAAAAGTAATAATATAATGCTAATGCAGTTCCAAACCAATTATTTTAACGAGTTTTTTTTCGCCGCTGTTGATGTTGGACCTGGCTTTAAGCGACACTTCACTAACGCCTTAATTTAATAGTCTCTTTGTATCAGGCTTTTATCGAAAATATCAGACAACATCAGGAGGTAGCGTCTACAAAAACTTTAGTTTCTCTTCTTCCAGGTCTATCTGCTGGAGGTGTTTCCTGATGACTTCTTCATCCATGTGCTTGTCGGTTTTATTTCTTGCAAGCAACCACAGCCTTTGTTGATTTAAGAGGTCGGCATATATTTTTTTGATTTCCGAAGGCATTTCCGGCACTGTATTTTCATCATTTTCCCCTTTCCACCTGGCGGCTAATTGTTGTAGCACCCCGCTATGTTTAATTTTATTGCCATAGTTGCTTGTCAGATATTGTAAAGCGAGTTGGGCTAATTCTTTCCTTATAAAATTGTCGGCTTCCTCTTCAAGAGGATAATCATCAAAATCGGGCAATTTTATTTTTCTGATGAAATAAGGAAGCGTTAATCCCTGTAACAATAAGGTGGTTAGTATTACAATAAACGTGATAAACAGGATTAAGTTTCTTTGGGGAAAGGCTGAACCATCGGCTAACTGAACAGGTATGGATAAAGCAGCGGCAAGCGATATAACGCCACGCATTCCTGTCCATCCTATGATGAAGGGTGCTTTGATGCCCGGGTTCCTTGCATCGGCAACAGTAATAAAGTTTCGGGCAATGAGGGTGACAATTACTGCGCCGTAAGCCGATAAAAACCGCACTACTATCAATACTGCTGTAACTAATAATCCATACCCGATAGCAGCCGAAAGGCTTGTATCTCCCAGTCCCCTGGTAATTGCGGGTAAACCAAGCCCAATTAATAAGAACACCAGGCCATTCAGTACAAATACAAGACTATTCCAAACGGTTACACCACGCAAACGGGACGCGCTACTTAGAAAATGAAACCTTTTATGGGAAAGAAGTAAACCACCGCAAACTACAGCTAATACACCGGAGCTATGTGCTTCTTCCGCTGCAATGTACATGATGTAAGGAGTTATAATCGTTAGTACAATATCCATATTTACATCAGTAGGCAAATATTGGTGGGCTTTCATAAAAATCCATCCGACAAGCAAACCAATGCCAATACCGCCAATCAGCATCCAACTGAAACTCAATGCCGCATTATACCAAACAAACTGGCCCGTTGCCACCGCAATCATGGCAAAACGAAAAATAATCAGTGATGAAGCATCATTCAATAAACTTTCGCCTTCCAGAATGGATGACATCCTTTTCGGCACTTTTACAAATTTTAAAATAGCCCCTAAACTTACTGCATCGGGTGGCGATACAATGCCACCCAATAAAAACCCTAATGCCAAAGAAAAGCCAGGTATAAAACTATTGGCAACAAACGCTACAGACAAAGCCGTAAGAAATACTACCACAAAAGCAAAGCTGCTTATAATACGCCGCCATCGCCATAGTTCTTTCCACGAAATTGCCCACGCGGCTTCATACAAAAGCGGGGGTAAGAATATAATAAAAATCAGGTCAGGGCCAATATGAATAGCAGGAATACCCGGAATTAAACTTATCAGCAATCCGGCAACTACAAGCAGCACCGGATAAGCTACTTTTATTTTATTTGCCAGCATTATCAGCAATACAATAATAATTATCAGCACTAAATAATAAGAAAAATGTTCTATCATGATGAATAGATTTTAATTCAAATTCCGGTACTCATTCGGTGTCATTCCTGTTTTTTGTTTAAACAGGCGGGTAAAATGTTGTTGATATTTAAAACCCAACTCATTGGCTATGTCATTGAAAGATTTGGAAACATCAAATATTTTACCCTTCGCTTCATCAATTATTTTGTATTGAATATAATTTAATGCAGTATTGCCGGTTTCTTTCTTTATAAGGTCACCAAAGTAGTTGGGTGATAAATATAGTTGCCCGGCACAATAGGTTACACCTGGTAAACCTAAATTCTCTGCTTTACCGGATTTAAAATAATCATTCAATAAATTTTCAAAACGCACTAAAATATCTTTGTTGACATTGCTGCGGGTGATAAACTGGCGGTCATAAAAACGCATACAATAATTCAGGAGCAATTCAATATTTGATACAATCAGCGTTTTACTATGCTTATCAATATTTAAATCAATTTCGGCGGTTATTTTTTCTAAACAATCAATAATCGTCTTTCTTTCTTTTTTTGACAAATGCAACGCTTCATTTATCTCATAAGAAAAGAAAGAATAATCCTTAATGATTTTCCCTAACGGTGTACCAGCAATTAAATCCGGATGAAAAACCAAAGCATAGCCTGAAGGTTTTATGGCAACGCCTTTGCTATCCACACCATAAACCTGCCCGGGTGAAACGAAAACCAATGTGCCGTCTTCATAATCGTAAGGTTGGCAGCCATAAGTTATATCGCCACATTTTATGTTCTTGAGAAACACGCAGTAAAGACCTATATACCGCCTGAAATGCTGAATAGTGGGGACTTCATTGAAATTGATAACACTTACCAGAGGGTGCAGTGTATCTACCCCAGCGTAGTTATTGTATTGCCTTACCGTATCTATTCTTTCTACTTGTTCCATAACTTAAAATTTTACCAGACAAATTTAGCAAACCTAAACCCGTGTATCACATTTTTAAAACAAAATCAGTAAAACTGGTAAATAAAACTGTATTCTGTATAAAGCGAGTGCAATAAATAGTAACGAAATTTGCATTCAAATTAATTGGTAATAATTCTCTTTAGAAATGAAGAAATATTATCCATTTAGAAATATAAAAATCATGCATGAAAAAGATATTTTTGAAAGATTAAAAGCGGGAGAGCCAATACGATTGGATGATGTTCAATATTCAAAAATTCAAGCCGTTGTTGACCGTACCATAAAGCTGAATGCAAAATTGAATACTTCGGAAAATGTTGAGGACATTAGAAAACGTTTGAGCGAAATAACAGGTTCGGAAATAGACCCATCAACAATTGTGTTTGTTCCTTTTTACACCAACTTTGGTCAATTCATCAAAATAGGCAAAAACGTATTTATCAACCATGCCTGTTCTTTTCTTGACATGGGCGGAATTACCATTGAAGACAATGTATTAATCGGTCCGAAAGTAAACCTCATTACAGAAAATCATCCGTTAAATCCCAACGACAGAAAAACGTTGATTTGCAAGCCGATTGTGATAAAGCGTAGTGCGTGGATTGGTGCGGCAGCTACGATTTTGCCAGGTGTTACGATTGGCGAAAATGCTGTAGTGGCGGCAGGTGCGGTAGTTACTGCTGATGTTGCGCCCAATACTATTGTGGGTGGAATTCCTGCAAAATTTATCAAGAATATTGAACAGTAAAATTTATCCAAAATGAAAATCATATCCGCATTGGTTTTGAGTTTAATCTGCA
>Ga0207933_1001729_pt1 | contig 15653 bp, 16 predicted proteins | sample NGESurdeep092012_4_FD_184488 | JGI IMG/M metagenome (GOLD analysis project Ga0207933, IMG submission 184488) | Arctic peat soil microbial communities from Barrow, Alaska - NGEE Surface sample F53-3 deep-092012 (SPAdes) | ecosystem: Environmental > Terrestrial > Soil > Wetlands > Peat ... | reverse complement strand
GAGGAGGAGGAGGAGGAGGAGGAGGAGGAGGAGGAGACAGTCCCGCGCGTGAAGCCCTCGGTGCCCGGGGCGCATCTCGAGGTGGACATCGTCCCCGAGGGCGTCGATCCGTTGGGGCGCGGCGAGACGCGCGGTGAGACCTACGAGGATCGATACGCGATCGAGGGCGAGGAGCCCGAGGGCGAGGCGGACGGCGAGAAGGAGCAGGAGGAGGCTGTGAGCGAGCCGATTTCGACCGCCGCGATCGACCTCGCGGCGGGAGCGCGCTACCGTGCGACGGGCAAGCGCAAGACGGCGGTCGCGCGGGTGACGCTGCGACCCGGGAGCGGCTCCTACCTCGTGAACGGGAAGACGCTCGAGGAGCACTTCCCGCGCATCACCCAGCAGCGCAACATCCGCCAGCCACTGGAGACGGTCGGCTATCAGGAGCGGATGGACGTGGTCGCGCGGCTGCACGGCGGCGGCATCTCCGCGCAGGCGGGGGCGCTGCGCCACGGCGTCTCGCGCGCGCTGCTGGAGGCCGACCCGAACCTGCGCGGCGAGCTCAAGCGTCGCGGTTTCCTCACGCGCGATTCGCGCGCGAAGGAGCGCAAGAAGGCTGGGTTGAAGAAGGCCCGTAAGAAGCCGCAGTTCTCCAAGAGATAATCTCAGAGAGCGTTGGGGACCCACCCACCCTGATGGCCCCAGAGAGTCAAGGGGAAGGATGACCCGGAAGCTGTTCGGAACCGACGGCGTCAGGGGCGTAGCGGGCGGTCTGCTCACAGCCGAGCTCGCGCTCGGCCTCGCGCAGGCGGCGACGCGGAAGACGGGCGTGGAGTGTCCGCAGGTGCTGATCGTGCGCGACACGCGCGAGTCGGGCGAGATGCTCCAGGCCGCGGTCGCGGCCGGTGTGAGCGCCGCGGGCGGGGACGCGCTGCTGGGCGGCGTGCTGCCGACGCCGGCCGCGCCGCTCTTGATCGGCCGCTACGGCTTCGACCTGGCGGTGGTGCTGTCGGCCTCCCACAACCCGTACGAGGACAACGGGATCAAGTTCTTCGCGGGCGACGGCTACAAGCTCTCGGACGAGGCCGAGCTCGAGATCGAGCTGGAGCTGGAGCGGGCCGGGAGTGTCGCGGCCGGCGACGTGGTTGGTTCGGCTGAGAACGCCAGGTTGGCCACAACGGTCGCCCCTGCCGGGCAGGATGCCAAGGCCACCTCCTCCGGCATCGGCGCGGCGCCGCACGCCCCCCGGATCGGCCACGTGCGCGAGCTGCGGGGTGCGGGCGAGGATTACCTGCGCGAGCTGCACGAGCACTTCTCGGAGCTCGACCTGAGCGGGATGGACGTGCTGCTGGACTGCGCGAACGGCGCCACCCACGATGTCGCCCCGGAGATCTTCCGGCGGCTGGGGGCGAAGGTGAGCGTGATCGCCGATCGGCCGGATGGCCGCAACATCAACGCCGGCTGCGGATCGACCCATATTGAGCGGCTGGGCGAGCTCGTCCGCGAGGGCGAGCACGAAGTTGGGTTCGCCTTCGACGGCGACGGCGACCGCGTGCTCGCGGTCGATCGCGCCGGCACGGTCGTCGACGGCGATGAGCTGATGGCGCTTGCGGCGCTGCACATGCGCGAGCGCGGGCGACTGAATGGCGGTGGCGTGGTCGTGACGGTGATGACCAACTACGGCTTTCACACCGCGATGGAGCGGGCCGGCGTGGAGGTGGCGATCACGCAGGTCGGCGATCGCTACGTGCTGGAGGAGCTGCGCGCGCGCGACTGGCTGCTCGGCGGCGAGCAGTCGGGGCACATCATCGATCTCAGCTTCAACCGCACCGGCGACGGGATCGCCGGTGCGCTGCTCACGCTCCAGGCGCTCGCCGGGCGCGACCTGGCGGAGCGCGACGCGATGCAGAAGCTGCCGCAGCGGCTGGTGAACGTGCGCGTACGCGAGCGCGGGGCGTTGCAGTCGGCGACAGAGGTCAACGAGGCGGTGGCCGCCGCGGGCGAGGCCCTGGAGGGGCGCGGGCGCGTGCTCGTGCGCCCGAGCGGGACCGAGCCGCTCGTGCGGGTGATGGTGGAGGCGCCGACCGAGGACGAGACCAACGAGGTCTGCGGGCGGTTAGCCGCGCTCGTGGAGTCGGAATTGGGCTGAGCTTCCAGACGAACGTTCGGGAGGACGCGCTCGACCCGCTGGTATCTTCGACGGGGTGTGCGGCATCGTTGGCTACGTCGGCAATCGCTCCGTCAGGGAGCTGCTGCTCGACGGGTTGAAGAAGCTCGAGTACCGCGGGTATGACTCCGCGGGGATCTCGGTGATCGAGGAGGAGCGGATCGAGACGGTACGCGCCGTCGGCAACCTCGACGCGCTGCAGGCGAAGCTCGACGGCGTGGCTCGGGCCCAGGCCGAGGAGGAGTCGGCGGAGGGCGCCGTGGCCGTGCTGGCCGAGCCCCGACCGGTTGCGAGCACCGGCATCGGCCACACCCGCTGGGCGACGCACGGGCGCGTGACCGAGGAGAACGCCCATCCGCACTACGACTCCGCCGACCGCTTCCACGTGGTCGTGAACGGGATCGTGGAGAACTACATGACGCTCAAGGAGCGTCTGCAGGCGAGTGGCAGCGTGTTCACCTCGGAGACCGACGCCGAGGTGATCGCGCACCTGATCGCCGCCCACTACGACGGCGACCTCGCCGACGCCGTGCGGGGCGCATACGCGGAGCTGGAGGGTCACTACGCGTTCGTCGCGATGTGCCTGCAGGAGCCCGAGACGCTCGTGGGAGCGCGGCGGGAGTGCCCGCTGATCGTTGGGCGTGGCGAGGGCGAGCAGTTCGTGGCCTCCGCGGTGCCCGCATTCCTCGCGCAGACGCGCGAGGTGCAGTACGTCGACAACGGCGAGATCGTCGTGCTGACGCCCGACGGCGTGAGCATCACGACGCCAGCGGGCGAGGCGGTCGAGCGCGCGGTGGAGACGGTCGACTGGGACGAGGACACCGCCGAGAAGGGCGGGTATGAGACGTTCATGTTGAAGGAGATCCACGAACAGGCCGACGCGGTCGCCGAGACGATCGCCGACCGCACCGCGCGCGGCAGCGGCGTCGATCTCGCCGAGCAGGGTGTTCTGGATGAGGCGATCTTGGCGGACGTGAAGCGGATCGTGGTGGTCGCCTGCGGCACCTCCTACCACGCGGGCCTGATCGGCCGCTACGCGATCGAGGAGTGGGCGAGGGTGCCGGTCGAGGTGGATGTCGCCTCGGAGTACCGCTACCGCAATCCCGTAGTAGGGCCTGGCGATCTCGTGATCGGGATCTCCCAGTCGGGCGAGACCGCCGACACGCTCGCGGCGATGCGCAAGGCGAAGGAGCGCGGCGCGGCGGTGCTGGCGGTCACGAACGTGATGGGCTCGCAGGCGACACGGGACGCCGACGGCGTGCTGTTCACCCGCGCGGGCCTGGAGATCGGGGTGGCGGCGACGAAGACGTTCCTCTGCCAGGTCGCCGTCGTCTACCTGCTCGCCCTGCGCCTGGCCGAGCTGCGCGGCACGCTCGAGCCGGCGCGCCTCCAGCAGCTGGTCGCTGACGTGAAGCGCTTGCCTCACGGAATCGAGCAGGTGCTCGCCGGCATCGGCGAGCCCGTGGCGCGCGTCGCCGAGGAGTACTGGGAGAGCGTGTTCTTCCTCTACATCGGCCGCCACGTCGGCTTGCCCGTGGCGCTGGAGGGTGCGCTGAAGCTGAAGGAGATCTCCTACATCGCCACCGACGCGTACCCGGCGGGCGAGATGAAGCACGGCCCGATCGCGCTGCTCGACGAGTCCACGCCGGTCGTGTGCGTGGCGACCGACTCGCCCGTGCTCGAGAAGATGGCCTCGAACATGGCCGAGGTGCGCGCGCGCGGCGCCCACGTGGTCGCGGTGACGACCGCCGGCAACGAGCAGATTGCCAAGCACGCCGACTCCGTGATCGAGGTGCCGGCGGTGGACTGGATGCTCCAGCCGATGCTCGCGGTGATCCCGCTGCAGCTGCTCGCCTACGAGATCGCTCGCAAGCGCGGCCTGAACGTCGACCAGCCGCGCAATCTGGCGAAGACCGTCACCGTCGAGTAGCCAGCGGCCCGCTGGCACGGCGCCAGGCGGCGTCCTCGCTCGCTCGTGTGCAGAGCACACGTCGCTCGCTGCGTCCTTGCCTGGCTTGGCCATCGGACCGCTGGGGGCTATGGCCGAAGCGCGCGGCGACCATCTAGCATCGCTGGTCGTGGATCAACTCCCCGACTGGCTGATACCGCTGCTCGACGCCGAGACGATGCGTGGCGTCGACCGCTGGGCGATCGAGGAGCAAGGCGTGCCGTCGCTCGATCTGATGGAGCGCGCCGGCGCGGGGGTGACCCGGATCGTCGAGCGCCTCGCCCCCGACGGCCCGGCGGTGGTGGTGTACGGGAAGGGGAACAACGGCGGCGACGGGCTCGTGGTCGCGCGGCTGCTGCGCGAGGCCGGCAGGAATGTGACGGTGGTGTGTGCGGCGCCGCCCGGCGACTTCGCCGGCGACGCGCGCGTGAACCTGGAGCGACTGCCCGGTGAGCCACCGATCGAGCTGACCGAGGATCGCGTGCGCGCTGAGCAGGCGCTCGCGAAGGCGAGCGTGATCGTCGACGCCCTGCTCGGCACCGGCTTCGAGGGCGAGCCCCGCGGAACCGTCGGCGAGGCGATCGAGGCCGTGAACGCCGCCTGGGCGCCAGTCGTGAGCGTGGACGTGCCCAGCGGCGTGGATGCCTCGACAGGAGTCGCCTCTGGCGCCGCGGTACGAGCGACGGCGACCGCAACCTTCCACGCGGACAAGCCGGGCCTGTGGATCGCGCCTGGTAAGACCCACGCGGGTGTGGTGGAGACGATCGAGATCGGGATTCCGCGCGGCTGGCCGGGTGAGGCGAGGATCGGCCTGATCGCCCCGTCGGTGTTCGAGCTTCTGCCGCGAAGGGGACCGTCTTCGACGAAGTTCCTCAGCGGCCACGTGCTGATCGCCGGAGGCTCGCGCGGGCTGACGGGCGCGCCGCGGATGGCCGCGCATGCGGCTATGCGAGCGGGGGCGGGGTATGTGACGGCGCTAGTACCCGAGTCCCTACAGCCGATCCTTGCGACCGCGGGGCCGCCCGAGCTGATGACGAAAGGCCTGCCAGGCGACGGCGACGGCGGGCTGACGGCAGCGGGCGTCGAAAAGGTGCTCGAAGCGAGCAAGCGCGGTGGGGCGCTGGCTTTGGGGCCAGGTCTCGGACGCTCAAGCGGAGCTGTCGCGTTCGCGCGCGAGCTCGCACGGCAGGCGGAGGTCGCGCTGGTGCTCGACGCCGACGGGCTGAACGCGCACGCGGGAGGTCTCGGCGAGCTGCGCGCGCGATCGGCCCCCACGGTGCTGACCCCGCACGCGGGCGAGCTGGGCCGGCTGCTGGAGGTGGGCAGCGAGGAGATCGAGCGCGAGCGTTTGCGCCATGTTCGCGCGGCCGCCGAGCGGGCGCAGGCGGTCGTGGTATTGAAGGGTGACGACACGCTGATCGCCGATCCGTCCGGGCGCGTGGCGGTCAGCCCGGGCGCCGCTCCCGCGCTGGCCACCGCCGGCACCGGTGACGTGCTGACGGGGGTGATCGCGGCGCTGCTCGCCGCTGGGCTCGACCCGTTCACCGCCGCTGCCGCGGGCGTGTCGCTGCACGCGCAGGCCGGCCGGGAGGCGGCGCGCAGGCAGGGCGCGGCCGAGGGCGTCGTCGCCTCCGATGTGATCGCCGCACTGCCGGCGGCGCGTGTCGGCCCGGGCGGGGATCGTCGCGGCCGTGCCGGAGGCGAGGAGCGCGACTCGCACGAGCGTGGTGACGTGGACGGGCAGGGGCAGGGGGGATGACCGTGCGCCGCGCGGTGGCGCGCGTTAACGTCGCCGCGATCGAGCGCAACTGCGTGCGGTTGCGTGGCGAGCTGAACGGCGGCACCGAGCTGTTGTGCGCGGTGGTGAAGGCCGACGGGTACGGCCACGGGGCGGTGCAGAGCGCGCGTGCGGCGCTCGCCGGTGGCGCGAGCTGGCTGGCAGTCGCAGCGGCGAGCGAGGCGCATGAGTTGCGCGAGGCGGGTGTGCGTGACCAACGTCTGCGCGACGCGCGTGTGCTCGTGATGGGCGCCTTGACCGATGGCGAGCTGGAGCAGGCACTCGCCGCGGGTGCCGACGTCGTCGTGTGGAGCGAGCGCCAGGTGCAGGCTGTCCGGTCGGCGGGAGGTGGCAGGGTGCACGTGAAGCTCGACTCCGGCATGGGACGCCTCGGCACGCGCGACCCGGCGCAGGCTTCCCGTACGGTGGTGGCGGCGAGAGACGCCGACGGGGTCGAGCTGGTGGGGCTGATGACGCACTTCGCCACCGCCGACGATCCGAACGACGACGGGTTCTTCGCGATGCAGCTCGGCAGGTTCACCGAGTGGGCGATGGCCGTGAAGGCCGAGCAGCCGGAGCTGATCGTGCACGCCGCCAACAGCGCCGCGATGCTGCGCGAGGCGGGTGCCCAGCTCGACATGGTGCGCTGCGGGATCGCCGTCTACGGGATGGACCCATTCGGCGATGACCCCGTCGCCCGGGGGTTGGAGCCGGCGCTCGGGCTGGGCTCCTACGTTGCCGAGGTAAAGCGGTGCGAGGCGCAGGAGAGTGCCGGGTATGGGCGGCGCTTCGTGGCTCAGCGCGACACCTGGCTCGCGGTGCTGCCGATCGGCTACGGCGACGGCTGGCGGCGCGGGTGCTCGAATAACGCCGACGTGCTGATCGGGGGGCAGCGCTACCCGGTCGTGGGCGCGGTGAGCATGGACAACATCACCGTCGACATCGGTCCCGATGCGGGCGAGGAGTTGCTGGGTGAGGAGGCGATCCTGATCGGTGGCACCGCTGCCGACCCAGCGCTCCGCGCCGTGTGCCCCGACGGTCGAGGCACCGAGCGGATCACGGCCGAGGACGTTGCAAGGCGGCTGGGGACGATCAACTACGAGGTCACGTGTGCGCTCACACCGCGCGTACCCCGGTCCTATCATCGCGACGGCGAGCCGCTGAGCGGAGAGGACATGCAGAACGGGAGCCGGATCGGCGGGGAGATGTCCGCCGGGCGCGCCGGCGGCGGCGGATCGGCATGAGCGACGACGGGCTGCAGATTGCCCGCGCGGCGCTCGCGGGCCAGCCCGCCTGGCTGGTGGGGGGCGCCGTGCGCGATCGTGTCCTGGGCCGTCCTCTGACCGACCTCGACCTCGTCGTCGACGGCGACCCCGAGCAGGCGGCGCGCGCGATCGCCCGCGCGGCCGGCAAGGCGGCATGCTTTGCGCTGTCGGAGGACTTCGGCGCCTGGCGCGTGATCGCGCGCGACAGAGCATGGCAAGCGGACTTGGAGCGGTTGCGGGGAGGATCGTTGGAGGAGGACCTGCGCCTGCGCGACTTCACCGTGAACGCGATCGCTGAGCCGATCGAGGGAGGCAGGACGATCGATCCGCTGGGTGGGCTTGAGGATCTGAGTGCGCGCCGGCTGCGCATGGCGGGCCCGGAGGCGTTTGCCGACGACCCTCTGCGGGTGCTCCGCCTCGTGCGGATCGCGGTCGAGATGGACCTCGAGCCCGAGGAGCAGACCGGCGATGCGGCACGCGCGCACGCAGGCGAGCTGGGCAGTGTGTCGGCCGAGCGCGTATTCGTGGAGCTGCGCCGGATCCTCTCCTCCGCGCGCGCACGGCACGGGATCGAGCTGCTGGACGAGCTGGGAGCGATGGCGGCGGTGCTGCCCGAGCTCGCAGCATTGCAGGGAATCGAGCAGAGCCGCTTTCACCACCTCGACGTCTACGACCACACGCTCGAGGTGCTGGACCGCACGATCGAGCTGCAGGCCGACCCGAGCGCCGTCTTCGGCGAGGAGCACGCGGTTGCTCTGACCGCGCTGCTGGACGAGCCGCTGGCGAACGAGCTGACGCGTGGCGAAGCCCTGCGCTGGGGTGCACTGCTGCATGATGCCGCCAAGCCACTCACCAGGGGGGTGCGCCCCGAGGACGGCCGCGTGACGTTCATCGGCCACGACGCGCAGGGCGCCGAGCTGGCGAGAACGGTGCTCGGCAGGCTGCGCGCGAGCGAGCGGCTGCGCGCGCACGTCGCCGCGCTGGCGCGCAACCACCTGCGCCTTGGCTTCCTCGTACACGAGCCCCAGCCGCTGGCGCCTCGTACCGTCTACGCCTACCTGCGGGCGTGCGATCCGGTGGAGGTCGACGTGACGCTCCTGTCGGTCGCCGACCGGCTGGCGACGCTCGGCGATAACGCGGAACGCGCGATCGACGCGCACATGGCCGTCGCGCAGGGAATGCTGCGGGATGCACTACGCTGGCGGGCCGAAGGGCCGCCTCGGCCGCTCGTCCGCGGCGACGAGCTGGCGGCCGAGTTCGGGATTGCGACTGGGCCATGGGTCGGCGAGCTGCTCGGTGAGCTGGCCGCCGCGCAGTATGCCGGCGAGATCGTCACGCGTGAGCAGGCGCTCGCCCATGTGCGCACACGGACCGCATCGAGCTAGGCTTCGACGCGGATGAGCGACCCGGATTGCATCTTCTGCAAGATCCTCGCGGGCGAGCTGCCCGGGACGATCGTCGACGAAGACGAGCGGACGGTGACCCTGATGGACATCAATCCCGCCACGCGCGGGCACATGCTCGTGATCCCGCGCGCGCACAGCGCGGATCTGCTCGGCATCGATCCCGAGGATCTGCGCGCGGTGGCGCTCGCCTCGCAGCGCCAGGCGGTCCGCGCGAAGGGTCTGCTGGGAGCCGAGGGGGTCAACCTCGTCAACTCCTGCGGCGCGCTCGCGTGGCAGACGGTCTTCCACTTCCACATGCACGTGATCCCCCGCTACACGGGCGATCCGCTGCGGCTGCCGTGGGTGCCTGCGCCTGGAGACCCGGCTGAGATCGAGGCCGCCGCGCAGGAACTGACGCGGAAATAGCGAACAGACCGCTACATCTTCTTAGTTGTCGTGTTGAAAGACCACATGATCCGTGCATCCACAGCGGCAGTCCTCGCGAGCTTCGCGCTCGTGCTCGTGCTGCCCGCGGGCTCTCAGGCGACGCTCACCGAAGTCGGTGTGCTCCCGCCGACGACCAATCCCGAAACCGTGCCGAGCTGCCCGGGCAGCCCCTGCCTGGCCGTGAGCCGCACGACTGGCTTCCAGGTGAAGGTCGGCACGACGCACAACCCGCAGGTGGCGCCGCGCGCCGGCACCGTCGTCGCCTGGTCAATCGACCTTGGCAAGCCGAACGCCACCCAGATCAAGTTCTTCAATGCCAACGAGGGTGGACCCTCGACCGCGGGCATCGCGATCCTGCGTCCCCAGAAGACGCCCAACCTGACCTACAAGCTGATCGCGCAGAGCCCGCTCGTGAAACTCGAACCCTACTTCGGCAAAACGGCTCAGTTCCCGCTCGAAACCACGCTCCAGGTCAAGAAGGGCGACGTGATCGCGCTGACCGTGCCCTCCTGGGCGCCCGCGCTCGCGCTCGGCTTCACGAACACGACCTCCTGGCGCGCCAGCCGCCCGAAGGCCCAGTGCACGAGCACGAGCTCGCAGACCACTCAGACCGGGATCGGTACGCCGGTTCAGTACTACTGCCTCTACCTCACCGCGCGCCTGACCTACAGCGCGACGCTCATCTCGACGCCTTAGTCATCAATCTTCTAGGGCGTCGCTGGTCAAGCAGATCAAGGACGCAGTGAGCGAAGTGTGCGATAGCACACGAGCGACCGAGGACGCCGACCGATCATCCGGGATCGGCCAGCGCCGGCCAGCGACGCCCTAGGGGGCGCTGGCGCCGCCGCTGGGGGTGGCGGCGGATTCGCTGCCGGCTTTGGTGGCCGGTTCCGCGCCGCCGCTTTTCGCCGTTTCGCTGGACGCGGCGCCCCCGGTGGCGCCGCTGCTTTCGGACGCGCCGCTTTCGCTGGCGCCGCTCGACGATTCTTCTTCACCGGCCGCCGCTTCTTCGCTCGAGGCGCCTTCGCTCGATTTAGCGGTCGAGGTGGTCGCGGTCGAGGTTGTCTGCACCGCGGCCTTTTCGGCGCTCGTGTCGGTGGGTGGCGTGATGTCGGGCGTGCTCTTCGGCACGGCATCGCTCACACTGCCGCCGCCCCCGCAGGCGGCGAGGCCGACCGAGCAGAGCAGTAGGACGCCCGCCGCGATCACGGCCCGGGGGGAAACCCTCAACTAGCCGGCCTCGCCGCGAGCGGTCCCATCCGGCGTCCGCAGGTGGGGCAGTCGTTGAGATCCTTCTGGGAGAGTTGGTCACACCAGGGGCAGAAGCGCATGTTCTCCACGGCCCAGGGCAGCTTCGAGGGGGAGGGGGCGAGCGGCAGCAGCTTGCCGACCACCTCCAGCGGCTCGCCCGTGTCGCGGTCGAGGTAGATCTGCTCAGGGTCGGCCTCGATCACGATCTCCCGCCCGCTGGCGGGGTTGCGCAGCCGGTAGCGCTGGTTGATGCTCACGATCCGAACTCTAGCGAAGCGCCTGGCGGAGAAGCTCGCCGGAGGACTCAGTCGAGCGGGAGCTCGTCGATTTCGTGGCGGGTTTCGCCGATCCAGCGAACGACGCAGTAGACCGTGAGGATCACACCGACGACGGTCAGCTCGATGAACGTCGTGACACCCACGAGCGCCAGCGTGATCCCCACCGCGGTCAGGATCGGCATCATGCTCGGCCCGGGCAGGTGGATCTCTTCGCCGGCCGGCGGAATCTCCGGATCGAGCGGGCTCATGTGTGCTTTCGGAAGTCGATTTGCGCCATTCTGGGCACGCAGGGCAAGCTGGTCAAGGACGCAGTGAGCGTGGCGTGCGCTAGCACGCGAGCGATCGAGGACGCAGATCCAGCGCCGCCATGCGTGCCCAGAATCATGAGATGTAGATCGCGGCGACGATAAACGTGACGCCGAACATGAACATGCAGATTCCCGACACGATCAGGCCGGTGCGGATGTTCTTGCGGGCGAGGCTCCGGGTCATCTTCATGGGCGGAGGCGCATTCTACAGATGAGCGTCGGCGACCATCGCGCAGAAGAGCAGCGCGAGGTAGGCGAGCGAGAAGAGGTAGAGCTGCAGGGCGCTGCGGCGATCGGCGCGGCGGTAGAGCCTGATCGCGCCCGCGATGAAGCCGAGGCCGAGCGCGATCGAGACGACGAGGTAGATGTCGCCGAAGCCCCCGGCGCAGAAGGGCAGCTGCGTGACGGCGTAGAGCAGGACCGTATAGAGCAGGATCTGTCGCCGCGTCTCCTTCTCGCCGCGTACGACGGGCAGCATCGGCACGTCGACCTTCGCGTACTCGTCCTTCATCAGCAGGCTCAGCGCCCAGAAATGGGGCGGGGTCCAGAAGAAGACGATGAAGAACAGCAGCGCCGCGGTGGCGCTCACGGAGCCCGTGACAGCCGCCCAGCCGACGAGCGGGGGGGCGGCCCCGGCGGCGCCGCCGATCACGATGTTCTGGGGCGTGCGCCGCTTCAGCCAGACCGTGTAGAGGAAGACGTAGCCGAGGAAGCCCGCGAAGGAGAGGCTCGCGGCGAGCACGTTCACGGCGAGCGACAGCTCCAGGAAGGAGAGCGCGGCGAGCGTGCAGCCGAACGCGAGCGCGGCGGCCGGGGCGACCCTTCCGGAGGGGACCGGCCGGTTGGCCGTGCGCGCCATGCGGGCGTCGATGTCGCGGTCGTACCAGTGGTTGACGGCGCCCGCGCCGCCCGCGGACAGGTAGCCGCCGAGACAGGTCAGCGCGACCAGCGCGACCGAGGGGTTGCCGGCCACGTACATCGTGGCGATCGTCGTCAGCAGCAGCAGCGACTGGACCTTCGGCTTGGTCAGCTCGACGTAGTCGCCGAGCAGCTGGCGCGTGCGCGGCGCGAGGCCGAGGCTCGGCGCCTCCAGTGCGCCGGCGGCGGCCGATGGGGGCACTGCCCCCATCTCAGGCTCCTACCTGTGTGGCCCCCGCGGGAACGGTGGCGCCACCGGCTACGACCGCTCCGGAGCTGCGGCGCTGGACCTCGCGGCGGATGTCCTTCATCGGTTCGACCGAGCGCACGAGCGGAATCACGTCGAAGTTGTTGACCGGCGGGGGCGAGCTTGTGAACCACTCCAGCGTGTTCGCCTTCCAGGGGTCGGACCCGGCGATCACGCCGTGCTTGAGACTGCGCCATGCGTTGATGATCGTCGTCACAACGCCGGTGCCGAGGATGAACGCGCCGACTGTCGAGATCTGGTTGTAGAGCGCGAGATGCCCGACGTTGTCGTACTCGTAGACACGCCGGGGCATCCCGTCGAGGCCGATCACGTGCTGGATCAGGAAGGTGGCGAGAAAGCCCCAGAACATCAGGTGGAAGCTCAGCTTGCCGAGTCGTTCGTCGAGCATCCGCCCGGTGATCTTCGGATACCAGTAGTAGATCGCCGCGAAGATCGTGAAGACCGAGCCTCCCATCAGCACGAAGTGGATGTGGGCGACGACGAAATAGGTTTCGTTCAGCTGCCAGTCGACGGGGAACACGGCGAGGAACACGCCCGAGATGCCGCCGATCACGAACAGCGCGAGGAAGCCGATGCAGAACAGCAACGGCGTCTTGAATTCGATCGCGCCGGCCCACAGCGTGGCGACCCAGTTGAGCATCTTCACGCCGGTCGGCACCGCGATCAAAAACGAGGAGAGCATCACGAACACGAGGATCACCTCGGGGGTCGGCGTCGTGAACATGTGGTGCGCCCAGGTGAGGAAGCCGAGGAACGCGATCGCCACGGTCGAGGCCGCGATCGCCTTGTAGCCGAAGATCGGCTTGCGCGCGAACACGGGCAGGATCTCCGAGATCAACCCGAACCCGGGCAGCACCATGATGTAGACCTCGGGATGTCCGAAGAACCAGAACAGGTGTTGCCACAGCAGCGCCGAGCCGCCTTCGGAGGGGTCGAAGAAGTGCGTGCCGAAGTGCCGATCAGTGAGCAGCATCGTGACCGCTCCGGCGATCACGGGCATCGCGAAGATGATCAGGACGGAATAGGTCAGGATCCCCCAGATGAACAGCGGCAGCCGCCCCCAGGACATGCCCCTCGCGCGCATGTTCGCGATCGTCGCGTAGAAGTTGATCGCGCCGACGATCGAGGAGATCCCCGTCAGGTGGATCAGGTAGATCCACGCGTCCTGTCCGCCGCTGGGCGAGTAGATCGCGCTCGACAGCGGCGCGTAGCTGGACCAGCCGGCTTCAGGCGGGTTCCAGAAGAGCGAGGCGTAGAAGACGATCCCGCCCGCGAGCAAGAGCCAGAAGGAGAGCGCGTTCAGGCGCGGATAGGCCATGTCGCGGGCGCCGATCATCAACGGCACGAAGTAGTTCGCGAGGCCCGCGAACGCCGGTACGACGAACAGGAAGACCATCGTTGAGCCGTGCATCGTGAACAGCTGGTTGTAGGTCTCGGGGCTGACCAGCGTGTTGTTCGGCGCTCCCAGCTGCAGGCGCATGATCAGCGCCTCGACTCCCCCCAGGCAGAAGAACATGAAGGTGAGGACCATGTACATGATCCCGATCCGCTTGTGGTCGGTGGTGGTGATCCAGCTCGTCCATCCTTGCTGGCCCTTCTCCGAAGGGTCGTGCTCGACGTGGTGGGCTGCTACCTGGGGGACTGGGGCTGCGTAGGTGGCCATCAATCATCGATCCTTTGGGAATACCGAGGATCCTGAGATCCCTTTTCAGGGCTCACGGGACGCGATCCGGGGGGTTGGCGGAGAGACATCAAGGGTTCTCGACCCGTGCGGGGCCGGTCTGGGCGTTCAGTTTGGCGCGCTCGACCGCGGCTTCGGCGTTGGCTTCTTTGAGCTCCTGCTTCTGGTAGGCCAGCCAGGCGTCGAACTGCGCCGGCGGGACGGCCTTCACGGTGGCGATCATGCGCGCGTGGCCGCGTCCGCACAGGGCGGCGCACTGGCCGCGGTAGATCCCGGGCTTGGGGATCTTGAACCACGTGTAGTTGTGGTAGCCGGGCACGGCCATGAACTTGCCCCCGAGTTCGGGAATCCACCACGAGTGCACGACGTCCTGGGAGACGATGTCGAGCGTGACCGTGGTTTCGGTGGGGACGACCATCTCCTCATATGAATAGGGCGCGCCCAGGCCGTCGCGTTCGCCTGAGCCGGGGTAGACGTACTGCCAGATGAACTGTTTGCCGATCACCGTGATGTTCAGGGATTTGCCGTTCGGGGGGAGCTTGCGTTCGTTGCTCGCGTACAGCACCCCGCTTTCGTCCCCGCTTTCGGCGATCACCCGATCGCCGTTCGGGCCCGAGTTGGAGGGATCCTGGATCGCGGCGAGCTTCGTGAAGGTGACCACCGCGAGCCCGATCAGGACTACGGCGGCGGCGAGCGTCCAGGCGACCTCCAGCCGCGTGTTGCCGTGGGTCTGGTGCGGTACGGCGCCCTTGCGGGCGCGGTATCGCCAGAGCGTGTAGCCGAGGCCGCCCTCGAAGGCAATGAAGATGACCAGTGCGATCACGAGCGTGATCTTGTAGAGGGTGTTGATTTCGTCCGCGTTCGGCGAGCCGCCCGACCTGGGCGTGAAGAATGCGAGGAGTGTGGGGGCCAGATGGCTCAAGGCGGCCAGGATTCTATTCAGGCTCGGACGGTACGCGCTTGATGACTTTTGCCACGAGGCTTTTCCTACCTTCCGGAGAAGCGGGGGAGGCGCTTTTCGACGAACGCCGTGGCGCCCTCGACGAAGTCGTCGCTGCCCGCCATCTCGCGCTGGATCTGCGCCTCCAGCTCGATCGATGACTCGCTCACGCCGGTGATCCTATTCTGTGGGGATGACTCGCCCCGTGATCGGCATGTGCACAGCCCTGGAGCCGGCGCGCTGGAGCGTCTGGGACCAGCCGGCGATGCTGCTGGCGCGTAGCTACGTCGATGCGGTGCAGCGCGCCGGGGGCCTGGTGCTGATGCTCCCGCCCGACCCTCATCAGATCGAGGACCCGGAGCAGGTGCTGGATCTGATCGACGGGCTCGTGCTCACCGGCGGCGCCGACATCGATCCCGCCGCCTACGGTCAGGAGGCGCACGCCGAGACGGTCGACACGGTGCCCGAGCGCGACGAGTTCGAGATCGCGCTCGTGAAGGCAGCGATCGAGGCCGATCTGCCCGTGTTGGGAATCTGCCGTGGCATGCAGCTGATCAACGTCGCGCGCGGCGGCACCCTGCGCCAGCACCTGCCGGAGCACTTCGGCCACGGCGAGCACCGGCGCGTGATCGGCTCCTTCGAGGGGGCCGAGCACGGCGTGCTGCTGTCGGCGGGCACGCTCGCGGCGTGCGCCGCGGGGGAGCTCGAGCACGAGACTCGCTCCCATCATCACCAGGGCATCGATCGGCTGGGCGAGGGTCTCGTGGTGAGCGGACGCTCGACGCTCGACGAGCTGCCCGAGGCGATCGAGCTTGGAAAAGCGACCCCACTCGCCTCACCCAACCGCTTCGTGCTCGGCGTGCAGTGGCACCCGGAGGCGGACCCGGAGAGCAGGGTCATCGAGACGTTCGTCGCCGAGGTCGCACGAAAGGCGAGCGGGGCACGCTCTCTCAAATTCAAAACGTCTGGAACGCGTGCGCACGCGTAGGCGTGCGTTCTCGATCCGATCAGAACCGGGCTGCGACCGCGACCGGCGAC
>Ga0207933_1001728_pt1 | contig 15653 bp, 26 predicted proteins | sample NGESurdeep092012_4_FD_184488 | JGI IMG/M metagenome (GOLD analysis project Ga0207933, IMG submission 184488) | Arctic peat soil microbial communities from Barrow, Alaska - NGEE Surface sample F53-3 deep-092012 (SPAdes) | ecosystem: Environmental > Terrestrial > Soil > Wetlands > Peat ... | reverse complement strand
GCCTGCGCCAGACTCGTGGCGGTCGCTCCGGCGGGCCGGTCAGCGGCCTCCTACACCACCACCAGGGACACGACCATACGGACCGGCTGGGCACGTCTCAGCGACGAACAACGATTTAGTTTTTACAACGCTGAAGAGGATTCGATCTGCGCTTGGATACGCCAGCGCGGCTGGACGCTCGTTGGTGGAAGTCAATCGAGGGAACGGAAGTGATCAATCCAAAGCGGCGATCCCGCGCTCCAAATGGCCTATCAAACGCTCCGCGAAGTCTCGTTCGAGCGGGATTTCGGCCACCAGTCCTCCTGGCTGAGGTTTGCCTGCCGTCGTCACCGAATGCCGGAGCAATTCTGCATGCTCGCGCGGCATTTTTTTGTCCCCGATCAGTTCGGGCGAATCGGCAAGACGTTGAAGTAATTCGGCTATTTTACGCGCGAAGGAAGGCATGAGGGCTATGTTCAGCGACCTCCCTTCAATCGTCGTCAACTTGATTTCAATGGAACCGCCGCTTGTGCCGCGGCCGGTCGCGCCAATTGTCACTGATTGTTTTCGCCATCTTTCGCCCCACCAATCTGAATTTAACGGCGCCTCACTATGGCGCGCGCCGGTCAGACGGAAGCGGTCGTTAGAAAATGGCCCGCGATCCGCTGACGCTCGATCTGTTGAATTGGGAGCCGCCCGATGTGGCGAGCGGCTCGGATCATCATCTCGGCGGCCGCGCTTCCCTCGATCATAAAATTGCTCGCCTCGTCTCCCGCGCGCTGCAGCAGGCGCGCGAGGAAAAGCGGGTGAGCCGTCACGACGTGGTCAATGCCATGTCGAGCTATCTAGGCCGGCGTCTTTCCGTACAGATGCTGGAGAAATGGGCGTCCGAAGGCTCGGAATCGCACCGCATTCCGCTCGATGTCTTCGCAGCGTTGATCGACGCCACCGAATATCGCGATCTGATCGGCTTCGTTCCGTCCCTCTTCGGCCACATCGCCGTGCGGCGCCGCTATGGCGAGATCATCGAACTGCATCTGATCGAGGAACACGAGCGGGATATCGCGGAGCGGAAGCGCGCGCTGCCCCTTAGATGGCGAGGGCGCTGACGCAGCATGTCGGGGGGAGCCAAAGGCTGGTTGAGCGCCGCCGAGATCGCCGATCTTGCGCTCAAGGGCCTGCCGATCGGCAAGCGCCAGGTCAATGACATTGCAATCCAGAAGGGATGGAATTCTAACGAAGGGCAGTGCCGGCGCCGCGCTAACCGCGGCGGCGGACGCGAATATCACATCACGCTGCTGCCGGAAGACGCCCGCCTCGATTATCAAATACGCATGCTGCGCGTCGATAAGGACGGAGCGGACCTTATCTCCGAGGCGGTATCACACCCGGATGCGTGGCAGCTCTCGGCCGGCGCGTCGGTGGCACGCGACGCCCGGCTCCTGATTCTCGATGCATCGCGCACGATGGGACGACAATCGGGATTGTCGGCCGCCGCCGCCGATCGCGCCTTCGCGGCGCTCTACAATGCCGGGCAAATAGACCTGGCCGCATGGATCAAGACGCAAGTGCCGCGCGTATCGGTGCGCACGCTGGCGCGATGGCGATCACTCGCGCGGGCCGACCGGAGCAATCGCCTCGGATATGATTCCTCATCAGCGCGGAGGGGCAAAGGTCTTCTGGAGGTCGCCAATGGCGGCGAGGTCCAGACCCATATGCTCGGAGTGATCGTATTTCAGCCGCATCTGTCCGCCGAGGCGATCCGCAATCTGGTCATCGCGAAATTTGGTGAAACGATCCACGATCAAAATGGCGAAGTCCGCGCGATCCCACCGTTGCGCACCTTTCAGCACCATTTGAAGGCGCTGAAAGCGACTCGCAAAGTAGAGCTGGTCGCGCTCACCAATCCCGACCTATTCCGCGGCAAGTACAAGGCCTCCGGCCTTGGCACCTTTGCCTGGGTAAGGCACGTCAACCAGCTCTGGCAGATCGACGCTTCGCCGGCCGACGTGCTGTGCGTCGATGGGCGTTACAGCATTTATCTGCTGATCGATATCTGGACGCGGCGCATCATCATCTATGTATCGCGGACTCCGCGCGCGCAGGCGGTGGCGATGCTGATCCGAAAGGGCATCCTTGCCTGGGGCGCGCCGCGCGCAGTCAAAACGGATCGGCTCCGATTTTGTCGCCAATGCGACGCGGGCGCTATTCGCCGCGCTCGATATCGAGGCCATGCGGTCGAGACCCTACGAGCCGACCGAGAAGGCGCATGTCGAGCGTGCGATAGGCATCTTCCAGCACCAATTGACGCCGCTGCTACCGGGCTTCACAGGCCACAACGTCGCCGACCGGAAGAAGATCGAGGAGCGTCGCAGCTTCGCGGCTCGGCTCGGCACGAGCGACGAGGAAGCCTTTTGCGTCCAATTAACGACCACGAGCCTGCAAAAACACCGTGACGCTTGGGCCGAGGATATTTATCAGCACCACGCGCACGAAGGCTTGGGAGGCGCCTCCCCATTTCAGGTCGCGGCCCAGTCGCCCGATGCGATCCGCACCGTCGAAGTCCGCGCGCTCGATATGCTGGTGGCGCCGCTGGTCGGCCGCGACGGCTATCGCACCGTTACTAAGTCGGGCATCAGGGTCGATGGCGCGCATTACCTCATCGGCCATGTGCTGCCGGAGACGCGCGTGTTCTGCCGCCAGGACCCGGCCGATCTCGGGCGCCTCCTGGTATTCGATGCGGCGGCACAGACCTATCTCGGCGAGGCGGTCTGTCCCGCGCTGGCCGGCCTTGATCCTGTCGAGACGGTCAAGATCGCGAAGGCCGAACAGAAGCGCGTCATCGACGAAGGCACGGCCGCGATCCGCCGCGAGGTGAAGCGGATCGCGACAGGACCGGCGCTCGCCAATCTGATCCGCCGCGTGGCCGCTCGCGATGCGACCAACGTGCTCGAATTTCCGAAGACCGAAGTTCCACATGAAACACCGCAAATCGCCGCGGCGCTCGATGCCGTGACGCCTCGCGCGCCGGCCGCACTCTCACCCGAGCAGGCAGCGGCGCACGAAAAGCTCAAAGCGGAATTCGAAACGGCATCGCAGCCGCCGGCACAGGTGATTGAGCGCTTTCCCGACCAACCAAAAAAATGCGCTTCCGGCGCGCGGAAGAGCTGCGGCGCCTGATCGATGCGGGAGTGCCGATCGATCCCGCACAGCTCGACTGGCTCCTGCACTACGAAAAAAGCGCCGAATGCAAAGGCTTTCGCGACGTCTTCGGTTGAGGTTCTCATGGACACGACAACGCCCCCCGCGCCACTCCGTAACGTCACGCTCTTCGCGGCCCTCGTGCGCGAGTTGCACGATCGCGACCCGCCCGATCTTCCTGGCCTCGGCGTGTACTACGGCGTCTCGGGGCTCGGCAAGACGAGGCCAGCATCTGGGCCGCGAACCGGCACCGCGCGATCTATGTCGAGGTCGGGCCGTACATCACCGCACGCGGCTTGATGAAGAAAATCCTGATGGAGCTGGGGGTCGCGACCCCGCATGGCTCTGTCGACGACATGATCGCCGAGGCGGCGACCCTGATTGCATCCGATCGCAAGCGACCCTTGCTGATCGATGAGGCGCACTGGCTGGCGGAGAAACGCTTCATCCACATCGTGCGCGAATTGCACGACAAGAGCATGGGCACGATCATCCTGACCGGCGAAGAGACGCTGCGCACGCAAATCAGGGCGTTCTCCCGCGTCGACAATTGCGTGCTGCGCGACGCCGAGGCGCTGGCCTGCGATCTCGATGACGCGCGGGAATTGCGCAAGACGGTCTGTCCCGCGATCGGCGTCGCGGATGAACTGCTGAAGGCGATCCTATCGACGTCCGGCGGCAATAGCGGCGCATCGTCGTTCATCTCGCCCAAATCCGTCAGGAGGCGTTGAAGCGCGGCATCAAATCGATCTCGTTGGCCGAATTCCCGATCGAGCCGGCGCCCGCGAGGCGCAAATGAGCCGTCAGCGCGGAACGCCAGATCACATCGTCGCCAAGCTGCGATTGACGCGCGGCTATGAATTTTTCTGGCAGGTAATCCGCGATCTCGACAGGCGTGGCCCCTGGACGGCGTCCGATGTTGAGGCCCGCAGCAGTGCCGATCATTCGACCGTCCACGAATATGTGCGGCGCCTCGCCAAGGGTGGTTTCGTTGAGGCCCAAGGCAAGCGGCCTGGCAGCCACCCCGGCTACGCGGCTCCCCTCTATAGGCTCGTTCGCGACGGCCGTGAGGCACCGCGTCTGCGCAGCGATGGCACAGTGCTACCGGAGCCCGGTCAGGAAACGATCTGGCGCGCGGCAAAGATGCTCAAATCGTTCACTTTGGTGGAACTCCATACGTCCTGCGGCGGTGCATCGAACGCCGTCTCTTATGCGGCGGTACGTCGCTACGCGCGGCACCTCGCCGACGCCGGCATCTTCTCGGAGCTAAGGCGCGGTGGGCGCCCCCAGCAAGCAAAATATTTGGTGGCGCGCAATCTCGGCGGGAAGGCGCCGCAGATACTGCGCGCGCACATCGTCTTCGATCCGAATTCCAATCAGGTCATCGGCATTGCCGAGGCGAGCGAGACGCCATGACATGCGGACCGAAAAAGGGCGCCACCTCGCAAAAGGACTTTGTTGCGTCGGCAGAGGCGGCGTGGGGCGTCGACATGCCCGATTGGGTACTGGTGATGGCCGAAGAGGCGACGCGCACCAGCGGGGCCGCACTGGCCAAGCGGCTGGGCTATTCCAGCTCTGTCGTGAGCCAGGTGCTGAACCACCGCTATTCGCTGGGCGATCTCGACCGCGTGGAGGCCGCGGTGCGCGGCGCGCTGATGGGCGTGACTGTGGTTTGTCCGGTGCTCGGCGAGATCGGACGCGATCACTGCCTCATGGAACGGCGCGAGCCCCATCGCGCGACCAGCGCCATGCGTGCCCAGCTTTTCCACGCCTGCAAGACCTGCAGCCACCGGCGGGCACCGCGATGATCGACGAGCGTCGTCATTTCCGCATCGGCGACGCGGTCGAATTCGCGGCCGGCAAGGACCTGGTCGTTGGCACTGTCTCGACCTTTCGTCTGACGCCGAGACCGCACGGCGAGATGCAGACGCTTTCGGTCACCACTGTTGATGGCCGGATTTATCACGGCATCGACGCCACGACGGTACGGCCGATCGCTGGGCGAGCAACGCAAGGCATCATGCGCGCCGAGGTGCGTTCGCCCGACCATATCGACGCGCGCGCGGTGGCCCGTCGCGCCGTGACGCCGCGCGGCGCGGTGGGTGTCTCCGTCCATGAAATCCGAGCGCTCGCGGCCGACTATCTCGCCCTCCTCGAACTCACGGAGACCTCATGACGGAACCCTTGCGGCTGCCCCAGCGCAGCCTTGGCGCGCGGCGCACGCTCTTTGACGGCACGCGCTTCGTGCCGTCGTTGCGCATTGTCGCAATGGGCGGCGCCATCGCTCGGCCGGCGCCGCGTCCGCGCCGGCTCGCGAGGCGGATCAAGCAATTGCTTGGGCGCGCCTGATGGCGTCCCCCAAAAACAGGCAGGCGTGAAAGCCGTCGCGATGTGGGCGCCGGCTAGCGCCGACGAGGCCGACACCGCGATCGCCGAAATCGGCGAGCTGCAGCGCCAGCGTACCGTCATCGAGACCGACCTCAACGAAGCGCTCGCGGCACTCAAGATCGTCGCCGAAGATGAGGCCGCGCCGGTCAACGCGCGGCTGAAGGAGCTGACCGAGGGCGTGCATGCATTCTGCGCCGCGAACCGGGCCACGCTGACCGACGACGGCGCGACCAAGACGCACAAATTTGGCAACGGCGAGGTCTCCTGGCGCCAACGTCCGCCGAAGGTGACGATCGGCCATATCGAGACAGTCATCGCCTCGATCAAGGCGCTGCGGCTCAAGCAGTTCCTGCGCATCAAGGAGGAAATCAACAAGGAGGCAATGCTCGCCCAGCCGGAATTGGCTATCTCCATTCCGCGCGTCTCGATCGGGAGCGCCGGCGAAAATTTCATCATCAAGCCATTTTCAACGGACTTGGAAGTGGTGTCGTGACGGGCGCCATGATTCCGCCGCCGCGTTTTGAGATCGATCGCCAGCGCCAGCTCATCGTGCACATCGGCACCGAGGCTCATTCGCTGGGCATCTACCCGCCGAAAGACTCGAAGCAAGCCTCGGCAATGTTGATGCGAATATTTTTTCTGGGCGCCCGCGCGAAGCGACAGGAGATGGCTTCCGTTCTCGCAGGCACAGAAGATCAAGAGTTGTTGGAAATATAGCGATGGGCGCGAACACCAAAATTGAATGGGCGCATCACACCTTCAATCCGTGGGTCGGTTGTACGCGTATTTCGCCAGCATGCGATCACTGCTACGCCGCTACTTGGGCGATTCGGACTGGGCATCCCGCGTTATGGGAAGGAGAGCGGCGCCGGACGAGTTCCGCCAACTGGCAGCAACCGCTGAAATGGGATCATGCCGCTGTTGCGGCTGGCAAACGGCTCCGCGTGTTCTGCGGTTCACTTATGGATTTCGCCGACAATCAGGTCCCGAGCCGCTGGCGCGACGATGCGTGGCACCGGATAGACCAGTGCCGAAATCTCGACTGGATGATCCTGTCGAAGCGTCCGCAGAACTATTTGAAGATGCTGCCCGACCGGCGTGCCGGGTTGCCCGAGTGGGGCAATCACGGATGGCCGCATGTCTGGTTGGGGACGACGGTCGAAGATCGTTCCCGGCTGCGCAATATCGATCACCTGCGGACAGTGCCGGCCTGCATTAGATTTCTATCGATCGAGCCATACTTGAGGATTTGGGGACCCTGGATCTGGCGTGCATCGATTTGGTCATCGCCGGCGGCGAATCCGGGCCGCACGCGAGGCCCGCACATCCCGATTGGTTCCGTTCGATCCGTGATCAATGCAACGCAAGATTTTACCACCGCCGAACACGCCCGAAGGATTGCGGCCGGAGAAGCATTCAACACTCGTGCGGTTGAGGTTGATGACGACGCATTATCCGAGTTCTACGCCACGCTCAATCGCAGCGACGGCCCTGAAAATCCCCTGGGCTACCAGTGGATGTACCGCGCCGGCAAGAAGCTCGCGGGCCGGCTTCTGGATGGCCGTCTGCATGATGATATGCCGGGCATCAAGGACAACTGATGGATCGGCGCAAGGCTCTCTCGCTGATCCACATCGCGCGCAAGGATTTGGCGCTCGACGACGGCACTTATCGCGCGCTGCTGGAGCGGGTGACGAAGCATCGGTCGGCTGCGGATTGCGGCGATGCCCAGCTCATGACCGTGCTCGACGAATTCAAGCGGCTCGGCTGGCAGCCAGTATCGAAGGCTAAGCGGTCAGGAGCCACGCCGTGCCACAACTCGCCGCTCGCGGGGAAAATCCGGGCGCTGCGGCGGTCGCTCTATTACCTCGGCGAGCTGCGCGATTCAAGCGAGCAAGCGTTGGCCCATTTCGTCGACCACACGACAGGCGTTGCGCGGCTCGAATGGCTCACGCCCAAGCACGCGGATCAGGCGATTGACGCGCTGAAGGGCTGGTGCAAACGCGTCGGCTTTGTCGAACCGGACGCGGCGCGGCTACGCGCGATCAATTTCGGCCGCCGGGGCGCCGGCCTGGCCGAGGCCAGCGGCGGACATGCAGCGAAGATCACGCTGGTCGAACGGCAGTGGGAATTGCTGATCGAGCTGGGCGCGATGCGCTACGGCGGTTTCGCGAACATCGGCACGTTCCTGATGCGGAACCACGGCTGCAGCGCAGCGCGCTGGCTCGACGCCGCTAACGCCGATCGCTGCATCGAGCGGCTGGGCGCCTGGATTCGCACCACGAAGTCCAACAGCAAATCGAATAACGGGAGTGACTCCAGGGGGCACGTCGACCGTCCCAGCGAACCAAGTCCGGCTGCCTCGGGCCCTCCCGTCGGTGACAACCCGAAGCCGGATACGTCGACGCCCAATTCCGATAGCGGCGCACTATGAGCGCTGGTTATATGCCGGGACAGGTCCCGCGCGAAGTAAAGCCCTACATCGATGCTATCGGCGCGGATGCGACGTTGCGCGTCCTGCTGCATTTGGGTGGCGCGCCGCTTTATTTCAGCGACACGCCCACGGAACGGTCCAGGCTCGTGCGCGTCATCGGCATCGACAAGGCCAAGGCGCTGGGAAAGGCGCTGGGTCGTGGGCATCAACGCGTGCCCAGTGCGCGCCGGTGGATCGCCATCCAGCTCCACGATCGCGGTGAGCCGGTCCTGGAAATCGCGCGTAGACTGCATTGCAACGATACGACAGTCCGCCGCTATGTCAGCCGCGAGCGTCACCACAGGCAGCCCGACCTGTTCGATGCCCTGGATCGCTAGATTGCGTGACCTCCCGAATTCCGGGATTTGACTTAGACCGGGGCGCATGGACGCCCCTTCATCCAATAACGTCGATAAAGCGACCCCGTTGCCCGCGTGGTACGCCGAAGCCCAACGTCTCATGGGCGTGGCGGAAGCGCCCGGCAGTGCGAACAACGGCACCATCATCGGCTGGGCAAAGTCGCTCGACGGTTGGATAGCGTCGTTCTTCGTTGCCGATTCCATCCCGTGGTGCGGCCTCTTTGTCGCGCATTGCATGCGGGTCGCGCTCCCGGCCGAACCTCAGCCCGTGAATCCGCTCGGCGCGCTGAACTGGCGCACCTTCGGCGTGCCACTGACGAAGCCCGCGATCGGCGCCGTGCAGGTCTTTCAGCGGCCCGGCGGTGGTCATGTCGGCTTTTACGCCGGCGAGGATGCCGCCGCATTCGTCGTCCTCGGCGGCAATGCATTCGACCGATGTGAAAAACACGCATTTACACCTCGTTGGTTGAGAGACGCCGATCCGCGGCGACGGCGGGATTGGATAGAGCCGGCGAGCCGGAAGCGGCCGTTGGCAGCAATACGGTCTTCGGCCAGCGCATGGCGACCAAGCGTGCCTTGGCGACACGCGCCAGGCAGACGCGATCGGATTGAATCGGGGGCTGGTCCCTGCTCTTCACATTCCTGACCGGGACTTATGCGTTCGCGGCGGTGGCCGTGCCGGCATCGTCGGCATTTCAGGACATCGTGGCGGATGTGATCATGGGCGCCGTCGCCGCCGTGATCGCGTATGGCGTCAAGCTCCTGCGCGACAAGACCGGCGTGGACGTGCAAGCGCAGGTCCTCGCGATCGAGGCGGCGCATCGAGACGCGCTGCATAGCGCGGCCGAGACGGCCGCCAATCTGGCCCTCGGCGAAATCACCAAGGGCGCGTCCAGTTCGGCGGCGATTTCGACCGGACTGAGCTGGCTGGAGACCGGGGCGTCCGACGCCATCAAGTTCTTCAATCTCGACCCGTCGAGCCTGGAGACGCTCGTGCAGTCGAAGCTGGCTGGACTTCTCGGCGTGGCCGCGCCGACCGTCGCGCCGGCGCCAACCGTTGGAGCGAAGTCATGAGGCGCGCGGTCGAATTTGCGGCGGTCGCGCTGCTCGCCACTTCCCTCGGCGCCTGCGGCATCTTGAGCGGTGCCGCATCGAGCGTCGTCTCCGTTGTCGCAAATGACGGGCCGGCAGACGTTGCGGCGGCCGAGGTGGCGCTGACCACGGTGGAGCGGCTCGTCGTGAGATACGAGCAGCTTCCGTCCTGCGGCAGCACCGGCGCAACGGGCTTGTGTGCCGATCCCACCATCGTCGCCGAGATCAAGACCGCCGACGCCAAAGCTTTCAACGCGGTGATGGCCGCGAAGAAAACGTTGGCGGCCGGCGATGTCCAGGTCGCGCTCTCCGCCATCTCGGCGCTGCAATCGCTCGTCCCCAACATTTCGGGAGCCAATTGATGGACACCCCCACGGATACCGCATCGCCCGCGGCAAGCGGCACGTCCGCGCTCGATACGGTGGAAAACGCCGTCGCGGAGGTCGCCCAAGTCGCGGCGGAACTCGATCCGATCATCGAAGCCGTGGCCGGGTTGATGCCCGGCGCCGATACCATCATCGCGATCTTCAAGGCGGCGCTCCCGCTGCTGGAGGATGTCCCGGCGATCATCTCCGGGGTCAAGACGGCTATCGGTCTCGTGCAGAGCGGGACCGCGCCCTCTGCCGACCAGCAGGCGTCAATCGACGCCGCGCTGCAGGCCGCGCATCAAGCGGTGCAGGCGGCTTAATTCCGTGAGCGCCGAGACCATCATCCTCTTTGCGTCCTTGGTGGTCTCGGCGATCTCCCTAGTCGTAACGGGCTTGTCGCTGCGACATCGCGTCAAGCGCGATGAGCTGGCCGATGTCGATAAGCGATTGCAGCGTCTTGACGGCGAGATCACAGCCGTCGGCGACTGTGCCAAAGAGGCCGCCGATCGGCGCGAGGGCAAGATCGACGATATCCACGATCGGCTGGTGAAGGTGGAATCGCAGATCGAACACATGCCGAGCGGGGACATGGTGCACAAGCTGGAGACGCAGATGGCCCGCGTCGAAGGCGCGGTCTCCGCCCTCGGGGAAAATCTCAACGCGATCACGGCAAGCGTGCGTCGGATCGACGAATACCTGATGCGTAGGGCGGAACTGGGCAAATGAACGATTTTGCGGATTACCAGGCCGAGGATGCGCGCCTCGTCATCCTGAAGGAGCTGCATCGGCAGCTCGACGGCAGGCTCAACGAAGGCGTTTTGACGCGCGTGCTCGAAAGCTTCGGGCATCACCATTCGCGCGAATGGGTCCGCACCCAGCTCCGCAAGCTGGAGGAGCTGGGCGCGATCACCATCATCGAGATCGGCAGCGTGTTCGTCGCACAGATCACGCGGGCCGGCCGCGACCACGTCGAGCTGCGCTCCGCCATCGAGGGCGCGGCGCGGCCGGCCTAAGGACGCTCCCAATGTCAGGACGGGGCCGCCTCTCGTCGCTCGACCTGCTTCCCGATGAGGCGCAGGACGACATTATCTGGGCGTGCCAGGAACTATCTAAGCGACGGCGCACGCAGGAGGATATCCGGTTCGAGCTGAACGATCGGCTCGAAGCGCGGGGCCTCGAAGGCGTTTCCAAGTCGGCCTTCAATCGGAAAGCCACGCGGCTCGCGGCGATTCAGCGCCGCATGCAAGACGCGCGCGAGATATTCCAGGGCCTCACCCCGCAATTGACCCCCGAGAAGGTCGATGAAAACACCATCGCGCTTGGCGAAATGATCAAGACGCTCATCCAGGAACTGATGGATGACGATCACGATACGAAGCAGACGATGGAGCTGGCGCGCGCGTTTCAAGCCACCGTCCAGGCGCAAAAGATTTCGTCGGATCGGCGCCGCAAGCTGGAGGACGAGATGACGGCGCGTGCCTCCAAGGCGGTCGATACCGTCGCCAAGGCCAAGGGCCTATCGGCCGAAACCGCCGAGCAGATCAAGGCGCAGATTCTCGGCATCGCGACCGAGAGAAGGCCATGAGCCGCAACAAAGCCCTCAAGCAGGCGATCCGTGACCTGCTGGATGCATATCGTGAATTGGAAGATGCCAGAAAAGCGCTCCGCGAAGCGAAACCCGAAGAATGGTCCGGTCGATACGAAGGTTTGATGGAAGCCGCGCGAACGGCGGGACGCGCCGAAATTGCGGCGGAACTGCTTATTGGTCCCATAAGAAAATCATGATCGGTCCCATTTCTCAGTCTGAATGGGCAGAGCTGCGCCGCGCCAGCGCGTCGGTGCCGCCGACCGTCATCGAGAAGGTGGGGCTGCCGGCGGTGCTGCTACCCTATCAGCAGTTCGCGGTTTCCCTGGCCGAAACGGTTGCGCGCGTCCTGATCATCGAAAAGTCGCGCCGGATCGGTCTCACTTGGGCGCTCGCGTCGCTCGCCGTGCTTCGCGCCGGCCGTGCGCGCGGGGCCGGCGGCATGGACGCGATGTACATCTCCTATAGCCAGGAGATGACCCGCGAGTTCGTCGACGCCTGCGCCATGTGGGCGCGGGCGTTCAACACGGCCGCGATGGCGGCCGAGGAATTCCTGCTAACGGCGATCATTCGATCCACGCCTTCCGCATCCGCTTTGCCTCTGGGTTCGAGGTCCTGGCGCCGTCGTCGGCGCCGCGAACCCTGCGCGGCAAGCAGGGCCTCGTCATCATCGACGAAGCGGCCTTCGTCGAATCGCTGAAGGAATTGCTGAAGGCCGCGCTCGCGTTCCTGATGCGGGGCGGTCAGGTCTTCGTCTGCTCGACGCACAACGGCGCCGAGAACGATTTCAATGTGCCGGTCCAGGATGTGCTGGGCGGGCGCTTGCCCTATCACCATCTGCACATCGATTTCGACAAGGCCCTCCAGGAAGGACTTTACCAGCGCATCTGTCTCGTCACCGGGCAGGAATGGTCCCCCGAAACCGAGGCGCGCTGGCGCCAGGAAATCATCGATTTCTACGGCGATGGTGCCGATGAAGAGCTGTTCTGTGTTCCCTCGCTCGGCTCCGGCGCGTGGCTGCCGGGACCGCTGATCGAGGCGCGCATGACGGCGGACGCGCCGATCTTGCGATGGGAATTGCCGCCGGACTTCCTGCAAGAGGTTGAGCTGATCCGCCTCCGCCGTGTCGCCCTGTTCATGGCGGATGTGATCGAGGCCCTGAAGATGCTCGATCCAAATTGCCAGCACGGGTTGGGTTTCGATTTTGCGCGTGTCGCCGATCTGTCGGTCCTATGGCTGTTCGCGCTGGACAAGATGATGCGCCGGCGCACCGCGCTGGTGATCGAGATGCGGCGTATCCCGTACCGTGAGCAGAGCTGGTCACGAAGATAGTGATCGAGAATATGCCGCGACCGATTGGCGCCGCGTTCGACGCGACGGGCGCCGGCGCCGAAGTGGCGGAAGAGATGCAACGGCTCTTCGGCGCGGCCGAGCCCGATGGTCAAGGCGGCGGCCTGGTCGCCGCGATCAAGCTGTCGCAGGATTGGTATCGTTTCAACATGTCGCCGGTGAAAACGGCGTTTGAAGACGATTCGATCTCGATCCCCAAGGATGATGAAACCGCCTCCGATCTGCGCATCGTGAAGGTCATTCGCGGCATTCCGCTGATACCCGATCTGCGGACCGGGGCCGCCAGGAAGAAGCGCCACGGGATGCGGCGGTCGCGATCGCGCTCGGCTATTTCGCGACCCGGATGGTGGCCGAGCTGTTCGATTACCTCGCGGTTGCGCCACCGGCGGTCATCAATACGAACCGTCCCGATGACGACGACGATATCGGCGATCGCGCCCCCTATCGGTCGCCCTTGGGCGCGGGCTTGCGCGGGAGCATTTGATGGCGAATCTATCCCCGATCCTCGGCCCCGACGGCTATCCGATCGAGCGGCAAACGCTCACCGAGGAAATCGCGCAACCGACGCTGACCGGCGTTCGCTCGATCCTCACCGGCTATCCGGCCGACGGTCTCAATCCGAGCCGCCTCGCGCGCATCCTGCACGAGGCCGACCAGGGCGACTGGCTGCGCTATTTGGAGCTGGCGGAACAGATCGAGGAACGCGATCTGCACTATGTGGGTGTGCTGGGCACCCGGAAGCGTTCGGTCGCGCAGCTCGAAATTCAAGTCGACGCGGGGTCCGACGATCCCGAGCATGTGAGGCACGCCGACACGATCCGCGCCTGGCTCGACCGCGATACGCTGCAGGAGGAAATCTTCGATATCCTGGACGCGATCGGCAAGGGCGTCTCCTTCACGGAAATTTTGTGGGACACATCCGAGGGTCAGTGGCTGCCGGCCCGGCTCGAATGGCGCGATCCGCGGTGGTTCGTTCCCGATCCCGCCGACGGCAAGACGCCACTGCTCCGCACCGATATCGGTTTTGTGCCCATTCCCGGCTTCAAGTTTATTTGCGCCTCGATCCGCGCGAAGTCCGGCCTGCCGATCCGGTCGGGCCTCGCGCGCATCGCCTGCTGGGCCTGGATGTTCAAAGCCTTCACCTTGCGCGATTGGGCGACAGGTCTCGAAAGCAGTGCTCGGGCAGACCGCGACGACCGACGCGATTGCCGGCGGTCACGCGGCCGGGCCAGGAACACCGCCAAGTCCAGGAGGATATCGAGCGGGCCGATGCGCGCGCCATGGCGGCGGTGCGCAACCGCGATCTCGCACGTCCCTGGATCATTCTAGAGTTCGGCGCGCAGGACAAATACCCGCGCATCCGCATCGGCCGTCAGGACCAAAAGGACATTGCCTCCACCGCGCTGGCGCTGACCCAGCTCGTCCCGCTGGGCCTCAAGGTTCAGATGAGCGAGGCGCGCGATATGTTGGGTTTCGCCGATCCCGATCCTGACGCCGAACTCTTGTCCGCGCCTGCCGCGCCCGCGCCGGTCAATCCGACGATCCTGACGCCGGCGATGCAGGCCGCGATCGCGCGACGGCTGGAGGCGCCATCAGGGCCGGCCAAGCCCGACGCGGTGGACGCGGCGATCGACGCGATGCTGGCGCAGGAGGGATGGGAGCCGCTGATCGGTCCGATGATCGCTGACCTCGATCAAAAGCTGGCCAAAGCAGTCTCGATCGAGGAAGCGACACAGATCCTCGCCCTGCAGCTCCAGGGCATGGATATGTCCGCGCTCGCCGAGAAACTGGCGCGCGCTGGCTTCGCCGCGCGCATCGCCGGCGTCGCGCAAGAACCGCTCTCGACCGAGGAATAGCGCGCCGTGGCCGAGCCGGTATTGCAGCCGCTCGCGCCGGCCGCCGCGATCGCGGCGCTGACGAATCGCGGCGCCAATCTCTCGCCGACCTTCGCATGGCAAGACGCCTGGCAGGACGAGCATGCGGCGATGTTCACCGTCGCTAAATCCGCCGGCTTCGACATTCTCGGCGATATCCATGCGGCACTGATCGACGGGCTCGCCAATGGCAAGACGCTGCCGCGGCTCGCGGCCAACCTCGTCCCGATCCTGCAGGAAAAGGGATGGTGGGGTCGCCAGGCCGTGATCGATCCACAGACCGGCGAGACCAAGATCGCGCAGCTCGGCTCGACGCGCCGGCTGCGCACCATCTTCGACGTCAACATGCGCGTCTCATACGCGACCGGCCATTGGGGAGAATTCGAGCGAACCAAAGCGACGCGGCCGTATCTGCGCTATGTCGCCATCATGGATGGCCGCACGCGGCCCGCGCACGCGGCACGGAACAATCTCACGCTGCCGGTGGACGATCCCTATTGGGATTACTGGGCGCCGCCGTGCGGCTGGAATTGCCGTTGCACGCTCCAATCCCTCAGTGAGCGCGATTTTCAGAATCTCAAAGGCAATCTCAAGACCACGCCGCCGGCGCTCGATTTTCGAAAGTACATCAACAAGAGCACCGGCGAAGTGGTGCGGGTGCCGAACGGCATCGATCCAGGGTGGGGATATAATCCGGGGCGAGCCGGTCATCTCGCCGCGCCGGCGGCCGACGCCTTGGTTGCGGCGCCGGCGCCGCTCGCCGCCGCCGCGACCGCCGATCCGGCATGGCCCGCCGCGCGGCTCGCCGACGAATTCAGCCAGTGGGTCGACAACGTGATGGCGGCCAAGCCGGCGACTGTGTTGGGTGTCAAGCATGAAGGTGGTTGGGTTGGAATGTTTGGTCGCTTTTGGCGAGGGTATTCGCGACGATCAAGAGTTTTCGAGCGGCGGCGATGATCGCTACCTTCGCGGGTTTGCCGGCTT
>Ga0207933_1001727_pt1 | contig 15664 bp, 14 predicted proteins | sample NGESurdeep092012_4_FD_184488 | JGI IMG/M metagenome (GOLD analysis project Ga0207933, IMG submission 184488) | Arctic peat soil microbial communities from Barrow, Alaska - NGEE Surface sample F53-3 deep-092012 (SPAdes) | ecosystem: Environmental > Terrestrial > Soil > Wetlands > Peat ... | reverse complement strand
CAAAGGGCGTTCGGCGATATGCGCCAAGCCCACGCGTTCGAGCGCCGCGCGGGCGTGCTCGATGAAATGACCTTGCCGCTTGATGTCGATCAGCGGGTTCCAGCGCGCCGGCGACAGGCCGAGCAGTGCCAGCGACACGTTGTGCATGATGGTGTCGTTCGCGAACAGCGTGATGATCTGGTAGGTGCGCGCCATGCCGAGATGCGGGCGCTTGCGGCTCGGCGTGTGGGTGATGTCCTGCCCGAACAAATGGATCGAGCCTTTGTCCGGCGTGAGCTCGCCGGTAATCAAATTGAACAGCGTGGTCTTGCCGGCGCCATTGGGGCCGATGATCAGCCGCCGCTCGCCCGGCTCGATCGTAAGATTGACATCGGTGGTGACGTGCAGGCCGCCGAATGATTTGCTTAAACCCGTGACAGTGAGCGCGCTCATGTGGCGGGCTCCGGTTTTTTTGCTGGGCGCCGGCGAAAGGCCAGCCGCCACAACCGCGCGCTGCCGGGCACCAGGCCTTCCGGCATCAGAATGACAATGGCGACGAAGATGGCGCCGAGCAGGAAATTCCAGCGCGTGATGTAGCCACTGACCACGCTCTTGACCACCACCACCAGCACGGAGCCGATGACTGGACCGAGCAGCGTGCCGGCGCCGCCGGAGATCACCATAAGCAGCACTTCGGCCGATTGCGTGAGCGCGAGCGTCTGCGGGCTGATGAACTGATTGTAATAGACGAACAGGATACCGGCGATGCTGCTGAGCAGGCCGGAAAACAGGCAGGCCCAGAAGCGGATCGCCCAGACATGATAGCCGAGTGCGTTCATCCGTCGCGGCTGGTCACGGGTGCCCATCAGGGCCGCGCCGAGGGGCGAACGGACGAAGATGGCCATGGCGCCTAAGGAGATCAGGAACACGACCAGCGAGGTATAGTAGAACGCCGTCGTCCCGCTCAAGGCGATGCCAAAGGGCGCCGGCCGGCCGTGCACGCTGATGCCATTGTCGCCGTTGGTGATGCTAATCCAGCGATAGGCGAGGCCCCAAAGGATTTCGCCGAGCGCCAACGTGATCATGATGAAGCCGATGCCGGTCGCACGCAGCGACAACACGGCATAGAGCGCCGTCGAGATCATGCCAATGACGAGCGCAGCCAGGATCGCAACCGGGTGGCCGAAGCCAGCCTGCAACATATAGGCGGTCGCGTAGGCGGCGATGCCGAATAGGCCGGCATGGCCGAGCGATACCAGCCCGGCGTAGCCGGCAAGCACGTTCAGGCCGAGCGCGAAGATGGCGTAAAACAGGATCTGGCTGGCAACGTTGATGTAATAAGTCCCCGGGATCCAATAGGGCGCGGTGACGAGCGCCAGAAACACAATGCCGAGGGCGAGAAGACGCGCGTTCAAATTCTGATTCATAGCACGTGCCTGCCGAACAGGCCCTGCGGTCGCAACAGCAGCACCAGCAGCATCGGCATGAACAGGACGAAATAGGCGAGTTCGGGCAACAGCGCCTGACCGAAATTGTAGATGAAGCCGACGATGATGCTGCCGACGAAGGAGCCGAGCAGGCTGCCCGATCCGCCGAGGATGACGACGACCAGGGCGAGCGGCAGCATGTCTTGGTCGAGGCCGGGATAGACCGAAAGGATCGGTGCGCCGATGATGCCGGCGAAGGCGGCGAGCCCGGCGCCGAGCGCGAACACAATGGTGAAGAGTTGCGAGACGCGGATGCCAACCACCCGTGCCATGTCAGGATCGTCGACGCCCGCACGGATCATGGCGCCGAGCCTGGTGCGATCAAGCAGGAGCCAGAGCGCGGCGGCCACGATGACCGCGATGACGATGATGGCGAGGCGATAGATCGGAAAAGCGCCCGGTCCCACGCGGATGAAACCGGTCAAGGCGGACGGCGTCGCCACCGAGATCGGGTCGCCGCCCCAGACCATCAGGCAGAAGTCGGCCACCATGAAGGAGATGCCGAGCGTGACCAGCACTTGAGCCATCGGCTGGCCGGCGAGCCGGCGCAGGAGCAAGCGCTCGATGACGGCGCCGAAAGCGGCGACCAGCAAAGCGGCCAGCAGCGCCGCCACCCAGAAGTCGACCTTCAGGCCGAGCCAAGTGCCGATGAAGGTGGCGCCGAAATAGGCTCCGAGCATGAACAGCGAGCCGTGCGTCAGGTTCGGGATTCGCATCAGCCCGAAGATGAGCGAGAAGCCTGCCGACAACAGAAACAGCAACCCGCCGAAAGTGATGCTATTGACGGTCAGCACCAGCCAGAAGGTCATAGCCGCTCGTCCTGTCGGTTTTTTTTATAATCAATTCGGCCCAATCGGTCGCCGGTCTCCGGGATCCGTCGTCGCCAACCGCCTTCGTCAGACGGCGGGCTTCGGCGGTCAGGCGGCTGCGGCGGGCTGACGCCTGAGCCCTCCGAAGCGTAGCGAAGGAGGGAAGCGGGAACCCAGATCGACATTCGCAGCTTTTGCGAATGCGATCTTAGATTCCCGCTTGCGCGGGAATAAGAGATGCGTAGGAGCGTCAAGCGCAGATCAGCACTTTTTCAGCGGCGGATAGTTACGCGAATAGACCGGATGGGCGAGGAACTCTTTCTCCGGCCACGTCCAGAACTGGCTGACGTTCTCGTAGGTTTTTACGGTCTTGTTCCACAATTTTAGACCATATTTGGCGCCCTCTTTGCCGAGGCGCCGGACATAGAAGTTGCCGACCACATTGCCGAGATGATCAAACTTGATCGGCCCGCGCGGCGTGTCGGTGAGACTGACCTGCCTTAAGGTCGACATGAATTTTTCCTTATCGCTCGCGTCTCCGCCGGCTGCCTTGAGCCCAGCGTCGACCACCTGGCAATTGACGTAAAGGCCCGCGCAATAGAAGCCCGGCACGGTGTTGAAGTTCTTTAGCATGCCGTCGACGAAACGCTTGTTGCCGTCGGATTCGAGGTCGAGCGTGTAAGGACAGCAACTCACGAGGCCGAGCGCATCGTCGCCGAAACTCTTGAGCAGAGCATCGTCGCCGCCGGTCTCGCCGGTGACCACAGGATATTTCAGTCCGGCGGCGGCATACTGCTTCATGAAGCGCAGCGGATTCGAGCCCGCAAAGCCCTGGCAAACGCCATCACAGTCGCTGATCTGCGCAAGATAGGGCGTGTAGTCCGGCGTGACGATCGGCGGCCAGAGTTTGTTGACGACGCAGCCGCCGTCCTTCTCGAAGGAGGCTTGAAAACCGCCCATCTGTTCGTAGCCAAAGGCGAAGTCCTCGACGATAGTAACGACGCGTTTGAGCTTCATTTCGGTCGCGGCGTAGTGTCCCATCGGCTGCATCGCCTGTGAGGATGTAGCCGAGGCGCGCAACAGAAACGGATTCGCGTGGCGCTGCGTGAGGTCGTCGGCCGCCGCCAGACTGAGCGTCGGCATTTTTTGCTGTATGATGTAATCGCTGATGGCATAAAGCTCGAACGCGGCGAGCGGCCCGAGAATGATGTCGACCTTGTCGCGCTCGACCAATTCCTGGGCCTTGGTCTTGGTGCCGGCCGGGCTGCCTCCTGTGTCGGCGGAAAAGAATTCCACCTTCCGGCCGCCCATCATGTTGTTTTTTTCCTTCAGGAAGGTTTGTACGCCCTGTTCCATCTGGATGCCGCCCTGCGCCAGCGGGCCGGTCTTGACGGTGAGCAGACCAAGCTTGAACGGCGCGGCCTGCGCGATTGCAGGAGTCGGGAACTTAAACGTCGCAGCCGCTGCGCCTACAGCGGTGGCGGCCATGAATTTACGGCGGGTGAGCTTAGCGGACATTTTATTCCTCCCATGTTGCCCTTTGGCGGGGCTTATGACGTAGCCGGCCTGTTCGGTCCTTTTTAGATCGGCCAGTATGGCCGTAGACGATGCGACAATTCAGTCATTACGCGGACCGCCAGTTCCATTTCGGCGGCCTAACCCGCGCCTATCATCGGCCAATGCCTTCCCCGATGTAAAGCCCGGTTGCAGTGATGAGACAGCACAAGTGATTTCGCCCATTGTGCGTCTTGCCAAGCTAGATGCCGAGATAATTCGCCTTGATCTCGTCATTGGCTTTGAGTTCTTCGGGCTTACCGGAATAAACCACCTGGCCCTTGCTCATGACGTGCACATAGTCGACCAGCTTGAGCGCCAGATGCGCGCTCTGTTCGACCAGCAGGATGGAAAGGCCTTCCGCCTTTAACCTGCTGATTGCTTCCCACAGACCCTGGATGATGATCGGCGCGAGACCTTCCGACGGTTCGTCCATGATCAGGCAGTCGGGATTGGTCATCAGCGCGCGGCCGATGGCCAGCATTTGCTGCTCACCGCCGGACAGTGTCTTGGCGCGTTGATTGCGGCGCTCAAGCAGGCGCGGGAACAGCGCGTAGACGCGGTCGAGATTCCAGCCGTGACGATCAGGACTGCGCTCGGCGACCAGCAGGTTTTCTTCCACGCCGAGGGTCGGAAACACGCGGCGGCCTTGCGGCACCAGACCCATGCCGCTGCGTACGGTCTCGAACGAGGATTTCTGCGTGATGTCGTCGCCTTTGAAGACGATTTTTCCGCGGCGCGGCGGATTGAAGCCGACGATGGAATTCACCAGCGTGCTTTTGCCGACGCCGTTGCGGCCAAGCAAACCCAGAATTTGCCCTTGTTCGAGTTGCAAAGACAGGCCCTGGAGAACGTAGGCGTCGCCATAATAGGTGTGGATGTCCTGGACATCGAGAATCGCCATGATTCAATCGGTCCCTAAATAGATTTCTTGAACTTTGGCGCTGGAATGAATTTGCTGCGGCGTGCCTGTTTCCAGGATTTCGCCGAAATGCAGAACCGAGATCTGCGAGGCGACGTCGAATACCACGTCCATGTCGTGCTCGATCAACAGGATCGCCAGAGCCGGGTCGAGCTTCATCAGGAACTTGGTCATCTCGGCGGATTCGCCGGACGACAATCCGGCCGCCGGCTCATCGAGCAGCAGAATTTTGGGATAGCTGGCCAGCCCCACAACAATCTCGAGCTGACGTTGTTCGCCGTGCGAAAGATTGCGAACCTCGACATCCTTGCGGCCGAGGAATCCGGCATTGTCGAGCAGGCCATAGGCCCTCTCGTAGACTTCTTTGTAAGACGACAGGAACCGCCACATCACGAATTTCGAGGGCCGCAGGCCCTTGATCGCCAGCAAGACATTGTCGAGCACGGTCAGTTTTGGAAACAAACTGGTCACCTGGAACGTGCGCGCCATGCCGAGCGCGGTGCGGCGGTGGCTCGGCCAGTTGGTGACATCCTGTCCGAATAAAATGATTTGGCCCGCAGTCGCCGGATAGATGCCGGTGATGACATTGAAAAGCGTGGTCTTGCCCGCGCCATTCGGGCCAATGATGGCTTTGCGGTCGCCCGGCATGATCCGCAGCGACACGTCGCGTGTTGCATGCAAGCCACCGAAGCTCTTGCACAGATTCTTAAGTTCTAAAGCGGGGGTTGCTTCGGTGCTCACGCTTTCAACTCTCTGATGAACCGTTAAATGAGCCGGGACTCAACTGAGTCCCGGCTCATTTAGGGAGTGACTATTCGCAGAACTTGCAGGGCGGAAAATCGCGGCTGTAGACCGGCTGCGCCATGAATTTCGCCTTGCCGTAGGTCCAGAACTGCGAGACGTGCGGGTAGGTCTTGATCACGACGTTCCAGAGTTCGTCTTTTGGATAGCCGAACATCTTCTTCTTCTCGACCTTCTTGATGTAGACGTTCTCGATCGGGTTCCGGTTTTCGTCGAGCTCGACCGGGCCGCGCGGCGCATCGAACTTTATGCTCGCCATCAGCTTGATGAACTCTTCCGGCCCCGGCCATTTGCCGCCGGCCTTGGTGAGCGCCTTATCGATCCACATCGCGGTCGAGTAGTTGTTCTCCGAGTAATAGCCCGGCACCTTGCCGTACTTGGCCCGATAGGCTTTCACGAAGGCTTCATTGATCGGCGTTTCGATGGCGGCGCTGTAGTGCAGTGCGGAAACATCACCGATGACTTCGTCGCCCATGTAGGGCAACACGAACTCGTCATAGCTCACGCCGCTGCCCAGAATTTGCCGTTTGTCCCCGGCGGCACGCAACTGTTTGGGAAATTGCAGCGCCATCGGGCCGACCATGGTGGTGAAGATGGCGTCGGCGTCTGCCTTGAACGTCGGGATGTAGGGCCCGAAATCCTTGGTGCCGATTGGCGGCCAGATTTTCTGGATGACCTTGCCGCCGCAGTCTTCGAACGCCTTCTGAAATCCGCCGACCGTTTCATAGCCGAAGGCATAGTCGGCGGCGATGACGATGACTTTCTTGTAACCGTTGTCGCAGGCCCATTGACCGAGCGGATGATGCGGCAACGATGAGGTCCAGCTAGTGCGCAGGAAATAGGGATACTTGCTGAGCTGGCGTTGCGTCAGATCATCGGCCGACGAGACCGACGAGAGATAGATTGTCTTCTCCGCGGTGCTGACCGGCGCCAGCGCGTAGCCGGTCGAGGCCAGCAACCCGCCGATGAGCATATGAACGTGGTCTTGCAAGATCAGCTTCTTGGCCTTGGTGACGCCGGCGTCAGGCTTGCCTTGGTCGTCTTCGACGATGAATTTGACATCCATGCCGCCGAGCTTGTTACCATGCTCGCTGAGATAGAGCTGGAAGCCGTCGACCATATCCTTGCCGACCGCGGCGAAGATGCCGGTGACCGGCGAGATATAGCCGATGCGCAGTTCTTCAGCGCCAGCCGGCGCGGTCACGCCGAGACCGATCGCCAAACAACTACCGAGCAGTACTTTTTGCAGTTTACTTGTCATTGTCGTCCTCCCTTGTTGATTTGACCGTCCCGATGCGAGTCAGGACGGTTTTGTTGCCAGCTTAGTCGCAGTATCGCCCTTTCCTTTGGATGAGACCCGCTGCCGCAGACGCGCAGGAATTCCCATCAAGCCCATCGGCAGATAAAGGATGGTGAGCACATAGACGCCGCCCAGCACGTACTGCCACCACGGCACCAGCGTGCTGAGATATTCCCGCAGCGCAAAGACGATGGCCGAGCCGATGGCACCGCCCACCAGCGTGCCGGTGCCGCCCAGCACCACCATCAGCAGCGAGTCGACCGAAGTGGTCAGCACTACGGTCTCCGGGCTGATCAAACCATTGGTGTGCGCCCACAACACGCCGGCCAAGCCGCCGAAGGCGCCGGCGATGATAAAGGCGATGTATTTATGCAGCCAGGTATTATAGCCCAGAATTTTCATGCGCAGTTCGCGCTCGCGGATGCCCTCCAGGCTGCGGCCGAAGGGTGAGCGCACCAAAATGTACAACAGGGCCAGACTGGCAGCGAAGAACGCAAAGACCAGGAAGAAGAACGTTTTCTCGTTGGTCAGGTCGAGCCCGAAATCCGGGCGGGTGGCGACATTGATGCCGTTGTCGCCGCCGGTGAGCGAATTCCATCGATAGGCGAGGCCCCAGACGCATTGTCCCAGCGCCAATGTGATCATCAGGAAATAAACGCCGGAGGCGCGGATCGCGAACAGTCCGAACACGGCTGCCAGCGCTGCGCCGATCAGCATCCCGAAAATCACCACCAGCCAGAAATCCCAGCCCAATCCGAAATGGAATTTCGCGGCCAGGATCGCAGTCAGATAAGCGCCGACGCCGAAATAGGCCGCTTGCCCCATGGACGAGAGGCCGGTGTAGCCGAGCAGCAGATCCACGCTCATGGCGAGGATGGCGAAACACATCGCGCGCGTCGTGAGCAGGACCACGAACGAGGAGGAATACGGGACGACAACGGCGATCGCCAGCAACACGGCGATGACGATGAGGATTTTCACGTTTTGGGTCATGCGGGTTCGTTCACTCGCGGCCGAACAAACCGGTCGGCTTGATCGCAAGGATCAAAACCATCGGCGCATAAAGCGTGAAGTAGGAGACTTCCGGGAACAGCGCCTTGCCGAAATTGTCGGCGAGGCCGACCGCCAGCGCGCCGATGGCGGCGCCGCCCAGGCTGCCCATGCCGCCGATGATCACGACCGCGAACGCGAGCGGCAGCATTTCGAAGTCGAGGCCGGGATAAATGCCGAGGAAGGCGCCGCCGCTGACGCCGCCGACGGCGGCCAGAAATGCACCAAGCGCGAAAACGAACATCGAGATGCGGTTGGTGTCGATGCCGACGCCGCGCGCCATCTGCGCATCGTCCACGGTCGCGCGCACCGCGGCGCCCATGCGGGTTTTTTCCATCGCCAGCCAGAGCGCAACGCCGATCACCAATGCGAGCGCGATCATGAATATCCGGTAGGCCGGAAAGTAGATGCCAGCGATCACAAGGCTTTTCGACAAGACCGCCGGCGGCGTGATGTCCATGTTGTTGCCGCCCCAGATATCGAGTGCGGCCTGCTGAAATAAAAAGGCGAAGCCGACGGTGAGCAGCACCTGCCGCAGCACATCGTTGTCGATAGAGACAACGGAGATGCGGCTCAAGATGAAATAGGTCGCGATCGCGGCGACGGCGGCAATGGCGAGAAACTTGCCCCAGCCGGTGCCGACAAAATGCGGCCAAGCCGCAACGAAGGCCAAAGCGACGAGAATGCCGATGCCCAAGGCGATCGCGCTATTGCGGAGATATTCGAATCCTTCCGAGCGCAGGAACAGTCGCTCCATGGCGATGCCGATCAGCGCAACGGCGAAAGCGGCGACCGGAATAGACAGCGCCCATGAACCGGTAAACTGGATTACCGACAGCGCGATATAGCCGCCCCATAGAAAATAGGCGCCATGGGAAAGATTGACGATCCGCATGACGCCGAAAATAAGAGACAGGCCGCTGCCCACCAAAAAGAGCAACGCGCCATACGATATCCCGTTGAAGGCCTGGATGATCCAGAACTGCGTATTCATTTCCCCTCTCTGGTCCTTCTTTTTAATCTGAAGGTTGCGCGAACCTTACCCTAGGTTCGAGGGAAAGAAACAGCCTAAATGGCCGCAGTGCTTCGCGCGGCGGCTTTGCTAATGGCGCAATTTCTATCGGCGCGTGCGCTTCTTCTCGGTATTTCGCCTGGTGCCTTTTTTCCCGCCTGCCTTATTTCTCGGCGGAATGATGGGCAGCAACAGATAAGCCACCCGGCTGCCCCTGAAATGCAAGGTTGTGGTTCCGCTAAATATGGCGGGCGGGCGGTCTTCCGGCTTGTTGTGCAAAAATGGGCCGCAGCCGGTGAGTTCGTTCTTGAAGTTCGACAGCTTGCCGCCGCTGGCGCCGCCGTATTCGTAGTCCTTGCCGCGCACCGACAGGCCGATGCGGTAGCCGGCGGGCACCGCGATGCAGGTCGGCCAGATCTCGATATCGAGTTCCACCACCTGGCCTTTCTTGAGCGGCTGTTTCTTGTCGTGGGTGTGAAAGGGCCGGTAGGGCAGCGACAGTTTCTTGTCGAGCTTGCGATGCGAGGCGCGCAGCCAGCCTTGTGCGATCGGCGTGTGCGGATCGATGGCGCCCTGGAAAACGATTTCCTTGAGGTCGCCGGTGAACACGCGCAGCACAATGAAAAAGTCGGCGTCCTTGGTCGACGACGAAGCAAACAGCTTGAGCGCTGAGGGGCCGGTGATTTCGGTTTCGTGATCGAGCACCGGCGTGAGGAAGGTGAGGCCTTCGCCCATGGCTTCGAAAGCGAGCTTGGCGCTGCCCGAAGGTTTCTTGCTCGCCAGCGCCATGGATTTTGGATCGAGATAGAACTTGGTCCATTGCGTGCGCGCGATCGGCCATTCGTTCTCGGCACGCGCGACGAACTTTTCGCCCGGGTGACGGACTTGCAGCAGCACTTTCGGCTGTTTTTCCCAGCCGTCCTTTTTACCGTGCAGGAAATAGTCAAAGAATCGCAACTGCTGCTCGCGGCCGTAGTCGGTGTAGAAATGCGTCCAGTGCTCGATACCGTGCGCCTCCAGCCATTTCTCCTTTGATGCGGCGCGCACGAAGCCCTCGAAATTGCCGCGCGGATGCAGGCCTTGGCCGCCCCAATTGGCGGCCGAGAACAGCGGCGCCGTCACCTTGTCCCAGACCGGTGAGCGGTCGCGGTGATATTTGTCATCCATCGGATGGGCGAGTATCTGCCCGCCAAAGTCGGAGCGGTTTTTGGCGAGTTGCTCATCGCTTAGCGTTTCAGGCCCGCACACCAATTCGCCGTGCACGCGACTGCGCTTGCCGCGCTCGCCGGCGCCGTACTGCACGGTCTTGACCTGCATGTCGTACCAGTTCTCCCAGAACGTCGAGAGTATGCCGCCGTGATGGGTCATGTCGCGGTACCAGTCGGCCGAACCTTCCCACACGCACATCGCGGCGAGATGTGGCGGCTGCAACGACGCGACGTGCCATTGATTCATGCCGTAATAGGAAATGCCGTTGAGGCCGACTTTGCCGTTCGACCAGGGCTGCACACCGGCCCATTCGATGCAGTCGTAGTAATCCTTGGTTTCACGCGGCGAGAAATGGTCGATAAAACCGGGCGAGCAGCCGGCGCCGCGTGAATCGACGCGCACGCAGATATAATCGTGCGGCACCCATTTCTCCGGATCGACCACTTCCCAGTTCTGGTATTTGTTGGATGAGCCGGCGGGCACGTCGGGGTGTTTTTCCGCCATGATATTCCAGGCACTCGGATAGCCGTCCTGAAAAGCAAGATTCTTGGCGTAGGGACCGTAGGTCAGGATGACCGGGAACTGGCCGTCTTTCGCCGGGCGGAAGACATCGGCGCGTAGCACCAGTCCGTCATCCATCGTGATCGGCACATTCCAGTCGATCCGCATGCCGTCGCGAAGTTCGGACAGTTGCTGCAAGGCCGCCATGATGCCCTCCCACGCAGACGAATACTAACGCGTCTTTTTGCGCTTAACGCCCGCCATCTTCTCCAGCACGGCGCAGACGGCGGCGGTGTCCTGCGCACCCAGTCCACTTTTTTGCGCTTTGATATAGATCGGCTTTGACGCGTCAAACATCGGCGTCGGCACCTTGATCTTGCGGGCATAGCCGCCGATCACCGACATGTCCTTGTCCCAGACGTCGATCTTCATGGTGGGGTTCTTGTAATTGTTCTTCACCATCATCGGCACGCGCAATTCGAAGATGCGCGAATTCCCGGCGCCGGCGGTGATCAGATCGAAGATCAGCTTGGCCGGCAGGCCGGCCTTCATGCCGAGCACCATAGCTTCGGCGGAGGCGACATTGTTGATGGCGACCAAAAGATTCGCCACGTATTTCATCTTGCTGCCATTGCCGAAAGCGCCGACGTCGTAAGCGTGGCGGCCGAATGCCTGCAAGATAGGCTGCATGCGCTTGATCGCGCGAGAATCGCCGCTGGCGTAGAACACCAGGTCGCGGGTCGCTGCCTGCGAGCCGGTGCCACTGACCGGCGTGTCGAGCATGGTATGGCCGGCTTTGGCGAGGATGGCTTTGGCTTTTTCTTTATCTGAAATTGCGAAAGTACTCATTTCGACAAAGAGTTTACGCGCCAGCTTGGCGGCAACGATCTGGCGTGCGGTGTCGATCAGGGCCTTCGGCTTTGGCAGGCTGGTGAGGATAACCGGCGCCTTCGCGGCCAAATCAGGGGCGCTTTTGGCGATCTCCACGCCATTGCGTTGCGCTGCGCGCCGTGCCGCCGCGCTGAGGTCGTAGCCGATGACGCGCCAGCCGGTGGCCGCGAGGTTCTTGGCGAAGGCGCCGCCCATAATGCCGAGGCCAATGACGCCGACCGTACCCTTTTTCTTTTTAGCCGCAGCCATTGCAAACTTCTCCCGGATGAAATTCGTGCCGACCGTATTAGTGCCCCGGGGGCCGGGCTGTCGAGTGGGGTGCGAGACGGCTTTCATGCCCCGCCGTGATCGCTTATCGTCTCGGCAAAAGCAGGACGGGAGGACGTGATGCAGATTGGCGTGGCGGGGATCGGCGCCATGGGCGCGGCGGTGGCGGCGCGCCTCATGGAAGTTGGCCACCAGGTGACCATCTGGAACCGCAACAACGATAAGACCAAACCGCTGACTGCTGCCGGCGCCAAGGTGGCGGCATCGCCGGCGGCGCTTGCCGGCGCCTGCGAAGCGGTGATCACGCTGCTCACCGACGGTGCTGCGATCGATGCGGTCTACAACGGGCCCAACGGGCTCTTGTCCGGCGAAGTGAAGGACAAGCTGTTCATCGAGATGAGCACGGTGGCGCCCAAGGTCGAGACTGATCTCGCGCCCAAGGTGCGCGCCAAGGGCGCTGCGTTTGTCGAATGCCCGGTCGGCGGCTCGACTACGCCGGCGCGGCAGGGAAAATTGTTGGGCCTGATGGGCGCGGAGCCGGCCGATGCCGCGCGCGCCATGCCGATCCTCGATCAACTCTGCCGCAAGGTTGAGCCTTGCGGACCGGTCGGCTCCGGCGCCGCCATCAAGCTGTCGATCAATCTGCCGCTGATGGTGGCTTGGCAGGCTTACGGCGAAGCTTTTGCCATTGCGCGCAGTATCGGCTGGGAACCCAAGCGCCTGCTCGATCTTTTTTGCGAAAGCAACGGCGCCAACAACGGCTTGAAGACGCGCGCCGAGATGATCGTCAAAATGCTGGAAGGCAAAGATCCGGGTCCGACCTCGTTCAGCATCGACAACGGCATCAAGGATTTGCGCACGATGATTGCCACCGGTGAATCGCTTGGTGCTGACATGCGCGCGACCAAGGCCGCGCTCTCGACTTTCGAGGAAGCGAACAAGGCTGGCATCGGCGGCGGCGACGGGGCGAAGATGACGGTGTTTTGGTCGGATAAAAAGAAATAGGGGACTTCAATGAAATTGTTTTCCTTCTGGCGGTCGCTGGCGACCTTTCGGGTGCGCATCGCGCTCAATCTCAAGGGCATCAAGCCCGACGAGGTGATCGACGTCAATTTGATGCAGGGCAAGCAGCGCGACGAAGCCTTCCGCAAGGTCAATCCGATGATGGCGCTGCCGGCGTTGATCGAGGATGACGGTACGGTGCTGTTCGAGTCGCTCGCCATTCTTGAATATCTCGACGAGACGCATCCCAATCCGCCGCTGCTGCCGAAAGAGCCGAAAGCGCGCGCGCGCGTGCGCGGGCTGGCGCAGATCATCGCCTGCGACACTCATCCGCTGATCGTGCCGCGGGTGCGCGAATATCTGGCGCACGAGTTCAAGATCGATGAGCCCAGCGTGCTGAAGTGGGGTCAGCATTGGCACGTGCAGGCGTTGAAAGCCTTGGAAACCAATCTCGCCGGCTCGAAAGAGACCGGGCGCTATTGCCAGGGCGACCAGATTACCATCGCCGATATATGTCTTGCCGGGCAGGCGGCGGGCTCGACCTATTTCAAGGTCGACATCGCGCCGTACCCGACGGTCAAGCGCATCGTCGATCAGTGCATGCAGAACGACGCCTTCGCGCGCGCCCATCCGATGAAACAACCCGGTGCACCGGCGGCAGCGTAATCCATGCTCAACTCAGCAATCGTCGGCCTCGGCTGGTGGGGCAAGACCCTCGTGAAGGCGGCGCGTGATTTCGGCGCGCCGATCCGGTTTGTGCGCGGCGTGTCCCTCGAGCCCGACACGGTGCGCGACTTCTGCACGGAAAATAAAATGACGCTCGGCACATCGCTCGATGAGGTGCTGGCCGATCCTGAAGTCAAAGCGGTGATCCTGGCGACGCCGCACAGCAAGCACCGCGCCCAGGTCGAGGCGGTGGCCACTGCGGGCAAGCACACCTACTGCGAAAAGCCGTTCGCGTTGGCGAAGAGCGATGCCGTCGCCATGCTCGACGCGGTCAAGCGCGCCGGCGTCGTGATCGGCGTCGGTCATCATTTCCGGCTGATGCCGTCGATGCGTGTGCTGGCAGAACTGAAGGAGCAAGGCACCTTCGGCACCATCATGGCGGTCGAGGGCAATTACAGCCACGACTGGCTGGCCAATATGCCGGCCGAAAGCTGGCGCATGCAAGCGTCGGAAAGTCGCGCCGGTGGCATGACCGGCATGGGCATCCATGTGCTCGATTGTTTCCGCGACATGGCCGGACCGATGAAACGTATCAGCGCGCTGTCGAAGGCGCGCGCCTTGAAGCTGCCGACCGGCGACACGACGGCTGCGCTGATTGAATTCGAGAGCGGGGCCACCGGCACGCTCGGCACCACCATCAAGACGCCGTTTCGCTGGCGCATCGCGATTTTCGGCGAGAATTGCTGGGCGGAAAGCGTGACGGAAACGCGCGCGCTCGTGCATCGCGCCGGCAAGGAAATGGAAATCATCGAGCGGCCGGCCGATAATCACCTCGGCCGCAATCTGGATTATTTCGCCAAGGCGGCGCTGGGGCAGAGCGCGTTCCCGATCTCGCCGGAAGGCATCTTGCAGACGGTATCCGCGCTGGAGGCGGTGTTCAAGTCGGTCGACGCGGATGGAAAGTGGATGGCTGTTTGATCAAGCGCGTAATTTCTTTTTGGGCGCAGCCATCGCCTCGTCCCACACGCCGTGAATATGCACGACTTCCTGCTCGAAGCGCTCAAGAAACAGCCGCGCCTGCATGGTGAGCGTACGGCGCGTCGGCTGGATCACCACGAATTCGGCGTGTAGTTCGGGGTCAACGATCGGATTGACGATCAACTCGCCGCGGCCGATGTCGTTGACCGAGATGACGCTCGGTAAAATGGTCACCCAGTCGGAACGCGCGACGAATTCGAGCGTGGCGATCATGGCGTCCATCTCGAGCATGGCGGCGACGTCGACGCCGTGACTCTGGAAATATGTGTCGAGATTGCGCCTGCGAATATTGTCCGGCCCCGGCACTACGAATTTCAGCGGCGCGCATTCCGCGAGCCGCAAAGGCGCCAGCGGCACAAAGCCGCGCTTGGGCCCCGAGATCAGCATTTCACGATCGCGCACCAGCAGCCGGGACTTCAATCCGATGGTGCCTTCGAAAGCCGGCACCACCGCAAAATCGAGTTCTTCGTCGAGCACCATTTCCGTGAGCAAGCCGCTATAGCCCTCGACGATGTGCAGTCGCACTTCCGGGCAGCGCGGCACGAAATCATCGAGCACCGGCGCCAACACCGCGCGGGTGAAAGTCGGCATCAGGCCGATGCGCAATTCGCCGGTAACTTGGCCTGCCAGCGCGCGCGCCTCCTCGGCGGCGTTTTCCAAGGCGCCTACCGCCTGCACGCAGCTTTTGTAATACCGCAGGCCCGCCGGCGTCGGCGTCACGCGTCCGGCAGCGCGCTCGAACAGCTTGACCCCGAGCTTGCGCTCGACCGCGGCCACATGCTGGGAAATGCCCGATTGGGTGGCGTTTTCACGCTCCGCCGCGCGGGTGAAGGAGCCTTCTTCGCACACTGCAATGACGGCGCGGATTTGGCGGAGGGGGATGTTACGCACAGGGACCCTGTATCAGAAAATCTAATGGCTAAGCCAAGATTATATTATTTCTTTCACCCCCGCCATCCGCCTATCATTCCCGCCAATTGAACAAAAAACGGCGTGGATTAGCGCGCCGATCAGGGAGGTCGTCATGGGCACCGCAAATTTCGGCACCGTCGGGCTTGATTGGCAGCAGCGCGTCAACTGGGACCGGCTGCGCGAATATCGCATCGAACGCGCCCGCACGATGATGAAGAAGCACGGCCTTGGCGCCGTGCTCTGCATGTACGACGAGAACGTGCG
>Ga0207933_1001725_pt1 | contig 15670 bp, 12 predicted proteins | sample NGESurdeep092012_4_FD_184488 | JGI IMG/M metagenome (GOLD analysis project Ga0207933, IMG submission 184488) | Arctic peat soil microbial communities from Barrow, Alaska - NGEE Surface sample F53-3 deep-092012 (SPAdes) | ecosystem: Environmental > Terrestrial > Soil > Wetlands > Peat ... | reverse complement strand
CCGCCAGATCGGGCGCGATGACATTTTGCCGGAAGGCGTCCGCGCCCGCGTCGTCGCCGTAGCGGCCGACCGACCACGGACTGATGACATCGAACGAGCGGAAGACCGACGCCCAGGCGGAATTGGTTTGCGCGTCGTGGTTCAACGTGCGCCAGTTTGCCGGCACTCCGCCCATCACGGTGCAGCCGGCGGACTTGAAATAATTGATGACCTGTCGCGCCTGATCCGGCGTGTCTTTGCGACCGGCAAAGCCAAAACCCCAAACCGCCACCACCGGCTTGCCATTGTGCCGGAGATAACGCGGGCTGTCCGCGATGCGCATCGTTTGGACGAGATAATTCCAGTCATTCGTCAGTGTGCGAACAAGATTGTTCGTCGGCTGGCCGGAGATGTCATACATGATCGCGAAGACGCGGCCGTATTTTTCCGCGCCGGCCCGCACGTTCATTGTCACCTGATTGCGTAGCGCAAAAAATGCAGGGTCGGACAGCTCGGACGTGAAGCGCTGGAGAAAAACCCCGTCCAGTCGGTTGTCCTTCATCCACTTGAAATGCCGCAGCACGGTTTTTGGCGTGGAGGCGGAATAAAGTTTCGCTGGCGCGCCACCGGGCAACGTCATCCGCGTGGTGAAGAGTTCGTCTGCGTCCATCTCGGAAACGTCCGGCCAGAAATCCACCGTGGCATTGGTCGCGACAGGATTGTTCTCGCGGAACCAATGCACCCAGCGGTTCGGTTGCGAGCCGTCGCCGGGACAAGCGAACCAGCCTTGATAACCCATCAGCAACTTGTGGTTCATCGTGCCGGCGTCAACTTCGGCGGCGGACGGTTTCAGATTCGTCTGCGCGGGCGCGGCGATTGCGAGTCCCATGACGAGCAGTTCGATCAACGTGAAAGCGCGCGGTGATCTCCATGGGACAATTTTCATTTCACTGGTTCATTGCGCGAGCGGAAAATGCCCGTCCGGGCTGCCGGGGTAGCACCACAATTCATTCGGGCCGTCCTCATTCATTTTTTCCGTCCATTTCACGATCTGCATCAATCCGGCCGAACCGTCGAACGAACTGATGACCGCGACGTTGCCGTGCCGTCCGCTGGTGTTTTCATCAGGGCTGCTCGCGCCATCATTGAAAAGCCGCTGGTTGTCATCCTCCGTGGCGTTGTTGCATTCCCAAAACTCCACGCCGGCGGGGGAGAGTTGCGTCAATTTCACCACATTAGTCAATGCGCCGCCGCAGACGGCACCGTTCATCACATAGCTGGAACTCTGCTGGGGCCGCAACTGGAACATCGCGCTGTTGGTGTTGTCGCTCGGACAGAAATACATTTTCGGACTTGCCAGCGTCGGCCAGAAACTGCCGGTCTGAACCTTGAATTGCGCCGGGCCGCTGGCGGTGAGGTCGCGCGCATAAAGCCAGCCTTGGGGAGTCGGGCTGCTATCTTCACCGGAAAGCCAGTTCGCCCAGGGCATGACATCGTTGTTATCCGATGCGACGAGATGCGTGGCGATGCCGAATTGTTTGAGATTGTTCAAATCCACGGCCTTATAGCTGCTTTGCTTGGCCTTGGACAACGCCGGCAGCAGCAGCGCGGCCAAAATGGCGATGATGGCGATGACCACGAGCAGTTCAATCAAGGTGAAAGCGCGCCTCGTATTCATCCTCAATATGACACCGCCGCAGCCAATTCGTTTCAAAGGATTTGAGTTTGAAGGGAATCTTATGGTGTCCATGACAATAACGACGCGCCAGCCGCGGCTTTTTGTCCAGTGCCAATTCAGGCGGCAAGCCAGGTGAAACATTCCGTTCAACATCCACCATTTATCAGTGTCCGCCCAAGGCAAAAGAGAACAAACTATTTTCAATTATTTTGCCGGCTGAACCAAGAACCCGCGCTGTCTCTCCAGAGCCGCGAAATCGCCGTCTAAAGAGCTGATTACTTCAACGTGTCCGTCGGCAAAGGCATAAACCTTGGCAAACTTGCCGCCGGGAGACGGCCTCAATTCTTTTTCCCGGAACAAAATGGTTTTGGACACATTAGCAAAGCCGTGCAGGTTGCCGCCGGACACAAACTCCCAATTTGAAGATGAAAGGCCGTTTCCCCGCACATAGGGCTTTAACTGCTCAAAGTTTTTCGGCAATTGGTTTTGATGATCAGCGGCAAACATGATGCAAGCCAGCGCCCATTGTTTGGACTGGTTCATGCGCGCGATGGATTCCTGCCGAAACAAATCTTTCTCGGCAGGAGTCCACTGCAATTTCACCCGTGGATGATGCCCGTAATTTTTTACAATCACCGTCGTTGTTCCGGCTGCCAGAATCAGAACTACTCCTGCAAACACAGTTGTTTTAACTTTTGTCCATGCCATAATTTTCAATGCTCCTTTTACCAAAGCCAGGGTTGATCCGCCCGCCGCCGCGCCTTTGGCAATCGCGACTGCGGAAATTGTCTTCGCCAGGCCAGCCGGCGCGGCCTGGACCGAATTTGCAGAAACGGCAGACGCAATAATTGCCGCCGAAAATGTCGCGCCGCGCTTCGCGAAAAATTTCCGCAGTTTTTCCAGCGCGCGGTTCACGCGCATTTTCGCCGCGTCCTCGCTCGCGCCCAAAGCCGCGCCGACTTCGCCCAAACTTTTGTTCTCGAAAAACCGCAGCACAATTGCGTCGCGGTCTTTTGCGCCGAGCTTTGAAATCGCGTCGTCCAGCAGCGGCGCGATCTGCCGCCACGCTTCATCTGCCGTTTCGTTCAAAGTGGATTGCATGAATGTCTCCTGTTCGCGTTTTTGCCGGCGGATTTCGCCGCGCAGATAATTCGCCGCCGTCAGCCGCGCCGTCCGGTGCAGCCAGCCGGAAAGAATTGTTTTCGCGCCCAGCGATTTCGCCTTGCGCGCGAGGATGATGAAAACGGCCTGCGAAATTTCCTGGGCCGCGTGCGGATCGCCAGCGCTTCGCAACGCCGTCGAATAGACGTGGTTCAAATGGCGCGAAACGATTCCGGCAAACGCCGGTTCGGAATCCGTTTCAGCGAATTGCTTCAGCAGCGCGATGTCGTCCAGTTCCGGCATTTACCTATAAATGTCCGCCGGATGGAAAAAGGGAACAAAATTATTTCAATTCATTGTAGGAGCCGAGGTGACGAGGCTCCAATTAAACCGAAAATAATGAGGCTCCTTACGTCGTCTACTGCGATTTTTCCGCCGGAATGTCCAGCGGCTCGATGTGAACCAGCACGTCGCTGACTTCGGGCATCGTCTCGCGGATTTTGTTCTTCACGGTGTGCGCGATCTCATGCGAACGCAGCACGGTCATCTGCGGGTCCACCTGGACGTGCATTTCCACGAAGTAAAGATGCCCGGCCTTGCGCGCAAAACATTTTTCCACGCGCTCCACACCGGGCGTGCCCGCCGCAACCCCTCGGATGCGTTCAATGACTTCGCTGCCGGCGGCCTTGTCCATCAGCTCGCTCAACGCCGGGCGCAGCAAAAGCCAGCCGTTGACGGCGATGATGAGCGCGCAAAAAATAGCCGCGGCGTCGTCCGCCCAGGTGAACTTTTCCCCGCCGACCAGCGCGATGCAAATGCCGATGAACGCGCCCGCCGACGTGATCGCGTCGCTGCGATGATGCCACGCATCCGTCTTCACGGCAGAATTGTCCGTTGCCTCGCCTTCGCCGATCACAAAACGAAACAACCCTTCCTTCACGGCAATCACCACCACCAAAATGACCAGCGTGAACCAGCGCAACGGTTCGTGATGATAGTGAAAAGTTTCTGGATGCAACGATTCGTAAATGTCCAATATCCCTTTTCCAGCAATCCAGACCGCCGCCGCCGCAAGCATCACCGCGCCGAACGCGGCGGCGAGCGGCTCGGCCTTGCTGTAGCCGTAGGGATGATCCTCGTCCGCCGGCGCGGCGGCGACGACGATCCCGCGCCAGACGACTAGCGAATTGAAAATGTCCGCGAACGATTCCGTCGCGTCCGCGATGAGCGCGTGCGAATGGCCGAAAATTCCGGCGGCGAATTTCACCGCGCCCAAAACGATGTTCACCGCGATCCCCAAAAAGGTCGCGCGCAGTCCGCGTTGAAGACGGTCTTTTGCCACGCGCAAAATTAAACAGGTTTGGAACGGAATGAAATGCGAAAGCAGCGGCAGATCTGCAACTTCAATTCAAGGAGTCAATAACGAACGCCATGGCATTTGTGGATTTTGCCGATGTTCAAGAACGTCTCTTTGCAAACGCTGCTGCGCGACCCACGCTTCAATTTCGTCCCAAGTCAAAACGCGGACGCCATTCGCGTCGGGTTTGGATGAATTGTAATTCGCCACGCGGAACTGCCATTTGTCCAAATCCTTCACGCGGTCGAGCGCGCCGAGAATCCGGAGCGATTCAAAGGCGGCGATGGTGTCGCGCGCGCTGCCGTCAATGTGATATTCGTTTTCGCCGCCGGAACTGGGCGAGGTGAAATAACCTTTGCCTTGATGCCTTTTCAAAATTCCTGCGATGCACGCCTCGCGGTCAATCTTGTCCAGACCGCCAAGAATTTCCAACGCGGCGAGCGAGCGATAAGTATCTTGCAACGCGGGAAAACCAGACGTGAAAAAAAATCCGCGCACGTCGCGCCAATCGTGAATCGGCGGATTATTTGGCGGGTTGGCGGAAAGCGTTTGCACGTCGGCGATTTGTTGGATGAGTTTTTCGCGTTCAACCAAATCGAGAGAATTTATTTCACTCAAAAAACGCAAGTCCCATACACCCCAATTTTGAATCCGCATCACGTCATAATGTTGTGATTTGACCCATGACCACGCATCGCAACGTGATAAGAAACGATCCCAATTTGTTCCTAAAATTGCTCCGGAGAAAATCAAAGAACGATTGGTGTGCAAAAACGCTTCGCAATCGGCGGGTTGCAAATTCAATTCCGGCCAGCTAACCCAGCCCTCGTAAATCGCGCGATGATACTGGCTGTTCATAAATAATTGCAGACGCCTTGGATTTTGCCGCCACACCTCAAGATTGTCATTGCCAAGAATTATTGAATGTATAGCGTCCAATCCACGCATTGTGAATAAATTTGTTTCTGGAAGCACGAAACAATTGAACAATGGCATCACGACATCAAATGGATAAGATTTTTGACTGTGACCGATGACTGGATTTGGATTGACCGAAACGTGGCTTAAAAATTCGCGCACTTGCGCTTCGGTGAGATTGACAGGTTTCAACCCGTCCAACCTTGCGATCCAAGCCGGCGGCAAAAACCGCAACATCATTCCCGTCATCATCAACACCACTGATACGCCGATAAAAATGCGCCACCAGCGCATGGATTTGGCGTGCGATGGCGGCATGATAAACACATCCGATTCCGGTGAGTCGCCCAATGCCCGTTCCGCCGCCGCAAAGTTTCCGCTGCGAAATTCCAGCCATGCCTGACTGACAATTTCAGCGACGACGCTTTCAAGTTCTCCGGGATCAGCAAGCTTTCCGGTTTTCAGCGCCGACAAATCTTTCAAATCCGTCCCGCCGCAGTGCGCGCTGACCGTTCCGTCGAAGCCCAAAGAAATGCGCGAGCAATTCCTGCTGATTGGCGACATAAACAGGCTGGCCATTCCCGTCAGAAACCGGCTTGCGACCGGCGGCAGCCGCAACGCCAGTCCGTTTGTTTCCCATCGAAAATTGCCCACAAGAAGATGTGCGCCGAGAAAGCGCGCAAAAGATTTCAGCGCACGGCGGTCAAAATGATTTGCTGTCGGCGCGTCATCCATCCCGTCGGAAATTTTCAACTGACCATGCGCGGCGCGGAGAAACAAATTGTAATCCATCCGCATCGGCCGTTTGAATGTGAAGGCAAACCAAATCGTCGCGAGCAGCAATGGCAGCGATGCAAGGCTTGGAGGGAACCAGCCCAGGTCAAATGCAATCGTGCCGACCATGATGATGCAGCAATAGACAAATGAATTGATGGCTTGCCGGTTGCGAAAGAAAAAAGTGCAGCGCGCTGCAATCATCGTCGCGAGCAGCAAAAAACAGCCGAGGAAAAGTTGAGAACCTTTGATTCCCCAAGCGGCAAGAGTGGACTGGTTCATCACCGCCATCAACACAATCACCAGCGGAAATCCCCAGATGAAACTTCTGAAAAACTGCCGGTGCAGTTCTGGGCGAAAACCCTTCGCGTCGCGGAAATTCTGCCGCTCCTTCCGCACGATGACGGACATCACAAGCAAACTTGGCAGCAACATGACGAACGAAATGAGTGGCACAACCCATGAAAACAGAAATGTGTTTCCCAGCGCCGACAAAATTTTTGCGCCCGCCCCGACGGCAACCGTTCCGCCCGCCGCAGCCTTGGCCGAAGACGAAACCAGCACCGCCGCCATGATTGCCGGAACAAGCGTTTTTGCCGGACGCAAATTCGCCAGCGAGCCTTCCAATTTTTCTTCCAACCGTTCGCGCATGGCCGCGCGGGCGCGGTGCAGGCGCACGCGCAACGCGGCTTCGGAAATGCCCAGCGCCGCCGCCGCTTCCGCGCCGCTTTTGCCTTCGAGATAAAACAGCACCAGACATTCGCGGTGCGCGGCGGGCAGTTCGGCGAGCGTCTGGCGCAAAGTTTCCGGCGTGTGCAGTGGATCAGTTTCGTTCGCGGAATTTTCTCCGGCGGAGGTTTCGGGATTTTCCAGCGCCCAGCGTTCGCGCTTGTTCAGTTCACGACGATGGCGCAGGCCGGAATTGATGGCGAGGCGGCGGGCGATGGTGTTGACCCAGCCGGAAAATTTCGCGCCGTCGCCGAGCAGCCACAGCCGCCGATACGCGCGGATGAACGCCTCCTGCGTGGCTTCTTCCGCAAGCGCGGCGTCGCCCAGCCGGCTCCAGGCGACGGCATAGACGCGGCGTTCGTGGCGCTCGACGAGTTCGCGGTAACGCTCGGCATCGCCGCCGCGCACGGCGGCCACGGCGGATTCGTCCTGTTGCGCGCTGGTCATTTCGGGTGGCGTCATTTAACCGCAAGACAGCCGCGAAGGGAAATTGTTACAGCGAACCGTGGTGGTTCACGAGAGATTGTAGCCGCGCTTGTGAAAGTGCGGATTCGGCGTTTTCACAAACGCCGCTGCTAAATCAAATGGCAGAACATCGCGTCGCGCAGCTTCGGCTCGAACCAGGTGCTTTTCGGCGGCATGATTCCGCCAGCGTCTGCAATCGCCATCAAATCCTCAATGCTCGTCGGGAACATTGAGAGCGCGCAGGCGTATTCGCCGCTGTTGACGAGTTTTTCCAGTTCCGCCGTGCCGCGTATGCCGCCGACAAAATTGATTTTTTTGCTCGTGCGCGGATCGTCAATGCCGAAGACTGGCTCGAGAACAAGCTTTTGCAGCAGCGACACGTCGAGTTGTTCAATTGCGTCCTTGCCGGCGGTCAGCTTCGGCTTGAACGTGAGCGTGTGCCAGCGACGGTTCATGTAAAGCCCCAGCTCGTGTTTGCGCGCCGGCGTGGCGACGCCAAGACGGATGATGTTGAAAACCTCCTCCAGTTTTTTCAGCAACTCGGCGGGTGTAAGTCCGTTCAAATCCTTCAGCACGCGGTTGTAGGGCAGGATCTGCATCTGGTTGTGCGGAAAAATCACCGTCAGAAATTGTCCGCTATGTCTCCCGCCCTTGCGCGATTGAAAAACCCGCGCCGCCGCCGCACTGCGATGATGTCCGTCGGCGATGTAAAGAAACGGAATCGCGGCAAATTGATTTTGCACAAACAAAATGTCCAGCGGATCGGAAATGTTCCATGACGAATGGCGGACGCCGTCCTTGGCCGTAAAATCAATCGCGGGCGTCTCTGCAATTTTCTTCGCGACAAATTCGTCCAGGGCGCCGACTGCTTTGTAAGTCAAAAAAACCGGCCCGGTCTGCGAGTTCAAAGTTTCGATGTGCCGCACGCGGTCGTCTTCCTTGTCCGGTCGCGTGAGTTCGTGCTTCTTGATGATGTTCGCCAGATATTCCTCGCAACTTGCCGCCGCAACCAGGCCGACTTGCGAGTGCTTGCCCATGATTTGCCGGTATAAATAAAAATTCGGCTGCGAATCCTGTTTCAACGCGCCTTGCAAAATGAGTTTCTGAAAATTCTCCGCGCCCTTCGCATAAACTTCCGGCGCGTGAACATCCGTGCCGCTCGGCAGATCAATTTCCGGCTTGCTGACGTGCAAAAAACTCAATGGATTGCCCGACGCCATTTCGCGCGCCTCGTCCGACGACATCACGTCATAAGGCAGCTCGCAGATTTGCGAGGCAAGTTCAGGTTTCGGTCGCAGCGCGGCAAATGGTTTCAATGTGGCCATAAAAGAGGCGTGAAGATACGGACACAACCGCCCCAGCGCACGGAGAAAATTCAAATCTCGTAATTCGGCCGCTCCACGGTTCTGCCCCAAGAAATTTTGTGCCAGACGCGTTCGTGGACGTAATACAGGAAAATTTTCGTGAACAGTTCCACGCCGCTGATGGTGAACGCCCACTTCAACTGTCTCGTAATGAGAAAAGAAATGATCAGCGTATCAATGCTGCCGGTAAGCCGCCACGAGACGGCTTTGACGAGACTGCGATAATGTTTTTCGGCCATGCCGGAAGCTATAGAAAATCCGCGCGGAACTAAATGGAAAAATCTTCCTGGAAAATTTTCACGTTCTTCAGTTCAACAAAAACATTCTCGCCAGACTTCAATTGCAACTGCTGGAATTCTTTCTTGCTCAACTGTGCCGTAAATTGTCCACTGCCGTCGAGCCGTTCCAGTTCAAGATTCGCCACCGGCCCGGCGGCATTGGAGCGGGTGATGCGTGCGGGGAAAGCTTTCTCGTTCGACTCGCGTGTGATGCGGATGTCGTGCGGGCGAACGAAGGCAACCGTGTCGGCTTCCGTCTCGCCGACGGTTTCGGGAACATCGAATTTCGAGCCGCCAATCATCACCGCGCCGTCGCGCACGCGGCCGCTGAACAGATTGACGTTGCCAAGAAAATCATAGACGAACGGTGATGCGGGATGGTCGTAAATCTCCTCCGGCGTTCCGATCTGCTCGATTTTTCCGTCGCGCAAAATCGCCACGCGGTCGGCGACTTCGAGAGCTTCTTCCTGGTCGTGCGTCACAAATAGCGTCGTGATGTGGATTTCGTCGTGAAGTTTTCGCAGCCAGCGGCGCAATTCCTTCCGCACTTTCGCGTCGAGCGCGCCGAACGGTTCATCGAGCAGCAAAACCTTCGGCTCGACGGCGAGCGCGCGGGCGAGCGCGACACGCTGGCGCTGGCCACCGGAAAGCTGCGACGGAAATCTTTTCGCGAGCGGTTCAAGCTGGATCAATTTCAAAAGTTCGCCGACGCGCGCCTGGATTTTTTCTTCGCTTGGCCGCGTCGTTTTTGGACGCACGCGCAAACCGAACGCAATATTTTCAAAAACGGTCATGTGCCGGAACAGCGCGTAATGCTGGAATGCAAAACCGGCCTTGCGCTCGCTCGCGGGAATCTGCGTGACGTCCTCGCCGTAAAACAAAACCTGCGCCTCGCCGGCGTTGTCCGGAAATTCCAGGCCGGCGATCGTGCGCAGAAGCGTCGTCTTGCCCGAGCCGGACGGGCCGAGCAGCGCGACGAGTTCGCCGGACTCGACCTTGAGGCTCACGCCGTCGAGCGCGGTGAAGCTGCCGAATTTTTTCGTGACGTTTTTTACTTCAACACTCATGTAAAATTTATTTTTGTCCGCAGATTTCACAGATTCACGCAGGTTTTTTAATCTGCGAAATCGGCGGCAGCGGCGGATTCATTGTCTTTTCCCAGTCGGCACGGGCGTGAATGCCGTTCCGCGCAACGCATCGTTTTTATATTCCACCCACGTTTTTAGGACGAGCGTCACGAGCGCAAGGAACGTCAGCAGCGACGCCACGGCGAACGCGCCGGCAAAATTATTTCCTTCATACAAAATCTGGACGTGCAACGGAATCGTATTCGTCTGGCCTTGAATATGGCCGCTGACGACGGAGACCGCGCCGAACTCGCCCATCGCGCGGGCGTTGCACAAAATCACGCCATAGAGCAATCCCCATTTGATGTTCGGGATCGTCACGCGCCAAAAAGTCTGCCAGCCGCTCGCGCCCAAAACTCGCGCGGCTTCTTCTTCCGTGCGGCCCTGCGCCTGCATGAGCGGGATCAATTCGCGCGCGACGAACGGAAACGTGACGAAGATGGTCGCGAGCACGATTCCCGGCACGGCGAAAATTATTTTTATGTTGTGGTCGGAAAACCATGAGCCGAACCAGCCTTGCGCGCCGAAAACGAGAACGTAAATCATGCCGGAAATCACAGGTGAAATCGAGAACGGCAGGTCTATCAGCGTGAGCAAAATGTTTTTGCCGTGAAAATCGAATTTGGCAATCGCCCACGCCGCCGCGACGCCGAAGATGCAATTGAGCGGAACGGAAATCGCGGCGGCGATGAGCGTGAGCTTGATGGCGCTCAACGTCAGCGGGTCGCGCAGCGTTTGAAAATAAAAGCCGAGACCCTGCCGCAATCCCTCGGCGAAAACGGAGACGAGCGGCACGACGAGAAACAGCGCCATGAACGCCAGCGCGATTCCGATGAGCAGCCATCGCACGAACGGCGGCTCTGTCCGGCGATGCGGCGCGTTGATTTTTTCGGCGGCGGTCATGCGAGGTTGTTGGTGTTGTAACGGTTGCTCCACCATTGCAGCACGTTGACGGCGAGCAAAAGCAAAAATGAAACGACGAGCATCACGACGGCCAGCGCGGTTGCCTTCGCATATTGAAATCCGTCGAGTTCGTTCATGATGAGCAGCGGGACGATCTGCGTTTTCATCGGGATGTTGCTGGAGATAAAAACGACCGAGCCGTATTCGCCGAGCGCGCGGGCGAACGCGAGCGCGAAACCGGTGAGCAGCGCGGGCGTGAGCGTCGGAAAAATCACGCGCCAGAAAATCTGCCAGCGGTTCGCGCCGAGGCTCGCGGCGGCGTCTTCAAGTTCAGGATCGAAATCTTCGAGAACCGGCTGAACCGTGCGAACAATAAATGGCAGGCCGATAAATGTCAGCGCGATGAAAATGCCGAACCGCGTGTAGGCGATTTTAATTCCCAGCGGCGCGAACAATTGACCGATCCAGCCGTTCGGCGCATAAAGCGTCGCGAGTGTGATGCCTGCAACGGCGGTCGGCAGTGCGAACGGCAAATCCACGAGCGCGTCCACGAGTTTTTTTCCAAGAAAATTGTAGCGCACCAAAACCCACGCGACGATCAGGCCAAAAACCGCATTCACAATCGCCGCGAAAAATGACGCGCCGAAGCTCAAGCGATACGCCGCAAGCGCCTGCGGCGAAAAGACGGTGTGTGAAAATTGCGCCCACGTCAGCGTGCTGGTTTTGATGAAAACCGCCGACAGCGGAATCAGCACGATGAGGCCAAGGTAAAACAGCGTGAAGCCGAGCGTCAGTTTGAAGCCCGGCAACACCCTCAACTTTTTTGCTCCGATTTTTTGGGTCGCCACAATTTGAGTTTCGATGCGGAAATGCAGCCGCGCAAATTTTATTGCGGCTGGTAAATCTGATCAAATGTTCCGCCGTCGGCGAAATGGGCCGCCTGCGCTTTTGTCCAACCGCCGAATTCCCGATCAACCGTGACCAGTTTCAGTTGCGTGAAACTGGCGGCGTATTTCGCGGCGATGGCTTCGTTGCGCGGGCGATAGAAATTCTTCGCTGCGATTTCCTGGCCTTCGTCGGAATAAAGATAATTCAAATACGCCGTGGCAGCTTCCGTCGTGCCGTGGCGTTTTGCATTTTTGTCAACGACGGTCACAGGCGGCTCGGCGAGGATGCTCAACGACGGTGTGACGATTTCAAACTTGTCGTCGCCGAATTCTTTCAGCGCCAAGTGCGCTTCGTTTTCCCACGCCAGCAAAACGTCGCCGATGCCGCGCTGCGCGAACGTGATGGTCGAGCCGCGCGCGCCGGAATCGAGGATCGGGACGTTTTTGTAGAGCTTCGTGATGAAGTCCTTCGCCTTCGCGTCGTCGTGCCCGTAAGTTTCCAGCGCGTAGGCGTAGGCCGCGAGATAAGCCCAGCGTGCGCCGCCGGAAGTTTTCGGATTCGGCACGACGACTTTCAAGCCTGGCTTCACAAGGTCGTCCCAATCTTTGATGCCCCTCGGATTTCCTTTGCGCACGAAAAAAACAATTGTGGAAGTGTAAGGCGTGCTGTTGTTGGGCAGACGCTTTTGCCAATCTGCCGGCAATAATTTCGCCTGCTGTGAAATCGCGTCAATATCATATGATAACGCGAGCGTCACAACGTCCGCTTCGAGTCCAGCGATTACGGATTGCGCCTGCTTGCCCGAACCGCCGTGCGATTGCGAGATGGTCACGTCGTCGCCGGTTTTTGCCTTCCAGTATTTTGCGAACGCGGCGTTGTATTCGGTGTAAAGCTCGCGCGTCGGATCGTAGGAGACGTTGAGCAGTTTGATTTCCTTCGCGCTCGCGGAAATTGCGAGCGACGAAGCCAGGAGAATTTTCAGAAATGTTTTCATGTTCGTAAATTTTAAGCTTTCAATTTGTTAAAACGAAAGTTGCACGCGTGTGAAGAACACGTCTTCGGGATGTGATGAGACGCTGCCCGGCGCGCTTGTGGCGATGATGTTGGCTGCCGCGCCGCCGGTGAACGCCGTGTGCGAATAGCTCGCGTTGACGCGGATGTTTTTATTGAGATACCAGTTCAGACCGAGCGACCATGCCTGCGCTCCAGAAGCTGAAAGTGTCGGGTCGGCAAACACAGGGAACGCCGCCTTGTCCACGTTCAGTTCCGCGTAGCGCGCGACGACTTGCAGCGCGCCCCAGCCGCCGTTGCGCGGGTCAAAGTTGTGTCGCGGCGTCACGCCGTTGAACGTGGCGTCCTCGCCCGTCAACACCCAGCCGCCGGAAATTTCCCACGCGGTGTTCTGCAAATCGACGGAAGCCGCGCCTTTGCTGACCTGCTGGCCGGAAATAGCATATTCGCCCAGCAAACTCAACGGCCCGTAATAATAATATGCCTGCGGTGAAAGCCTCTTGTGCGTGCGCGCGGCCACGACGCCGGAACTGTAGGCGAAAAATTGCTGCTGTCCGTCCGTGTAAAAACCGGGTTGAGAGCCGCCGGTCGTGTTCGGCAGGCCAAGCGTGTTGGTGATGGACGAACTGTCCCAACTGCCGCCGGCGCCGAATCCAAAATTTTGCAGCGCGGCGATGCCCGTCGCCTTGAACGGCTGGACGAACAACCGTCCGTCAAATCCGCGGTTGTTCTGGAAGCCGATGCTGGTCGTGTTTTTCTGTCCGTCGCCCACGCCGTTGAAAATTCCCGCCGCATAGCTTACCACGCCGCCGGAAATGTCACCGTGCAGTTCAAACCCGAGGTCGCGTCCTGGAATCAAGTCCGTGACCAGCGAACGCTCGTTGAACGACGTGTAGGTGTCAGACTGCAAATATTCCAAGCCGACCGGCGGCTTGAATTTGCCCGCTTCAACTTGGAACCAGGGTGAATAACGATAGTTCAAATATGCATCATAAATGCTCGGCGTGGTCGCCGCGCCGGGCGTGCCGTTGCCGAATTCCGGAGTGAAGTTGAAATCGAAATCACGAAAAACCGTCCCCGTGATGATCGGACGCGCACGCCGCAGCAATATGCTGTCGTTGCCCTGGACATGATCGTCCTGCGAAAACGTCCGGCTGTCCACCTGGATCAATCCATGGATTGTCGCAACGAAATTGGAATCTGCAGAACTGAACCCAAACCCGCTTGCGCCAAGCGTGATTTTTGGCTGTGTTTTGGCCGTCGTCGCAGCAGCGTCCTGGTCAATCTCGCGCTCACGTGAAAGTATCCTCACCTTTTGGTCGAGGTCTTGGATTTGCGCGGCGTCGGAACTGGCAGTCGCAGGTTGCGCCACCTGACTCCGGCCTTCGAGATCCGAAACTTTCTGGTCCAGCTTTTGGATTTCTTGTTTCAATGCCGCTATCTCGGCGGCCTCCGTGGAATTGTTTGTCGCGTCGTCTGCAAATGCGGCGACTGCGAATTGCGCTCCCACGAATGTCACTATCAACAACTGATTTAATTTCATTTTCTTGTTTTCGTTTCATGCCGCTTCCGATGGAACGGTCAGATGCAATTCATTTTTGTTTTGCGCCTCCGGCTTTCCGGTTGGCTTAATTTTTATTTGCACGGTTTGTCCAGCCGCACGCGCTCGGTCTTCTCAATCTGCGTCACCTGCGAATCATGCACGACTATCTCCACCACGCCGTAACGCAGCGAGCCGACCTGCCGCGGACAATTTCCAGCCAGCCCCGCTTTTCGGCGGAATCCCCGTTCGATTTGTTTTGCGTTGCGCTCATATCATTTTGTTTCAATGACGACTTATTTAGTCGTTATTATCCATGTCATTCAGAAACAGTCAACTGTTTTTTGAAAAAAACTTTTAGATGCCTTCTCCGCCCATGAAACCGGAGGAAACTTCGCGTTTTGTAACCGGCGAATGTTTTGCAATCTCCGCCAGCGTCGCCTTGTCCATCACGCCCGCAACATAATTCCTCGCGTCCAGAAAGACGCGCCTGAATTTGCAGACCGTTTCCTGCGAACATCGTTCGTAGCCAGTGACAGAAACACAATCAATTGGCGCCAGAATACCGTCAAAATGCCGCACCACCTCGCCCATCGTGATTTTTGCCGGATTTTTTGCGAGCACATAACCGCCGCGAAGCCCGGCTTCGCTGCTCACCCAGCCTTGCGCTTTAAGTTGGAGCATAATCTGCTCTAAAAATCTTTTTGGAACATCATTGCGCCGCGCGAGTTCGCGAATCGGAATGGGTGCGCCGCCAAAATGATCCACGAGCGTGAATAACGCGCGCAAAGCGTAATCGGTTTTCTTTGAAACTCTCACTGTTAATATACGATATTTTTAGTCGCCTTTAAGTTGATAATAATTCGGTGTAGCGCCAACGCTTCCATTGTCATTAGCTGACAATCCGGCGGCCTTCGTCCAGGAAAATCCCTTTGAAATTCATTTCCAGCGCCTGTGCGTTGTTCGCCTTGGACATCGCCTCCTTTTCCGTCACGCGGCCTTCCTTGACGAGGTTGAACAGCGACTGGTTGAATGAAATCATTCCATCGTCCGTGCCGGTCTCGATCGCGACGGGCAATTTATCCAGACGATTCTCCTCGATCAGTTTTTTCACCAGCGGCGAATTGAGCATGATTTCCATGGCTGGCGTCATTTTTCCGTCCACCGTCGAAACCATGCGCTGGCAAACCACGCCGCGCAAGGTTCCGGAGATCTGGCGGCGAACCTGTTCGCGCTCTTCCGCCTGGAAAAAATCCAGGATGCGCGAGACCGACTGCGCCGCCGTCGTCGTGTGCAGCGTTGACAAAACCAGATGCCCCGTGTCCGCCGCGCTGATGGCCGCCGCGAAACTGACGCTGTCGCGCATTTCTCCGATCATGATGATGTCCGGGTCTTGCCGCAAAACGTGCTTCAGCGCGTGATGATAAGATTGCGTGTCGAGGCCGATTTCGCGCTGCTCGATCACCGACTGGTTGTCTTCAAAGGCGTATTCGACCGGGTCTTCGAGCGTGACCATGTGCTTTTTGAAATTGCTGTTGATGTGTTCAATCATCGCCGC
>Ga0207933_1001724_pt1 | contig 15691 bp, 19 predicted proteins | sample NGESurdeep092012_4_FD_184488 | JGI IMG/M metagenome (GOLD analysis project Ga0207933, IMG submission 184488) | Arctic peat soil microbial communities from Barrow, Alaska - NGEE Surface sample F53-3 deep-092012 (SPAdes) | ecosystem: Environmental > Terrestrial > Soil > Wetlands > Peat ... | reverse complement strand
AAGGCGGCACAGATGGCCATCAGCGAGCCGAAGGAGGTGACGCCTGCGCTGGCTGCAGCCAGCTGAGTGTTGTGGATGACGTGGTCGTCGTCGTACACCACTTGACAGGACGTGGCCGACCGGGGGCGATGATAACGCGGCGTTCCCCTGGTCTTCGCGCTCGACTCTGAATCCGGCCACAAACGTGGCGCCCGCGAACGAGCGCGACCAGCTGGGTGCGTCGACGGTGCGCCAGCGCTGCTGGGCAGCGTCAAGAGCTTGGAGGCCATGGCCAGTCCGGCCGCTCGGCTGCCAGCGCCCTTGGTCTTCCTGGTACACCGCCGGACGGTGGCAATGGTCTATTCGATGGCGTTCGTGCTCCGGAGATGAATCCGGTGCTCAGCGGGTAAGTCGAAGCTAATGGGCAGGGCCTCCTGGTCCTTGAGCAGTCTGGCGACCGCCTTCGGGTACTTGGCCCCGCAGTTCTCCTGGAAGCGGCCGAGCGCCGCCTCGGCGGCCTCCTTGTTCTCGGCCTTCATGGATTTCGCGTAGCGCCGCTTTGCCCTTCGGCTGCAGGCCCTGCGGAGGGCATCGAGCACGTTGGCGATCCGCACTCAGCAGTGCTGCTCCTGCACCCTCGCACAAACCGCCCCAGAAGCCCAGGCTGGGCGCATTTCAGAATTCGGCCGCCTGAGCCCGCTGGATCCGGGCTCAGCCCGCCGGGCTCACCGGGCGAGCAGCAGCGGCGGCAACGCCAGCAGACCGCTGCCCGCAGCCAGGATGTTCACCGCCAGTCCCGCTCGGTCACCGCTGCGCGCCCAGCTGATGAAGCAGAGGACGACCGCGCCCGCCATGATGCGCAGGAACCCAGTCGGGTCCAGCCAGGTCTCCAGGTTCGCCGCCAGCGCGACCAGCGCATAGAGACCGGCCGCGAGCGCGACCGCGTCCCGGTTGCGAATCGTGCGCAGCAGCGCGATGACGCAGATGGCGACGGCGGGCGCCGCGATCAGCAGTGACGCCGGGCTGTGCGCCGCGTCCTGCGCCAGTGCAACGAAGGGCGCGCCGGGTGGGGCGAGGATTTGGGGGGCGGCGATCCGGAAGCCCGGGCCGGTGACGAAGATCTGGACGGCCGCCGACCACACCAGGAAGGCCGCGAGCAGAGCCGCATGGCGCGCGGCCATCGCCCAGCTGCGATCCCAGGCGGCCCGCGCGGCGGCCGCGACCAGCGCAACCGCAGAGGTCTCCTTGGCCAGCGCTGACAGCAGGAGCACGGTTGCGGAGCCGCCGATCGCGCCCAGCGCGAGCAGCGCCAGCTGGAGGGGCTCGGTGAGATCGAGCAGCAGCGGGATCCAGACGCCGGAGAAAACGGCCACGCAGAGGGCGGACCACGGCGAGCGGCCTCTCCGCTCCGCCTCACGAGCCAACAGCGTGATCAATGCGGTGCAGGCGATGACGTTGATTGCGACCAGCGTAAAGGGCACCAGCGCGCGGCGGCCCAGCGACAGGGCCCAGGCCAGGAGCGGATAGAGAATGCGGCGGTAGCGAAAGCTGGAGTCCAGGCTGCGGGCCGTCGCCGGCCGGGTGAGGAACGGGTCCTGGGCGATGTAGAAGTACATCTGCCCGTCATAGCCCCGACCCGGGCCTGCCACCTGGCCGGGCAACAGTTCCTGCGGCTGCGCGTATTCGGCGCCGACGCGGATCCCTTTCAGGTAGTGGAATCCGTCGCCCGCGCCCAACCGGAGCGCGAGGCCGATGAAGAAGACGGCCGCCACCAGCCCGACGCCGGGCCATCGCAAGAGCCGAGGACGCGGGGTTTCATTCAGTAGGGGCGGGCTCAAGCGACTCGCCCGGTCGCGGGAAGCCATCAGACGACTCGCTCCCCGTCGGCGTCCGCGCCCTCGGGATGGTTGCGGGTCGTGACGCGACCGGTCTCGTTCTTCACACGACCTCGCACTCTGGGGAGCCACACCGCGCGGCCCACCCGAACACGTTCGTCCGGAGAATTCGTCGAGCAGATCCTGGCGGCTGGACACCCCGCCACGGTTGTCGGACTGCAACCGCGACGCCCGCTCGTATAACCGCCGTTGGAAGTCCCCCCGTGCGTGTGCGGCCGGGTGCCTGGGCAAGCCAGGGCCAGGTTGCTAACCGCGGGGGACCGATCTCGATGGTGCAAGCCGCGATCCAGGCGCAACAAGGGGCGCGAGCCCGGCCGCCTCCCCACACGGGTCCGAGCCGTACTCGCCGAACCGTCCCAGCGTGTGGCAATCCATGTCGCCATGCGGGAGACAGGGGGGCGTCGGAGTTGGCCTCGCTCAACTGCCGGGCGAAGCCGCGACTGCACGTCCATATTGGAATTGACCACGCGATCCCTCCATCAGGTGGGTAGAGCATTTCTGAAGGATGACGCGGTGGTCATCGTCTTTCTAGAGCCTCGCGCCCGTAGCCGCCCCACGCGCTCGGGCGCTAACCATGGCCGCCAGGATATGCACGAGCAGGGGCACGCGGTATCCGATAATTACGAATGGTGCCATTTTTGTGATCGATGAGGCGCGGCATCCGTGCATTCCCTTCCGCCGCGACCTTCAACTAGTAGGAGACTGGCAGTGACAGTTACGACGCACGATTTTTCGAACCAAATCGTCGATCTCACCGTACCGGTCGGTGTTGACACCAAGGGACCGCCCTCAACCGACGCAGGGGTCGAATTCGAGCGCCACCGGCGAGGGCCGGGCTACTGGCAGGTCACCTCCGTGCACCAGAGCCTTCACACCGGTACCCACGTGGATTCAACCCTGCACTGCTTTTCGGACGGGGGGACGACCGATGCCATCACGCTGGACCGGGTTTGCGGAGAGGCGGTGATCTTTGACCTGGGCGAGTTGGAACCATCAACGAAGATCGATGCAGCGGCGCTCCGTGACGCCGACCCTGGTTTGCGTGAGGGTCAGATCGCCATCGTCCGGACGGGCTGGACCGATCGCGCCTGGGGCGATTTCCCGCGCTTCTTTGTCGAGTCGCCCTACCTGTCCCTAGAAGCCGCGGATTGGCTCGCGGGGCGAGGTCCTAAGGCGGTGTGCTTCGACTTCTTCGAGGAATATGCGGCGCGCCTGCCGGACTTCACCTCCGAGGATTTTCGTGTCCACCGCGCGTTCTTGAGCCGCGACATCGTGATCATCGAACAGGCGACAGGATTGAAGGCCCTGATCGGCCACAGGTTCGATTTCTTCGCACCCTTCTACAAATTGGTCGGCGTCGAAGGTACGCCTGCTCGCATCTTCGCCGTAATCCGAGACTGAGAGCGCCGACGGACGGACGCGAACAGCTACCGATGGTGTTCCGCTTCCGGACGCTGGGCCCGGCCGAGCGTCAAACGGCGGGTCGTCGTGAGGGCAGGCTTCGCAGCGCGCCCGAACCCAGCAACTCTCGGACCGCGAGCGCCCGATGGCCGTAACGGTCCTTCCCGCTGGGGCCAAGTTCGGCCATGGTCCGCCCCAATTCAGGTAGTTCAAAGATGGGGTCGTATCCAAAGCCCTCCGTCCCTCGGCCGACTTCGACTATCGCTCCCCCACACCGGCCCTCAAACAACTCGGTCTCCCGATCCGGCGCCGCCAGGGCCAACGCGCAGACGAACGTGGCTCGCCAGGGCCTGGTCGCGCCCGCCTCGCGCAGTCGCTGGTGAACCAACGCGATGCGCTGGGCGTCGGAAGCGCCGATGCGCGCCGAGTAAAGACCCGGGTAGCCGTCCAGAGCGGTCACCTCTAGGCCACTGTCATCGCCGAGAGAGGGAGTTCCGGTCGCTGCCAGCGCCGCTTCGGCCTTGAGCTTCGCGTTTTCGGCGTAGCTCTTCCCCACCTCCTCGACTTCGGCTCCCCAGATCGTCAAACGCAGGTTCTCGTCTCCCAGGAGCCGTGCAAACTCGGCCTGCTTGCCCGGGTTGGCGGTGGCGAGCACCACGGTCCGAACGGCGATCACGGCCCCAGTTGGGCGACGACCTGGCGCTGCATGGCGACCAGCTCTCGCGTCCCCACCTGGGCCAGATCCAAAAGACCATCGAATTGGGCTCGACTGACCGGCTCCCTCTCCGCGGTCGCTTGCACCTCGATCAGTCGACCGTCCTCGGTCACAACGCAGTTCATGTCCGTCTCAGCCGCCGAGTCCTCGGTGTAGTCGAGATCGAGCCGGGTCTCTCCCTCAACCATCCCCACGCTCACCGCCGCGACCAGTTGTCGCAGGGGAATGCCCTCGACCATGCCGGCCGCCCTCATTCTGTGCAGGGCTTGGTAGACGGCCACCACCGCCCCCGTGATGCTGGCCGTGCGGGTGCCTCCGTCGGCCTGAAGCACATCGCAATCGACCATGATGGTCCTCTCGCCGAGCATCTTGAGGTCCATTACGGTGCGCAGGGAGCGTCCGATCAACCGCTGTATCTCATGCGTCCTCCCCCCCACCCGTCCAGCCGTGGATTCCCTCTGGCCACGGTCGTGGGTGGCTCGCGGAAGCATCGAGTACTCGGCGCTCAGCCAGCCCCTGCCACTTCCCCGACGGTGACTGGGCACTCGATCCTCGACGCTGGCGGTGACCCACACTCGGGTTCGACCGAAGGTCACCAGGCAAGAGCCTTCGGCGTGCGCATTGACACCGATCTCCAGACTTACGGTCCTCAGCTCATCCCGCCGCTCACGGCCGTCCGGCCTTGGCATCAGCGGCCGGTCAGCCGGAGCAGCAGTACGGTGCCCTCCCAGAAGATCATCAGGGGCACGAAAATCAGGAGCGGCGTCAACGGGTCGGCTCCTGGCGTGAGGACGTTGGCGACCACCGCCATTCCGATCACCCAGTAGAGTCGGGTGTGATAAAGCCAGCGGGTGGTCACGATCCTCATTCGCCCCAGCATGTAGAGCACCACCGGCAGTTCGAAGACAAAGCCGAAGGCGATGATGATGCCGATAACGAATCCGAGCAGGCTGTCAATCTGAATCAGAGGTTTCAGATCGGGCGTGGCGAAGCTGAAAAGCACCTTTGTGAAGAGGGGCAATGCGTACAGTGCGAAGCTGATCCCGATCAGGAAGAAGACACTGGACGAGATCACGAGCGGCACCACCAGACGCTTTTCGTGGATGTGCAGCCCAGGGCTGACAAACCACCACACCTGCTGAAAAATCACCGGCGAGGAGATCACCAGGCCCAGGTAGAGGGAGAGCTTCAGGCCGATCAAAAAGGGCGTGGTGAGGGAGTTGTAATACGCCTCACCGCGAGGCAGGTTCGCCCGTCCGATCAGGAAGTCGAGCACCACCGGGTGCAAAAACCAGGAAACTATGGTCGCCGCGGTAACGGCTATCGCGATCACGATCAGCACGCGGCGTAGAGCCTCGAGGTGCTCGATGACCGACATGCGCAACTCGTTGTCGGGGGCTCGTGCCGGACGTGGACGGCCCCGTGTCAGTAGGGGCATAGGGAGTGGAGGCTAGCTCTGGCTGGAGTCTGCCTTGCCGGAGTCGGGCGGACCCGATACTTGGCTCGGGCCGGGAGGCGGTTCCGGGGTCTCGGAAACCGCCTTGGTGACCTCGGACGTTATGTCGGAAGTCGCCTTCTTGAACTCCTTGATGCCACGACCGATGGCGCCGCCTACCTCGGGCAGCTTGCCGGGGCCGAAGACGATGAGGACGACGGCGAGCACGACGACCAAGAACAGCGGATGAATGTTGAGAGGCATGCTGGACTTCGATTATACGCAGCGACCGACGATCCGACCGATCGGCTCCACGTCGGCTCAACGGCGTCTGAGCTGGCCCACGAAGTTTGCCCCGGGGGCCCGCTCGAGCCCCTCTTGCGCGGTCGGTGGGTGTACCAACTGATACACGGCCCCGGCCCGAGATTGGGGCGGTATTCCCCGCCTGCATGGGCCACCCACGCAGACCATCGCGTCTGCGTTGTGGGGACCCCGGTCGGTCGCTTACGAGGCTCTCAAAACCACGTCTACGACTCGGTCAGCGGCCGTGAGTTGACCCAATACGTCGATACCCGAAGTCACATTGGCGAAGTGATCGTAGGAGGTCGTCGGATTACCGCCCGGCCATGCCGCCTTGGTGATGAAGAACTGGCCGCCGCTCAAGTTGCCATCGGACAGTTGGGCCATTCCGAGCGATCCCGGCGCCCACTGGTCACCCGAGATTGGGGCGGCGGTTGGGATCGTATAACCGGGCCCACCTCGGCCGGTTCCGGTTGGATCGCCGCTCTGGATTGACCAGGTCTGCGACTTGAAGAAGGCCAGCCCGTTGAAGTAGCCGTTGGCGGCCAGCACGATGAAGTTGTTCGCTGCCACCCTTCCCGGCCCACCCAGAAAGGAGATCCCGATGCTGCCCTGGGTGGTCTGGATCACGGCGGTGTAATGGCGATCCTTGGAAATGCACAGTCCGGACGGGGCTGTGTAGGTGCGCGGGGCGAGCGTGGTTGAGGTGACGCATTTCGCGAATGGACCGGAGGGATGCGGGGAGATGCCCGCGCCCAGTCCCACCCCGGCTAGGAGGACCAAGCCAAAGACGATGCCTGTGACCCCCAGCGCCGACAGCGGACCGCGCGACCTGACCGGAGCAGCCGGTTCGCCGCCCGATACGAGTCCAGCCTTCCGCTCAGACATCTGCGCCCGTCATCCTAAGGCCTCTCCGACGGCTGCTGCCAGGCCGAGGGTGGTGTATTCGCGGGCGACGATATCCACACGCAGGCCGAGGCGGCGCACCGTGTCCGCCGTCACTGGTCCCATGCACGCCACCAGCGTCTGCTCCAGGCCGGCCGGCAGATCGCCGGCAGGGAAAGCACTTACGAAATTGATCGCCGTAATCGAGGAGGTGAACGTCACCACATCGATTCCACCGTCGCTGACCAGGCCCATGATCTGGCGTAGGCAGCCAACCGGGCGCACGGCGCGATAGACGGGTAGCAGCTCAACCTTGAAGCCGCCGCGCACGAGCAGTCCCATGAGGGCGTCGCGCGCCCCCTCCGCCCGCGGTACCAACACGCTGGCGCGGCCCAGCCCCGAATCCTGCAGCACCTGCGAGAGGCTCTCAGCGCTGTAGTCGTCGGCGAAAAGATCGGGCTTGATCCCCCGTAACTCCAGGGCGCGGGCGGTTTCGGCGCCCACCGCACAAACCCGCGAATTGTGCAGCTGTCGCGCATCATGCCCGGTGCTGTACAGCTGGGTGAAGAACGTCGCTACCGCATTGGCGGTGGTGAACAGGACCAGATCGGTCATCGCTAGGCGATCGACCGCCGTCCGGAATCGGGCCCCCACCGGCAGTGCGCGTATTTCGATCGTGGGCGCCTCCAGAACAGTGGCGCCCAGGCGCGAGAGCTCTTTACGCAGCGGCTCGACCTCGTGGCGGGCGCGGGTGATAAGCACTCGGCGACCGTGCAGGGACCGCCTCGAACTGGTGTCGAGGCGGTCGTCAAAGGCCACCCCGGGGCCCAGGACCAAAACCGCTTGCCCGTCGAGACCAGCCCTCTTCGCGACCTCGACCACCTCCTTCAGAGGTGCGAGAACGCGCCGCTGGTCGCTTCCGCCTGGTCGCGCAATGATGACCGCCTGCGCGTCCGGGGAATGGCCCGCCTCCAACAGCGCCTGCACACCCGACTCCCACCACCCTGGAGCCAGCCTGACGGCCACCGAATCGCCACTCCCAACCCCCAGCATGATCGATGCGGTGCGCCCCTCGACGGTGAGCGGAACGCCGCTCAGTGCGGCCGCCGCGGTCTCCATGAGAATCCCCGGAATGACTTCGAAATCGACCCTCAGGTGGGCCAGGTGCTCGGCCAGTAAGGCCCCCGACCCGAACGCGTAGGGATCGCCCGGGTAAAGGACCACGACCTGCTTTCCAGCCTGGGCCAGCTCGGCAACTTCATCGACACCGGCAAAGGGCGCGATATCAGCGTTTTGGGGCGCCAGGCGAAGGATTCCCGCGTCGCACTCCTCGATGTGGCGAATCACGTCCGCGTCGGCGATGACCGCCGCCGCCTGCCGTGCCAGGAGGCCGGGTTGGCCGGGTCCGGTTCCGACCAGCCACACCCGTGCCGGCGTCAAGATCCCCGCTCCAGAACTTCGCCCACCAAGGCGCGCAACGCCGCCCGCGGCGCGGTGTCGGGCAAGGTCGGCAATTCCGTCAGCGCCAGCTCGGCGTGGCGGCGGGCCACCTCCATCGCCCGATCACAGCCACCCGTGGCCCTGACCAAGGCCACCACCTCGGCGACAGCGTCGGGCGTCGGCGGCTGACCCTGAACGAGCAGGCGATCGAGACCGGGGTGCGGTCGTGCAAGCATCAGAGGCAGGGTAGCGCTCCCCTCCATCAGGTCGTGCCCGCTCGGCTTGCCCAGGACGGCGGCGTCGGCACGGTAGTCGAGCACGTCATCGACGACCTGGAAGGCGATACCCAATTGCAACCCGTAGCGCTCGACGGCCTTCCGAGCTCTCGCGTCCAGGTCGCCCAGTTGGGCCCCAATCAGGCAGGCAGCCGCGAGCAAACGCCCTGTCTTGAGCTCGCAGCGACGGAGGTAGCGGTCGAGCCTGGGGAGGTAGTCGAAGCGAGACTTCTGCTGTTCTAATTCACCCTCGCAGATGGCCATCACGGTGGTGGCGAGGACTTCCACGACGGTGGCCTGACCGGTCCGCGACGCTTCTCGGTAGGCTCGGCCGAAGTAGTAGTCCCCCACCAAGATTGCCTCTGAGGCGCCGGCTTGGGCGAAAACCGTAGGTCGCCCGCGACGCCAGGCAGAGCGGTCGATGATGTCGTCGTGAACCAGGGTCGCAGCGTGCGTCAGCTCCACCGCCATGGCCGCCGGTTCGATCCGCGCGTAGTCATAGTCCCCGAGCTGGGCGCAGAGGAGCAGCAGAGTCGGTCGCAGTCGCTTTCCGCCAGCCTCCATGAGCTCGCGCATCGGCCCGGCCGCCAGCTCAGGGTCGGCACTCCACGTTTCCTGGAAACGCTGTTCGAGTCGGCGCAGGTCCTGCGCGACCGGTTCAAACCCGCTCACGGCCAGATGCGCACCTCCTGGACGGCGGACAGACCCTCGCCAAAGAGATTGGTCGCGATCTGGCTGAATTGCTCGGCCGCACCGGTCACCAGCAGTTCGTGGTTCGGCGGGGATCCAGACTCGGCCAGCATGCCCGCGTGCTCCAGGCGCCGCCGGACCATGGTGGCCGTCGTCCCGGCGGAGTCGACGACGTGGAAACGGCCCGGCCAGACCCTTTCGAGGGCAGGCCCGAGGAGCGGGTAGTGCGTGCACCCCAAGACCAGGGTGTCAGCCCCAAAGGCCACGATGCCCTCCAGGTCCCGCTGCAGCGCCTGCTCCGCTTCCACCGAGTCGGCCGCTCCCGCCTCGACGATTTCTACCAGATCCGGGCAGGCCTTCTGAATCACCCTGATCATCGGATCAATCTCCTTGATCGCGTGCAAGTAGGCCTGCGATCGCAGCGTTCCGGCGGTGCTGATTACGCCGATCGACCTAGTCAAACTGGCCTCCACCGCAGCCTCGGCACCGGCGCTGATGACGCCCACTATCGGCACCTCGAAGCGCTCGCGGGCGGCGCTCAACGCCGCCGCGGTGGCCGTGTTACACGCGATCACCACCAGTTTTACGTCGCGGCCGTTGAGGTAGTCAATCAGGTCAAAGGCAAACCCGCGAACCTCCTCCTGAGGGCGGGACCCGTAGGGGAAGTGCAGGAGATCGGCAATGTAGACCGTGGCCTCGCCGGGCATCAGGTCGCGAATCGCTCTCAACACCGTGAGTCCGCCAACGCCGGAGTCAAATAATCCGATCGGTCTGGCGTCGCCCATGGTTGCAGCGGCTAACGAAACTCCTAACGACTCGGAACGACGAACCCGACGGGGCGATTGTGAGCATCGCCTCGCTTGGGATGGCGCAACAGGACGAGGGCGCCGTCGGGACCGGTTATCACCTCGACCAAATCCCAGCCTTGCTCCGACTCCCGATTGAGCATTTCGGACAGACTGTGTCCGTCGTACGTCTGGTCCAGAGTCAACCGCTCGGATCGGAATTCAAAGCGCCGTGGGGGCCCGTCGACGAGCGGGGTGATCGAGGCGGCGGGCGGCGCCCCGTCCGGCTCCACCTCGGGTTCCGGATCAGGTTCGGGATCCGGCTCTTCGTCGGCTGGGAGAGTCACCCAGCGATTGTAGGCCGCGGGGCCGAACCGGGCCGTCAGGCTGGCGGCACCAGCCTCTCCAGACGATCGATTATCGAGATCATTTCCTTGTCCTGACTCTCCAGGTGGCGCTGGATTCGGCGACACTCGTGGAGGATGGCTTCGGCGTCGTGGTAGGTGCTCATGGCCCGGTCGTCGGCGGCCTGACCAAGGACGTTCTGGCCGACCATGATCACAAACATAAGCAGAAGTTGAACGATGTTGCCCAGGAACAGCAGAAACGCGAATGGATAGGCGTCGAACTTGAGCAGCCCGACCAGTGACAGGAGCATCCAACCGCCCATGAACAAGGCCGCAAAGTAGAAGGCCCACATAGTGCCCACTCCCCGCGTGATGGCGGCGCCGAGTCGTCCGTTGAAGCCGACGTGCTGGTCGGCGGTCTGCGGGGGGCGACGTGCATGAAGTTCCTGCAGACCTGACTCCGCCCGCGCCACTTCCGTCTCGATCACCTTCTTGATCCCGTCGAAGCGCCATCCCGCCTTTTCATCTGTCATCCCTGTCCTCCCCTTAACCATGCTTTGCGAACGGATCGCGAAGGGTGCGGGTGGTGGGATTCGAACCCACACGCCAAAAGGCTCGGCTTTTTAAGAGCCGTGCGTCTGCCAGTTTCGCCACACCCGCGCTTGCCGGCCTTGGGGCAGCCTAGGACGGCCCCAACTCAAAATCGCCGTAAGTATGGAGGCCTAGCCCTGACTTGCGGTGCAGTGGTCTTGGGACACCGGCCAGTGGCGAGAACTCAGTAGCGCCTCCTTGCCTGCCTGCACGGGGCCCACGAGGGTTCCGCCGAGTGCTTCAGGTCGGCAGGTGCCAGGTCTGCTCTAAAACACTAGGGTTTCTCAAGCGGTGACCTGGGGGGAGCAACTCGGACCGCTCCTTGCCCTCAGCCGGGCGTAGGTCGCGGCCGCCGTTTCAACGCTCTGGGCACGCGCGGGGGGCGAGGGCAGCCTGGTTGACGGCCCGGAGCTGGGAGAGGCAGGCACGCCCCCGCGTCGAGATGGCCCCGACTAGGCGTCAGGCGGGGTTCATGGGATCAGTTCTTCGATAAGCTTTGGAGCGTGAATCGGTCGGGGCGATGCTAGACCTGCCGACCGCGGTCAGGGCACCGAGGGTTCCCACAACAAGGCTGACCTTCATTGAACGCGTGGACGGCCCGGTTGAGTTCCCGTCGCCATCTGGGCGTTGTTGGTTTGGCCAGCTCGAGGCGCTTCGGGCCCACACCATCCATCCTCATTGGCCCGATCCGCTACATTCCGAAGGGGTGGATTCGGCGACTTATCCCTGGCGTTTCATGCGGCGTCTGCGCGGCAGCATCGCCGCATAAGGGGCAGCTCTTAGCCAGGGCAGATCGAGAGTGTCGAGGCCGATCGGCGAACACCAGTGATGCATCACCAGGGGGCCCGGCCCGGCACTCTCGGTCCGATTACCTTCTCGACAACTCCTCGAGCCGCCGTCCCATCGCGTCGACGGCGAGCTGCCGGCGCGCGGGATTGACCTGGCTGTAGCGCCGCAGAGTCGAGAAGTCCGCGTGGCCCAGGTGGGCGATCTTGACCAGGTCGGGCACGTCCTCATCCTCGAGCACGGTGGCGCCCGTGTGCCGGAGTTGGTGCGTCGTCCAGCTGGTGATGCCGATGCGGCTGGCCATGCGCTTCCAGATCTCGCGCACGGCCTCAGCTGAGAGGCGGTGCATGGGCCGGCCCTCGGCCAGCTCGTGCGTGACCCAGAGCCAGGGGCAATCGTCTTTGCGTAAGCGCAGGTAGTCATCGACCCAGCTCGCGGCGAGCTCGGGGACCAAGAGCACCTTCTGTGAGCCGCCCTTCTGCCAGACCAGCGCGTGCTCAAAGTCCGCTCGAGTTACCTGTAGGGCTTCGGAGACGCGCGCCGCCGTGGTGAGCAGGTAGGCGAACAGCGCCCGGTCGCGCAGCGCCACTGCGCCCATCCTGGGGCGCCTGGGAGCCAGGTGGCGGACGATGCGACGTAGATCCTGGCTGGGGATCGGCTTGGGGGCCGACCGCGGCACCTTGACCCGGTCCAACGCGGCCGAGATCGCGGGATTGACCCCGATCTCGTCGCGCAGGGCGGCCCAGCGCAGGAAGACGCGCGCGGCCGTGTGCGCGAGCCCGCGGCTCGATGGCGACAGCCGGCCGATGAGCGAATCCTGCCAGGCCTCGAGGTCCTGCCGGCGGACCAGCCGCCAGTCGACGATCCCGCGGGGGGCCTCGAGGAAACGTTGCAGGTCCTCGAGCGCCCACATGTACGCTCGCGCCGTCGCCGGCGAATAGCCGCGGCGGGCCAGGTGGCGGGTGAAGTCGTCGACGGCGTCGGCCATGGTCCGCCCCATGTTAATCACGATTAACGCGGGGCTCTCCGTCTCCGTTTTGAGATCGGGGACGGCCTGGCCGGCGGCGAGATCTGGTGCGAGGGCGTTCGAACCCCAAGATGTTGGGGGTAGGGGGTCCCTGTCGGGTGGGCGTCTTGTGCCTCTACGCTGCGCCATCGCCGGGGTCCTCCTCCTCCCCGCCGAGAGGAGTTTGGGCCAGGCGCAGATCCAGAGGCCGGCCGTTCCGGATGGTCCCCGCCAGATGCTCGAGCGCCAGTTCGATCACGCCGCTGCGCCCGGTGCGCAGGGTGGCCTCGAGCCGCCGCATGGTGTCCTGTCCGCCGTCGGTGAGCTGGATCGTGAGCTGCTTCTTTGCCATCGGTAAATAGATCGTATCGCACTGCATGGCGGTTGATCGTAGCCGAGTCCCGTCCATATTGCATGGTAAACCGTCGCCGTGGCGATGAACCCGCGATTATTAAAATTAATAGAGCCGGAAGAGGCGAGCGATCCGGGTCAGCTCACGGAGTAGTTGATCCCGTAATAGCAGACGATCGCGCTGGCGCCTCCGACCTCGGAGGCATACAGGCCCTGGCCCGGCAAGAGTGCGAGAGCCTGGTAGTCGGAGATCTGGGAGTTGGCGCCGTACAGGAGCGTCTGGCGGCGAGCCCCCACGATGCCCGCATACATCGCGCCCTGGCCAGGCCCGTTGAAAAAGAAGGGCGCCTTGAAGAGGATGACTGTCACGTCCGCGACGGGCGCGAGGATCTGCACGTCGGTGCCCGCCGCCACGGCAAGGCCGGCCGCCGGAGGCAACACCGGGGGCTGATTGGGGCGCTGGAAGGGGGTCGAAAAGAACTCGCTGTAGAGAGGGGCGGCGGTGTAGAGGGCATAGATTTGGATGACGTACCCGGCCGTGGTGGCCAGGACTTCGAGGTTGACGCTGGCGTCGGCAGCGCCATAGAACGGAGCGATCAGGCCGCTGAATTTATTTCCCTCATGGCTCACGAAAATCGGCGCGGCCGCGATCTGCACTCGCCGGAAATAGGGGAACTGGGTGGAAGCGCCCTCGATGAAGGCGCTGACGGCATTGGGGGCCACCACTTGGAGAAGCAGCGCCTGGCAGGCCGCCGCGTTGGGGATCACGTAGTTGTAAGTACCGGGCGCGAGGCTGTTCACCAGGGCTATGTGCACAGCGGACTGGAGCGTCTCGACCGAAATCGTCTGCCCGTCGATGGTGATGTTCTGGGCCGAGGGGAAGGTCGCGGAAACGTCGCCGCCGACCAGCAGCGAACCGCCGGCCGCATTTTCAACCTGCACCAGCTGGCCGGCTGCGATCGACACGGGACCCGTGATCGTCGCGTCGACGGTGCCGGCCGCAATTGTCACCGACCCGGTGATGATGGAGCTAACAGAGCGCACTAACTGGGAGGGGTAGACGCCTGCGATCACATCGCCACTGAACGCAAAGGTCGGGACTAGGCTCGAGCTCGGGGCGTTGGCTGACCCGACCAGCTGCACCCCGCACTGCAGGAAGTTCGTGTGTCCGTCCAGTTGCATGACATCGGCCGTCCACGCGCCCAGCCAGAAGCTCGAGCCCGAGGCGGTTATCTCCAGGTAGTTAGGGCTCTCGTTCGACAGCAGCACCGAGGTGGCAGCGGTCGGCACGGGGATGGTGAAGCTTCCCGACGCGGGCACCACGACCGCAGGGGCCGCGACAAGGGCCGGGGGGGCTAAGGCGGCCCTAGCGAGCGGGCCCTGGGTCAGATCGACGGCCACGGGGCTTAGATCCCGTTCGAGAAGTCGAGCACGCGCACGTCGGCGTCGGAACTCGGATCCGAGCCGATCGCCCAAAGGCCGGCGACCACGTCCTCAAGGACCAGCGGCGGCCCGTCCGGATCCAGTGGCCAGCCCCCTGCCACCTGGCCAGGCCCTCCGACAGTGACGGCTTGCTGTCCGGCTAGGTAGATGCGATTGGGGCCGAGGTTGTAGATCATCGCTCTGATTCGGGAGGGATCCCGCTCGAGGACCCTAACCGCCTCGCTCGCCCCGACGGCGTATGGGTAGACCGTGAAGTTCGAGCCCTGCTTGCTCAGGAACCGATCCAGCTTCTCGAGCAGGCCGCGGTCGAGCACGGGCCCGAAGGCCTGATGAACGCCAGCTTTGACGCCGCGCTCCACGTGGTCGCCCATAGTCTCCCAGAGGGCTGGGTCGATCATGCTCACGCCGGGGCCTGCTCCGTCTGGTCGGGCTCCTGGGCGGCGTCGGAGATCGCCTGGGCCAGGGCTCGAGCGTCAGCCCGGGAGAGCCGGGCCGCCCCGCGGCCCTGGGCGCCCGAAACGTCCTGATAGACCGATACCCCGGCGTCCGTCCGGGAGATCGCTATGTGCGCCCCGTCCGAGCTGCGAAAGTCAAAGTCAGACATGTTCATATCCCTCCGTGGTCACTGAACCTGAGTCCAGATTAATTGGCCGTTGTAGACCGAGCCGGCGGCGCCGGCGGCGATGGCGTCAATAGCCACCGTCTGCCCCGCGGGGACCCAGACCCGGGGAAACCGCGTTGCCTGCATCGGGGTATTGGCGGCGGCCGGCGTAATGAGCCGGTACCCGCCCACCCCGTTGATATAGAACTCGACGTTGGATGCCACGTCACCCACCGCCCCGTAGGAAAAATTGACCAGAAAGTCGTAAAAGCCGGCAGCGAGGGCCGGGGTCACAACGATGCCCGAGGTCGCGACAGGCGCGACGACAGACCCGAACACGGCATCGGTCGTTCCGATCGGCATCCCAGAACCTGAGATCAACGCCGATGCGGCCTGCGGGTTCGACCCTTCAACGAGTGCGCCGGCCCACGGAGCAGTCTGCTCGGCGCCCTCGGAGTTGGGCGTCAGCCAGAGGCGGGGAGGGGCACCCATCAGAGCCGACCCCGGATATGGGCGACCAAGTCTGCGAGCAACTGGATTAGATCTGCGATCGCCATTTCCGCGAAGGGTTTACGCGGCGTGGGCCCCGAAGGTTGATCCGCCGGCGCGACGGGGACCTCCGGGGCGGCCGGGGGCACACCCGGCTCCGGAGCCGGGTTGGGCTCGGGAGCGGTAACCACCGGGGCAGGAGCCGGGGCAGGAGCCGGGGCAGGAGCCGGGGCAGGAGCCGGGGCAGGAGCCGGGGCAGGAGCCGGGGCAGGAGCCG